>Ga0302322_100005343_pt1 | contig 11268 bp, 7 predicted proteins | sample Fen_T0_2_FD_203757 | JGI IMG/M metagenome (GOLD analysis project Ga0302322, IMG submission 203757) | Peat permafrost microbial communities from Stordalen Mire near Abisko, Sweden - Fen_T0_2 | ecosystem: Environmental > Terrestrial > Soil > Wetlands > Permafrost | place: Sweden: Abisko... | reverse complement strand
CGTTCACGTTCTATCGCGATGCGGCGATGAAGAGCGAGCGCATCGGGACGAAGGCGGCTTCGGCCAACGAACGCATCCTGTTCTTCCGCAGCAATGTGCTGGTAGACGCGGCGTTCGACCGGGTGACCGGAATGTCGGCGGCGGAGTTGCGCGAACTTGCGGGAATGCTGCCGGAAGCCAAGAGTCCGTCGGGAAATCTGCCGAGCCTGCCCGAGTACCTACCCAAACAGAACGCGCAGGAAAATTCCGCGAAGTACATCCTGGGTCCGCAGGCGCTGGCCGCAAGCAAGACGCCGCTGCCGGCGGAGTTGGTCAACTTCGACGTCGAGCCGGAGATCCTCACGCAGAGTTACTCGACTGCGGACGGGCCGGTGACGCTGATGCTGGTGGAGTATCCGACGCCGCAGATCGCAACGGAGCGGTTGCGCGCGTTCCAGGCATCGGCAGGCTATCTGCCGGCACGACGCACCGGGCCGATCCTGGTAATCGAGAGCGGTAACGTTGATGGCAGCGAAGCACGCAACTTGCTGAACGCCGTGAACTACGAAGCGGAAGTTACTTGGAATGAAGCGACATCGGTGGCCAAGCGCGATAACATCGGCAACCTGTTGATGGCCGTGTTTGGATTAATCGGCATCCTTTTATTAGTGGGAGTTGTGTTTGGAGTGTTTTTTGGCGGCTTCAGGGTGCTGATGACCAAGTTTTTTCCCGGCACGTTTCTCGACCTTCCAGAGAATGTGGAAATCCTACAACTGAACATTGACGACCATTTGGAATCGAATAAGTAGCTGAAAAGTAAGCAGTTACGCCGTTCTGTAGGCGACTTCGGTCAATTTCGGTCAATTTCCTCAACTGCGAGAATTTATGTTAAGTTGTTGAAAACAAAACGATTTAAGTTATAGAAACTGCTTGACAGGGGGGGTAGCCGAACCTACCATTTGGTCAGAAAGTTTTGACGGTCTAAGCCTCCGTTGGAACTATTCTCCCTTGAAGAAAAGGCCGCCCTGTTGCCGGGTGGCCTTTTCGATTGTGCAAAAGTCGGATCAATTAATTGCGCGCTGCAATTTCGAGTTGATGTGACGGCAAATTCAAAATATGCATCGCATTAGGTGCAAGTTTATGGCGCGACGAGTGTCTTCGAGATTGAATCGCGCTTACGACTCGGCGGGGTTGTAAGCTGAAGTGTCACGACGCAACGCGAACCGTTCGAGCGGTTGAGGGAATCCAAAGAACTGCATGTCGGCCACTTCTGAATCAACAACCCCTGCGAAGAAAGTTCCGGTCTTCAAAGCCCTACCGGAAATCTGGCAACTGATTCGTCCACGTCGAGGGCTGTTGGCTCTCGGCCTGGGACTGATGGTGATCAACCGCGTGTCGGGGCTGGTGTTGCCGTACTCGACCAAGTTCCTGGTGGACAACGTCATTGCGAAGCGGCAGATGTCGTTGCTTCCGTACATCGTTGGAGCGGTGCTAAGCGCGACGCTGATCCAAGGGCTCACCTCGTACACCTTGACTCAGACGCTGTCGAAGGCGGCGCAGAAGCTGATTGCTGAACTGCGGCGCCGGGTGCAGGAGCATATCGGGCGGCTTTCGGTCTCGTACTACGACTCGAATAAGACGGGCACGATGGTGTCGCGCATCATGAGCGACGTGGAGGGCGTGCGCAACCTAGTAGGCACGGGGCTGGTGGACTTCACCGGCGGCTTGCTGACGGCGGTGATTGCCTTCGTGGTGCTGATGCGCATCAGCACAGTGATGACGATGATAGCGTTCGGCTTCCTGGCGGTGTTTGGCGTGGGGCTGCGATGGGCGTTTAAGACCATCCGGCCAATCTTCAAGGAACGGGCGAAGATTAACGCGGAAGTCACGGGCCGGCTGACGGAATCGCTGGGCGGCGTACGAGTGGTGAAGGGCTATCATGCCGAGCAGCGCGAGCATGCCGTGTTTAGCGCCGGAGTGGAGCGGCTGTTGCAAAACGTCTTCAAGACCCTGACGGCGACGTCTCTGATGAGCCTGACTTCGTCCACCTTGATGGGGATCGTGGGCGCGATCGTTATGTTCATCGGCACCCGGCAGATCATGGCCGGCAAACTGACACTGGGTGAGTTCTTTACCTACACAATGTTCCTGGGGTATCTGGCGGCGCCGCTGTTCCAAGTGGTAAGCGTGGGGACGCAGATCACGGAGGCGGTAGCCGGACTGGAGCGCACGCGCGAGGTGCTGAGCGAGACTCCGGAAGACGAAGACCCGGGCCGGACGATTATGCTGCCGCCGATTACTGGCGACGTGGCGTTTGAGAACGTGACTTTTGCCTACGAGAAGAAGAAGACCGTGCTGCACGGCATCTCGTTCCATTCGAAGCCGGGAACGGTGACGGCGCTGGTAGGTTCGTCGGGCTCGGGCAAGTCAACCATCATCGGACTGGTGGCAGCGTTCCATAAGCCGAATACCGGAAAGGTGCTGGTGGATGGAGTGGACCTGGCGACAGCGCGGCTGGAGTCGTATCGCACACAGCTCGGAATGGTGTTACAGGATTCGTTCTTGTTCGATGGGTCGATCCGCGAGAATGTAGCGTTCGCGAAGCCGGATGCGACCGAGGAAGAGATCCTGCGGGCGTGCCAGATCGCACGGGTGGACGAGTTCGCCGAGAAGTTCGAACTGAAGTACGACACGATCATCGGAGAGCGTGGCGTCAAGTTGTCCGGCGGTCAGCGTCAGCGGGTTTCGATTGCGCGGGCGATCTTGGCGAACCCGCGGATATTGATTCTCGACGAGGCAACCTCAAGCCTCGACTCGGAATCGGAAGCGCTGATCCAGACGGGACTGTCATTCCTGATGCAGGACCGGACGACATTTGTGATTGCGCACCGGCTTTCGACCATCCGGAGGGCCGAACAGATCCTCGTGGTGGAAGAAGGCAACATCGTGGAACGTGGGACACACGGGGAGCTTTACGCGCTGGGCGGGCGGTACTTCGACCTGTACACGCGTCAGCATGGCATGGAGCAGAACCTTTTCCTGGCGCCGGGAGAGGGGGACTTACCGGAAGGTCACAATGCTAGCGCGTTGTCGCCCTTCAGCGAGTCCGAAGATGCGCTTGCTCGGGAGCCAGTGTGAGCCGGGCTGGCTGTCGGTAGAAAATCTAGCCAAGAGAGATCCTCTGTCATTTTGGTATGCTCGTTGGACACTTAAGTAGGATGGCCGTGATAAGGCTGTTCAACGGGAGCAATGGGTGTGAGCAGCCATAAGACGACGACCGTTGAGCATTCGGCCTGGCGGGCGGAATGGTTCCTCGCCGTTAGCCTGACGACATGCCTGGCCTTCGTGCTCGCGGGCAAGACGCTGATGGCGTCCCTCGCCAATCCCTGGGTGCTGACGTTTGTGTTCTTCTGGCTCTTCGGAGTGATTCTGGGCTCGGCGATGTCTGTGGTGCGGCAGGCCGAACACCTAGCCGTGTTGCTGGGCGAACCTTACGGAACGCTGGTGCTCACTCTGTCGGTGACATTCATCGAGGTGATGAGCATCTCGGCGGTGATGCTGCACGGGCAGAACAACCCAAGCCTGGTGCGCGACACGTTGATCGCCGTCATCATGATCATCCTGAACGGCATGGTCGGCCTATCGCTTCTGGCCGGGGCATGGAAGCACCGGGAACAACACTACAACCTTCAGGGCGCGAACGCGTACCTCGGCGTGATCATTCCGCTGGCCGTTCTGGCGCTTGTGCTACCCAACTACACCACAACCACGGTCGGCCCCTCGCTTTCCCATCCGCAGGAATGGGCCCTCGCGTTGCTCACGATCGGCCTCTACGGCGTGTTCCTAGGCGTGCAGACCGGGCGGCATCGCGGCTATTTCAGTACGAGTGAGGCGGACGCGCAAGAGCAGCACAAGGAGGCGACGACGGTTCCGCGTTCCCTGCCATACCATGTAGCACTGCTCACGTTGTACATACTGCCGGTCGTGTACCTGGCCGAACAATTGGCACATCCGGTCGATTACGTAACGGAGACGTTGCATGCCCCGCAGGCTTTGAGCGGTGTGGTGATTGCAGTATTGGTGGCGACGCCCGAAGCGATCGGAGCGACGCGGGCGGCGCTCGCGAACCAGATGCAACGATCGGTCAACATCTTTCTGGGATCGGTGCTGTCAACGATCGGACTTACCGTTCCGGCCATGCTGGTGGTCAGCAATCTCACCGGCCATCCGATTATCTTAGGTGTGGAACACGGCAACATCGTGCTCCTGGTGCTGACGCTGGGCGTCAGCATTCTCACCTTTGCCAGTGGAAGAACCAACGTGATGCAGGGGCTGGTTCACCTGGTGTTGTTTGTCACCTTCTTGCTGCTGCTGGTGCAGGGATGAGATCCGCTCAGACCAAGCCCCACACCAGCAAACCTGGTTTGGATGGAGCATCCGACTGAAGCAGTTTGAATCCGGGTGTAGTGGCGACGGGTGGAGCATGCCTTCAGGCGTGCAGAAAGGGCAGCGATCTTTGATAGCGCTTTAGCGCCTGAGGTAAAGGTTCTTGTATCACCTCAGCGGCTAAACCCGGGGTCTTCGGTTGTTGCCAAATTCACTGCTGAAGCATTGCTCCACCCAACAACCTCAATTGTGAAACTGCTCTAAAGTTTCGCTCTTCGCAACTACTGGTTGATGTTCTCTTTCTTTTCCAGTCGGTTGATGAGCCCTTGTATCTGCGACTTCGCGTTCTCCGGAGCTGCGTCTTTTGCCAGCTTCATCTCTTTCACCGCTTCCTCATAGTTCCCTGCTCCGACGGCGATGCGCGCCTGGCCTGCATACGTGAACAGGTTGGTCGGATACTTCTTGGCCATGTCGCGGTAGATGGCGAAAGCTTCGTCCTGTTTATGATCGCGTTGCAGTTGGCGAGCATATTGATAGGACTGCGAAGCGTTGGCCTTCTCGAGCGCCAATGCAGAAGCCCTCTTGGCTTCGTCGGTTTTGCCCATGGCGGCGAGAATCTGCGACTTGGTCATCAGGTTGTCGTAACGTTCCTCGGCCCCAATGGACAGGTCGGCATACTTCAGGCCCTCGGCCAAATCGACCTTGTTGGTGAGGAAGTAGTTGGCCGCGTCGTCGTAGCTGACCCAGGTGTACTGCACGATGCTACGGAACTGCTTGTCGAGGCTTGCCTCGACCGTCTTGGGCACATCGACCGCCACCTTGAAGGGAACGGCAAGCTTGTCCCAACGTAGCGTGACCAGCGCGGAGTCGGCCGTGAGCTGGTCGAAGTCGTAAACCAGAGCGTCGTGGAAGTCAGATGCCGTAGGCTTCACGGTGACGCGCAGCACGTCTTCTTCCGGCTTGTAGGTGAAGGCTCCCCACGCCGTGTTGGTCTTGGAGAAGATGATGGTCCACTCGTTTTCCGTCGGCAGCATGAACAGGCCGTAGCTGCCTTTGTCGAGCGGCTTACCCTCGATGGTAACCGGATCGGGGAACGTGATGACGGTGTTCTCGTTGGCGCCCGCGCGCCACACTTCGCCGTAGGGAACGAGGCCGCCCCAGACTTTGCGTCCGTTAACCAACGGACGGCTGTACTTCACGGTCACGTTGGTAATGCCGATGGTCTGGCTGACCTGCGCATTCTGGCTTTTGCGCGGCAGATCGAGCAGGGCTGACTGAGCTTGGCAGAGTCCGGCGAACAGTAAGAGGGATGCGACGGAAAGCAGGAAACGTCGTTGCATCATGGGAAGCTCCTTGCACTGGGATTCGCGATGCGGATGGGCGTGCTGATGGTACCACCGCACCCGACAGCGGTGATGCGTGGGTTGGACGATAAATGGAGCCGTCAGTTAGCGGCAGCGGGGTGAAAAGCGCGGGAAATCGTCCCAAGCTGAGAAGTTGCGGGACGAGAGATTGATTGCGTGGGCAACTGCGGCTTTCGTAGGAACTTGGCGGTATCATTAGCCATTCCCTGCCCCGAAGGAGGGGTGTGATGTATCGTCTCCGCAATTCCGTGGTGATCGTACTGGCGTTGGCGATGTGCGCTGTGGGCCAGAGCGGCAAGTCCAAACGTCCGCCTGGTGATGGCGAGATCGTCGCCCAGGAAGTTGTCTTGTCTGGGACGACGACCCTGAATTCCACTCAACTTACGGACATCAGTAACGGTCTTTCATCCGTGACCATGCACGATGACGACCAAGAGGTCGAGGAGCGCATTAAGTATGCGTTTATGCAGCATGGCTACTTCGACGCCGACGTGACCAACCTAAAGGTCGTTGCGCTCGATCCGCTGGCGAAGAAGAAGCCGGTGCGTGTGGAAGCGGAAGTTGACGAAGGACCGCTGTACCATCTCGCCGAATTCAAGTTTACGGGGAATGCGGCCTTCAGTACGGACGAGTTGCGGCAAGGATTTCCGCTCCACGCGGGCGACGTGTTTGACGCCGAGAAAGTGCGCCTCGGCATCGAAAGTGCGGCCAAGAAATACTGGACCACAGGTTATCTTGAAGCCAATCTGGTGCCTGATACGCAGAAAGCAGTCAACGGGCAAGTGACCGTGGCCTTCGCGATCGAAGAAGGGATTCAGTATCGGATGGGAGACCTGAGAGTCGAGGGTAAGAATGAACCCGCGGAGAAGCTGAAGGCGAAGTGGGAGCTAAAGCCGGGCGAACCCTACAACCTCGACTACCTTGAGAAATTCCTTGCAGAAAATCGCGAACTCTTGCCGGAAGGATTTGATAACGACCGTGACGTGCTGTGGCTGCGCGACTGCGCGGACAACACCGTCAACGTGACGATCGAGCTCGATCCAAAGCGACAGTGGAAACCGAAGCCGCAGGATAAGCCGTGCGAGGCACCCAAGGACAAGCCCGACAAAGACAAGAAAGGCGACTGACCGCGTGTTTTCGACGGCTGATCAGTCCGACCAATGAGCGGGCTTGCGGTCCCAACGATGATTGCGAAGCTCGGCAAGCAGATCAGATGACAGCGGTCCCTTATCGCTGTAGCTCACATTGGCAGCGACGTGCTCGGGTTTGCGCATGCCGACAATCGTTGTGCTGACAGTCGGCTCCGAAAGCACAAAGCGAAGCGCCATCTCGGGCAGTGTCATGCCCTGCGGGAGCACCTGCTTGAGGCGCTCGACACGCTCAATGGTGGGCACGAGGTTTTCGGGGCTGAAGTACCGGCCACGCCAGTCGCCTTCGGGAAACTTTGTTTCGAGCGTCATGTTGCCGCCGAGGCTGCCTTCGTCGAGCGGCACGCGCGCGATGACTCCGATGTTCATCTCGCGGCAGAGTGGGAACAATTCGTCTTCCGGAGCTTGGTCGAAAATGTTGTAGATGACCTGTACGGCGTCTACGAGGCCGGTGCGAATGGCGCGCAGGCCGTTGGCGGGCTCCCAGCGATTGAGGCTAAGGCCGAAGGCGCGAATGATGCCGTCGCGCTTGAGCCTTTCGACGGTGTTGCGGAAGTCGGGCTCGTCGGTCCAATGGTCTTGCCAGACATGGAACTGCAGCAGGTCGATGGTGTCGACGCCGAGGTTCTTGCGAATGATGTCGGCATAGCGGAAGACATGTTCGGGCGCGACGACTTCAGCGTGCGAGTGCGACGGCAACGCCGGCCACTTGAAATTGCCCGGTGGAATCTTCGAAGCAGCGTACAAGCGGCGTCCGGGATTCGCCTTAAGAAGGCCGCCGAGCAGCCGGTCGCTCTTGCCTTCGCCGTAGGCCCAGGCGGAGTCGAAGAACGTGCAACCCGCGTCGGCTGACTGCTGCAGCGCAGCGACCGATTGCTGATCGTCAGAGCCGGACCAGCCGCTCATTCCCCAGAGTCCGTAACCGATGTCGCTGATGTTCCAACCGGTGCGTCCGAAGGTGCGGTATTGCATGAGAAGGATGCCTCGAAGAATGGGATTCCGTAAAGACTGATGGTATCAAGAGGACAGTTTCGAGTTTCAAGTTTAGAATTTCGGAAGAACGCCCCCACTGGTTGAGACTGCCCACCGGCACCTGTATTCTGAAAGGTGCACCTTCGGATTCAGGTTCGTGCTGAGGTAGGTGCGGAGGACAATATCTTGTTTGCCGCTTTTTCGCGCCGTATTCCACTCTTACTCTTCCTGATCATGATCGTCGGGGCAACTCAGGTGTGCTGGGCGCATGCCATCCTCAGGGAGTCGACGCCCGCGCTCAATTCCAGCGTGCAAGGGCCCGACGTGGACATTTCCATGCGATTCAACGTCCGCATCGACGGCTCGCGGTCGCGCGTACTGCTGGTGGCGCCGGATGGAACCAGTTCGGCACTACCGCTCGCCGCCCAAGCCAAGCCTGATATTTTGCACACCTGCGCCACCGGGCTGAAACCCGGCGCCTACAAGCTGCAATGGAAAGTGCTGGCCTCCGATGGCCACATGAGTAACGGAGTCGTTCCCTTCACGGTGAAGTAAGGCCAGATGCTAGTCAAGCTGATCGATCTGTTTTCATTTCTTTCGGTGGTACTGCGCGCCGGGACGCTAGTGTTCCAGTCGGTGCTGCTGGGCGGCGTGCTGTTTGTGCTGTGGATCGCGCGGCGCTCGCCTGACGCCTCCGATGAGAGCATCGACCGCGTGCAAGCGTCATCGTGGAGACTGCTGCGGCTGAGCGCGGTGGGCCTGGCCATCGTGCAACTGTTGTATCTGTATGTTGATTCGGCCGTACTGATGGCCTCGGCCGACATTGGTTTCCCAGCGGTGGTCGGCGCTAACTTCTTCATCTCAGGTTCCATCGTGCTGGTGGCGGCGCTGCTGACCGCGATTGTGACGGGGGGCAGCAAGAACATTGCCAGGTGGGCATTGCCGGTACTGACAGTGGTCATCATGGTTGCGTCTGTGATGACCAACCATGCTGCGTCGCGGCTGTCGGGCCGTCCGCTGCTAATCACGCTGTCCTCCATTCACGAACTGGCCACGGGCTTCTGGATTGGTGGAATTCCCTTCTTGATCCTGGGGTTATTTCGCGCCAAGGACGCGACCACGCGCTGGTACCTGACCGAGCGCTTCTCGCGCATGGCGCTCGTGGCTGTGGGATTTCTGGTACTCAGCGGAGTGGCCCTGAGCTATCTGTATATCGGTTCGTGGGGCGCGATACTGGGCACAGCTTACGGCGTAATGGTCAGCGCCAAAGCGCTAATGCTCGGCGTTCTGCTGCTGCTGGGCGGAGTGAACTTCCTGTTGCTGAGAAATGCCCCGAAGGATCAGGTGATGCCGCGGTTGCGGAGGCTGATCGAGGCGGAACTCGGCATCGGCATCACGGTAATCCTGACGGCGGCTTCGCTGACGTCTCAGCCTCCGGCGGTGGACCAGCCGGAGGAAACGGTCAGCATGCACCAGATCTGGCATCGCATCAAGCCAACGGTTCCGCGGCTAAACTACCACTTCATTCCAGAGACTGACAGCGCAACCGGCGAACCTCTCCAGCCCGGTCCTGGAACCCCAGTTAACGTGGACGGAGTTCCGCTAACGCCGCGGCTCATCAACAACTCGATCGAATCGGAATCGAACCACCACTGGATGGGCCTGGTTGTGCTGTCGATGGGTCTGCTCGCGCTGCGGGCGCGGACGGGCAAAGCTCCGTGGGCGGAGCTGTGGCCCCTTCTGCTGATAGGCATCGCAGTGTTCATCTTTCTGCTGGCGGACACTGAATGTTGGCCCGTCGGCTGGAAGGGCTTCTGGGCCTGCTGGGCCGATCCTGAGGTCTTCCAGCATCGCGTGGCAGCGCTGGTTTGCGTGGGGTTCGCCGTGTTTGAGTTACGCGTGCGCAAACAGAAAAAAGAAAATGATCCGTGGGCGATGGTTTTCCCCTTGATGTGCGCCCTGGGCGGAGCAGTGTTGCTGACACATTCGCACGCCATTGTGAATGTGAAAGAAAACCTGCTCGTCGAACTCAGCCATGTGCCCATGGGCATCATCGCGGTCTTCGCCGGATGGGCGCGGTGGCTGGAGTTGCGCCTGCCGGAAAAAGACCGTGCCATCCCTTCGTGGATCTGGCCGATGTGTTTTGTACTGATTGGCGCTGGGTTGCTGAATTATCGAGAGATGTAGAAAGCGGACAGTTTAGACTGTTCTGCATGAAAATTCCGTCGCGCAGTTTCCCTGCTTGGTGCATTCTTCTCGCCTTCACGTTTAGTCTGGCGTGTTCCGTGCCTGCATCCGCCCAGTCGGGCAGTGCGCAGTTCTCCCTTTCTTTCAATAAGCAGCTCAGCGACAAGCCGCTCGACGGCCGCATGCTGCTGTTGCTGTCAACCGATCCGTCGGAAGAACCCCGCATGCAGATCAACGATCAGCTGCGCACACAGATGGTGTTTGGCGTTGACGTTGACGGACTGAAGCCCGAGCAACCGGTGACGGTGGACGCTTCGGCATGGGGCTATCCGGTTCGCTCGCTGCGTGACGTGCCCGCCGGCGAGTACTACGTACAGGCATTGCTGGTGAAGTACGAGACGTTTCACCGCTCCGACGGCAAGACCGTCAAGCTGCCGATGGACCAGGGCGAAGGCCGCCACTGGAACCTCACACCCGGCAACCTCTACAGCAAGCCGGTAAAGATGACGCTCGGCAAGGGCGGCGCGCCCGTGAAGATCGTGCTCGACCAGGAAATTCCGCCAATTCCCGACAAGCCCGACACGCAGTTCGTGCGGCACATCAAGATTCAGAGCGACCTGCTGACGAAGTTCTGGGGACGCCCAATGTACATCTCAGCCGTGGTGCTGGTGCCCTGGGGATTCGATGAGCACCCCGAAGCACACTACCCCCTGCTGCTGTTCCACGATCACTTCGTCAGCGGCATCGACGACTTTCGTACCGAGCCGCCCGATCCCAACCTGAAGCCGGACTATAGCGACCGGTTTCACCTCTCGGGGTACAACCGCATCCAGCAGGAAGAGAGTTACAAGTTCTATCAGCAATGGATTTCGCCGAAGTTTCCGCGCTACCTCGTGGTAAAGATCCAGCATGCGAACCCTTACTACGACGATTCGTATGCGGTGAACTCGGCCAATCTGGGGCCGTACGGCGACGCGATCGAGTCCGAGCTGATGCCCGCGCTGGAAAAGAAGTTTCGCAGCATCGGCCAGGGCTGGGCGCGGTTCACTTACGGCGGGTCGACCGGCGGCTGGGAGTCGCTGGCTGTGCAGATGTTCTATCCCGACCACTACAACGGAGTGTTCTGCGCGTGTCCGGACCCGGTCGACTTTCGCGCTTACACGCTGATTGATCTGTATAAGCAGAAAAACGCGTTCTATCTCGAGGGTCCGCACAAGAAGGTGTTGCAGGGG
>Ga0302322_100005342_pt1 | contig 11272 bp, 8 predicted proteins | sample Fen_T0_2_FD_203757 | JGI IMG/M metagenome (GOLD analysis project Ga0302322, IMG submission 203757) | Peat permafrost microbial communities from Stordalen Mire near Abisko, Sweden - Fen_T0_2 | ecosystem: Environmental > Terrestrial > Soil > Wetlands > Permafrost | place: Sweden: Abisko... | reverse complement strand
ACGACCTTTTTCCATATATTTTGTAAGCTGAAAGATAAGAATTTAGGTGAAAAAGACGAAAAAATGCAGAGTTTTGAAATGAAAACCGAATAAAAATTGGGCTAAATAAGCTAAAAACACAACAAAATACAATAAAATTTCTAAAACCGTTTCAACATGCGATTCGATAACATCCTCATTATAAACAGGATACACTTAACGCGATTATTCGGTTTTAAATCTCAAATCATTTTTACACCGCCATAATTAATTAAAAGCCAGCACGTTGGCAACAAAATTTACCAAAAAAGTGTTCCCTACTGTTCCCTGGTGTTCCCCCCTGTTCTCCCCGTTCCCGTGAACAATCTGGTGTTTACTGCAAGTGTTTTCAGCCTTCCTTACGGTAACGCAAAACAAACATAAGTATCGCCCGATTTGCTGCCGGTCTTTCCGCCGCCGCAGGCAATAACCACATATTGTTTACCGTCGATAGCATAAGTAGCCGGGGTTGCGTAGCCCGCTGCGGGCAATTGGGCTTCCCAAACCTGTTTGCCTGTTTTTTTATCAAAAGCCCTTATTTTTTCGTCCTTTGTGGCGGCAACAAATACCAAACCGCCTTTTGTTACCAAAGGGCCGCCATATAATTCGGTACCGGTTTTGGGGATGCCCCTTTTGGTTAATTCGGGATATTCGCCTAAAGGTACTTTCCACAATAGCTTGCCCGAGGTAAGATCGACTGCGTCCAGCGTGCCCCACGGCGGTTTAATGCCGGGATACCCATTGGTGTCCAAAAACCGTTTATAGCCATTCATGGTATAAGGAATATTATTCAACGCATTGGCAGACACCGGCTCTTTTGAAATGATTTGGGCATCGGAGGATTTTCCTGGCAGTTTTAATACAAAGGCCAGCAATGCTGCTTTCTCTATAGCCGGGATCTGTTTAAAGGATGGCATCATATTACGCCCGTTGGCAACCAGCTGACTAACCTGTTGTTCGTTATATTTTTTGCCGATGTTGACCAGTGAGGGAAAAGAGGTGCCGTTTCCTTTTAATTCGGGCCCGTGGCAGGCAATACAATATTTATTGTAACCCGCATGGCCTATGCCCTGTAAAGTGTGCTCATAGGTATTTTTGGGGACATCGATCATTACCTGTGCCCAGGGCATCTCGGTATTGCTGATATACATAATCTTTGTCTCCGGGTCAACCGCTGCGCCACCCCATTCGCCGCCGCCGTCAAAACCGGGGAATATCCAGTCGCCATCTTTGCTTGGCGGGGTAAACATGGTATTGTATTTTACCTTTTTATATTTCGCCAGCATAATTTTATGCGTTTCGGGCGAAATATCGGTTACATCTTCGGGGCCGAAATGCTGGCGGGCAAAGGGTTGCGGCAAACCCGGGATGGGTTGTGTTGGCCATGGCTCCTCCCCCGGCAATGCGTTGGTGGGTACAGGTGTCTCGGTAACCGGAAATATGGTTTTACCGGTAGTACGGTCGAACATAAAAATAAATCCATGCTTGGTGATCTGTGCGACGGCATCAATTGTTTTTCCATCATGTTTGATGGTTACCAGGTTAGGATTGGCGGGCAAGTCGCGGTCCCATAGGTCATGGTGAATTACCTGGTAGTGCCAGATGTATTTGCCTGTTGCAGCATCCAGGGCGATCAAACAATTTGCAAAAAGGTTGGTGCCTTTACGGTGCGCCCCATAAAAATCGCCGCCAACCGAACCCGTAGGGATATAAACGATCCCCCGCTTTTCGTCGAGTGCCATGCCGCCCCAGTTATTGGCCGAACCCAGTTTTTTCCAGGCCGTGCTGTCGGGCCAGGTATTAAACCCAAATTCACCCGGGTGCGGGATGGTATGAAAGATCCACCTGAGTTTACCTGTTAATACATCATAAGCCCTGATATGCCCCGGCGCGGCATCTTCTGATTCGTCGACCCGGGCTCCCATAATGATCAGATCTTTGTAAATGATACCCGGTGTAGTACCCGAAACATACGAATTTACTTTCCTGCCAAGATTTTCGGTAAGATCAAGGTAACCCCCTTTACCAAAATTCATGATGGGCAGGCCGCTTTCTGCATCAATTGCATAGGTTTTTTGCCCTACGCTGTAAAAAATGCGTTTATAATCGCCGTTTTTATCCTCCCAATAGGTAACTCCCCGGCAAACTTTATAATAAGCCATGGGGTCGTTCTTTTTCGATGTGTCCAGTTTCGCGGGATCAAAAAGCCATTTTTGTTCCCCTGTAACGGCGTTCAGCGCAAATAATTTGAGTTTGGGGCTGGTCGCATAAAGTATGCCGTCCACCACAATCGGGTTACATTGATTCTGGCTGCGGTTGGCGCTGTCTTTATCGCCCGAGCTATAGGCCCAGGCGACCTTAAGCCGGCTCACGTTCAGGAGCGTTATCTGGTCGTTTGATGAGTACCTGTCACCGTCTTTTGACCCGGCATAGGTTGCCCATCCTTTATGCCCGGTTGATGCAATATGTTTTTTACAGGATACCAACAGCGTTGCAATGATTACCAACGGCAAAATGCGGAGTTTTCTCATGAAGCGGGTTTAAACCACTAAAGCTAATGACATTCCGTTAAAAACAAAAAACCTTTTTAAGTGAAACACCGAATAACAATCTCTATTTTAAACGGTATATGCATGTAACAGAGCGATTGTTTTTTATACCTGAAAACTATTAAAATGTTGCGACCACAAGGTTTTTATAGGCACCAACTTCCGTATTGCCCAGCCAAAAACCAACCGAGCCGCTTTGGAGACTGCCGTCTAAATGTATGTAAACAAAATCGGGGATTGTGTGGTGATTGACAAATACAGTTAGCTTGCTTCCCTGTACCACTACCTTTACATGAAACCAGCTATGAAGCGGTAACGTTGTTTTAGCCTGGTATTTATTGCTTTCATAATCCCACCAGTTAAATTCGGCTTTCTTTTCGGGCATGTATTGAATGGCATTAATGGTGCCCGAGCTTTCGGGCCTGAAATAAACCACTTCGTAATGATGTTCATCCTTTATCCTGAAGGCTATGCCAAGATACCCGCCCTGCTTTCCGGACCAGGCCAAATCAGCTTCGATTATCCCATCCTTGAAATGAAACTTTGGAGGCCATGCTATACTGGCTGATTTATAATTTCCTATTTTCCGCTTCAGTAATAATGCTTTCTGGCCAAGGTATTGATCAAAGGCATAATCAAGCGTATCTGTGCGCGGAATGATCCATTGTTTTTTGTTAATAACCGAATAGTTGTGAACCACTGGTTTTTGCTGTGCATAAACCTCATTCAAAATAAGGAAAAGTGCTAATGTAATTGCTGTTTTCATGGGTTGCGTTTTATTTCAAGGTTGGCAAAGTCGCCGCTTAAACTGGATGACCAAATGGCAATTAGTCCATTATTGCGGGAATTCAATTTTTTTATTGTTAATGAGGGAATCGCCGAATGATTTACATAAACTGAAATTTTCTCGTCCCCAACTTCAATATGCACATGAAACCAGTCGGTTGGTTTGACTGATGGTGTAACCTCATTTTCGTATCCCAAAGGATGTTCTTTTCGGAGTTTATCCCAGGGATAATCCGGCTGGCTGATGTATTGTACCATGTGTTTTCGCCGGAGCGTGTCGGTAGTTTGAAAATTAAACGGGCGGAAATAAATGGCATCGTAGGTAACCGTATCCAGCCCGTGAAAAGCAATGCCCAAAAAACTTTGCTGAAACACATCGCGCCCACGGATGTCAACATCGATGCTGCCGGTTGAAAAAGTAACATTTTTTAAACAAACAATACCTGTAACTGTAACGCCCCGGTGTTGAGGATCGTCAATAGTACTCAAGTGTTGCCCGGGGCCGTAAATAAGATCATTGTTCCTAAAAAGTTCGCTTAAATTATATTTTTCAATTTTTTGCGCCTGGCTGGCAGATGATACCAGCAAGCAGGAAAAAAGCAGCAACCTAAATAATAAATTGTTCATAATACGTTCAGATGTTAAATTTTAAACCAAAGCTCATCAAAGATTGCCGAATGATCGGTTCAAACCTGATTCAATTTTGTTCAATTTTTTGCGACGGTGCTTTTCACACAAACAAATAAAAGCCAGTAGTTATTTTTAGCCCGGATGGAAAAAGAAAAACAATTGCTGATAATATGCCGGCAACTAATTGAGCAAATGCTCAACTGGGGCGAGAGCAGTATATGGACTAACGATGACTTTGAGCAACTGAGCGAAAAAATATTTGAAAAAACCAGGGTTCAGCTCAGTGTATCAACCCTTAAACGGATCTGGGGCAAAGTTCGCTATGAAAATTTCCCTACCAATGCAACTTTAAATGCATTGTCAGGATTTTTGGGTTATGAAAACTGGCGTGATTTCCGTCAAAAACAGGAGACAACTGCCGCAGTGAACGATTCCGATGATGTATCCGTTCCGGCGGTTTTTCAAAACACTCCAATTGCCGTTAAAACTAAAACATCAGCCATGAAGGTTGCATTGCCAATCGTATTGGTTATCGTCCTGCTGATCTTTTTTAGGGTTAAGTATATTTCTTCCAAAAAATATATCCGGGCTGATAACATTTCAAACGTAATATTTAAGGCAATAAAAATCACCGATACCCTGCCCAATTCGGTTGTTTTTAGTTACGATGCTTCGGCTTTTAAATCCGACAGCGTGTATATCCAGCAATCCTGGGATCCGAAGCGGCGGGAGCGGGTTGCGGCAAACGGCAGGCAATACACTTCCATTTATTATAATCCTGGTTACTTTATCGCCAAGCTGGTAGTTGATAACCAGGTAAAAAAAGAGTGTATCGTTTCGATAAAAACCAGGGGCTGGAAAGGGATCATCGAAACAGCGCCGATACCGATTTATCTTTCGGCAACGGAAATAAAAGGCAAAGGCTTTATGGGGATATCCGACAGCCTGCTTCGTACCAAAACCCCCTCGCCGGTTAACAATACCTGGGTAAAATTTGCCAATGTAACTGCGTTTAAAGGAATAGATGCCGGAAATTTCACCCTCGAAAGCACATTCAGAAATGCGTCGTCGGTTGAAGCATCTATTTGCCGGAAAGCAAATGTGGTGGTACTTGGGGCAGGTGGCGCTATCGTTATCCCTTTTTCGGATAAAGGTTGCATTTCGGACCTGAACATATTAACCGGCGATAATTACATCAGCGGGAAAGAGCATGATATGAGTGCCTTTGGTTGCGATTTTAGCCAGTTTCAGGATTTGCGGTGTACAGTTGGACAGCACCGGCTAAAAATTTATCTTAACCGTAAACTTATCTTTGAAATCCCTCAAAAAATAACACTGGGCAAAATAGAAGGACTTAGGTTCGAATTTGAAGGCTCGGGCCAGGTTAAGCAGGTAAAGTTATCGACGCCGGGAGGCGGTGTTTACGAGGATAAGTTTTAATTCGTCTGAACTCGAATTTGTCGAATTAATAGAATTGATTGAATTTTAAAAACCAAAGTATCTGCATCTTTCAACGCACGGGGAAGGCGAAAGAAAAGGTATCGAAACTTTATTACCCTCTTTTCCATTAAGCTGGAAAAGAGGGTAACTGAAATCATTTCAGGTCTTGATGATAATACAGGGTACAATTTACTACACCCTGTTTATCGAGATATCCTCGTGAACTTCGACAGTTTTTTTGGTGATGGTTTCTTTCTGCTCCAGCACCACTTTGTAAAATCCGGCAGCAATTATTCCGCCGAGTACCGGGGCGACAATAAACAGCCATAATTGGCTAAGCGCTTTTCCGCCGGCAAACACGGCCGGCCCCAGGCTGCGGGCGGGGTTTACCGAGGTTCCGGTAATAGGAATTAAAACCAGGTGAATTAAAGCAAGCGATAAACCGATGGCCAGGCCTGCCATTGCAGGATTTGCACGTTTTGCAGTGGTACCGAATATGACGATCAGGAACAGGAAGGTGAACACTGCTTCGCCGATAAATGCAGATTGTGTTGAATATTTACCCAGGTAACCTTCGCCCCAGCCATTGGCGCCAAGCGCATACTCCCCCATGGAAAATGAAGCACGGCCCGATGCCAGCAAATATAAAACCCCCGAAGCGGCAATTGCGCCGATACACTGGAATACAACATAGCCCACCGTATCCTTAACGGATAACTTGCCTGCGACCAGCATGGAGATGGAGATAGCCGGGTTAATATGGCAACCCGAAATTGGCCCGATGGTATATGCCATAACAACAACGCTAAGGCCGAATGCAAGTGAAATACCCAATAGTCCGATGCCAGAAGGCGGAATATCGGTTGAATTGGCGCCCGCAATAACCGCTGCACCGCAGCCAAAAAGTACCAGGCAAAATGTGCCGACCAACTCTGCAGCATACTTTGTAAGTGGTTTAGTTTCCATAATTAATGATAGTTGAGGTTAATAATTATTTAAATATAGAGAACTCTTGTGATTAATACCAACCCTGATTCAAATAAAACGGTACCTGAACACCGCGGTAAAAGAACTTGCTTTTCGGTTATCATTTTTAATAAGAATTCAATCAGCATGCAGCAAACGCATCTTATCACTCTTGTTGAAAAAGGCAATTTATCTGTAAATAAAGAGAAGTCATCCGTAAAACAAACGCCCTAAGGCTTCGGCAATGGATTTAAATTCCATGTAACACCAACTGCAATCCCTGTTGTTTGGAGGTGTACCTGGCTGTAGCCGATATTGCCTAATGGAAGTTTTAGATACGGCTGTATGCTGATGCCAAATTTTGAATTAACCTGGTGCTGATAGGTTGCCTTGAGGTTAAGCACCCCGAAAAAATATTTACTGGTGCCAGGAACCGTATAATTTGAAGGGCCGGTTTCATAAGTATCGGCGTAGCTAAACTTATAGCTTTCGCGCAGCATAATATATGAGGATAAACCCGTGCCGATTGAAATTTTATTTTGGCGCCTGTTGTAAACCTGGTAAGCAATATCCAGCGGGAGATCCAGCATACGGCAGTCGGCAGTTACAGTGGTGGGTGTAACTTTAAACTGGTAAGGCGTATGGTAGTTCCCAAACCCGGTCAGATAGGGCTTTACCGAATAAATGGCGCCCGTGCTTACGGTTAATTTTTTTGTTATCCCAACCGAAAAAAGAAAACCTACGTTAGTCCCTACTTTACTTTGCTGAAAACCACCTACCCCGTTTATATCAGGCGCACCCAATATGCTGAGCGCGTATCGAGGGCTAAAGCTTTGCTTCGAACGGATTTTTGCCGGCTTTTTTTGCTGTCCGGGAGCTGCCCCTGTATCGGGCTTTGCAGGTAAACTTAAAGCAAATGTGGCGTCAGTTTGAGGCTTCTGAACGGTCTGTCCGGGGGTTTTAGCCATCAAATTTTGCTTGACGCCTGTATCAGTCTTATCGTTTTTTTGCGGAGCTGTTGTCTGTGTACTGCTCGCAGGTATGAGAGCAACCTGCGGCGCTGGCTTTATAAAACCGCCCCCTTTTCTCCCCTTAACCGGACTAACGGCAAGGTTTTCCGGGCTCAACGGGCCACTCACCTGCGATGCCTTTTGCTGAAGTGGTTGATTTTGTTGTTTGGGGTGACCGGCCAGATCCTTATTTATTTTTTGATGTTTTTCAGCCTTGTTTTGTGAATATTGATCTGATCCTTCCGGCTTAAATATCCACCAGCCAAAAAACAACAAAAGCAAGGCCGCCGCACCGATGGCCATTGGCCACCAATAAACGACAATGCGCTTTTTCTTCTTTTTGTTGAGCATCTGTTCAAGCGCATCCCAGTCCCCCTCGTTGTAGGCGGCTTTGTTAACCGGGTCCTCCAGGTTACGTTTGAAAAGATCGTCTAATTCATTATCCTTGCTCATTCCCTGGTATCATTATTTAAAAATATATCCCGCATATCAACTTTTTTAATGGCTACTACCCGTGTATAATTTATATCTTTATGGTGATCGGGACTGTCTGCCGAAGCATCAGCCTGCAAAATCATTTCTTTAAGCTTTAGCCTTGCTTTATGCAAATTTGATTTTGAAGTACCTGCATTAATTTTAAGCATCGCGGCAATTTCTTCGTGCGAATAGCCCTCGATAGCAAAAAGGTTAAATACAGTACGGTAAGCCTGCGGCAGGGCCTGTACCATTTTTAAAAGGTCATCATAATTAAGATTTTTATCCGGTAATTCCCCGTCGGTCAGCTGATCTGCCAGTTCGAGATCTTCGGTATAGGCCATCTTTAACTTTGTACGGTAAAAATCAATCGACGTATTGATCATGACCCTGCCCAGCCAGGCTTTAAAAGGTACAGCCTCGTCATACTTGCCTGCACGGGTAAAAACTTTAAAAAAACCCTGGTTCATTACTTCTGCGGCTTCGTCGCGGTTGCCCGCATAACGCAGGCAAATCCCCATAGCAAAGCCATAAAACGCCTTATATAATTCTTTCTGGCATTTTCTGTCCTGTTTAATACAGCCCTTAATTAGTTGTTGTAACTCTTCTTCTCCCATCCGGGTTATTTATCGTTACTGCTTAAAGTGTTTTCAATTGCCGGTATTTGCCTTGCGGTATTAAAATTACTAAATTAAATATGATAGCCGAAGTTGTTGCCCTTAATAATTTGTTTCTTAACACAAAGAGCACTGGTTGATAAGACAAACGTGACGGCCTTCGGAAAGTATCAATTGAAAGTAATAGAAAATTCAGTTTGATTTTCAGCGACTGTTTTTAAGGAAAACCCGAAATCATGATTGGTAAGTATTTCGCGAACGAGTGTCAGCCCAATGCCTTGCCCGTCTTTCTTGGTGCTGAAAAATGGTGAAAAAAGATCCGATGCATGGTCCTCGGCAATGCCGGCGCCCGTATCAGCTATTACCAGGCTCCTTTGATGCGGACGGGTAATAAAACTTACTTCTCCCCTAACGTTTATCGCCTCAACAGCATTTTTTATAATGTTGATCAATACCTGTTCCATTTGCTGTTGGTCCGCAATGATAATAAACGGCCCTTCGGCCAGCCGGAAATCGAATCCAACCTGCTTCTCCCCGGCTTTTATTTCCATCAGCCTTGCCACCGATCTGATCAGGTGATGAAGATCGACCGGTTTCCTGTTGGCTGCCGGAAGTTTCACCAGGTCGGCAAAGTTGCGCATAAAAAGGTTAAGGTTTTGATTACGGTCCACAGCCACCTGCAAAGCATCTTTCAGCGTATTGTTGCGGTCGCCTTCCCATAGCTGGTCGGTTTTTAATGCCGATTGCATAATGGAATTTACAGGCCCTATGGTATTGTTTACTTCGTGCGCCATCATCCTGATCACTTTACCGTAGACATTTTTTTCGGCAGCCAGGATCTCGGTAGTCAGGTCTTCAATCATGATAAAATGCCTCGAAAAGCCCCTGTCGATAAAATGCGATTTCTGTAGTTTATAGGTATTAATGCCGTCGGGTTTGATGACAGTTGCCTCGCCCGAGTTTAAATGTTTTATTTGAAGCAATAAGGGATGCCCCAGTTTATCTACGGGGTATTTTAAAACCTCATCGGCGCCAATGCCGATAATCTGCAGGGCCTTTGGGTTGATCTGTTGCACGTTATCATCAAAATCCAGGATGATGATGCCTGTCGGCGAAGTGAAGATCAATTTTTCGAGAAAAAAATGCTGCTGCTCCTGCCGGGTGCGTTCCATGCGCAGTTCATCCATCATCTGGTTGTACACATCTATCAGCTGATCCATTTCGTGTTTGCCGGTGGACAGGAATTTAACATTAAAATCGCGGTCTTTAATCGCCTCAACTCCCTGCATCAACATTTTTAACGGCTGGATCAGTTGGCGGTACAATTGCCAGGCAATAACAATGGAACAGATAATAAATACCTCCGAGACAATAAAGAAGAGCCTGTTATCAACAAAAATAAACCACGACAGCGTAAGCGCCACCAGGTGCAGGATAACAACAAACAGGATGTATTTAGTCCTCAGCTTCATCGTAAGGGATTTGGTATTTATCCAGGCGCCGGTACAGGGCGCTGCGGGTAAGCCCCAAAGATACAGCTGCTTTTGATATTTTGTTTTTATGATACTCCATTGCCCGTTTAATCATCTCAACCTCCACTTCTTCCAGAGTAAGGGCGCCGATACCGGGCAACTGCACGTTCCCTTTTTTTACCGGCGAAAGCTCAAACTGCGAACGAAAATCTTCGGCAGTGAGTTCATCGTTTTTGCTCACCAGGATAGTGCGTTCAACCAGGTTTTTTAACTGCCTGATATTGCCCGGCAGCGGCTGTTGCTGCAGCCACTTCATGGCAGCGGGGGCAACTGAGAGTTTCGGCCGGTTGTAGATCTCTTTTAAATTATCAATAAAAAAATTCACGAGTAAGGGAATATCCTTCGGCCTTTCACGCAAGGCAGGTAAATAAATGGTAATGAGGTTAATGCGGTACAGCAAATCTTCCCTGAAAGTGGAGCGGTTTACCATATCGTTCAGGTTTTTATTGGTGGCGCAAACTACACGCACATCAACTGTTTTGGTGCGGCTGCTGCCCAACACCTCGTACGTCCTGTCCTGCAAGACTCTTAGCAGCTTAACCTGGCTGCTGGCGTCCAGGTCGCCTATTTCGTCCAAAAAAATAGTCCCTTTATTGGCCAGCTCAAAGCGGCCGGCCCTGTCAAAACGGGCGTCGGTGAATGCCCCGCGCACGTGGCCGAACATTTCGCTTTCAAACAGGGAAGTAGAAATACCACCAAGGTTTACTTTAACAAAGGGTTTGTTTTTGCGGAGGCTATTTTGGTGGATAGCTTCGGCAATCAGTTCTTTGCCGGTACCGCTCTCGCCCATGATCAGGACTGAAGCGTCGGTAGTTGCTACCCGGCCAATGGTCTCCAGGATCTCCAGCATTTTAGCATCTTCACCAATAATATGCTGAAAGTCGTAGCTTTTATCGAGCTGCTTACGGGTATGGTGGGCGGCTTTTTTCCCCCGTAAGTCGAGCAAGGTTTTTACCGACTGTAATAAATGATCATTGTTCCACGGTTTATTGATAAAATCGTTGGCGCCGGCCTTCATTCCCTGCACGGCCAGTTCAATACTTGCCCACCCGGTAATCAGGATCACCGGGATCTGTGCGTTGATGTGTTTGATCTTACCCAACAGTTCCATACCCTCTTTACCGGAGGTATCGTTGGAAAAATTGAGATCGAGAATAATTAACTCAGGCTCATCTTTTTTGATGAACCTGATCGCCTCTGCCGGCGTCATACAATCTGCAGCATCGTAACCCTCATCTTTTAATAAAAGA
>Ga0302322_100005340_pt1 | contig 11275 bp, 8 predicted proteins | sample Fen_T0_2_FD_203757 | JGI IMG/M metagenome (GOLD analysis project Ga0302322, IMG submission 203757) | Peat permafrost microbial communities from Stordalen Mire near Abisko, Sweden - Fen_T0_2 | ecosystem: Environmental > Terrestrial > Soil > Wetlands > Permafrost | place: Sweden: Abisko... | reverse complement strand
ACGCCAGCACCGACAACGCTGCGGCGTACTTCATGGTCAACTGCGCGCATCCCGACCACTTCGTCGACGCCCTCACCGACGGCGACTGGACACGGCGCATTCTCGGGCTGCGGTGCAACGCCTCACGACGCAGCCACGCCGAGCTCGACCGGGCCGAGGTGTTGGACGACGGCGACCCGATCGAGCTGGCGCAGGGGTACCTGGCGTTGCAGGAGCGGCTGCCCCGGCTGACGGTCGTCGGTGGATGCTGCGGCAGCGACCTACGGCACGTGACGGCCATCGCCGACGCCCTGGCGAGCTGACTAGAACTGGCCGGGGTAGAAGCCGAATCGGGTGAGCGGCCCGACGAGCTGGCCCTCCTCGTAGGACAGGTGCGAAAGCAAGGCGTCGGTGAGTACGTCGACCGCCTCCTGAATCGGACCGAAGTCGCCCGGGTCACTCATGTGCGCGACGAGGGAGCGGTCGACCCCCAGCACCACTTCGTGGATGACGCGGTGTTCCTGCTCGAGCCGATCGATCACCGGCGCCAGAGCCGAGTCGGACGCGCGCAGGTGCGGGAACACCGCCTGGTCCTCGAGACTGTGGTGCTGGGTGAGCAGGCTGCAGTACTGCGCGCAGTAGGCGCCGAGCGTCCAGTCGTTGCGGCGCAGGGTCATCTCGTTGAGCGCGCTCCGTGCGCCGGCTGCGGTGAGCGCGCCGTCCCTGACCTGGTCGAGCAGGCTCCGCAGCCGGTCCAGCTCGCTGCGCAGGTGGTCGTGCACGTCCACGAGGTGCTGGCCGGCTGCGTGGGCCGGCTCGGTGAAGGTCTGGCCTGACGGCGCGGGTGGTCCTTCGGGGCGGGTCGACTCGTCCCACACCTCACGCGTGCTCCGTCGCACCCGCGGCGCCGCGGTGGGGCGCGGGTCCCCTTCGACACTCACCGCCCGAGTATGGCCTGCGCGGCGGGGGCGCGTCGTCGGCGGGCAGACCGCTGCGCCTTCGCCCGCTCGCTGGCGGCCTGCTTCTCCAGTGCCGTCAGGTCGAGCACGTGGTGGGCGACGTCGTGGAGGCGGTCACTCATGGCGTCGGCACCCGGACTGAGCAGGGCGAGTGGCCCGCGGTCGGCGAGCTTGGCGAAGATTCCGTCGTTGCTGACGATCAGGAACTGCACGGGATTCGCCTTGACCCCCGCAGCGTGGTCGAGCAGCGCGTGGTCGGCGAGATCGCTACCGTCCGGCACGGCCTGCGCCTGGTCGGCGAACTCGGCCAACCACGGCTTCGACCGCCGGACCGCACCGGCCTGTCCGGCGAAGGCGCAGTCGTCGGACTCGCGGGCGAGGTGGACGACGACCGCCAGCCGGGCCCGGAGCCGCACCGGTGTCGCGCGCAGGTTGTCGAGGTCGACGAGCAGGACGCGGCGCGCCTGGGTGTCGGCCCACAACGGCTCGGCCGTGAGCCGCCGCACCAGCCACCGGCCCATGGCGGCGCCCGCGTCGTCGCCGTCGGTGGTCACCTGGGCCGAGACGATCCTCGGCGCCGGCAGGTCGGCGAGGCGGAACCACTCGTAGTCGTCCCACTCGCCTGGGAGCCGCCACAGACTCATGTGATCACTGTGTCTGTGTCGGCCCGGTCAGCGGCGCTGGGCGCGCGCGTGACCGCGGGCCACGTCCGCGGGTCACAGCAGTCGGAGGATGCCGTCCGCGTGCAGTTCCTGCAGGTAGGCGCGCGCCGAGTCGACGTGCTCCTGGGGCACCAGATCGGGCGGGAGCGCGTGCAAGGCGATCCCGGCGGCGAACGCGTGGTCGAGGGGGAAGTCGCGGTCACGCCAGTCGGTGAGGACGGTCGTCATGGCCGCGGCTCCGGCCTCCGCGTCACCACGTAGCGCGACGACCGCAGCTTCGGCGGTCGCCCGGATGAAGTCGACCCACTCGCCACGCAGGCCCGCGGTGTCGGCGAGGAGCGCGGCGATCGCGTCGGCCTCGCCCAGCCGGGCGGCGGCCTGCACGCCTTGCCACAGACAAGTCGACGCGTTCCCGCCCGAGGCCTCCAACGCGATCGACTCCCGCGCGTCGGCGAGCGCTTCGGCCCAGTCGCCCTCGATCAGGTGCACTGCGCTGCGGGTGCGCAGGAACCAGGTGGTCATCTGCACCGCGTCCCAGTCAGCGCGACGGTCCGCTTCGAGTCGGTCGAGGTCGGCGTGCGCCGTGACCAGGTCTCCGCGGTAGACGCCAAGGAGCGCGTGGCACAGCGTGACACCGTCCTGGTCGAGCGTCCCGCCGCCACCGATCTCGTCAGCCTCGGCGAGGGCCCGGGCGGCGACGTCGAGCTCACCGAGGTCGATGGCCGTCTCGGCCGCGTTCCCCAGGCCCATCACCTGCCCTGGCTTGATGCCCGCACGTGCGGCGATCGCGGCAGCCTCGAGGAAGGCTGACATGGCCCGCCGAGGTTCCCCGGTCGCCAGGATGACTCCACCCTGCATGACAGCGCCCACCTGTGCCTGGGCGCTTCCGCTGCGCCGCGCCATCGACATGACCCCCTCGGTGAGCAGAACGGCCTCGAACTGCCGATCGGCGTTGAAAAGCGCGAATGCCCTGGCCCTGGCGGCAGCGCTGAGCGCGTCATCGTCGTGGATCAGCTGCGCCAGCACCAGCGCATCCTCCGACCAGCGCACGGCCGGCTCGCGGCGACCGTCGGAGGACGCAGCGTCGGAGAGGGCGGCGAGGACGAAGACCTTGGCCGAGCCGGGTTCGGTGAGTCTGTCGTTGACATCCTCGAGGCGGCGCAGGAGGTCGACCCGGGCGTCGCCCTCGATCGTGGCGATGGACTGCGCGAGCATCAACCCTTCCGTCTGTGGGTCGCCGAGCAGCTGGTAGGCGTCGGATGCGGCGGCGTAGTGCTCCCACGCCAGCTCCAGCCGACCGGTGTATCGGGCACTTTGCGCAGCGGTCGAATGCAGCGTGGCTCGCTCCTCCGGCGTCGTGGCCAGCGTCAGGGCCTGAACCGCATACTCGAACGCGGTCTCCGGCGAACCGAGCGAGAAGGCGCGGTCCGCGGCCACGCGCAGCCATTCCCGTGCCTGGTCGGCAACCTCCTCCGCGTCGGTGGCCGACGGCTCGGCGCGGTAGGCGTCCAGGAAATGGCTGGCGACGATCCCGGCCAGCTCCTCGTCGCCGAGGTCGGCGAACCAGTTCGCACACGCGAGGTGCTTGGCCCGACGAGATGGCTTGCTCAGCGTCGAGTACGCCACCTCCTGGATCACGGACTGGACGAAGTGGAACTGCCCGCGCTCCGCTGAGCGCGGGTCGACGTTCTGGTCCAGCACCTCCTTGCCGACCAACGCGCGCAACCGCGGCTCCACGTCCTCCGGAGTACGTCCGGACACCGCGCAGACCGCCTCGAGGGTGAAGCTGTGACCGGTCACTGCGGCATCGAGCACGAGACTTCGCTCGTCGTCGGGCAGCCCGTCCAGCCGGGCCGCGACGAGGGCGTGCAGCGTCTCGGGCACATCCATCGTCAGAGCGAGGTCGGACACGACGTGGTACACCGACCCTGCCTGCTCGAGGAACCCGCGGTCGGCCAGCATGCGCACGGTCTCGACGGCGTACAGCGGAATCCCCTCGGCCCGACCGACCACGCGCTGCTGGTCGTCGTCGGACAGGCCCTCGACGTATCCCGTGACCAGCAGCCGGATGTCGTCGTCGGGGAGCGGGTCGAGGTGCAGGCCCGAGGTCGCCCGAACGGCAGCGCCCCAGTTGGGGCGGCGTTCGCTCAGCTCCGGGCGGGCCAACGAGACCACCAGCACCGGTGACGTCCGCGACCACGCGAGTAGCGACTCGACGAAGTCGAGCAGTCCGGGGTCGCCCCAGTGCAGGTCCTCGAAGACGAGCACGGTCGTGCCGCGGTCGGCGACGCGCTCGACGAACCGACGCCAAGCGCCGAACAGCTCGTCGCGACCACCCGGCGGCGCAGGGTCCAGGCCCAGCAGATGACCGAGCCTCGGCAACATCCAGGCACGTTCTTCGTCGTCGGCGACCAGCTCCGCGAGGCAGGCGCTCAGTCGCTCGCGGGCGGTTGCCTCGTCGTCGGTCTCGGCGATGCCGGCGCGGCCGCGGACCATCTCGGCGAACGCCCAGAACGTGACGCCCTCGCCGTAAGCCGGGCATCGGCCCTGATGCCAGTAGACGGGCTCGGTGAGCCCGTCTACGTACTTGAGCAGCTCCCAGACCAGGCGCGACTTGCCGATGCCGGCCACCCCGGTGACCGCCAGAAGCCTCGGTCGGCACTCCCGGCCGGTTGCGTGCAGCAGCTCCTTGGCCAGCCGCAGCTCCTCGTCGCGGCCGACGAAGGGCGGCTCCGGCGCCGAGCCGCGGCCCGAGCCGCCGACCTCGCTGACCACCCGCAACGCCTGCCAGGCGGGCACGGGGTCTCGCTTGCCCTTCAGCGTCAGCGCTTCGATCGGGGCGAACGCGATCGCCTCGGACGCGGCGCGGAATGTGCCCTCGCCCACGAGGACCGTGCCTGGATCTGCGGTCGACTGCAGGCGCGCCGCGGTGTTCACCATGTCTCCGGCCACCAGGCCCTGGTCCACCGCACCGACCGTGGCCACGGCCTCACCGGTCAGCACACCGACCCGGGCCTGCAGGGGGACCCCGAGCTGAACTCCCAAGGCGGCGACGCGGTCGACCACGTCCAGTGCCGAACGGACGGCCCGCTCGGCGTCGTCCTCGTGCGCCACGGGCGTTCCCCAGACCGCCATGACTGCGTCACCGATGAACTTCTCGACCGTGCCGCCGTGGCGCTCGACCGCCTCGGATGCGGCGTCGAAGTACTGGCCCAGCATCGCGCGCACGTCCTCGGGGTCGCGGCCCTCGGCGAACGAGGTGGAACCGACGAGGTCGGCGAACAGCACCGTCACCAGACGCCGCTCGGTGCCGCCGCCACCGGCCGTGGGTCCGGACGGCTCTGCGGCCGGAGAATCCGGCGAGCGGGGCAGGGCTGCCGCGATAGGGGTTCCGCACTCGCCGCAGAACTTGTCGTCGGCCGCGTTGGGGGCGCCGCAGCTCGGGCAGACAACGGCGAGCCGCTGGCCGCACTCCCGGCAGAACTTGCGGCTCGACTCGTTCTCGGTGTGACAGCTGGAGCAGACCAACGTCCACCACCTCTCGTCGCCCGAATCTAGTGGCCGACGAGCGTGATGTTGGCCGGTTCGGGCTCCGGGGCCGCGGCGGCGTCGAGTTCAGACGACGGGACTCAGGCGGCGGCGACCGATGCTCCAGGTCGACTGCGCAGCGCCCATCCCGACCCGACCACGATCGCGAGGCCGGCCACCAGCGACACAAGGTCGAGCGTCAGGACCCGCGCGTCGACCGGGCTGCCGGCTATGTCGGCGGCCAGGTAGGCCGCAGACTGCAGAGCCAGCAGCACCCCGAGGACCAGCGAGACGCCGAACGACGTACGACTGCTGGTCCGCCTGGTCCAGGTCAGCACCGCCACCGCGATGACGGCGCCCACGGCGACGTAGCCGACTTCGCCGTGGTCGGTCGCCAGCACCACGGCGAGGCCGACCAGGTACAGCGCCCACCCTCCGGAGGCGAGGTTGAGGGCCTTGGTGAACGTGGTCATGGTGGTCTCCTCTCGGTGGAGGAGAGATTAGGAAGATACCTTCCCAAAGTCAAGAACGGTGAGCGCGCTGCGAATCCCCCGGGTCAACCACGTGATGAGGTAGACCAGCACCGCGACGCCGAAGATTCCCCAGGCGAGCCCCGCGAACCGGCCCCAGACATCCGGCGCGAACCGCCAGAGCCCGGCCAGCGAACCGGCCACGCTCATCGTGCAGATGCTGGCCCGGCGCCAGGCGTCGACCATCGTCAGGCGGCCCAGGTTGCGGTGCGGACGCCACCGGGTCATTGCGACCAGCGCGAACGCCACGGTGAACGCCCAGACGAGCAGGAGCGAGGGGTGCATCAGAGCGGCGAGCGGCGTGAGCAGGGGGAATCGGTGCACCGAGGCGTCACACAGGTTCCCCAGCAGCACATCGACCACCAAGCTGGTGCCGAGCAGCGTGGCCGGGTGGGCGAGGTGCCAGTCGAGTCGGCCCGGTTCGTGCTCGACGGCGACCCGCCACATCAGGTCGTCCGGAATGCCGCGAACGGTGCGCCCAACCACCGACCAGGTCGAGTGCGCGGCCGGATCCGTAGACCTGACTTGCTCGAACAGGTCGGACTCGATCTCCGCCCGACGGTCCGACGCGGCCGGTTCCGGCGCCGTGCGGGTGTAGCCACCCACCCACCAGCGGGCGAGCGTCGTCGCGCGATCCGCGCTTGTGCTCATGTCGTGGCCTCGCCGGGCCGACGTGTCGCCGCCCGCCTCGGCGTGGTGGCCTTCAGCGCGGCGACTCCCGCTGCAGTGACCGTGTAGATGCGCCGCCTCGGCCGGCCCGCGTCGGCAGCTGCATCGGCATCCTCCCAACGCGCCTCGAGGAGACCGGCCCGACGCATGCGATCGAGCGCCTTGTACAGGGTGCCATGGGCGACGAGGCTCGTGGTTCCCTCCGCGTCGGCGAGTTGCTGGGCCAGCCAGAACCCGTGCATGCCCGTGCCACCGCGCCGCACCCCGACCTCGAGGATCGACCGCTCCAGGGGGAGCAGCGTGCCGGCCTTGCGGAACACCATGACCGCATCTTAGGAAGATAGGGGCGCTCGGGCTAGCGTTCGGGCATGACGGCGCAGACCTTCCGGACCCCGCAGCTCGTCTTGACCGAGCGCACGTTCGAAGTCCCGCTGGACCACGACGAGCCCGGCGGCGAGCAGATCGAGGTGTTCGCCCGCGAGGTCGTGGCGGCGGACAAGGAGAAGGACGGCCTGCCGTGGCTGCTCTACCTGCAGGGTGGACCGGGGTTCGAGGCGCCTCGTCCCCTCCGCCAGCTCACCCCCGGCTTCCTGGAACGGGCGCTGACCGAGTTCCGGGTGCTGATGCTCGACCAGCGCGGGGTCGGGCGCTCGGCGCCGGTCGGACCGGACGTGGCCGCGCAGTTCGCGCCGACGCAGCTGGCCGACCGGCTCGCCCACTACCGCGCCGACTCGATCGTGCGCGACGCCGAGCTCATCCGTCGCGAGCTCGGTGTCGAGAAGTGGTCGGTGCTCGGCCAGAGCTTCGGCGGGTTCTGCTGCGTCACGTACCTGTCCTTGTTCCCCGAGTCGCTGCGGGAGGCGTTGATCTGCGGTGGTCTGCCGCCCCTGGATCGGTCGATCGACGAGGTGTATGCCGCGACGTACCGCCGGACCGCCGAGCACGTGCGACGTCACTACGACCGCTACCCGCCCGACCGCGAGCGCGTGACGGCGATCGTCGCGACGCTCGAGGCCGAAGACGTCCGCCTGCCCGGCGGTGACCGCCTCACCGCCTCGCGGTTCCGTCAGCTCGGCATCCTGCTCGGTGGCGGTGAGGGGTCGGAGCTGCTGCACTACATCCTGGAGCTGCCCTGGGGGAGCCCGGCCTTCCGGCACGACGTCGAGGCCGCGTCGTCGTTCGCCCGCAATCCGCTGTACGCGGTGGTGCACGAGTCCTGCTACGCGCCCGGCCTTCCCACGAACTGGGCGGCGCAACGGCTGCTGCCCGCTGAGTACGCCGAAGACCCGACGCTGCTCACCGGTGAGCACGTGTACCCGTGGATGTTCGACGACTTCGCCGGACTGCGGCCGTTCGCCGAGGCGGCGCAGATCCTCGCCCACCGCGCATGGGGTCCGCTGTACGACGTCGACCGTCTGGCGGCCAACGCGGTTCCTTGTGCTGCGGCGGTCTACGCCGACGACATGTACGTGGAGCGGGAGTTCTCCGAGCAGACGGCTGGTCGGATCAAGGGGTTGCGGATGTGGCTGACCAACGAGTACGAGCACGACGGGCTGCGCATGGACGGTGGCCGGATCCTGGGTCGGCTGCTCGACCTGACGCGGGGTCGGGAGTGATCCAGGTCGGTTGCGCGTCTGGTCGCGGATGTGCCGAGGTCACCACGGGCCGTACACGGTGCGGTTCGCCCGGCGCATCGCACTGACGTAGCTCACGCGCTCGTGGGCCGCCTCGTCGGTGCCCGGCGGCACCGCGAGCAGGCCGCGCAGGTCGCCGACGGTCGCGAACCCCTTGCGCTCCATCCACTCCGACAGGCCGTCGAGCAGGACAGTCGCGTACGCGGGGCCATGCCGCAGCAGTGCCGACGCGGTCATCACCACGTCTGCGCCGGCCAGGAGGTACTTGGCCACGTCGGTGGGGTCCTCGACTCCGGTGGTCGCGGCGAGCGAGGCCGCGACGTGTCCCCGCAGGAGCGCAATCCAGGTGCGTGGCAGCCGGGCGTCTGCCGCGTTGGACAGTCCGACGGCGGGCACCACGGCCAGTGTCTCGGGGTCGATGTCGGGCTGCATGAACCGGTTGAACAGCACGAGTCCGTTCGCGCCGGCCTCGTCGAGCCGTCGTGCCATCTCGCCGGTCGAGCTGAAATGGGGGCTCAGCTTGACCGCGACCGGGATGGTCACCGTCTCCTTGACCCGGGTCAGGATGTCGATGTGCCGCTGCTCCACATCGCGGCCGGAGATGTGCGTGTCGCCGGGAAGGTAGTAGACGTTGAGCTCGATCGCGGCTGCGCCCGCGTCCTGCATCGCCGCGGCGTAGTCGGACCACCCGCCGGGCGTCACGCCGTTGAGGCTCGCGATCACCGGGACGTCGACGGCGGCCGCGGCACGCTCGACCAGGCTCAGGTAGCGGTGCGGACCGGGCTCGTGCTCGGCCCCGGCCGGGAAGTACGACAGCGACTCGGCGAAGCTCTCCGTGCCGGCATCGAGGAGCCGCGCGTTCTGCGCCGCCTCCGCGATGACCTGCTCCTCGAAGAGCGAGTAGAGCACGACGGCGCTGACACCGGCGTCGGCCAGGCGTCGCACCCCGTCGACGGTCGTCGACAGTGGAGAAGCCGACGCGACGAGCGGGTTGCGTAGTGCGAGACCCAGGTAGTCGGTGGACAGGTCCATCAGGGATCCTTGCGGGCGTCGGGTGGGAACTGCTCGGCGCTGTGGGTGGCCATGTCCTCGTAGACGGCCCAGCGACGGGCGACGGCCTCCTCGGCCAGGGCGTGCAGGCGTTCGGCCTCGGCCGGGTGGGTGTTCGCGAGCGAGCGGAACCGCAGCTCGCGGTCGGTGTAGTCGGCCAGCGGGATCCGCGGTCGCGGTGAGTCGAGCAGGAACGGGTTGCCCCCGGCGGCCCGCGCCATGGGGTCGTAACGGATCAACGGCCAGTAGCCGCTCGCCACGGCGCGGTACTGCTGGTCGAGACCCCCGCGCATGTCGATTCCGTGGGCGATGCAATGGCTGTAGGCGATCACCAGCGACGGTCCGTCGTAGGCCTCGGCCTCGCGGAAAGCCTCCAGCGTCTGCTGCGGGTCCGAGCCCATGGCGACGCGGGCCACGTACACGTTCCCGTAGGCGATCGCCTGCAGGGCGAGGTCCTTCTTGGGTGTGGTCTTGCCGGCGGCGGCGAACTTGGCCACGGCGCCGAGCGGTGTCGCCTTCGACGCCTGGCCCCCCGTGTTGGAGTACACCTCGGTGTCGAGCACCAGCACGTTCACGTTGCGCCCGGTGGCCAGCACGTGGTCGAGTCCACCCGACCCGATGTCGTAGGCCCACCCGTCGCCGCCGACGATCCACACGCTGCGCCGGACGAGATGGTCCACCACGCTGAGCAGGTCGGTCACGGCCGGCCCGTCGAGGCCGCCGAGCCGTCGGACCAGCTCGGCGACGCGCTCTCGTTGGGCGTGTAGCTCCGACTCGCGCAGCTGCGGCGCCGACAGGATGTGGTCCACGAGGTCGGCACCGACCGCGTCCCGCAGCTGCGTCAGCCGCCGTCGGGCCAAGTCGGTCTGGCCGTCGGCGGCGAGCCGGAACCCGAGCCCGAACTCGGCGTTGTCCTCGAAGAGGGAGTTCGACCACGCCGGACCGCGGCCCTCGGCATCGGTCGTCCACGGCGTCGTGGGCAGGTTCCCGCCGTAGATCGACGAGCACCCGGTTGCATTGGCCACCATCAACCGGTCGCCGAACAGCTGGGAGAGCAGCTTGACGTATGGCGTCTCGCCGCAGCCGGCACAGGCGCCGGAGAACTCGAACAGCGGCTCCAGGAACTGGGTGCCGCGGACCGTGCCGAAGTCGACGCGCGACCGGTTGCTTGCCGGGAGCGTCTCGAAGAATGCGATGTTGTCGCGCTCGGTGGTCAGCATCGGCTCGCGCTCGGCCAAGTTGATCGCCTTGCGGGCGACGTCCCCCGGCGCCACGGCCGGACAGGCTTCGACGCACAACCCGCAGCCCGTGCAGTCCTCCACGTACACCTGCAGCGTGTAGCGACTGTCCGGCAGCCCGGGCGCCTCCAACGGAGCCGATCGGAACCCGGTCGGTGCGCCGTCCAGCTGGGACGGGTCGTAGTAGCGGGAGCGGATCACGCTGTGCGGGCAGACGAAGCTGCAGTTGCCGCACTGGATGCACAGGTCGGGGTCCCAGTCCGCCACCAGCTCGGAGATGTTGCGCTTCTCGTACGCGGCTGTGCCGCTCGGGTAGGTGCCGTCGGCCGGAAGGGCACTCACCGGCAGGTCGTCGCCGCGGCCGGCCAACATCTGTGCCGTGACAGTCCGGACGAACACGGGCGCGTGGGCGGGCACCGGTGGCGGAAGCTCGCGCATCGAGGTCACGCGGTCGGGCACGTCGATCCGGTGCAGCCCCTCCAACGTGCGATCGACCGCTGCAAGGTTGCGCTCGACGACGTCGGCTCCCCGGCGGCCGTACGTCTTGCTGATCGCCTCCTTGATCCGGGCGATCGCCTCGTCGCGGGGGAGCACGCCGGAGATGGCGAAGAAGCAGGTCTGGAGCACGACGTTGATCCGGCCGGCCAGACCGACCTCGCGGACGATCTGGTCGGCGTCGATGGCGTAGACGACGATCTGCTTGGCCAGGATCTGCTCCTGCACGGGGCGCGGGAGCGCGTCCCACACGTTGCCGGGCGCGTGGCGACAGTTGACCAGGAGCGTCGCTCCGGACGCGGCGCGGCCGAGCACGTCGACCTGGTCGAGCAGCGAGAACTGGTGACACCCGATGAAGCTCGCGTTGCTCACGAGGTAGGGCGCGCATATGGGCTGCGGCCCGAACCGCAGGTGCGACACGGTCTGCGACCCGGACTTCTTGGAGTCGTACACGAAGTAGCCCTGGGCGTTCAGGTGCGCCTCGGAGCCCAGGATCCTGATCGTGTTCTTGTTCGCGCCGACGGTGCCGTC
>Ga0302322_100005339_pt1 | contig 11276 bp, 9 predicted proteins | sample Fen_T0_2_FD_203757 | JGI IMG/M metagenome (GOLD analysis project Ga0302322, IMG submission 203757) | Peat permafrost microbial communities from Stordalen Mire near Abisko, Sweden - Fen_T0_2 | ecosystem: Environmental > Terrestrial > Soil > Wetlands > Permafrost | place: Sweden: Abisko... | reverse complement strand
ATCCGTTATCCACCTATAACCGATTTCGAGAGACGCGCATTACCGGAGTGGGTCGGGTCCTGGCCCAGAAGTGCATGCGCGCAACTGCGGCTGTAGTTCTCGCACCGGACATGGCAACGTTCAATTTGGCGGGCTTGAAACGGCCAGAAGGGGCGGTCAAAACTCCATCAGGTCCTTAGCAACCACCACATCGCCAGAAAACAATTTCTTAACTTCCGGCACGAACCGCTGATAGTCATCATGCTCATCCACCGTCGGCAGTAGGTGAGTTAACACGACCGTCTTGACATTTGCACGAGCCGCCATTTTTCCGACTTCTTCCGCCGTAAGATGTTCCTCGGTCAAATGACGCATGAATCCGGCCTGTTGCTCCGGCGTCATACCCTGCCAGGCGCCGTTCTTGATCAGGACCTGCTTTACGTCTTCCGCAGAGCCGATCTCCGATACAAGGATGTCGGCATTTTTCGCCAGTTCGGTCACCGCGTCGCTAGGCCCGGTGTCGCCGGTAAAAACGATCACACGGTCGGGGGTCTGGAAACGATAAGAATAGGACTTGTATTTGCCGTGGTAAGGACTTCCATCGGGAGAATGAAAGTGCGTGTTCTCGACTGCCGTCACTTTGATATTGGCATCCTGGTAGATCGGGCCCGGACCCACATCATGGCCGACAAATACCTCGCCGAGGGGCGTGCGCCTACCTTCGTCCCAGCGAATCTCTGCATTGACGGTGAAATACTGGATTGCACCCTTCACTAGCGCCACAGTCCCCGGCGGGCCATACACGTTGATCGGATCGTGACGCTGAAAATCCCATGAAGTCGACATCAGCGTGCCCAGCCCCGCGGTGTGGTCGTCGTGCTCGTGCGTGATGAATACGTTCCCGACCTGTCGGAAATTGGCCCCTGCCTGTGTCAATCGGCGGAGCACGCCGTCACCGGCGTCCACGAGATAATACGTTCCGTTGACGATTAGCAGATTTGACGATTGGGCGCGGTCCTTGGATGGGAGAGGGCCACCGCGCGTGCCAAGGGTGACTAGGCGGGTGCGGGTTTGCGCTGGAGTTGCCGCCCCACTCGTCTGCCCCAGGCTTTGGCCGATCAGCTGGTTGCTGCCGATGGCAACCATGCTCGCGAGCAGTAAGACCGACGAATTTCGCATATCTCCGCCATTTCTCGCCGTGACGCATCTTGCCCGCCACTTCGCCATACTTGTTTGCACAAGGATCGCTATCGGTCCCTTGCGGAGGTCAATGGCGTGCATTCGGCATCCATCAGATCGATCCGAGCCTTGACGTTCAGGAGTTCGGCGACTTTGCGCGGCGCAGCAACAGGTGAACTGACCCGCCGCCGACCGCGGAAACGGGGCTGACAATAGACAGCTCGTCGCCCTTGATGGAAATCAGACGGACCTGGTCTTCTCCGTCCCAGTTAGGGTACGTGCTCCCGTCGTAATGGATATTGATTCTTTGTTCCTTCTCGTCGACGGAATAACTGCCGAAATAAGCAATGCTCCCTTGGACGATGGCCTTGTTCTCTTCTGGGGTGCCGGCCATGCGATTACTTGACACAAATTTGGGCAAACTCGCCCGTTGCAACACGAGGACAAATCGTCCATTGCTGTCGTAGATCACGATTCCCTTCGGATTGGATCCGAAGGGTTCCAGGCGCTTGCCGTCCTGGTCGACGTACTGCGAAACCGGGGTCCAGGTCCCGACAATCTGTTCCTTCAGCCCTTGCTGCGCGAAGACAACTGCCGGCATCACGGTGCCAAGAGCCACCGCCACAACCGATAGCGCAGATCGAAGGTCGCGTGTTGATTTATCCATGTCTTGCACCTCCACGAATGACGCGCCGTTGCCTGCAGGTTAAGTCACCGGCAACAGCAATTCAAGCCATCCGCCACCGCCCAAGGGCTCGAACCACCGAGCGCAACGCGTGCTTCGCTGTATGTGGGTCCCTCCGATGGGGCCGCGGGGTTCGCCTTTGTTAGCCGACCCGACCCAGGTTCGTGATTCGAGCGAGCGAGAGATGTAGCCAATCCGGGATGCCGATTTTGCGCGCTGTCCGCGTCGTCCCATCGCCGGGTAGACGCGCCACGTTGGCGGGCCCCGCGCGGCAGTTCTCCTCGGTTTCAATGTCCGCTTCCAGCTCGGCCCAACGACAGCAACGGGTCGGAAATGGACGTTCGCGCCGCGCGTCAGCGCAAAGTGAAATCTCCTTCAACCGTAATGAGATCTTGAGGGAATCGACACCGGTTGGCCATCACGGTGCATGGAAGATGGGCAGGCTGGTCGGGCGACTGCAAGCGAGCAGCAAACACCTGAGGCAGGGTCTGCATTCCCGGGCCGACCTCCGGATCGATCCTCAGAGGTCGGCCGCGGTGACGCCTGGCGGGCGCCGCGTGCCACGTGTCAAGATCAGAGTGATCGCAGGAAATCGAGGATCGCCTGCTGGTCCGAAATCGATAGGTCCAGGAAATTGTCGATCACCTCATTGGCTTCTGACTGCGGATAGTCCTTCGTCCTGCGGGAGTAGTGCTCGTTGATGGCCACAAGCAGGTCGCTCGTGCGGCCGTCGTGCAGGAAGAACAGGCGCTGTCCCACGCCCCAAAGCGGGGCCGAGCGGAATTCGTCCGGACCCGCAGCACCTTGAATGATGTCGTCGGCCAGATTCGCTCCCATGTGGTGCACGTGCAGGTCGGAATAAAGGCTCACCGGCCGATTTTCCAGAACTGCACTGTTCATCACCGGCGCGGTCCTCATTTGGGGCGTGTGACAGAGCGCACATCCGACGTTGGCGAACACCTGCCGGCCCCGAACCGCGCTCGGGCTCGGATTGGGGTCGGGCTGCGGCGCGTCGGTATACCTCATGAGAAGCTGAAACTGCATCCAGTCGGCAAAGATGTGCAGCGGATTATTGAAACTCTGGTTGCCCTTGTCGTCGATCGCCATGCGCGTGACGTCGTTCGGTTCCGGCTTTTCGGGCCCCTGGCAGCTTGGATCCTCTTCGGTTGCCGTTGGAAATAGCTCGTTGGTGATGCCCATTTCGACGTTGTAGGCTTCGGCGGCAAACATGGCGAGCGACTTGTTCTGCGCCTTCCAGCCAAAGCGGGTGATAGTGCCGTCGTTGCCGCTGTGATTCGGGTGACCGGTGATTCCAAGTGAGCGGCGCTGGGGCGCTGTGGCGGCATGTTGCGCCAGAATTTCGCGATCCTGAATCGACTCGATCAGGCCGAGCCCGAACATCGGTGACGGGATGCGGAAGGACAGATTGCCCCTGGCCAGTTCGGCTTCAAAATCCGGCTGCACGATCGCGCAACTCGGAATCGTCGAGTCGTTCTGGATGCCTCGAACGACCCAGAGTTGATGCACGCCGCCGTCGCGCGTACCGTCCGGATTGCGCTTGAAACGCACCTCGCGGATGGGTCCGTACTGCTGCTCGAATGACGGGACCTTGTTCTGCTTGCCGAAGCGGAACGGAACCAGCCGAAACATCGGGTTTTCCGGGGGCAGCGCCACTTGCTGCCCGGGATTGGGGACAAGGAATCCGCCCGACCCACCAAGTGTCGGCTGCGCATGACATGAGAAGCACTGATCGGAATTGTGGCGCGCGCCGAGCCCGTTGGAATTGGTGTGGAACTGGGGAAATGCGGGGTCGAGCTCGCCCATCCCGGTTACTGGAGACCCGTCGATGACTTGTGCGCACAGGTCGCACGTGGACTCTAGCTGGCCGGCGCGATTGATTCCCTCGAGGAACGAGGCTTGTTCATACATTGCAATCGTGGCGCCCGTATTCGGATTGGGACTGATCACCGGTGGATGCGGAATCGGGATTCCTCGTTGCTGCAGCGCGCCTGCCGTATTCTGCATTCCGCCCCTTACGCCGGGGTCGTGTTGCGCCAAAGCGGATGTCGCAACCAGATACCCAAGCGCGGCAATCTTTACGACCTTTAACCGATAAGCACTCATTTGAACACTCCCTTCGAAGAGGCAATTAGCGATTCTTCTGTGATGTTCAGTCGTCGACGAAGTTGATGCGGAAGAATTGCGGCGACGCGCCGCGTCAGTTGAAGATGCACTCGATAACGATTCCAGCTTCCGGTCGGCATTCGCGCGGTTCGTCTTCCTGTCCGGGCACATCCTTGCGCGACCCGCCCGCAGGCAGCGCGTTCGTCGAAAGACGCGCTGCCGACTCCGCGATTCCGGCGGCAGGCATCGCTTCCGGACTGCTCCGAAGATGTGTATCGGTGGCGTTTGGGTGCGCCAATACGTGATTGGCCATCGCCACGGCGACGTATCCGGCGACGATAAGACCGAAGACGACTGCGGCTTTCGTGCCCGGCGGTGTGACATTGCGATAACCAAGCTGGTTGGGGGTACCTTGCGTTGCCATGTTGACCTCCTCGTTGGGGATACTTCCAAACGTGCGTACACAGATGTTCAATCGACCTTCGGTCCTCGCCGTCGTCGCAACCGGGAGGCGACGACGCTCGCGAATCGGCCAGGCAGCAGATGCGCCACGACCGACTCAAACATCAGGACGATGGCGCGGGCGTTTCGCGCACCGGCAGGCTGGTGCAGACGTTCGATTCTCTCCGCGAGTTCCTCCGACAGCGGAATGGCAGACTCGAGAACCATGCGTCGCCGCGCATGCTGTGACGAGAGCGCGCCGCAGTTGAAGCGGAACCAGGTGGTCGCGTCGACGAGTCTGCCGTCGCCGTCGATGAAATCGGCGACCCAAAGGGCCCCGTCCCGCAGAAAGATTGCCACTTCGTGGCGTTCGCTTTGACGCAGCAGCTGCCCTTGAATGGAGTGCGCGAAACCGGATCGGGAGCTGATGTTCATGCGTCGCCTCGTCGAATGCATTCCCGCATGCTGCGTGGGCTATCTCTAGCCGGGCTGTATCGCCCGGCAAGGCTCGAAACTGTCTTGTCCCCGTCTGCTTTGCTATGCTCGGGCTACGGGGCCAATGTTCCATCCGGCGATCGACGAAGTCGTGAAAGAACCCTGCAAAATCGATGAAACGTGAAGAGCTCGACTGGCGTTGGGCCCACCGAATGAGCGTCGACTGGGCCGCCCCGACGCGGCTGGTATTTTCGTCAGCATTTCGTCAGAGTCCGTCGACGTGACCACCGTTTACGAGATCGGTCCGTTCCGCCTCGACCCCGAGGCCGGAGCCCTCACCCAGGCCGGGCTGCCGATGCCATTGGGTGCGCGCGGTGTCGCCGTACTGACCGCACTCGTCAAGACGCCCAACGAATACGTGCGAAAGGCCGATATCTTCGATGTCGCATGGCCGGGTGTCGTCGTCGAGGAAAACAGCCTGGCGGCCCAGATTTCGGCAATCCGACGCGTATTGGCGAGGGCGCCTGGCGGGGAGCGGTGGATCGAGACCCTGGCCCGCCGGGGCTATCGCTTTGTCGGACCGGTCACCGCATTCCCGGCGACTTCGCCGCCACGCACGAGCGGGCCGGTGAACACCAATCTACCCGAGCCACTGACAAGTTTTGTCGGCCGCGAGCGGGACTTGGTGGAAACCAAACAGTTGTTGTCGCGCGTGCGGCTGTTGACGTTGGTCGGCGTCGGAGGAATTGGCAAGACCCGGCTTGCCCTTCAAATGGCGGCGGAGGTTATGGGCGCCTATCGAGATGGTGTCTGGTTCGCGGACCTTGGCCCGCTGACGGACCCTGGATTGGTGCCGAGCGCGGTCGCACAGGTGCTCGGCGTGCGCGAAGTGGCGGGAATGCCATTACTCGATACGCTGTGTGTGCACATGAAGGGACGCCAGCTGCTGCTCCTTCTGGACAACTGCGAGCACCTGCTGGAAGCGTGCGCGACGCTGGTCGAGGCCTTGTTGCGCGGTTCCCCGGGCGTGTCGATCGTGGCCACCGGCCGTGAGGCGCTGCGTGTCCCGGGCGAGCAGACGTACCCGCTGCCGACGCTCTCGCTTCCCGATCCGACGGCGAGTGTGGAAACCATGGGCCGTTCGGAAGCGGTGCAGTTGTTTCTGGAGCGGGCCGCGAAGCAGCAGCCTGGATTCGAGCTGACCACATCCGGCGCCGTGGCCGCCGCCCGGCTTTGCATCAACCTTGACGGCATTCCGCTGGCACTGGAATTGGCGGCGGCACGCATTCGATCGCTGTCTATCGAGGAAATAAATTCTCGTCTTGGGGACCGCTTTCGGCTGCTCACCGGCGGTACGCGCACGGCGCTTCCCAGGCAGCAGACACTTCGTGCGACGCTCGACTGGAGCTATGACCTTTTGCCGGAGCAGGAGCGAATAGTATTGCGGAGACTGGCAATCTTCGTGGGCGGCTTTGCGATGGTGGCGGCTTCGTTCGTGGCGTCCGACCACGTCATCGACGACTTCGCGGTGATCGACCTCGTGTCACAGCTGGTTTCGCGCTCGCTCGTCGTCGCTGATACGAACGACGGCGGAACGCGTTACCGGCTGCTCGAGACGACCCGCGCGTACGCACTGGAGAAGCTCGCCGAAGCCGGCGAGACCGCGACCCTGCGGCAGCGCCACGCACGGTACTTTCGCGATCGGTTCACGCGCGCGCCCGCCGACTGGCTGCGGATGTCCGATGCGGAGATTCGCGCGACCTATCTTCCTGAACTCGACAACGTTCGAGCGGCGCTCGATTGGGCATTCGATGACGATGGGAGCGCGGCGATCGGCATTGCGCTCGCCGGGACTTCCGTGGGCATCTGGGTGGAGCTGTCGCTTCCGGTTGAAGGCCGGCGACGGCTCGAGCTCGCCCTCGCGCAGGTCGGATCGCAAACGCCCGACCTTGATCAGGCGCGACTATGGCACTCGCTGGGTGTGCTTCGTGGCACGGGGGCGCTGCCCCAAGAACTTGCTGCGTTCGAGCGTGCTGTCGAACTCTATCGACGGTCGGGCGATGCCGCGGGACTTGGCTTTTCGCTTGTGCGGCTGGGTCAAATATTCGCGACGATGGGTCGATTTGACCATGCGACGGAAGCGTTCGCCGAAGCACTTACGTTGGTTGGCGTGGCCGATTTACCGCGTTTGCGTGCCTACTATTACAGCGAAATCGGTTTCTTTGGGATGGTGACCGGCGACTACGCTGCGGCGCGCACGCATTTTGAGAAAGCCATGTCGATCTATCGGGCCGAGGGGGCCGAGCGCGATGCGCTCGACCAGCTCGGCAACCTCGCGGACGTGGTCTGGACGCTCGGGGATCTGGATGCGGCGCTTGCCGGATTTCGTGAGACGGTCGGGATGCTGCGCGAATTGCCGGCAACCAAGAAAAGCCTGCTCGGGGGGCACCTAATCAACCTTTCGGGCGTGCACACCGAACGCGGCGAACTCGAGGACGCACTCGCCGTCGCGCGGGAGGGTCTACCGTTGTTCAATGTGGCAGGCGGGGTGGTCTGGTACTTGCTGGAACACTTGGCATTGCGAGCCGCAATGGCGGGTTCCTACGTCAGTGCCGCCCACATGGCGGGTTTCGCGGACATGGCATACGACTCGAAGCAGGCGTCCCGTCAACCAAACGAAGCCCGCGCGCACGATCGACTGCATGCCGTGCTTCGCCAGAAGCTGGCGCCCAATGAGCTCGTACGCCTGCTCGCAGAAGGTTCCAAGCTCACGGAGGAGGCAGTCTGCCGGCTGGCGCTCGACGAGTAATCGTAGGTGAAGGGAAATTGAACCCTCCGAAACGCGTCGCCGGTCAGCGTGTCACCGAATGACGTAGTGAGCCACGGGTGGAAACGGTTGACATGTATCGCAACGATCAATTTCCTACCGGCTCGAGGCCGTCCGCTTTGGGTCAAACGAATGTCAGCGGCCCGGAAGTCGGAACGACTCCGCAGGGTCGCTAGCAGTCCTTGCGAATCGCGTGGCGTGATTTGGCTCCGATGGCCGCTTCCGGTGGTCTCCGACCGGCAACATGGCCGTTCCGCAATCAGTGCGACAACCAATTCCTTCGGGGAATGAAAATGACGTAACTCCCGGAAGTTGCGGAACGTAAAATGACCTAAGTGCTTGAAATTGGGCAAGTCTGCGGTAGTCTGTTAATCCGCAGGTCCCAGGTTCGAGCCCTGTTCGGGGAGCCAAGCTAAATGCGGCCCGCAGCGATGCGGGCCGTTCTTTTTTGCTCCGCAATTCCAGCCTTGCTCCGCAAAATGTGGGTAACTCTGATTGGCACTTGTGGTCGCTGACTCAGCGCGACCAGAGAAACTGGCCGCCACTATCGAGAATGGACGAAATGCTACTCAGTGTCCGAGTTCGACCCACAGCCGTCGGCCACGATCCTCCAAACCGGTCATAGGATTCGATAGAAGCCGCCGTTCCAGTCGCGGGAACGAGCCAACTTCAATCTTTCCAGATTCGATTCCTTCAAGGGAGGGTAAGGTCGGAGCACCCGCCAGTTTAAAGTCGCTGAATCGACTGCCCCATTCGCGCATTTCGGCGTTGGGGATCTGGGTGGGCGGCACGCTGTGCATGGCGCCATTGGCCGCAGGGATGCGCGCGATCAGGATGATTGATGGTGTCGGTACGCACTGTGCCCGCGGGGAGCGGGCGTGAGGACGGATCGCGTTGCACGATCGACGATGACGACGGGTCAGGGAGCCCGTCACGCGGGGGTCGTTAAAACACTTCAAACAGCCGATCGTGATCGAGAAGCGGCTCGCGCTGCTGCACGCGCTCAGCGAACGCAAGATCCCCAATGTGTAAGTTTCCTGACGAAGCGGCAGAACAACGGTCAGCCGTGCGTGGCGACGAAGTCCGCGTAGGTTCGCCGGATACCTTCCTCGAGTCCGACCGTCTGGCTCCAGCCCAGCGCGGTCAGCTTGCCGATATCGAGCTGCTTGCGCGGCGTGCCGTCGGGCTTAGTCGAGTCCCACTCGATCTGGGCGTCGGTGCCGATGACTCGGCGAACCAGTTCCGCCAGTTCGCGAATCGTCTGGTCCTCGCCGCAGCCGACATTGATCATTGGTGGTGCGTCGGCATTGACGATTGCGGCTCGCTTCCCGGGACCGAGCTGCATCAGCAGCACGCAGGCCGCCGCCATGTCGTCGCTGTAGAGAAACTCGCGGCGCGCCGCGCCGGTGCCCCACAGCGTGACGCACCGATCGCCGCGCGTTTTCGCCTCGTGGAAGCGGCGGATCAGCGCCGGCAGTACGTGGCTCGATTCGGGGTCATAGTTGTCATTCGGGCCGTAGAGGTTGGTCGGCATAACGCAGAAGTAATGTGTGCCGTACTGGCGGTTGTGCGACCAGCACATCTCGATCCCCGCAATCTTGGCCACTGCATAAGCACGGTTGGTGGGCTCGAGCGGACCGGAAAGCAGGTAGTCCTCACGGATCGGTTGCGGGCAATCCCGCGGGTAAATGCAGGACGATCCTAGGAACAGCAGTTCCTTCACGCCGACGCGCCACGCCTCGTGGATCACGTTCATCTCGATTGCGAGGTTCTGCTGGATAAATTCGGCGGGATGGGTATCGTTGGCAAGGATGCCGCCGACGCGACCGGCTGCCAGGAAAACCACGTCCGGCCGCTCGGCGTGAAAAAAATCGGCGGTCGCGCTGGTGTTGGTCAGATCCAGTTCGCCATGTGATTTCGTGACGATCCTGGCGAAGCCCCGGGCACGTAGCGTGTGCACCAGCGCCGAGCCGACGAGACCCGTATCGCCGGCGATGTAGATACGAGATTGAGGGTCCATCGTCACATCGTACAGCAGCTCGGCGGCCGGCGGAAACCTCGACTCCCTATGTACGCCGCGACGTTGGTCCGGGTGCCTGTATTATGCAAGGCCGCCGGTTTCAGGCGATGGATGCCGGATTGAACGATGAAGCGCTCGCTGCGGCGGATTCGGTTCCGGCTCGTTGCCATCGGCGCATTCCAGTATCGCTCATACCAAGGTGCTGGGTTCCCGCTTTCGCGGGAACGACGGCAAGCCTTTCGCAGAATGACGCCAAGCCTAAAGTGAATGGTATTGGGGCTCGCCCACAGATTCTGCTGAGTACACAGGCTCTCAAACGCAAACCTTTCCGCCGCAAGGAATTTCACCGGGGAGCGATAGATGATCGAAGTTCGCTACAAGGGTCGCCTGGGCAACAACCTGTTTCAGTATTGCCTTGGACGAATTCTCTCCGAGGCGCTGGGCTTCGCGCTCCAGGCCAATGCCATTCCCGGCTTTCCAGGGACCGCCGAGACCGTCGCTGGCGCCACGCACGAAGGACCCGTGCAGGTCTTGACCGGGCAGATAATCGACCTCGAAGGAATCGTCGCAGACCAACGCCCCCGCCGAATCGTGATCGACGGCTGGCTACAACGGTACGACTACTATCGACCGCATCGTGACCGGATTCGGCAGTGGCTGGCGTTCGATCCCGCGATCCGCGTTCCCGACGTCCCGCCAGAGGTCGTGGTCGTGAGCGTCCGGCGCACCGACTACGTGCGGATCGGGTGGGCGATGCCGTTTTCCTTCTACGAAGACGCGATCAACCGGTTGCTTCCGAACGGCGGCAGCATCTGCATCGTCACCGACGATCGGCGCGATCCTTTCTTCCGCCACTTCGCCCGCTGGCGTCCGAGCTTCTTCTCGAGGACGGCGCTGGAGGACATGCGCTTCATGGCGGGAGCTCGCCGGCTGATCATGTCGCAGAGCACGTTCAGTTGGTGGCCGACGTTTCTGGGCAACCCCCAGGAGGTCGTTTGTCCGGTCTCTGCATTCGGGGCGTGGTCTCCCCGAGGAGGTGAGGCCAGCGACGCCGACTTGATGGAGCGCGATCGCTTCGTGTGCATCGAAGCCCGCGAGCCCTACCGGGCAACGAGACGCGAGGTCTGGCATCAACGACGTCGCTGGCTCTGGCGCAGGGCCGTCCTATTGCTCAATCGCCAGCTCGAACTTTCGATCCCCGTTCCATTGCAGTGAACCGCCTCCGAATTGCCGAAGACTCCATTATCTGGGAGGGTTCCTTGCGATTTCAGAGTTGCAACCCCGCATGACGCCGACGGATAGTAAATCCAACGCGCTGACGCGCCGGCGGGGCCGCATAGCGCTTTGTTACTCGCCCGTGCCGACGGGAAGCTAGGGTGATCCGGGGTCGCCGCGGGCCGGGTAGCCCCGGGTGCGGGTGTTTTTGCGAGCTTCAGCGCGATCGCGTCGCTGGCCGACGCGCCGCAGGCGAGTGCTTGGCAGGCGTCGTACGGGGACGGTGTCGACGGTCGGGCTTACCAAGCGATGCGTTGATCGAAATCGTACTCGGGTGTGGGCTGGACGTGGGGGTCGAAGTAACCCGCCCC
>Ga0302322_100005337_pt1 | contig 11278 bp, 10 predicted proteins | sample Fen_T0_2_FD_203757 | JGI IMG/M metagenome (GOLD analysis project Ga0302322, IMG submission 203757) | Peat permafrost microbial communities from Stordalen Mire near Abisko, Sweden - Fen_T0_2 | ecosystem: Environmental > Terrestrial > Soil > Wetlands > Permafrost | place: Sweden: Abisko... | reverse complement strand
GCTCGAAGAGCCGGTCGAGCAGGGTCCGCCGGCTGGGATCGGCCAACGCGCGGAACACCTCGTCGTCCATGCCGCGGACAATACGTGACCATCAGGTCACCTGTCAAGCGCAAGGCACCAGCCTTTCTGGCATAGGCGTTTGGTCGAGGGAGCGCCGACCCGCGGTCGGGCACGTGATCCTTCGATCACACGAGCGCATGTGATCGAGTGAGGCCGCCGCCCTGGCCCGTCAGAGGCAGACCCACAGGTAGAGGTCCCGCCCCGACCCGGCGGCCGTGCGGGCCAGCTCGCGGAGGTCCCCGATGAAGTCCCGGAGCGCCTGGACGGACTCGGGATCCGTGTCGCCCATCCAGTCCGTGTCGGCGGCCCAACGGGCGGCCAGCGCTGACGCGGCGTTGTCGTCGAGCACGGCGATCGCGTCCCTGAGCTCGCGACGGAGCGCGAAGATCCACCGGCTGTCTTCGCTGTCACGCCGCATTGGCGTCGTCGCCGGGCCGTCCCATTCCTCCTCGCCGAAGGGGATCCCGGTCAGCAGGGAGTCCAGGAGCGCGATCCGTTGCGCGTCAATTCCCTTCGACGCGAACGCCGGGAGCGTCGGACCCTCGACGGCCGGGGGCGCCTCGACGACCGGGACGGGCTCGGGCCTGGAACGGAACAGCCCGAACAGCCCGCCCGATGCCTTCGGCTTCGCGGGCGGCGGGGGCGGCGTCGGGAACGGCCCGACTTCGACGGGCACCCCGTCGATCTCGCTCGCCGTCGCGGCGAAGTAGTGGGTCAGCAGGCCCATCTCCAAGGCTCCCTCCGTGCGGCGAGGACGACGTGGATCATCGCCGATCCAGTCGCGCGTCCGGAAGCGGCGCGGTATCCACCGGTCAGGCACCCGTCGCCCGCCGAGCGTAAGGTCCTCGTGACGGGCAACACCCCGTCACGGGAATGCGCACGGGAGGTCGACGCGGCGATGGACGCAATGGCTGATGCTGCAGCGCCGGAGGATCGGATGGCCCGCTGGAAGGCCCGAGGATCGCGCCAGGGTGGGACGTCCAACGGAGGAGGTGCGGTCTACGGGCTCGGGATGATCGGGGCGGTGGTCTACTTCCTCCAGTCCGCCGAGTCCGGCTGGGAGTACGTCCTGGCCGTCCCCAAGGCCGCCTTCTGGCCGGCGTTGCTGGTGTACAAGCTCTTCAAGAGCCTCAACGGATAGCGACGCCCGGCGTCGGGCCCCCGGGTCCGCCCGGCGGTTCGCCAGGGATGCCGGGGGGTTGGGGGCGGCCCCGATCCCCACCCGGAAGGAGCCGCCTCACGGGGCGGCGCGCTCGGGCACGCGCTCGTAGAGCCGCCGCGCCCAGAGGTACCCGCCGAGCGAGAGCGCCACGCACCAGGCCACGGCGATCCACCCGTCGTCGCCGATCGGCGTGCCGAGGAGCAGGCCCCGCAACGTCTCGATGACAGGCGTGAACGGCTGGTGCTCCGCGAACCACCCGAGCGGACCGGGCATGGACGCGGCCGGCACGAACCCCGAGCTGAGGAAGAGCAGCAGCATCAGGAACATCGGCAGGTTGCTCGCCGTCTCGACGCTGTCCGACACGAGCCCGAGCGCCACGGACAGCCAGCCGATGCCGACGGCCGCCAGCACCAGCAGGCCGCCCGCCGCCAGCCAGGCTGCGGGAGCGGTCGTCGGCCGGAATCCAATCACCACGGCGACCACGATGACCAGCGCGGTGGCGAGCAGGGCCTGGATGACGCTGCCCACGACGTGCCCAGCCAGGACGGCGACCCGCGCGATCGCCATCGTCCGGAAGCGGGCAATGATCCCGGCGGTCATGTCCATGGCCACCGAGATCGCGGTCCCCTGGGCCGCGCCGACGATCGTGAGGAGCAGGATCCCGGGCACCACGTAGGCAACGTACGCGTCCCGACCCATCACCGCCGGGGCGGGCATCCCGGGAGCCGGGGGCACGCCTGGGCCGCCGAGGCCGGCGCCCAGCGTTCCGCCGAAGACATAGACGAAGAGCAGCAGGAGCACCACGGGGATCCCCGCGATGAACAGCGTCAGCGACGGGTAGCGGCGCATCCGGCGCAGGCTGCGCCGGAGCATCGTGAGCGAGTCGGTGATCGCGTGAGCAGTCATGGGGTCGGCACCTCCGGGCCGTCGCGACGGCCGGTGAGCGAGAGGAAGACGTCGTCGAGATCGGCGGATCGAATAGAGAGGCCCTCGACCTCGATCTCCGCTGCGTCGAGCCGGTCCAGCAGGCCGCGCAGCGAGTGGATGCCGTCGCTGCCCGGGAGCTCGAGCGCGAGCCCCTGGTCGTCGCGGGAACCGCCGACGAGGGCCCGATCGGCACGGTCGAGCGCCGTGACGTCGGCGAACTCGAGCCGGACGCTGCCCCCGGGCACGAGCCGCTTGAGCTCGGCCGGGGTACCGCGGGCCACGACGCGGCCGCCGTCGAGCAGGGCGATCCCGGTCGCGAGCCGGTCCGCCTCCTCCAGGTACTGCGTCGTCAGAAGGATCGTGACGCCGCGGGCGACGAGGTCGCGCACGATGTCCCACATCACCCGCCGGCTTCGCGGGTCGAGGCCGGTCGTGGGCTCGTCGAGGAAGATGATCCGCGGCTCGCCGACGAGCGTCATCGCGAGGTCGAGGCGCCGGCGCATGCCGCCCGACCAGGTCATGGCGGGCTTCCGGGCCGCGTCGACCAGGTCGAACCGCTCGAGCAGCTCTGCCACGCGCAGGCGCCCCCCCTCGCGCCCGAGGTGGTGGAGGTCCGCCATCAGCCGCAGGTTCTCCTCGCCGGTGAACTGCCCGTCCACCGCCGAGACCTGGCCGGTGAGGCCGATGACGCGCCGGACCGCATCGGGTTCGCGGATCGCGTCGAAGCCACCGACCCGGACCTCGCCCGCGTCGGCCGCGATGAGCGTCGAGAGGATGTGGATCGCGGTGGTCTTGCCGGCCCCGTTCGGCCCGAGGAGCGCGAAGACCGTGCCCTCGGGGACGTCGAGGTCGATGCCGTCGAGGACGACCTGCGACCCGTAGGACTTGCGGAGGCCGCGCACCGAGATCGCGGCCGCCGGCTGCGCCGTCACGACGCCGCTCCCACGCGGGAGTGCGCACGACGCCGGGCGTCAGATGTCGAGCTCCTCCACGCTCGGCTGCCGCGACGCACGAGCGACCATGTCGAACAGCTCTGCCGGGACCGTGTCCCGAAGCTCGTCGAGGCCTGGGACGACCTCGAGCGTCGACTCCTTCGGGGAGCCGCCGTAGCGGACGTCCCCCACGCCCATCCAGCCGCGCCAGCCCGTGACCGGCTTGCCCTCGGAGTCGACCACCCAGTACTCGGGGCTGCGCTCCAGGTGGACCACGAACTTGCCCGTCCGGCCGCGCCAGACCCGGTAGTGGTCCGCGGTCTTCGAGCGGCTGTCCACCCACTCGCCCACGAGGATCCCGGTGAACCGGACCTTGCGGCCGGAACCGATTCCCACGCGGACCACGACGTCGTCGAAGCCCTGCTTGAGGCCCTCCGTCGCCTCGACCCATCGACGGAGCGCCTTCGCGATGGCCCCGGAGAGGTTGCCGTCGGCGAGCTCCTGCGCGCGCTGGAACACCGGCAGGTCCCCGTCGGACACGTAGATGGTCTTGTTCGGCACGGCCACATCCTAGCCTCCTTCGCCTATGACTGGTACACGTATCAGTATACGTATAGTGCCGCCGAGCGCAAGAGGGTTGCCGGTGCCGTGCGCTACGGGTTGGGCCGCCGGAGCCAGCGCTCCCGGGTGAGGCCGCGCACCCGCGGCGCCTCGCCGGCCCTCGGCCCGACCGTCCCGGTCATGAGGTCGCGGTACCACGGCCGCCAGGACCCGGTCCGCCGCTCGAACTCCACGTACGACTCCGTCCGGTCCGGGGCGTCGGGTCGCGTCGTCCGGCGGTCCGCAACGTCGTGGAGGCCCGGCAGGTCGTCCTCCCCCACCCCGAGCCGGCGGTAGACGGCCTCGACCTGGTGGAGCCACTCGTGGACGAGGCCGTGCTCCGGGTCGGTCATCGTCGCCCACCTCGACCAGTCACCGCTGACGATGGACGAGACGCCCATCCCGCCAAGGACGTCGACCTCGCCCCACGTGTAGCCCCAGGCCGGCGAGAGCTCGGGCGTCCCGTCGGACGGGTACAGCACGACCGCCGAGTCCCAGCCGCCGGGGACCCCGAGGTGGGGCTCGAGCAGCGGAGCGAGGGCGTCGGGGTCCGCCCACCACCCGCCACCGACGCGCGCGAGGCGGCGCAGCGGGCCGTCGGCCACGACGACGTGTGCGCGCGTCACCCGGACGTTGCCCTCGCTCCAGGCCTCGATGGCCGCGGGCAGGCGGTTGAGCATCGCGAGATCGGCCTCGACCTCGCCGTCGCCCATGGCCCGCTGCCGGCGGCGCCAGCCGGCCCGCGCGTCGAGGGCGGGCACGACGAGGCCGAGCACCCTCCAGCGAGACGCGGCGTCGGGGGCGGGCACGGGCGGGTCGGGCACGGCGGGGTCGGGCATCGGGCCACTGTCGGCCGGGCAGCGGCCCGCCGTCAACCGCGGGCCCGCACGTCAGACCACGTCAGACGTGGGGCGCGACGCCCTCGGCGAGCTGCGCCATCAGGTCGACCTGCGCGTCGTGCTCGAGGAGCGGGAAGTGGCTCCGGGCGACGACCTCGACGGGCACCCCCGCCCGCTCCCGGATGTCGAGCAGGGCCTCGACGAGCTCGTCCGGGCTCCCGGCGAAGGTCGCCCGACCCTTCACCAGCGCATCATCCGGGCGGTCGAACGGCGGCGCCGCCGGGGGCGGGAGCGGCCTGGTCGCCGAGGCCTCCATGTCGGAGTACTTCCACTGCATCGCCCACAGCGCGTCGCGGTAGCGGGCGAGCGCGGCCTCGCGCGACGCGCCGGGCAGCAGGATCGAGTAATGGATGAACCGGAACGTCGCAGGGTCGCGGCCGATTCGCTCGCACTCGTCGAGCACCCAGCCCACCTGCTGCGCGAACGCCTCGGCCGGGGCATTCGCGAACAGGCCGTCGGCGAGGCGGGCGGCGCGGCGGATGGCCGGCTCGGCGCTGCCGCCGACGAGGATCGGGATCCGGCTCGAGGGCGCCGGCCGGACGGCGAGCGTCGGGAGGTCGTAGACCGCGCCCCGGTGCGTGAACGGCTCGCCGGTCCACGCCTGCGGGAGGATCCGGAGGATCTCGTCCATGGCCGCGCCGCGACGGCGCGCGTCGGCGCCGAGCCCGGCGAACTCGACCTCCGACCACCCGAGGCCGAGGCCCAGGAGCAGCCGCCCGTGGCTGAGCAGCTGGACGGTCGCCGCGTCCTCGGCCAGGCGGAGCGGGTGGTGCATCGGCGCGAGGATGACGCCGGTGCCGAGCGCGATCCGCGACGTGGCCTGCGCGAGCGCCGCGCCGACCACGAGGAGCGAGGGCATGTACCCGTCGTCGACGAAGTGGTGCTCCGTCGTCCAGACGGAGGTGAAGCCCAGCCGCTCCGCCTCGACGGCGAGGCGGACCGTCTCATCGTAGGCCCGCGTCCAGTCCGTCTCGCCGGGCCGGAGCTGTGCGCTGAGGAGTCCGAAGCCGAGTCCCATGCCGCGACGATAGCAGCCCGCGCGCCGGCCGGCATCGAGGCGTGCTCCTGGGGCGACTCGCTCCGCGGCCGTTGCGAGGGTGACGCCCGGGCCGTTGGTGACGACCTCGTCGACCCCCTCACTCCCCGCCGACGAGATGCAGGTCGACGTCCGGAAGCGACGCGGCGAGGCGGTCCGCCAGGGGCCGGCGCAGCAGCCCCTCAAGCCTGCCTACCGACGCCTGGGGCACGAACAGGTGGGTGCCGCCGAGCTCGCGGACGGCCGCTCCCACCGACTCCGCGATGTCGCCGGCACCAAGCTGGTTGATGCGAGCGCCCAGCTCGACCGCCACGTCGAGCACCTCGCGAAGGTCGCGCGCCCGGTCGAACGGCATCGCGTCGACGCTCTCGGGCGGCGGAACCAGCGCCACCACACCGGCATGGATCGCCCCCGCCAGCGATGCGGCCCGCCGGACGGCGCGCCCGGAACCGCGGCTGCCGTCGACGAGGACCATGACCCGATCGCAGACCAGGGAGAGGTTGGCGTGGTTCACGTCCTCGAGCTGGCCCTCGACCCGCTGCGCCACGGCCCGCAGCGAGAGCTCGCGGAGCGCCGTCAGGTTGGCCTCGGTGAAGAAGCGCTCGAGCGCGATCTGGGTGCGGTCGGGCGGGTAGACGTTCCCGTGCCGCATCCGCTGGCGCAGCGCGTGGGGGCTCATGTCCACGAGCTCGATCTCCTCGGCCCGGAGGAGGACGTCGTCGGGCAGGCGCTCGTGGACGGGCGCCCCCGTGATGGTGGCGACGGCGTCGCTCAGCGAGGCCAGGTGCTGGACGTTCATCGTCGAGACGACGTGGATCCCGGCGTCGAGGATCGCCTGGACGTCCTCCCACCGCTTCTCGCGCGCCGAGCCGGGCACGTTCGTGTGGGCGAGCTCGTCGACGAGGGCGACGGTGGGCCGCCTCGCGATCACGGCGTCGGTGTCCATCTCCTCGACCACCACGCCGCGGTGGGTCAGCGTCCGGCGGGGCACCACCTCGAGGCCCTCGACCAGGGCCGTCGTGAGCGGACGACCGTGCCCTTCCACGAACCCCACGACGACGTCCGTCCCGCGCCCGGCCCGTCGGTGGCCCTCCTCCAGCATCCGGTACGTCTTGCCGACACCCGGCGCCATGCCGAGGTACAGGCGGAGGCGGCCGCGCGCGGCGCCCGCCTCCGACCGGTACCGCTCGAGGAGCTCGTCGGGCGAGGGGCGGACGTCGAGGGCGTCGCGCTCGGTGTCTGTCACTGCAGCAGCCCGTCCAGGTCGAGGTTGAGCTCGAGCACGTGCACCCGGGGCTGGCCCAGGAACCCGAGGAGCGGTCCTTCGGTGTGCCGGGCCACGGCGGCCTCGACGGCCGCCGGGTCGATCCCCCGCGCCGTGGCCACCCGCGCGACCTGGTAGGCGGCGGCCTCTGGGCTGACGTCGGGATCGAGACCAGAGGCGGAGGTGGTGACGAGATCGACCGGGATCGCCCCGCCCCCGTTCGCGGCTCGCAGGCGATCCACCTCGGCCATGATGCGCGTGATCAGCACGCTGCTCGTGGGGCCGAGGTTCGAGCCGGCCGACGCCATGCCGTCGTAGCCCTGCCCCGCGGCGGAGGGGCGGCCCCAGAAGTAGCGCGGGTCGGAGAAGGCCTGGCCGATCAACGTCGATCCCACCGTGCGTCCGTCCGCCACGATCATGGACCCGTTCGCCTGGGATGGGAAGGCCACCTGGGCGACGGCGGTGACGACGGCCGGGTAGGCGAGGCCGGTGACCAGCGTGAGGCCGGCGAGGACCACGATGGCGGGCCGGAGGAAGTTGCGCCAGAACGCCGACATGGGAGACCTCACGCGAGACCGATCGCCGTCACGATGACGTCGATCAGCTTGATGCCCAGGAACGGCACAAGGATGCCGCCGAGGCCGTAGATGAGCAGGTTGCGGCGGAGCAAGACGCTCGCCGGGGCCGCGCGGAACGCCACACCACGCAGCGCGAGCGGGATCAGCGCCACGATCACGAGCGCATTGAAGATGACCGCCGAGAGGATCGCGCTCTCGGGCGTGGAGAGCCGCATCACGTTGAGCGCGCCGAGCGGCGCGTAGACCCCGGCGAACAGCGCCGGCAGGATCGCGAAGTACTTCGCGACGTCGTTCGCGATGGAGAAGGTCGTGATCGACCCGCGGGTGATCAGGAGCTGCTTGCCGATCGCGATGACCTCCAGCAGCTTCGTGGGATCCGAGTCGAGGTCGACCATGTTGGCCGCCTCCTTGCTCGCCGACGTGCCGCTGTTCATCGCGATCCCGACGTCCGCCTGGGCCAGGGCCGGGGCGTCGTTGGTGCCATCGCCGGTCATGGCCACGAGGTGGCCCTCGGCCTGCTCGCGCCGGATGAGGGCGATCTTGTCCTCGGGCCTCGCCTCCGCCACGAAGTCGTCGACGCCGGCCTCGCGGGCGATGGTGGCGGCCGTCAGGCGGTTGTCGCCCGTGATCATCACGGTCCGGACGCCCATCCGGCGGAACTCGTCGAAGCGCGCGGCGAGCCCGGGCTTGACGGTGTCCTTGAGCTCGACCAGCCCGATCACCCGCGCGTCGAAGCGGATCGCCAGGGGCGTGGCCCCGCGACCGGCGATCGTGTCCGCCTCCCGCACCATGGCGGAGGGGAGCCCGTCCGGCAGGTCGCGCGCGATCGCGTCGACCGCACCCTTGAGCACGACGCCACCGAGCGCGAGGACGACACCGCTGCTGCGCGTCTCGGCCGAGAAGTCGCGTTGCTCCGCGATCCGGGCGTCCATGAGCCGCACCGTCTCGTCGTCGCCGTCACCGGCCGGGCACCCGAGCTCGGCGAGGCGCCGGCGTGCGAGCGCCACGATCGAGCGGCCCTCCGGGGTCTCGTCACGCAGCGATGACAGGAGCGCGAGCTCGAGGACCTCCGGCTCGCCGACGCCCGGCGCGGGCAGGATCTGCGAGGCGAGCCGGTTGCCGAACGTGATGGTCCCGGTCTTGTCGAGGAGGATCACGTCGACATCGCCGGCAGCCTCGACCGCACGGCCACTCATGGCCAGCACGTTGAACCGCGCCACGCGGTCCATGCCGGCGATGCCGATGGCGGACAGCAGCCCGCCGATCGTCGTGGGAATGAGGCACACGAGCAGGGCGACCAGGGCCACGACGCTGACGCTGGCCCCGGCATACACGGCGAACGGCTGGAGGGTGACGGTCGCGAGCAGGAACACGAGGGTGAGGCCGGCGAGCAGGATCGACAGCGCCAGCTCGTTCGGGGTCTTCTGACGCTTGGCGCCCTCGACCAGCGCGATCATCCGGTCGAGGAAGGTCTCGCCAGGGTTCGCCGTGATCCGCACCACGAGCGAGTCCGAGACGACGGTCGTACCGCCGGTCACGCTCGAGCGGATATCGGTGCCGGGCTCCTTGAGGACGGGCGCGGACTCGCCGGTGATCGCCGCCTCGTTGACGTAGGCCACGCCCTCGATCACGTCGCCGTCGGACGGGATGGTCTCGCTTTCGCGGACGACGACGATGTCCCCGGCGCGGAGCTCGGCGCTGCCGACATCGGTGACGTCACCCGCCGCGTCGCGGCGGTGCGCGATCGTCACGGAGCGCGTCTTGCGCAGCGTGGCGGCCTGCGCCCGCCCGCGCGCCTCGGCGACGGCCTCGGCGTAGGTCGCGAACAGGACGGTGAACCACAGCCAGACCGCGATCTGGACGTCGAAGCTCAGGCGGGTCCCGGACCCGACCTCCAGGCCGGCCAGGCGGAGCACGGCAATGACCGTGACGAGGATCGCCGTGAGCTCGACGACGAACATCACCGGGTTGTGGGCCAGGGCGCGCGGGTCCAGCTTGCGCACGGCCTCCGGGAGCGCCGCCCGGAGCAGGGTCGGGTCCATGATCCCGCGCGGCCGCGGGGGCTCGGCCTCGGGCTTGCGCCCGCCGAGCTGGACGAATCGCTGGAAGCGGCGGGTGCCGCGCGTGGTGTCGAGGGTCACGGGAAGGCCGTCCCTGCCTGCTGGAGGAGGTGCTCGGCAATCGGACCGAGCGCCATCGCGGGGAGGAAGTTGAGGGCGCCGACGATGACGACCACGCCGACCAGCAGGATCACGAACAGCCCGCCGGTGGTGGGGAACGTGCCGGCCGTCGGCGCCACTCGGCGCTTCGCCGCGAGCGACCCGGCAATCGCGAGGATCGGGATGATCATCGCGAACCGGCCGACCAGCATCGCGATGGCGCCCGCGACGTTGTAGAAGAGCGTGTTGCCCGAGAGGCCCGCGAACGCCGACCCGTTGTTGGCGGTCTGGCTGGTGAAGGCATACAGGATCTCGCTGAACCCGTGGGGGCCCGCGTTCAGGGGCCCGGCACGGCCGGCATCCGTCGCCGTGGCCAGCGCCGTGAAGCCCAGGATGCTCGCGGACAGCACGAGGACGACGAGCATGCTCATCTTCATCTCGAAGCTCTCGACCTTCTTGCCGAGGTACTCCGGGGTCCGGCCGACCATCAGGCCGGCGATGAACACCGTGAGCAGCGCGAACACGAGCATCCCGTACATGCCCGCGCCGACGCCGCCGGGCGTGATCTCGCCGAGCATCATCAGGAAGATGGGCACCAGTCCGCCGAGGGGCGTGAAGCTGTCGTGCCACGCGTTGATGGCCCCGGTGCTCGTCCCCGTCGTGATCGCGGCCCACAGGCCGCCTGCCGACGCTCCGAAGCGGACGTCCTTGCCCTCCATGTTGCCGAGGGCCTGGTCGATCCCGGACGGGTAGAGCGGGTTCGCGCCGTGCTCCGCGACGATCGCGACGATCGCGGCGACTGCCAGGATGCCCGCCATGGCACCGAAGACCGCCCAGCCCTGGCGGCGGTCACCGGCCATCACGCCGAAGGTCGCCGTGAGGGAGAGCGGGATGACGAGGATCAGGAGCTGCTCGAGGAAGTTGGTGAACGGGGTCGGGTTCTCGAACGGGTGCGCCGAGTTCGCGTTCACGATCCCGCCGCCGTTGGTGCCGAGCTCCTTGATGGCCTCCTGGGAGGCGATCGGCCCGAGGTAGATGGTCTGGGCGTGACCCTCGAGCCCGGTGGCCGCGGCGGGACCCGAGAACGTCTGCGGCACACCCTGCCAGACGAGCACGACCGCTGCGACGAGCGCGATCGGCAGCAGGACGTAGATGGTCGAGCGCGTGAGGTCGGCCCAGAAGTTGCCGATGGTGGGCGAGGCGCGGCGGGTGATCCCGCGGATGAGAGCGACGGCGATCGCCAGGCCGGCCGCGGCGGAGAGGAAGTTCTGGACGGCGAGGCCGGCCGTCTGCGTGAGGTGCGCCATCGCGACCTCACCCGAGTAGTTCTGCCAGTTCGTGTTGGTGATGAAGCTGACGGCCGTGTTCAGCGCGAGGTCCTCGGGCACGGCGGGGGCGCCGGTCGGGTTCAGCGGTAGCACCGCCTGGAGCCGCTGCTGGAGGTACAGGACGAGGATCGACACGAGGCTGAACACCAGCAGCGAGCCCGCGTAGGCCCGCCAGCCCTGCTCCCTCGCCGGGTCGATCCCGGCGACGCGGTAGACCGCGCGCTCGACGGGACCGAGCACGCGGGCAAGTGGGTGCGGACGACCCTCGAGGACGTCGGCGATGTACCGGCCGAGGAACGGCGCGATGAGCGCGCACAGCCCCAGCAGCACGGC
>Ga0302322_100005336_pt1 | contig 11279 bp, 5 predicted proteins | sample Fen_T0_2_FD_203757 | JGI IMG/M metagenome (GOLD analysis project Ga0302322, IMG submission 203757) | Peat permafrost microbial communities from Stordalen Mire near Abisko, Sweden - Fen_T0_2 | ecosystem: Environmental > Terrestrial > Soil > Wetlands > Permafrost | place: Sweden: Abisko... | reverse complement strand
CTCATGCCCTCGGCTACGTTACGGCTCCTTTTAATTACAGCATCAAAATCAATTTCGCTGCTGCCTACTTTTATACCGTAATCGGCAGCATGATTGAGGTATTCAAAAACCTCGGCGCTTTTTAACAAGGCTTTGGTTGGAATACAGCCCCAGTTAAGGCAAATCCCGCCCAATGATTCTTTTTCAACTATCGCGGTTTTTAAACCCAACTGCGAAGCGCGGATAGCAGCTACATAACCGCCCGGACCAGAACCTATAACAATTAAATCGTAGTTCATATTTGTGGTGATATTATTTTATTGATTAATACGCAGAATTTTAATTTAATGACGCTCAAATGTATTTTGATTTCCCGATAGTAAAGCCTGATATCAATAATCAGCGGTGCTTTTTCTTCAGTGATCCTACATTTAGTTCAATTTATTGCTATAAATTGAAATTTTGAACACGGCCCCAAAGCTAAGTAAAAGGTACCAAAACAGAAAATTAACAAGTTGTAGTGGAATATAGTTGCAGCGTTAATAATTTGCCCGATACGACAATGTGATAAATGAGTTCGGTTTGTAATATTAATATCAGTTATGCACAAAGGTTTATAAAATTTACATAATCATCGCTAACTGTTGAAAAATATATAATAATAATTAATATTATCTTAACACAAGTAGTTATAGCCCTACATATCTTTGCCCTAAAATTAATTATTTATTAAGTGTTAACTTAAACGACAACCTATGAGGAAGTATTTACTTTTATTTTTGACGATGGGCCTTATGTTTTTTATGACAAAGGACGTATTAGCCCAGGGTGTAACAACGGCCAGTTTGAACGGTATCGTTTCCGACAGCAAAGGCCCCATACCCGGCGCAACGGTTTCCATAACGCATTTGCCTACAGGAACTGTTTATTCGACCATTACCCGCGCAGATGGCCGGTACAATTTGCCCAACTTAAGGGTTGGAGGGCCTTATACCTTTAAAGTTACTTTTATCGGTTATAAGGATTTTATACAGGAAGATATTACCCTGAACGTTGGCCAGGACCAAAGAACCGACGCCAAACTGGAGGATAATACAACATCGCTTAAGGAGGTGGTGATTACCGCTACACAGGGCAAGGTGATCAATTCGTCGCGTACCGGTGCACGGGAAACCATTAACCGCCAGCAAATTGATGCACTGCCTACTATCAACCGCTCGTTAAGCGACTTTACAAAATTAACCCCGTCAGCCAACGGTTTAAGTTTTGGCGGCCGGAGCAGTTTGTACAATAACCTAACGGTAGACGGTGCGCTGTTTAACAACTCGTTCGGCCTTTCGGGAACACTTGGCGGGCAAACCAACTCGCAGCCGATTTCACTGGATGCGATCGACCAGATCCAGGTGGATATCGCCCCGTTTGACGTTCGTCAGGGAAATTTTACAGGTGCGGGTATTAACACCGTTGTAAAGTCGGGTACCAATACCTTTAAAGGGACTATTTATGATTTTAAACGCAGCACCTGGTTAACAGGCTACGATGCCGGACCGACAAACGTGCCGATAACGGCGTTCAATTACAGGCAAACAGGTATTAGCTTAGGTGGCCCGATTATAAAAAACAAATTATTCATCTTTGTGTCAGGCGAGGAAGAGCGGATCAGCCAGCCGGCAACCAGTTATATAGCGTCTGCACCGGGTGTAAGCGGCGCCAACGTTTCGCAGGCTGATGCAGCTACACTTAATTCAATCGCCGCTTTTTTACAAAAGCCGCCTTATAATTATAACCCCGGTGCTTACCAGGGCTATAACTACGATACTCACAGCGATAAAGCAACGGTTAAAATCGACTGGAACATTGATAAAAACAATACTTTAAGCGCTAAATATTTTTACCTGAAATCCTACGGTGATCACCCTGCCAGCAACTCGGGTATAACTAACAGTGGCGTTGGCTATGGATCCACCCGTGCCCCGGGCATTGCAACATTGCCGTTTTACGGTTCAGGTTACCGTATTAATAATAACTTTAATATCGGCATCGTCGAACTGGATACCCGTATCAGCAGCACCATGTCAAACAGGCTTACTGCGGGTTATTCAGCTTTAAGAGATTTTCGTTCCTTCCTTGGTGGCGGTAGCCTGCCTATGGTTGACATCGGTAACGGAACTTCCGATGCCTTAGGAAACGTTGTTACGGCCGCAAGCGCGACTATTACATCTTTCGGGTCGGAATTGTATACAGCAGGCAACCTATTGTATACCAACATCGCCCAGTTTTCTGACGACTTCACCATCTTCTCGGGCAAACACGAATTTACATTCGGTACCAACGACCAGATCCAAAGCTATAAAAATGGGTTCGCACCTGATTATAACGGCTTGTACACCTATAATTCAGCGTCTGATTTCCTGAATGGTTTACCTGCCGCCGCATATACTGTCAGGTATTCAGCATTACCTGACGGATCTTTCCCTTATGCAAAAATAAAGGCATCAATATTCAGCCTGTATGCGCAGGACAAATATCATGCAACGGATAATTTAACCTTAACCTATGGTGTGAGGGCTGACTATGATGCCTTCCCGACAACCCTCGCGCAAAATCAGGTAGCAACCACTTTAACTTTTCAACAAGGTATCCATGTCGATCCTTCAAAATTACCATCGAACAAAGTGCAGATCTCTCCGCGTTTTGGTTTTAACTGGGACGTGAGCGGCGACAAGCAAACCCAGGTGCGCGGCGGTACCGGCTTATTTGCGGGCACTGTTCCTTTTGTATGGATCTCAAACCAGGCTTCAAACAATGGCTTGTTGTTTGGATCAACCACAATTGTAAAAGGAAACCCCTTGAATACGCAAGCCCAAAACGATGAATTAAAATTTAACCCCAATATTGCTGCTAACCATCCCGCTGGTGCGGCGGCGAACCCTTCCTACGAATTGGACGTAGCCAATCCAAAACTTAAATACCCAAAAATATGGCGGACTAACCTCGCTGTTGACGAGCGTTTACCCGGTGGCGTTATCGCAACGCTCGAAGGTGCTTACACCAAGGATATTAATGCCATTTATCATGAAAACTTAGTGATTTCTGATGGATATACGACGTTGAACGGCCCTGAAGGACAGATCAGGTATACATCTAAAAATATAACACCTGAAAATGGATCTACTGCAACTGCTTCTAACCCGGCTATTACTGGTCTGTATTATATGACCAATACCAACAAAGGTTATTCGTACTTTGTAACCGGCCAGCTGCAGAAAAGCTTTACCAACGGGTTTTACTTTAACGTAGCCTATACGCACAGCGGCGCCCAGGATGTGAATGATGGAGGCTCAACTGCCAGCACCATCTGGAGTTCGCGTCAGGTTGCAGGCAATCCTAATGGTGACAACCTGTCAAATAGCTCGTATGTGCAACCAAACCGCATTATTGGTTCGGCAGCGTATAAAAAGGAATACTGGAGCAACACCTCAACAACTATTGGTTTGATTTATGAAATGGCAAACAATGGCGCCATTTCGTACATCACCAGCGGCGACCCTAACGGCGATGGCGCTACCAATGATTTAATGTGGATTCCAAGGAAACAAAACGATATTGAGCTGGTACCCGATTTTACCGGCGATACCCGTACAGCAACACAGCTATGGAACCAGTTGAACAATTTCATCAACCAGGACGCTTATCTTAACGCTCACAGGGGACAGTATGCAAAACGCAATGGTGTAATATTGCCTTATTTTCACAGGATCGACCTGCATTTGGCCCAGGACTTTTTTGTTAAATCAGGAAAAGTTAAGAACACCATCGAAATATCTGTTGATATTATCAACTTTGGTAACCTGTTAAACAAAAGCTGGGGCCTGTACCAAAATTCGTTCAGCGGGTTTAACAACGGCAGTACTACTGTACTTAAATACCAGGGTATTGATGCTGCAACCGGGCAGGCTAAATATTCTTTCCCATACCTTGATAAAAATAACCTGATACCCGTTACAAAATCATTTGTGTACGATACCAGCCTATTATCGCGCTACCAGGCGCAAATTGGCATAAGATATATATTTAACTAATATATCCTGCTTTGAAATAAAAAACCCGGCCAATCGGCCGGGTTTTTTATTGAGATAATTTTAATATTTGGCCAGGCCTAATTATATACAAATTCGCCTGCTTCGGATTTTATCGTAACCTGCTTTTTATCTGCCTGCTCCACATAACCAATTAGCCGGGCATCAACACCAAAGCTTTCGGAAATTTTTATAATGGCGCCGGCAATTTCTTCGGGTACATACAATTCCATCCTATGGCCCATATTAAATACCTTGTACATTTCGTGCCAGCTTGTTTTCGATTCTTCCTGTATCAGCTTAAATAAAGGAGGAATCGGGAACAGGTTATTTTTGATGATATGCACATCGTCAACAAAATGCAATACCTTGGTTTGAGCGCCGCCGCTGCAATGTACCATGCCATGAACCTGTTGCCGGTGCGTATCCAAAACAGCCTTTATAATAGGTGCATAAGTTCTGGTGGGCGATAATACCAGCTTACCCGCAGTAACAAACTGATTGTTGCCGATAGCTATTTTGTCTGTAAGGTTTTTTGAGCCAGAAAAAATGAGTTCGTACGGGATGGCCCGGTCATAACTTTCGGGATATTTTTCGGCGATGGTTTTATTAAACACATCGTGCCTGGCCGATGTCAGGCCATTTGATCCCATACCTCCATTATATTCCTTTTCGTAATTTGCCTGTCCGTAGGATGCCAGCCCCACAATAACATCACCCGCCTGGATGCGGTGGTTTGATATTACATCTTCGCGCTCCATCCTGCAGGTAACAGTTGAATCAACAATGATGGTTCGCACCAGGTCGCCCACATCGGCAGTTTCTCCGCCGGTTGAATAAATGCCGATACCTGCATCTCTCAGTTCGGCCAGGATTTCTTCTGTTCCGTTGATAATGGCGGAAATTACTTCGCCGGGGATCAAACTTTTGTTTCGGCCTATAGTTGATGATAAAAGGATATTATTAACAGCCCCAACACAAAGCAGGTCGTCAACATTCATAATAATGGCATCCTGGGCAATGCCCCTCCATACGGATATATCGCCGGTTTCTTTCCAGTAGGTATAGGCCAGCGACGATTTAGTCCCGGCGCCATCGGCATGCATAATATTGCAATAAAGCGGGTCGCCGGTTAAAATATCGGGTACTATTTTACAAAAGGCTTTAGGAAATATCCCTTTGTCGATGTTTTTTATGGCATTATGTACATCGTCTTTTGATGCAGATACACCCCTCAGATCATACCTTTGCGAAGAAATCATGGACAAATATAACGCTAAATGGCTTTTTATTAGCCACACTTTTTTACCTTTGTCAAATCCGCCACCTTCCTTCTCGATTTTTTTTAATTATTTAATAACAATATCTGATACTTAATGAATATAATCCTTTGGTTAAGACATCATCTAAAAAGATCATTTGATAGAATACGAAACGAAAATTTAAAAAAGAATGCCCTCCAGGCTATTCCTTTTTGGGTTGCCTCCATAATTACCGGCCTTTTTGCGGTATTGTACACCAAACTTTTTGTGGCCGCCGAAGATATTACTTCCCTGATGATGAGAAGCCATATGTGGTTGTTGTTTATTGTATCGCCATTTTGCTTTGTGCTGGCGTGGTGGCTGGTGCAGCGCTTTGCCCCTTTTGCCCGCGGAAGCGGCATTCCGCAGGTTATGGCTGCCATACAGGTAACCTCGCCCCGTACCAATCATTTGGTTGATAAGCTTTTGAGTTTCCGTATCATCGTAATCAAGGTTTTATCGAGCCTGGTAATGGCAATAGGCGGCGGCGCAATAGGACGGGAGGGGCCAACAATCCATATTGCGGCCGCGGTATACAAAATTGTTTACCAGCTGCTACCAAAATGGTGGCCAAAAATAGCCAAACGCAATATGATGGTAACCGGCGCGGCGGCAGGTTTAGCGGCCGCTTTTAATACCCCTTTGGGTGGAATTGTATTTGCCATTGAGGAGTTAACAAAAACGCATTTCAGTTATTATAAAACCGCCATATTTTCGTCGGTAATAATAGCAGGCTTATCAGCAGAGGCATTATTGGGGCCATATTTATATCTTGGTTACCCCAAGTTAGACGGCCTTTCAGCATCCATATTTTTTGGAGTGGTACTTGTAGCTATCATTGCAGGGATATCAGGGAGTGGTATGTCCAAACTGATACTTTTTATTTTTGCGTGGAAGGCGAAGTTCAAAACGAAAGCACACCACGTTTTTTTTGTTGCCGGATGTTCTTTTATAATGGTGTTTCTTGCTTTTTATGTCAACAAAGAAGTTTTGGGTTCAGGAAAAGATATTATGGAAACAACCTTGTTTACCGCCAATAAGTATGTTCATTGGTACACTCCTTTATTGAGGATATGCGGGCCGTTACTTTCATTTACAACCGGTGCGGCCGGTGGTATATTTGCACCCGCACTCGGCGCAGGGGCAAGTGTCGGTTCTTTAGTGGCAAGCTGGTTTAACATATCGGATATTGATACCAATATGCTGATTTTATCGGGGATGGTAGGATTCTTAACCGGAGTTACCCGGTCGCCTTTTACATCTGTAATTTTAGTATTGGAAATGACAGACAGGCACAGTGTTATTTTTCACCTGATTTTAGCAGGAATGATTGCAAGCCTTGTATCCGTTCTGATAGACAAACACTCTCTGTATGATCATTTGAAAGTTCAATATATAAAAGATCTGAATACACAGGAGGAAACGGACCTGACGGAACAAGTACCCGCAGAAACTGCGGAGGGATAACCACGAATTGAATTGACACGAATTTCACCAATATAGTTGAATGTACACAAATCTGCTTCGGATTAGCCTTGCACTTTATTCGCTAAAATCGAATTGACATGGATTTTGCGAATTTTCGTGTCAATTCAATTCGTGAATATTCGTTCCCATTCGTAAAAATTCGTGTCTGTTTATTTTATAAACAGCAATTCCCTGAACTTTGGTAAAGGCCATTCTGAGTCGTCTACCAATTGTTCCAGTTTGTCCACATGATAGCGTATTGCCTGGAAAAACGGCTTTACCTTTTCGTCATACACAATCGCTTTTTCACGCAGATCCTCAATGGTGTTGGCTTGTTTGCGCTCGGCTACCATTTTGTCAATATCTGTTTTTATAGAGCCCACATGTGCGGATATTTTGGTAATGATGTCTAATTGCGCTTTATAGGTTTCTTCGTTTAAACCAAGCCCTTTTAATCCCTGAACATTCTGTATCAGTTTACTTTGATAAGATATAGCTGTAGGAATGATAATATTAATGCCAAGTTCGCCAATCACACGTGCTTCAATCTGGAGTTTTTTATAAAAAGCCTCCAGTAGAATTTCATGCCGTGCATGTGCTTCTCTTTTTGTAAACACCCCGGTTTCCGAAAATAGGAGGTCGGTTTTATCCGATAATAAAGCATCAAGTGCTTTCGGGGTTGTTTTTACATTGGGAAGGCCGCGTAATTCCGCCTCGCGTTCCCATTCCTCACTATAACCATTTCCCTCAAAGCGGATATTCTTTGATTCTTTGATATACCTTTTGATCACTATTAATAAGGCCACATCTTTCTTTTCGCCTTTTTTTATCAGCTTATCCACATCGTATTTAAATTTCTTAAGCTGATCGGCAACAATTACATTCAAAATGGTCATGGGACTGGCCGAATTGGCTGATGACCCAACAGCCCGCAACTCAAATTTATTCCCGGTAAATGCGAATGGCGAAGTACGGTTACGATCGGTATTATCTTTTAAGATCTGCGGTATTTTCGGTATGCCCTGCCATAATAAAGCATCATCCTTTATTTTTTTGCTGATCCTCGAAGTTTCAATCTCGTCAAGGAGGTCACTCAGCTGGCTTCCCAGGAAAATAGAGATAATAGCAGGCGGGGCTTCATTTGCGCCAAGCCTGTGATCATTATTTACAGACGCAATGGAGGCTCTTAGCAAATCAGCATGTTCATAAACTGCCCTTATGGTGTTTACAAAGAACGCCAGGAACATCAGGTTGTTTTTTGGTGTTTTTCCGGGGGATAAAAGATTCTTCCCGGTATTGGTGATCATCGACCAGTTATTGTGCTTTCCTGAACCGTTGATACCCGCATAAGGTTTTTCGTGTAATAAAACTTTAAAGTTGTGGCGTTTGGCAACCCTGTCCATCAGGTCCATCAATAGTTGATTATGATCTATGGCTAAATTGATCTCTTCATAAATAGGTGCGCACTCAAATTGCGAAGGCGCAACTTCATTATGCCTGGTTTTTAACGGGATGCCTAATAATAAGGCCTCGGTTTCCATATCCTGCATAAAGGTATATACCCGTTCAGGGATCGAGCCAAAATAGTGATCCTCCAATTGCTGGTTTTTAGCAGACATGTGGCCAAAAAGTGTACGGCCGGTTAAGTACAAATCAGGGCGCGCATTAAATAAGGCAATATCAACCAAAAAATACTCCTGATCAATGCCTAGCGAAGCATTTACCTTTTCAATGCTTTTATCAAAATAGTGGCATACATCAACGGCCGCTTTATCCAGGGCGTTTAATGCCTTTAATAAAGGCACCTTGTAATCAAGCGCTTCGCCGGTATACGAAACGAATACGGTTGGGATACACAGTGTGCGCGCCATAATAAAGGCTGGTGAGGATGGATCCCATGCAGTATAACCCCTTGCTTCGAAAGTATTCCGGATACCTCCGCTCGGGAAGCTTGATGCATCCGGTTCCTGTTGTGCGAGGGCATCGCCTGAAAATCGTTCCAATGCATTTCCGTCAGCAGTCGGTTCAAAAAAAGCGTCATGCTTTTCGGCGGTGGAGCCGGTAAGGGGTTGAAACCAATGTGTATAATGTGTAGCCCCTTTGCCAATAGCCCATGATTTCATGGCCGAGGCAACCTGTTCTGCGAGGTCCCGTGGAATGGGTTCGCCTTTTTCGATCGAATTAACAACACCCTGGTAGGCTTCAGTCGACAAGAACTCTTTCATTTTCTTTTTGTCGAAAACATTGGCCGAATAGAAGTCGGAAATTTTTGAGGACGGAAATTTAATCTCGGGTATTACCCTTGTTAATACTGTTTGCAGTGCCTGAAATCGAATGTTAGCCATGAAATGGAATTTTAAAAATGGGTTACGTTCAAAAATAGAATTATACTTTATATAAATGTATGATTTTTAATAGAAATAAAAATTGCGTCTAAAATGGTCGATTTATTTCAAAAATTACCTGTGTTAGTTGTTTTTGAGGCTTTTATTAATAAAAATTGCCATTTTTAGGGTAGTTTTGACTATTTTTTGTCCGAAAACAGAGTTAAATCGTAAATAGTAAAAGAAAACGGCTGAAAATCGCGGTAAAAAACTACTTAAAAATTCAGGTGTGATTTTAAATTGTAAAAAAGTTAAAAAGCATATGTAAAAAACGCGCAATTTTATAAATTTCATAAAAATTGTTTATTTTATGTTAAATAATTGTTTGAAAATTTGTTTTTATTAAAAAACATCCATATTTTCATGGAAATATTTATAAAATGAATGTAATTATTAAATTTTTCGCAAAAAAAACCAATAAAATGCGTCAAATTTATTTCCTTAATATTATAGAAGCCATTTATTTATCAAATAATTAAATCAATCAAACTAAATTAAACTAAACAAACAAACAATGAAAGTAAACGTTACAAAGTTCAATTTGCTCAGTTCAGTCCGACAACTGACGCGCGAGAAATGGGCACTGGGTGCAACCATTTTTTCGGGGAAAATGATAGGCCTGGGGCTTGTCGTATTAGCTATTTTTACACTGCCTGGATTTTTTGGTACTGCAGCCCATGCTGCAGCTGCGCCGGCAAAACCAACGGATCTTGAAACATCCATGATGAATTCAATTGATACGGTATGGACGTTGGTTGCCGCATTTTTAGTGTTTGCCATGCAGTCGGGTTTCGTAATGCTTGAAGTTGGCTTTGCACGTAAACGCGAAACCGTAAACGTTTTAATGGAATGTATTTTTGACACCTGTCTTTGCGGGATCTTATTTTACGCCATAGGTTATGCTTTTATGTTCAGTTCAGGTACTCCTTTTATCGGAACACATTGGTTTTTCCTTCAGAACACGCCTGATTTGTACCCTGGTACAGGTGTTCCTGTAATTGCACACTGGATTTTCCAGTACGCTTTTGCTGATACCTGTTCAACAATCGTATCGGGTGCAATGATTGGCCGTACCGGTTTCCGTGGAGATATTCTTTACAGTATCGGTATCACCGGTTTTATTTATCCTATCATCGGTCACTGGGCCTGGGGACCTGATGGCTGGTTAGTTACAATGGGTACCGCTGACGTTGCAGGCGCTGCACACCATTTTTATATCAGCTTAGGACAAGGCTTCCGTGATTTTGCGGGTTCAACTGTTGTACACACTATAGGGGGTATGGCGTCTCTGGCGGGTGCAATTGTGCTGGGGCCACGTATCGGGCGCGTGTTTGCCCGCGATGGCGGCGGTATGCCGCCGGGCCACAATTTACCTATGGCTGCTGTGGGCGGGTTTATACTGTGGTTTGGCTGGTATGGGTTTAACCCCGGCAGTACATTATCCGCAATGGATATTCAGGGCATCGGCCGTGTAGCTACCAATACTACACTTGCTGCATGCGGCGGCGGTTTTACCGCAATGGTAGCTGCTTTATGGTGGGGATCAACCAAAGGTAAATTCGATCTTGGATTTACTGTGAACGGTTTCCTTGCAGGCCTTGTTGCCATTACCTGCCCTTGTTACTGGGTTAGCCCGCTGGGTGCCACTTTGTTAGGTGGTGTTGCCGGTTTCGTGGTATTTGGCGGTGTTAAATTGCTTGAGTACTTACGTATTGACGATCCGATAGGTGCTGTTCCGGTGCATGGCATGTGCGGCATATGGGGAACGCTTTCTTTAGGTTTATTTGCTTCCGGACAATACGGGATAACCGGTGCTTACGGTGCTGACAATAGTGCTCCCAACCTTGTAAAAGGCTTATTTTATGGTGGCGATGCCAGTATATTAAAGGCGCAGGCCATAGGCACTTTTACCATAGCTATAGCTGTGTTTGCAGTAACCTGGATAATGATGAAAGTTATTATGTTGCTGCCGCATCCATGGAAACTGCGTGTTGAAGCACATGGTGAAACAGGCCCCGGAGGGTTGGATATGTTTGACCACGGCGCTTCGGCTTACGACTATGAAGACG
>Ga0302322_100005335_pt1 | contig 11279 bp, 10 predicted proteins | sample Fen_T0_2_FD_203757 | JGI IMG/M metagenome (GOLD analysis project Ga0302322, IMG submission 203757) | Peat permafrost microbial communities from Stordalen Mire near Abisko, Sweden - Fen_T0_2 | ecosystem: Environmental > Terrestrial > Soil > Wetlands > Permafrost | place: Sweden: Abisko... | reverse complement strand
CGCCGCGTCGAACGATCAGCCGTCCCTTCGGGACTCGGGATGTTTCGCGGCCTGCCCGGCGTTGAAACACCGGGCTATTGTCGTCGGTCACTACGGGACGAGAACAAACGGTTCTAAGTAGCCACGTGCTTCGGCTTCCTTTTGGAAACAAAGGACGTTGACAGCAATTTACCGACGGAGCACTGTCAAATTCATGAAGCTAGAAATGCTGCAAGTGTCACTGATTGGTCGGATGTGGGACGAACTTACGTCGCTATGAATCTGAAGCCAGCTTCCATCTTGATTATCGCGCCGGTTCTGATTGCCGGCTGCACTTCGCAACTTAATTTGCGCGCCATCGCAGACCAACCGCTTAAGGTCACCGCGTTCAGCGGAGGTCGCGAGACCCTTACGAAAGACATCGAATCACCCAGCTCTGAGCAGGAGAAACTCGCGACTTGGTTGGAAGCACATCGCAGAGGGTGGAAGCGTTCCTACATTACCTATGCTCCAAAGCTGCTCGTTTCTGGGACGAACTTTACGCTGAACATCCACACCAATGGCCTTATTCTGAACCTCGGCAAAGCTCAGTATGAGCGAGAAGCATCAATGGCGGATTTCATGTTTCTTTTGCCTTGAACGAGTTGTCTAATATTTAGTTAAGCCAAAAACATTAGCCGTTTACCGAGTCTTGCCCCACCGCCCCGCTTAAATATCTTTTGCCCGTTGTCTTCGTCGCTATACTGGCCGCGATGTTCAAGACGCAAGATCTGCATGTTCGCGAAATTGTCCGGCTCTCCTCGCCCCGCGCGGTCAAGGAGCTCTTCCCGGCCCCGCCGGAAGCGCTGGCCACCGTGGCCCAAAGCCGCGAGCGCATTATTCGCATCTTGCGGCAGACGGATCCCCGCCTGCTCGTGGTCGTCGGCCCCTGCTCAATCCACGAGGAACGCGGCGCGTTGGAATACGCCGGCCGCCTTAACCAATTGCGCCTGGAACTGGCGGACCGCCTGGAAATCGTGATGCGCGTTTATTTCGAAAAGCCGCGGACCACCATCGGCTGGAAGGGGTTGATCAACGACCCGCATCTCGACAATACGCAGGACATTGAAGCCGGGTTGAAAATCGCGCGTCGCATGCTGGTGCAGATCACCAGTCTGGGCCTGCCGGCGGCGACGGAATTTCTCGATCCCATCGTGCCTCAATACATCGCCGACCTCATCACCTGGGCCGCCATCGGCGCGCGCACAACGGAGTCCCAGACGCATCGCGAAATGGCCAGCGGCCTCTCGATGCCCGTCGGCTTCAAGAACGCGACCGACGGGAGTTTACAGATCGCCATTGATGCCATGGGGGCCGCGCGGCATTCGCACAGTTTTCTAGGGATCGACGCCGATGGCGCCACGAGCATTGTCCGCACGACCGGCAACACGGACGGCCACGTCGTGTTGCGCGGTGGTCGCGCCCGCACCAATTACGACGCCGCCAGCATCCGCGACGCCGAAGCCACGCTGATCAAGTCCAAGCTGCCGCCGGTGATGATGGTGGATTGCAGCCACGCCAACTCCGAGAAACAGCACGCCCGCCAGGAGGACGTCTGGCGCAGCGTTATTGAGCAGCGCGCCGGTGGCACGCGCTCGGTGATCGGCATGATGGTCGAGAGCCATTTGCACGAAGGCAACCAACCGTTTCCCCGGCCCGCCCGCGAACTGCAATACGGCGTTTCCATCACCGACGCGTGCCTCAACTGGGAATCGACTGAGCGCATGCTGCGGTGGGGTTATCAGGCACTGGCGTGAGCCAGCCTTGACGTTATAACATTTGTGGTTACACTGCCGGCATGGTTCTCGAATTGAAACTCCGTAAAGTCGGCAACTCGGTCGGCATCATCCTGCCGAAAGAGGCGCTGGCCCACCTCAAGGTCGCCGAAGGCGACTCGGTCTCGGTCACCGATGGCGCGGATGGCAGTCTGCGGGTCAGCCCGACGAAAGCCGACGTGAACCGTCAGATGGAAGTCGCGCAGGATGTCATGAAACGGTATCGCCACACCTTGCGGGAACTGGCCAAATGAAAGAGCCGGTTTGGGTGTTGCGCGAGGTGGCCCTTGCGCTGCATGAGCAATCCCTCGCCCAATTCGGCGGCTCGGCCGGCATCCGGGATGAAGGGTTGATGGATTCCGCCCTGGGGAAGCCGCACAATCTGTTCGCCTACGGCAAACCCACCCGTTTCGACCTCGCCGCGAGCTACGCCTTAGGACTGGTAAAGAATCATCCGTTTATCGACGGCAACAAGCGCACCGGCTTCGTCGTCGCGGTGCTGTTTCTCGAACTCAATGGCTTTCGTTTTTGCGCGAGCGAAGTGGACGCCACGGTGCGAACGCTCGCACTCGCCGCCGGAGAAATGACGGAAACCGCCTATGCCCAATGGCTGAAAGCAAATTCGAAGCGCGCGCGATGACCACTGCCACCTCCGCCTAATCCCATGGACCCCAACGGCCATTCCTTACCTGAACGCCTGCGGGCCGCCGTCGAGTTGCTGGAAAAAGTCGCGCGCAACCGCGCCCTGCTCGCCGGGCTTTCCGTCGCGGAGCGCACGCGCCTGCTCCAGGTCGCGGGCGCCATTTACTCGCCCGATGTGAGTGAGCGTCGGCGGCTGGTGAAAGCCAAAGTGCGCCAGCGCAAGGCGGACAAATTGCAGCGCGACCAATCCAAACTGAAGGAGACGGGGATTCGCAAGCTGCGGCAAAAGCCTGTGTTCACAACGCCAAACGCGATTCCCCCAGCCGGGTTCGAGCAGAAGGAGATTGAAGGCGAGCCGGAGTTTCGCGAGGTCATCGAGCCGCAGAACTGCTACATCTGCAAACAGGATTTCACGACGATTCACCATTTCTACGACCAGCTGTGTCCGGCCTGCGCGGAGTTAAATTTTCGCAAGCGCAGCGAGCTGGCGGACTTGCGCGGGCGCGTGGCGCTGCTCACCGGCGGGCGGGTGAAGATCGGTTATCAAGCCGGCATCAAGCTGCTCCGAGCCGGGGCGCAACTCATCGTCAGCACGCGTTTCCCGCGCGACTCAGCCTTGCGCTATGCCGCCGAGCCGGACTTCGCGGATTGGGGGCACCGGCTGGAAATCTTCGGGCTAGATCTGCGGCACACGCCGAGCGTGGAGGCCTTTTGCCGGCACCTGCTCGCGACGCGGCCACGGCTGGACTTCATCATCAACAACGCTTGCCAGACGGTGCGTCGGCCGCCGGATTTTTATCAGCATATGATGGAGCGGGAGACCGCCTCGGTAAATGAGATGCCGGAGAACGCGCGGCGACTGCTGGGCGCGTACGAAGGCTTGCGGGGCTACCATTTGCTGCCGGAGGGCGCCGCGCCGCTGGCGCCGCGCCGCCTGTCGGCAGTCGCGGGATTGACGCACGCGGCCGAGTTGTCGCAAATCCCGCTCCTGCCGGATGAACTCGCGGCGCAGCAGGATTTGTTTCCCGAGGGCCGGCTTGATCAGGATTTGCAGCAGGTGGACTTGCGCGAGCGCAACTCGTGGCGCTTGCTGCTCGCGGAGGTGCCGGCCGTGGAGCTGTTGGAAGTGCAGCTCGTGAACGCCATCGCGCCCTTCCTCCTAAACGCCAGACTGAAGCCGCTGCTGCTCCGCACGCCGGAACGCGACAAACACATCGTCAATGTTTCCGCCGTCGAGGGCCAGTTCTACCGGAAGTTCAAGACGACCCGCCATCCGCACACGAACATGGCCAAGGCCGCGCTCAACATGATGACGCGCACTTCGGCGGCGGATTATCACGCCGACGGCATCCACATGAACAGCGTGGACACCGGCTGGGTGACCGATGAAGATCCGGTGACGATCGCCGCGCGCAAGGTCCGGGAGCATCGTTTCCATCCGCCCTTGGACATCGTGGACGGCGCGGCGCGGATCGTTGATCCCATCATTGCCGGCATTAATACTGGCGAACACGTCTGGGGTAAATTTCTCAAGGATTACCGGCCGACCGATTGGTAGTCAGCCACTCGCAATGTTTTCCGGTGGAGTCGTCGTAGCTTCCTGTACGCACTCAACGCGAAAACCTTTGCGTGCCGCGACGTCCGGACATCGTGCTGCTTGAATCACATCACCTCCGCTCGTGGTGAACTTATGATCGGGCCATGGCTATCCGCAATGAACCGCCGGGCAGTAACCCAACCGGGGTTCGCGCATTTCAGAGGCGTCGCGTGCCGCACAATAATGCCAGCACGAGGCAGGCACCGCCGACCACCGCCTGAAGGGCCAGCAGCAAAGTCATGGCATGGACGTGGAATGAGTCGGCAGCCTCATTCAGTAATAAGAGGCCGGCGCTCACCAGCACGAAGGTGATCAAAATCGGTCGCCGCCGCGCGGGCGGAAGTTGGTTTTCAGAGTCGGGTCCCATTGGTGGTTTTCAAATCCAACGTTGGCGCACCATCCAGGCTTTGATGATTTGCGTCAGCCCGACGTAGCAGACCAGCGTGACCGCGAGGAGCGGCCAGAACTGCCACGGCAACGGCACAAATCCCAGATACGGGGCGAGCGGTGAAAACGGCAGCCACGCGCCGAAGCCCATGATGGCGAACGTCGTCAGGGTTAGTTGCCAGCTGGCGCGCGATTGGAGGAACGGAATCTGGTTGGTGCGAATGACATGCACGATCAGCGTCTGGGTCATCAGCGATTCGACAAACCAGCCCGTACTGAACAACGCGGCTGCGTAGGTGTGATCGGTGTCAGCCGGATTCGCGAAACGCGCGGCCAGCGCCACCGGCGCGACCAAAGCCAGCTTGCTGCATTGGAAGAAGAACCACAGCAGCGCGTACGTCGTGTAATCAAAAATGGAACTGATCGGGCCGATACAGACGATGAATCGCGAAATCTCGCCCATGTGCCACGGTCGTGGCTTGGAGATGATCGCCGAGCCCACGTTGTCGGTGGGGATCGGCACTTGGGAGAAATCGTAAAGCAGATTATTCGTCAGCACTTGGATGGGTTGCATCGGGAGATAAGGCAGCCATGCGCTGGCGCCCAGCACGCTGAACATGTTGCCAAAGTTGGAACTCGCCCCCATACGGATGTATTTCAGGATGTTGACGAACACCTTGCGGCCTTCGAGCACTCCTTCTTCCAGCACCATCAGATTCTTCTCCAGGAGAATCAGGTCGGCGGATTCCTTGGCGATGTCCACGGCGGTGTCCACGGAAATGCCCACGTCGGCGGCCCGGAGCGCGGGCGCGTCGTTGATGCCATCGCCCATGAAGCCGACGACGTGCTGGTTGCGCTGCAGCGCCTGGACCACGCGCTTTTTGTGCGCGGGCGAAAGGCGGGCAAAGACGTCCGTGGTTTCGACCTCCCTGGCCAGCTCTTCGTCCGACAATTTTTCCACCTGACCGCCCAGCAAAATCCTTTCAGCGTGGATGCCGACTTCGCTGCACACCTTGCGCGTCACGAGATCGTTGTCGCCGGTCAGAACTTTCACGGTGACGCCGTTTTGGCGCAGGGCTTCAATCGCCTTGGCCGCGGAGTCTTTGGGCGGGTCCAGAAACGCCAGATAACCGGTTAACACCAGTTCGCATTCATCCGTCTTGGAGAACGTCGTTTGCGCGCCGAGCGTTTTGGTGGCCACCGCCAGCACGCGAAAGCCGTCCTCGCTCAGTTCGTTGACCTGCTGCACCAAGTCGCCGGCCAGAATGGGTTCCATCGGAAAAATTTCGCCTTCACTCTCGAAGTGCGTGCATTTCGCGAACACGGCTTCGGGCGCGCCCTTGGTGAGCAACTGGCGTTCGCCGTCCGCGCCCTCAATGGCCACCGACATCATGCGCCGCGAAAAGTCGAACGGGATTTCGTCCACCATCTGGTAATTGGCGACGCCCAGTTCCTGGTGCAGTTGCTGGTGTTTCAATACGGCGCGGTCGAGGACGTTCTTCAGGCCGGTCTGGAAATGGCTAATGAGATAGGCGTCCCGCAGCACCGCTTCGCTCTCGTTTTTGAAGACATCTACATGCCGTTCGAGGATCACGTGATCGAGGGTGAGGGTGCCGGTCTTGTCGGTGCAGAGCACGTCCATCGCCCCGAAGTTCTGAATGGAGTTGAGTTTCTTGACGATGACCTTTTTCTTCGACATCGCCAGCGCCCCTTTCGAGAGGCAGACGGAAACTATCATCGGCAGCATTTCCGGCGTGAGGCCGACCGCCACCGCCATCGCAAAGAAAAAGGCGTCCTTCCAGTTGTGCTTGAACCAACCGTTAATCAGGAAAACCATCGGCACCATCAGCATCATGAAGGAGAGCATCAACCAGACATATTTTTTGACCCCTTTGTCAAAAGCCGTCTCGACGGGCGGGCCGGCGAGGCTGCTGGCCATCTTGCCGAAATACGTCTGCACGCCGGTCGCGAGGATGACGGCCGTGGCCGCGCCACTTTCCACGCTCGTGCCAAGGAAACAGAGGTTGGTGCGCTCGATGCCGGCGACGTTGGGGCGCGAATCCCGCGCCTCTGATTTTTCCACTGGTAAGGATTCGCCCGTCAGCGTGCCTTGGATGATGAACAGATCTTTGGCCGCGAGGAGCCGCACATCGCCGGGAATCATATCTCCCGCCGAGAGCTTTACGATGTCGCCGGGAACCAGGTCCTGCAGGGGGATTTCCCGGGTTTGCCCCGCGCGCACGACGGTGGCGGTAACTTTGATCATCGCCTTGAGTTTGGCCGCCGCCGTGTTGGCCTTCGTCTCCTGCACAAACCGGAGCGTGACGCCCAAGATAACCATCAGCAGCATCACCGTTCCGGCGCGCAGATCCCCGGTGGCGTAGGACACCGTCGCCAGAATCGTCAACAGGATCACCAGTGGGTTGCGGACGGCGACCCACAGCCGGTGCAGCCACTCGTGTTTTCGTTCCTGAGCGACTTCGTTCGGGCCGAAGTGCTGCAGCCGTGCCGTCGCTTCTTGCTCCGTCAAACCGGCGAGTGATGCCCCGAGTGTTTGGAGCACCTCCTCGCTGGCTTGGCGCGCCGCCTCATTCAGCGGTGGCGGCACACTCGCGGAAAAATTTGAGAGGGTGGCGTTCATTTCACTCCTGTAATCGGTCGTGGGCCATATACCTTTACTCCCGTACAGCGTCAAATTCTTTTGGTCCAAAGGGTCGCGGTCTTCCGGTCACGCTCGTTGCGTCCGCGACGAGACCCACGGCCGTAAAACAAAGTTGCAGGAACGCTCGTGGCTTTCTAAGTTTCCTACCTTTGAATGTGAGTGAGTCCCGATACATCGAGAAAAAAATCGACATGCCCGCGATGCTGATCGAGCGGGCCGAGGCGTCCCATCCCGGGGAGGAGTTCGCGAGCGAGGCTGAATGGTGGCGTTGCCTGCAGGCGGATTTCCCTAAGTTCATCCCGTTTCTCACGCAACAATGCGGCCTGGAATTTCGGGGGCGGATTCTGGAAATTGGCGCCGGCGCGGCCTGGTTTAGTGCGGAGCTTTCCAAGTTGCCACAGGTGGTCGAGATCACGGCCACGGATGCGTCGGCGCGCTTGCTGAAGCAGTCGGCGCCGAAAGTTTTCAAACTGCTCCGGGCGCATGCGGCCAAAATCACCCGCATGCCGGCGGATTTTGGCAAGCTGGATTTTCCCGCCAACCATTTCGACGCCGTGGTCTGTGCGGACGCCCTGAATCGAGCGGTGAACATGTTGCGTGTGTTACGCGAAGTGCGCCGGGTTTTGAAGCCGGGCGGTAAGTTCGTGGCCATCCGCGAACCGGTGCGGCCGCTGGTGCGTTTTCGTTCCCCCTCGCCCCGGAACATGCGGCCGGGACCGCCCGCGAGCGCGGGCCTGACGCGGACGGATTATCAAGACTTGTTCACCCATGCGGGACTGAAGCTGGAGATCAAGCGCGTCACGCTCTCCCGCGGCTTCAAGTACTACTTCGACAAGATGGTCAACGGCTTAACTCACGCGCGCTATGCTTTCGTGGGAACGAAAACCACCCGCTGAGTCACCCGAGTCGTGCGCACCGCGATTCGAGCTGACCAAGCTGGACTGGATTGCAGTCGACAGCCCGGCCAACACCCAAATCCTGGCCTCTCCATTCCATGGTTATCCCGGCTTTGCTACGCGATTGAACAACTTGTTCCCCGCACTTTTGTTGATCAGCGACCAAGACCCGCCGGCAAGCGTTCCGGTGTGTGGGGTGCGAGTTGTCCGCCGGACCTTCTGATCCAATGAAATGGCACTTGCCCAAATGAGTCGGTCGGACATTGAGTTGTTATCGAGTTCCGGCGGTCGACCACGCCAATAAATCGCACGCCCAGTTTTGTCCGGAACCCGCACGCCCAGGTGAAATCGCGGTTCGGAGCAACCTCGCCACAAATTGGGCCTGGTTTGGCTTCAGCACCAGTGAAATTCCAGTTGGCTGCCAGAGTGCGACAGCAGGGATGTGGGCTTACCTGCCCTTGAGCCCGACTTTGAGCCAACACTTGACACCGCAATCCTTGGGGTGCTACAACACTGCCACCACAATTAGCTGTGGTTTCTTATGCGCTGCCCCAAATGCGGCTGTCAGGACGATAAGGTCGTTGATTCACGCGCCTCGCGCGAAGGCGCGACCATTCGTCGTCGCCGAGAGTGCACCGCGTGCGAGCATCGCTTCACCACGTACGAAGAAGTCGAGCGCCCGGGAATGATGATCGTCAAGCGGGACGGACGGCGCGAAGAATTTTCGAAGGAGAAGCTGCTCTCCGGCGTCAGGAAGGCATGTCAAAAGCGCCCCATCAGCCCGAAGATCATCGAGGACCTGGTTGAACGAATCGTGGAAACCGTGAACAACAAATTTGAAGACGAGGTGCCGGCGGAATTCATCGGCAAGCAAGTGATGGATGGCTTGCGCGGGATCGACGAAGTCGCCTACGTGCGCTTTGCCAGCGTGTATCGCCGTTTTCAGGAAGCTACCGACTTCGTCTCGGAAGTAAAGAAACTGGAGAGCAAGGCATGATTCTTTTGGCCCCCGATTGCCTCCTGTTCGAACTGCCCTCCGGCGAATCCGTTCCCTTCTCGGCGGAAAAGATCTCTGTCGAATTGGGCGATGGCGCCGCGGCCTTGTTCGAGCAGGACTTCGTCGAACACGCGGCCGCGTCGGTCTTTCATTACTTCAAACATCATCTCGGCCGTCAAACCGTCTCGATGGCGGAGTTTGCGGCGGCTTTCGAACGCGTGCTGCACGGGCTGGGGCTGACCATGGACGCGGGTCGCTTGGCCGTCCGGAGCGCGGACCCCGCCGCGAAGGATCTGCGACTCCTCGCGCAGGAAGCCGGGGTCGGTGGTGAATTGGTATTTTTCCCCCGCCTCCGGGCCGCGGTTCGCGCCCAAGCCCACGCCTCGCCGCAACTAATCCGCTTTCACGGCCTGCGCGCCTGCGTGAAACGCTTGCTGGGCGCGCAACGCTGGAGCCCGCGCTGCGAACAATTCCGCGACCAGATCATTGCCTTCCTTCAGCGCAGCGTGAGCGTTGAAGCCGCGGAGGATCCACGCGCGCTCCTGGTCGATTGAGGGAGCGCCGAGCGATGCCCGGCGCTCCGTTTTTTGGCAAACTTTGCCGCGGCCGGCACCTTGGCGGGCAACGCGCAAAACACCATTATGAGCCAAACGCTGTTTGAGAAAATCATCGCCCGTGAAATCCCGGCCCGCATGGTGTACGAGGACGACACCGTCATCGCATTCCACGACATCGCCCCGCAAGCCCCGACGCATGTCCTGTTGATTCCGAAGAAACCGATCCCGCGGGTCGCCGAAGCGAGGGCGACCGACCAAGCGCTGCTCGGTCATTTGCTGTTGACAGCCGCGAAGGTTGCCGCACAACTGGGCTTAACGCAAAATGGGTTCCGCCTGGTATTCAACAACGGTCCCGACGCCGGCGAAGCCGTGCCGCACTTGCATTGCCATATTCTCGGCGGCCGGAAAATGAGCTGGCCGCCCGGCTAAAGCCTGGGCGCGTCGCAGGGGCCGGACCACCAACTCCGGTTCAGCCCAGAAGTTTCTTCACGACCTCACCATGCACATCGGTCAGCCGGAAATCGCGGCCTTGGAAACGATAGGTGAGCTTCGTGTGATCAAAGCCCAGCAAGTGCATAATTGTCGCGTGCAGATCGTGGACATGGACCGGATCCTTGGTGACGTTGAATCCGAATTCGTCTGATTCGCCCAGCGTGAGGCCGGGTTTCACTCCGCCACCGGCCAGCCACATGGTGAAGCAATTCGGGTGATGATCGCGCCCGTCGTCGCCGCCCTGGACCATGGGTGTGCGGCCAAATTCACCGCCCCATACCACCAGGGTATCTTCGAGCATGCCCCGTTGCTTGAGGTCTTTGATCAAGGCCGCCGCCGCCTGGTCCGTCTTGAGACAATTCTTTTTGAGGTCCGCGACCAGACTGCCGTGTTGATCCCACGATTCGTGGAAAATTTCGACGAAGCGCACACCCTGCTCCACGAGCCGGCGGGCGAGCAGGCAGGAATTGGCAAAGGAACCTTGGCCCGGTTCGGCCCCGTACATTTCGAGCGTGGCCTTTGATTCCTTGGAGATATCCATCACCTCCGGCGCGGCGAGTTGCATCCGGTGCGCCAGTTCAAAGGCGTTGATGCGCGTGGCAATTTCCGGATCGCCGACCACGTCGAGATGTTTTTGATTCAGCCGCTGGATGGCGGCGAGCGAGTCGCGCTGAATCGGTTCGTCCACGCCCTTCGGGTTGGAGAGGTAGAGCACCGGATCGCCCACGCTGCGGAACATGACCCCTTGATGCACGGACGGCAGAAAGCCGGGCCCCCAGTTCGACGCGCCGCCGCTCGGACCTTTGTTGCCGGTACTGAACACCACGAACGACGGCAGGTCCTGCGTTTCGCACCCGAGCCCGTAAGTCGTCCACGCGCCGAGGCTCGGTCGCCCGAACTGTTGCGAGCCGGTGCTCATTAAGATCTGGGCCGGGGCATGATTGAACGCGTCCGTGTGCATGGACTTCACGATCGCAATGTCATCCGCGATGGCCGCGAGGTGCGGCAAGAGCTCGGAAAGCTCCGCGCCGCTCTGGCCGTATTTGGCGAACTTGAACTTCGGCCCGAGGAGCGCGGCATTCGGATTGATGAACGCGGCGCGATAATTCTTGATGAGGTCCGCGGGCGGCGGTTGGCCGTTCCATTTGGTCAATGCGGGTTTGTGGTCGAACAGCTCCAGATGACTCGGCGCGCCGGCCATGAACAGAAAGATGACGCGCTTGGCCTTCGGCGCAAAGTGCGGTTGCTTGGGCGCA
>Ga0302322_100005334_pt1 | contig 11279 bp, 10 predicted proteins | sample Fen_T0_2_FD_203757 | JGI IMG/M metagenome (GOLD analysis project Ga0302322, IMG submission 203757) | Peat permafrost microbial communities from Stordalen Mire near Abisko, Sweden - Fen_T0_2 | ecosystem: Environmental > Terrestrial > Soil > Wetlands > Permafrost | place: Sweden: Abisko... | reverse complement strand
AATGACCAGCCATTGTTCGGACCGGGAGGGCTGGGGTTGGATTCGGTGGATGCATTGCAGCTGGTCGTCGCCTTGGAAAAGAATTATGGCCTGAAATTATCCGATACCGAAGCGGCGCGAAAAACCATGCAAAACGTAAATACGATCGCCGCGGCCATCCAGGAACACCAGTCTCGGCCCAAATAATTCTGTTCAGGAAAGGTGCGGGCAAATTTTCAACCCCGCCCCGCTTCGCTCCGTAAATGGTTTCCGGTGGCGGCCAACGCGTCCGCTGACTCAAGGGAAGTTTCACGAGGTCAACCGCTCAGGCCTGGTTGGCCGGGACCGGATGCGGTGGCTAAAGCTCAGGCTGGCGCGCGGCCACGGAGGAGAAGTCCTGCCAGAGCGATAAAAACCAATGCGCTGGTTACGGCCATGCCGGACTCGGTGAAGAACATGCCGGACGAATTCCAGCGATCATGCGCCCAGCCGTCGATAATGGTCATGTAGTAGATGGGCACGTTTGACAGGGAGGCCAGCGCGTTATATTTGGTGGCGGCCGCACCCTTGCCAATGACCTCAAGTACAAAAGCCGAGAAGGCCGCATAACTGAGGCCCGAGGTGAAGGTGTAAACTAAAACCAACCCAACAAACATGACCTGGCTGCGCGGCAGCAGTGCCATGGCCACGCCGGAGGCCGCCTGAAACATGCCGAACCAGACATAGGCCCTTTTGCGGTCCATCCGGTCACAGGCCCAGCCGCCGACGAGGCATCCGACGGCCGAAATGACGCCGCCGAGCACTCCCGTGACCAGCGCCACGGTGTTCGCCGATGCTCCCCACTCTCCGGAAATGGATGAAAAAACCACCGCGCCCGTGCCAATGGGAAGGAAACAAAGGATGATTGCCAGGGCACCTGCGCGACTCCGCATCAATTGCCAGAGCTCCTTGAGCGGGGCGGCAAGGCTGGCGAAAATGCCGGAGGTTACCAGCATGCGGCCGGGTGTCGGCACGGCAAAGAGAGCGACGCAACAAAGCAGGCACAGGCTGCCAACGATGCAACTGGCCATCCACGGTGCGGGAAGGTGCTCGACCAGCATCAAACCCAGTCCCCCGCCAATCCCGCCGCCACCCAGATTGCCGGCCTGAAACCAGCCGGACGCGTGTCCCTTTAATTCATCGGGCGTGCTGTAGGCCAGGAGGCTCTCGACGGACATGCCGAGGACCGTGGTCGAGAGGCTGGTGAAAAAGACGACGGCAGACAATGCGGTCAGCCCGGCCTTGGTCGCGGGAAAAAAGCCGATCGCGGCAATCCCGACCGCACTGAGCGTTCCCGCCAGGACATACCATTTCTTTTGGTCAAGCGTCAGGTCAACGACCGGAGCCCAAAAAAACTTCCAGGTTTGCGGCAATGTCCCAAGCGCTACCAAAGCCGCGATCTGCCCCACTGAGGCACCAGCCTGTCTGAGTTGAAACGCCAGCGTCACCGCGATGTAGCCACTCAAGACCCCAAACGGAGTTATCAGGACCATGAATACCCAGGGATGAAAACGACGCGAACTCATAATGATGGCGGAATCATCCCGCGGTCGGGGGTTTCGCCATGGTTTGGCGCGGTCGAGTCATTCATTCAAGAATGCGCAGGGGAGTTTTGAGAAGTAAAAGCAAAATTTTTATGGAATCCCATGACCGCGCTGGTGGTTCGCGCAGGGGTTCTCCGTTTGCTTTTATCACGAGTTCGTGTCGTAGGTTGCGGTCGGGGCCAGCGCAAGTCCGGCGGAAGCCGCTATGAGCAAGACCAGCGGCCGGACAGTGCTCCCGTTTTTTTTGCATCGCCTTTTGACATTCCAGAGGAACCAAGCCGGTTAACCTGGAAAGGGTGAATCTTGACATTGTCCCGGCCCTCTCCTCCTCGGGTGAGGCGAGGGAGAGAACAGGGGCAGTGACAAGATGCGTGCCCCTTGGAAAAAGACTTGGCCAAAAATTATTGAAAGTGAGCGCGGTTGGGTCTAGGTTTATCTCAGCTACGGTGGCCGCAGTCTTTCGGCAGACTTCCCGGTCTGCGGGGCATTCAGTGGGCCGTCGTGGCGGCAAGAAGGCGTGGGTGTGATGCCTGCGCCTTATTCGTTTCTCCGCCACCATTAATCTCGCCATCCGGCGCGTCACGCCCGCCACACATTTCTTCGGTGCCAGCGACATGAGAACCCATCATGGCTTCCAACGCCGGGCGTGGTCGGGGGCAATAGATGAGGATGCCGCTTGAACTCGATCTTTCATGGGACAATAATCAGCCACAATGAAAACCGTATTTTTGCTAGGCTTCATTTGCATTGGCACCGTCGTTCCCGCCGCGGAATCGACCCTGTACCACGGCGATTGGAATGACCTCAACAAGAACGGGAAGCAAGACGTTTATGAGGACCCGTCGCGTCCGGTCGCAGAACGCGTGGATGATTTGCTGAAGCAGATGACGCCGGATGAAAAAATCGGCCAGCTCTGGGAGGGGCATATGGAAAAGGATTCGGACCGGAAATTCGCCGACCAGTTGAAGCGCGGCGAAGTGAGTTCATTCCTCGGAGGATCCGCCCTGATCGAAACGCCGGTCATGCGCAACAAAATTCAGCGCATGGCCGTGGAGCAAAGCCGCCTCGGCATCCCGCTGATTTTCGCCAGCGATGTCATTCACGGTTTTCGCACGCTTTTCCCGATTCCGCTGGCGCAGGCGTGTGCGTGGGAACCGGAGTTGTTCACGCAGACGGAAACCATCGCCGCGCGCGAAGCGGCGGCGGCCGGCATTGACTGGGCATTTGCGCCGATGGTGGATCTGTCGCGCGATCCGCGCTGGGGGCGCATCGCCGAGGGATTTGGCGAAGATCCGTGGCTCGGCGCGCTCGACGCGGCCGCCAGCGTCAGCGGATTCCAAGGCGCAAACGTCGCGGACACAAACCGGGTCGTCGCCTGCCTCAAACATTACGTCGGGTACGGCGCGGCCGAGGGCGGTCGCGATTACAATACGACGGAAATATCCGAATTCACCTTGCGCAATTTTTATCTGCCGCAATTCAAAGCCGGCCTGGACGCGGGTGCCTGGACGGTGATGAGTGCCTTCAATCTGCTGTCCGGGATGCCCGCCAGCGGCAATCATCAGACGCTGACCGATGTCTTGCGCGGCGAATGGAAGTTTCCCGGTTTTGTTGTCAGCGACTGGAATTCCGTAAGCGAGTTGATTTCGCACGGGGTGGCAGCCGACGACACCGAAGCCGCTCGGCTCGCCTTGACTGCGGGGGTGGACATGGAAATGGTTTCGCGGACCTATCTCAACACCTTGGCCAAGCAGGTCACCGCGGGAAAAATTTCCGGGGCGGTCGTGGATGAGGCGGTGCGCCGCGTGCTGAACGTGAAATTTGAGAAAGGTTTGTTTGAGCAGCCGTTCACGGACGAGGCGCGCTGCGCATCGGCTTTTCTGCAGCCGGACGCGCTGGCGCTGGCGCGCATGGCGGCGGCGAAATCATGCGTGTTGTTGAAAAATGAGAATAGCCTCCTGCCGATTTCGCGAGCCGTCCAGAAAGTGGCGATGATTGGTCCGCTGGCAGACGATCCGGCAGAAATGCTCGGCTGCTGGGTGTCGCGCGGACACGCGGACGATGCAGTGTCGCTCGCGGCCGGTTTCCGCGCCCAGCTCGCGGCGGACGCGGAACTCACGGTCCTGCCCGGTTGTGATTTGACCGGTAAGGCAAAAATTCAGAAACGGCTCGACGGCACAACCGTGACCGCCACGGACGTTGAGAAAGTCGGTGATGATGGCATCGCCAAGGCCGTGGCGGCTGCGCATGCCGCCGAACTGGTGATCCTTGCACTGGGTGAACCGACCGGCTGGAGCGGTGAAAACTCGAGCCGCAGCGACCTCGGACTCCCGGGCCGGCAGCAGGAACTCTTTGACGCGGTCGCCGCGACGGGCAAGCCGGTGATTGTGGTTTTGTTCAACGGCCGGCCGCTGGCGCTGCCGCGCGTCCAGGAAAAAGCGGCGGCAATTTTGGAAGCGTGGTTTCCCGGCGTGCAAGGAGGCAACGGCGTGGCGGACGTGTTGTTTGGCGAGGTGGATCCGGGCGGTCGTCTGACCACCACCGTTCCCCGCAGCGTCGGCCAGGTGCCGATCCATTACAATCATTACAACACCGGCCGCCCCGGCCTCGGCAAATACCTGGATGGGCCAAGCACCCCGTTATATCCGTTCGGCTTCGGACTGGCTTACACGACGTTTGAATACGGCCCGGTCCAATTGAGCACGTCGGAAATGAAAATCGGCGGCACCATCACTGCGAGCGTGAGTCTAACAAACACTGGCCCGCGTGCCGGAACCGAAGTGGTGCAACTCTATATCCGGGACCTCGCGGCGTCCGCCGGGGCAAGGCCGGTGCGTGAGTTAAAAGGGTTTCAAAAAATCCGGTTGCAGCCGGGCGAGTCTCGCGCTATCGATTTCACCGTTTCCGAAAAGGAGCTGGGTTATTATGACGCCAATGGAAACTGGCTGGTGGAGCCGGGAAAATTCCAACTCTGGATTTCCAAGGATTCTGCGTCTGGCGCGCCCGTGAAGTTTGAGCTGGTAAAATAAATTGGGACGCCGCGCCGCGCACCGACCCATGGCATCATTGCCAGACAGTTTAGGTCAATCCATTGCTGACAAAACCACAAGCCCCTTGGTCTGGAGTGGCGGCATCCGGCTCATCCACGATGATTTCAGGGTGATTACGGCCGCATTCCCCGCGCCCTCCGGGCCGGCCAATGCGGCATTTGCCGGTTTTATGGGGCAGTTTGTGGCAATGATCATTGCACCCCAATACTTTAAAATGATCTGAAAAGGAATGCTTCTTGCTGGCTGGTGGACAGAAATGGTGAGCAAAAAAATGCACCCCGATACGAACCAAACCAACTCGAAGAAGTCCTTGAACAAAGTCAGGCAGCGGAAAGACCTGGAATCCGAGCTTGCGACCTTGCGCGCGCTGCTTGAACAAAGGGACTTTGAGATCAGAAACCTAGCAGAAAAGGTGGAAATCTTGAATAAAAAAGTCATTTTTTTCCAAAACGAATGTTTTAAGGTGACGAGCTTTGCTGAACGCATAGCTCGTTGATTCATCTAGGATTTGACCCGCTCAGGCATCGGTTGGCCTGGGTGACTCGGGGCTTATCCTCGTACATTTGACCGTTGGCTTAGAACTATGGAAGTCCGATTCAAAATCAAGTTCCGCGACCTCTTGGCATTTTGCATTTATCATTGTCCACGCTCAGTCTTCGTGATTGGAACCTACGGCATCATTTTCCTCCTCCTCTCATTTACCATTGTTCAAGCGCTTCCGGCGGAGGTGAACCATGTTTCAAAGATCATTATCTTCCTCATTACCGAGATGCTGGCCCTGGTCCTAATTGCCATCATTTTTGCGCTCCTAATGGTGGTAGGCATGGTCTCGGGTCGGAACAAAACGCTGCTGACCGACCACGCACTCACATTTGAAGACGACACTTTCATCGTGGAGACAAAATACAAGCGCACAGAACACCGCTGGTTTGGTGTCCAAAAACTCGCGCGCACCCGGCGACACCTTTTCATTTATGTTTCACAGCATTCAGCCCACGTCATTCCCCGGCGGGCATTCAAAGACCGCAGCGAGTGGGATTCATTTTGTGAGTATTGCCGGAGCAAGAAACAAGCTGATTGAAGCCGTGCCCTATGCAAAAGCATTTCGAAAGGTGATCTTCGAGTGCCATTCGGGTTGAATCACCACCGGTCACGCCAATGGGTTTGTCAGCATTGGGTCGGAAGCGAGGCCGGTTTTCAGGGTGGTTCCATCGGATTGGAACTGAAAACCCCCTGACAAATTTGGCGGAAGGGGTGGGATTTGAACCCACGGTAGGGTTACCCCTACTCCTGATTTCGAGTCAGGTGCCTTTAACCACTCAGCCACCCTTCCAATATTTTGTTTCTATTGATTAAAATGCTGGTTTTCACATTTCTCAATTTGCCTTTTCCATACCATGCGCATGAAGACCAATTCATCGGATAATACGGACGCACGCTGGCAAAAAACACCCGTGGCAAATCTCGTCCGCCACGTTCGATCAGGAAACTATTATGCGCGAATTCGGGTGCGCGGCAAGCTGATTTGGAAGTCGCTCAAAACCGACCGAATCAGCGTCGCCAAACTGAGGCTTGGAGATTTCCACAAAGGGAAACGACAACTCGCCGCCGCCCAGACGGCGGTTGCACGGGGAAGACCTTGGGCTGGAGTTGGAAAACCCGGTCTAGGCGCTGGACTCCACGACCATCGATCTTTCACTCTCCCTTTTTCCCTGGGCCGGCTTCCGCAGCACCAAAGCGGGAATCAAAAGGCCCAAGACTTGTTCGACAAAGCCTGCGGCTACATCCGGCAATACTATTGAACGTCGGACTACAAGCTTCCATCAATCTATTCGGATATTACAATTTAAGATAAGCCCACCCCCAACAGTATAAGTGGACTGTAACCATTGATCTTTGGTAGCGTCTATCACGTTCGATGAAAACTTGCGTGAACATATCAGCCATGATTTGGCCGACGCTGTCGGTCGCGAACGCGACCCGACATAGCTGGTTAAGCCAAGGTTGTGTGTTTAGCCTTGGTCTATCCAGATGGTATAGCGGGCATAACCCGGAAACCATTTTGGATAATCTGGAGGTAAGCAGGTAAAGAATCGAAAGCCGACTTTTCATACCCTGCTTACCCCGTGTAGGCAGGGATTTTTGTTTCCCTGAAACGAACAGTAAATGGCGGAACGAAAGGTGACCGGACTGTGAACAGAATTAGAGCGACGTCTTGATGATGTCTGACAGCACCAAACTAAAAATGGCGCAGAGGATGCAAATCTCCTCACCGGTGGGGTCTGCCCACAGGTCGCTCATCAGCGCGCCAGGATGGTTTGAACAGAATTTACATTTTAAAGGCTTCGCAGGAGGTGTGCCTATAAACACCGAAACAGCCGCCGTGAAACCGCGGGTTGGGGTCGATTAGACCACCAAGAGGTGTTTGTTCTTTATTGAAATGGCACGGGCTGGGAGGTCCTTGCGGACGGCCACTGGCTGCCGCAGCTCCCGGCCCATTTAATTTCGCGGTTGTGACTTAACAGCAGATGGCTCCTTGCCAGGGAGCACGTCCGGGTGCGATTCCCGGCAATCGCACCATTCCAATTTCAATTTTTGATTTGCGATTGACGATTTTTCCCCGGCCGCGCACCAGCCGTGCAACCAAACCTCCAAAATTCAGTCTGCTCGGGGCAGCACCGAGGCGGCCTGCCAAATAATCGTAAATCCAAAATCGTAAATCGTAAATTTTTCCGGGGTCGTGGCAGACAAGCAATGCACTTGCCCTGCAAGCAAGCTGATGCGGGAGCGTTACCCGCCGACTCCACAAGCCTTCGCCCGCTGCGAAAGTGGCAGGCGAAGACTGTCGCGCCGAAGCGCAACGCGTAGGCGGACTTATACGAGACTACCGTCAGCTACGGCTCGGCAAGCCAACCTTTTTCAACTGCGGAAAACTCGACTAAAGCACAGAGAGAAGCCTCATAAACTTCTGCAGGTGGGTGTGACTCCCACTCCCGCTACCACTTTTACGCACTACTCAACGGTACTGAGAAACCATTGTCGCAGGCGGGTGTTTATCATTCGTATGACGCCAAACGTCTGCAAAGGTGCCAGCTCAAGACGGACTTTAAGCCTGGTCATTGCCATGGTTTTAGGCGCAGGCGTGCTGGCACTATCCGTGATTTACATTATGCAATCCGGCAAGAGATCCGAACTTCGTCGGTTCGAAGCGGGTTTGACCAATGGGGCCGAATCATTGAGGCCGAGGGATTCACTGATTGAATCCTTCAACGCGTTGGGTTTTGATGTATTTGCTCAACTTGTGAAATCGCATCCTGGTCAGAACGTCCTGTTTAGCCCGGCAAGTCTGGCCGAAGCTTTGGCGATGTTGTCAGAGGGAGCCGCAGGTTCGACGCGGGATGAAATTGCCAAGACGCTGCGCTTGAGCGGATCCAACCTCAATAGTTTGGCGCTGTCCAATGCCGCAATACTAAAGACTCTTATCCCACTAGACCCGGCACTCAATCTCGCTTTCGCAAACGGTCTTTGGGTCAATCAGAACGAAGGCATTGCGTCGAACTACATTTCCCGTATGGAACACTTTTTTGGAGCGCAGGTCCGTTCTGTGAACTTTACATCGTCCGACGCGCCGGAAATTCTTAACCAGTGGATAAGCAACAAAACCTGTGGCAGAATCCAGCGCATTTATCCAAGGCCGTTTGATCCGAATTTAGAAATGATCCTGATCAACACCTTACATTTCAAGGGTGAGTGGATGAGCCCATTTGATCCTGCGACAACGCATGATGCGCCCTTTAAGTTGTTGAACGGCGAAACGATCCGTTGCCCGCAGATGCGGCGATTCGTCACTGCCTATCACTGCAACAACCCGCTCTTTGAGGCCGTCCAACTCATGTTCAACGATGGCGACCTTGGCCTGTTCAAAGTGAACATGGTGGTAATGCTCCCCAAAGATATTTCTCACTTTGACAAATTCTTGGATTCCCTCAATACGGTCAATTGGACTCAGTGGCAGCAGGCGTTCACGCTTCTTGGCGGCAGCGTTACTCTGCCCCGGTTTAGGATCAGCGCACAATCTGACCTCGTCGAAAATCTTCAGGCGTGTGGAATACGAAATGCGTTCAACTCCGAAAAGGCAGACTTTCGCCCAATTGGTTCCAGCGGGTTATATGTTACAGAGTGTCGTCAGGCAGTAACCATTGATGTTAATGAGCATGGGGCGGAGGCGGCAGCCGCCACCGACATCACGTTGGGCCGTGGTGGACCACCTCCAGAATCATTTACCATGATCATTAATCGTCCGTTTGTCATACTGATTTGTTCCGACGACACAATTCTTTTCATGGCCGCAGTCACCGATCCCAGGTGAGCTTTGGGCGAAGAGAGCCTACAATCTTTCATCTTTTCGGACTCGTTGCTCAATCAAATGAGATGCTTCCCCACGGGCATTTTGCCGAATTAAATATTTCCCCTGATTGGGTGCAGGCACCGCCTGCTGCAAGTTCCTTCGGGTTCGCCAATTTCACATCTTACAGCGTAGCGTTATAGCAACGCACTCGGCTTGGGATCGAGGGTGGTGGCCGTGCGCAAGCACCAGGTGCAATTCCTGCCGCGCTGACCAATTTCAGTTTGCTGCCGTGGTCGAATATATCAGGCATCCGTCTTCTAAACGGAACGATGCAGGTGAGATTGAAGTTCGCGGTAGCGAACCGTCTCTTTTGGGCACCTAACTTGCAAGGCTTGGGAAGCCCATCCTGCCGGCAGCGCCATTGCCAGGTGGTGTCAAAGTAGCACGACGGTTTGTTAAACCGCACGGTGTTGGTGCAAGTCCAACCCTGGCAGCCAAAATTCAGGGTGTAATGTCAGCAGCAGACGGCCTTGTTCGGAACGAGGAGGTCGCAGGTGCAAGTCCTGCCGCGCGGACCAATTTGGAATGTCAACCGGACGAGCGAACCTGGTGGCAGTTTGCTAACACCCTCGGTGCTAACGAGTGCGTGCCTTTGGGCAAGTGGTGCAAGTCCACGACATTCCGCCAATTTTGACACGGTCACCGTCCGGCGTGTAGTTCAAAGAGAACCGTCCGTTTTATAAACGGAATCGCACTAGATCAGTGCCGGATCCGGGAGCGTTACCCGGCACGCCGACCAGCCTTCGCTCCGAGCTTCGGCTCGGTAAACCATTTTTCACCTCCGAGCGCGCGGCGCTCGAAAGGTCCTGCCCTGCGGGCACCAAGCCGGTAATCGAGACCGGCCGGAGGTGTTTGCTCGTGCAGCCCAAGCCTTGGCAGGCGGCCACCACGGCACGACGTGAAGTCGCATGGTGGCCGTGCGCAAGCACTCTGACCGCGAGCACCAATTTGGCCTGCCAGCATTAAAGTGATGCAGCGGACTTTTAATCCGCAGAACAGGGCGCGTTACCCTGGCGGGCCACCAGCCTTCGCTCGGTGCTTCGGCTCGGCAAGCCAGTTCATTGCCTCGTGGTGTAACCGCAGCATGCCGGGTTTTGACCCGACGGACCTGGTGCAAATCCAGGCGAGGCAACCAACTTTGGCAAGTCGAGCTTCGACCGCCCGGTGGTGAAATAGCATCACGTCTGGCCTACACCCAGAAGTCGAGGGGGCAGAACCTTCCCGGGCGACCATGGCCTCGTTGCATAACCAGCAGTGCGCCAGTCTCGGAAACCGAAATGGTGGCCGTGCGCAAGCACTTCCCGGCGAGGCGGCCGGCTCGTACCGGCGAATTTACACGCCAATCTGGAAGTAAAATGCTAAAGTAATTCCGCGCTTGAAAATCCCCGATTCATTTGCCGCCATCTGGTTCGCCGCATTCAATGCGGCGACAATTCTCGTGTTCGGATTCGACAAATGGCGTGCGCAACGTTCGGGCTGGCGCGTGTCCGAATCTATCCTCGTGATGCTGGGTGCGCTCGGCGGCTGGCCCGGTGGATTGCTTGGCATGATTGTGTTCCGGCACAAGACCGCCAAATGGACATTCAAGTTCAAGTATGCTCTCGCGCTGATTCCTTTCACTGCCGCAATCTGGGCTTGGCTTCACTGGCGCTGACAATTCCGGCCACTTCTGCTTCGTCAATAAAGAACAAACACCTCACCGCTCCGTAGCTGCGTTCGGGAGAACGCGGCCATTTGAAATGAATTTGATTTGCTGCGCTCTGCCGAGTCGCAGCTACTCGAAATTTATGTCCGACATATTAAACAAGACCATCGTGCTCGTGCTCAACCGCAACTGGCAAGCGATCAACATTCGCACGCCGGCTGACGCATTCTGCCAGATGGCCACGAACGCCGCCACCGCGCTTGAAATCGAACTTGGCGAAGGTGCCCGTGCGGAAGCGCTCCGTCGCGTGGGACGAGTGGATCACGCTTCCGGTTCGTGACGGTGACCATGCCGTGCGCACCGTTCACGGCGCGATCCGCGTGCCGACCGTGATCGTGGCGGTGAGCTACGCGCGCGTGCCGAAGAAGCGCCCGAAGCTCTGCGCGAAGAACATCCGCGAGCGCGACGGCAACCGCCGCCAATACACCGGCGCGTTGCTGCGCCCGGACGAAGGCAGCCTCGACCACGTTGTGCCCCGCTCGCGTGGCGGCCCGGACACGTGGGAAAACCTCGTCTGGTCGAGCCGGCAGGTGAACACCCGCAAGGGCAACCGC
>Ga0302322_100005332_pt1 | contig 11280 bp, 9 predicted proteins | sample Fen_T0_2_FD_203757 | JGI IMG/M metagenome (GOLD analysis project Ga0302322, IMG submission 203757) | Peat permafrost microbial communities from Stordalen Mire near Abisko, Sweden - Fen_T0_2 | ecosystem: Environmental > Terrestrial > Soil > Wetlands > Permafrost | place: Sweden: Abisko... | reverse complement strand
TCTTCGATCGGCATCAGGAAGGGCAGATCCACCGCGCGGTCAGGCCGCGGAACATAGGCATCCACCGCCGCCATCAGCTCGTCGATCTTCGCTTCCCACTTGGGGTCGCCGTTCAACGCCAGAAGCGCCGAACCGCGAATCACGGGCGCGTCTTCCGGGAACTGATACTTGCCCAGCAGCTCGCGCACTTCCATCTCGACCAGGTCGATCAGCTCTTCGTCTTCAACCGCGTCGCACTTGTTCAGAAAAACCAGCACGCAGGGAACACCCACCTGGCGGGCCAGGAGAACGTGCTCCTTGGTCTGCGGCATCGGGCCGTCGGTGGCCGCAACCACCAGAATCGCGCCATCCATCTGCGCCGCGCCGGTGATCATGTTCTTGATATAGTCGGCGTGGCCGGGGCAGTCGACGTGCGCATAGTGCCGGTTGGCCGTCTCGTATTCAACGTGCGCCGTGGCGATCGTGATGCCGCGCTCGCGCTCTTCAGGCGCGTTGTCGATCGAGTCGAAGGACCGGAACGAGTTCTTCGGGTTGTGCTTCGACAACACCTTGGTGATGGCCGCCGTCAACGTCGTCTTGCCGTGATCGATGTGACCGATCGTTCCCACATTTACGTGCGGCTTGCTGCGATCAAACTTTTCCTTCGCCATAAAAGTCCCAAGTCCCTTTCGTAGCTCTTACTGCCCGTTTCAACCAGGGGCGCCGGCCATCCGGCTCCAGCCCCAAAACTTGTATTACTTGCCCTGCGACCGCCCGATAATCTCATCGGCGATCATGCGCGGAGCCTCTTCATAGCGTGCAAACTGCATCGAATACGATGCGCGACCCTGCGTAGACGAGCGGATATCGTTCACGTATCCGAACATCTCCTTGAGCGGCACAATCGCCTTGATGACCTGCGATCCGGCCAGATGATCCATGCCCTCGATACGTCCGCGGCGTGAATTGATGTCGCCGATGATCGTACCCATGTGCTCTTCCGGAACAGTCACTTCAACCGCCATCACCGGCTCAAGCAACACCGGCGAAGCCTTGCGCGCGGCTTCCTTGAAGGCGATGGAACCGGCAAACTTGAAGGCCATTTCGTTGGAGTCGACTTCGTGGTAGCTACCATCAAAGAGCGTCACCTTCACGTCCACGATCGGGAAGCCAGCCAGGATGCCCAATTCGATTGCACCCTGCACGCCCTGATCGATGGGCTTGATGTATTCCTTGGGCACGGAGCCCGCCTTGATCTCGTTGATGAACTCGTAGCCCGCGCCCGGCGTGTTCGGCTCGACACGCAGCTTGCAATGTCCGTAGTTGCCAGAGCCGCCTGTCTGGCGAATGTACTTGCCCTCGGCCTCGGCCTTCTTGCGAAGAGTCTCGCGATAGGCAACCTTCGGCTCGCCGACATTCGCTTCGACTTTGTGCTCGCGGCGCATACGGTCGACCAGAATTTCCAGATGCAGCTCGCCCATGCCTTCGATGATGGTCTGGCCAGACTCTTCGTCGGTGTGAACCTTGAAGGTAGGATCTTCGTCCGCCAGGCGGGCAAGAGCGATGCCCATCTTTTCCTGATCGGCCTTGGTCTTGGGCTCGATGGCCACCGAGATCACCGTCTCAGGGAAGGTGATGGCGCCCAGAGCGATCGGATGATTTGGAGCCGAGAGCGTATCGCCGGTCTTCAATTCCTTGAGACCAACAACGGCGCAGATGTCGCCAGCCAGAACCTCGGTCACATCCTCGCGCTTGTTGGCGTGCATCTTGACCAGACGCCCGATGCGATCCGTCTTGCCGGTCCGAGGATTGAGAATCGTGTCGCCAGTCTTGAGCGCGCCAGAGTAGACACGAACGAAGGCCAGTTTGCCGAAGGGATCATTGATGATCTTGAAGACCAGAGCGGAAAGCGGCTCGGCGTCTTCCGGCTTGCGAACCTCAACCTGACCAAGATGGTCGGGGTTGATGCCCTCGACCGCAGGCTTGTCCAAGGGGCTGGGCAGGTAGTCGATCACCGCATCCAGCAGCGTCTGAATACCCTTGTTTTTAAATGCTGTACCGCAGATGACCGGGAAGACCTTCAAGTCGATGGTGGCCTGGCGGATGCCGGCTTTGAGTTCGGCAATCGACGGCGTTTCGCCTTCGAGGAACTTCTCGAGCAGCACATCGTCGGTCTCGGCGATCACTTCGATCAGTTGCAGGCGGAAGGCCTCGGCCTTCTTCTGCAGGTCGGCCGGAATCTCCTCGACCGAAAACTCTGCGCCCATCGTCTCGTCGTGCCAGAGAATAGCCTTCATCTCGATCAGATCGATGACGCCTTTGAAGTTCGCTTCCGCGCCGATCGGAATCTGCAGCGCGAGCGTCCGTGCGCCCAGGCGCTTGCGGATGGTGTCGAGAACGTGCTCGAAGTCGGCGCCGTTCTTGTCCATCTTGTTGACGAAGCAGATGCGCGGCACCTTGTACTTGTCGGCCTGACGCCACACGGTCTCAGACTGCGGCTGCACGCCGGAGACGGAGTCAAACAACGCCACCGCGCTATCCAGAACGCGCAGGCTGCGCTCGACCTCGGCCGTGAAGTCCACGTGGCCAGGCGTGTCGATAATGTTGATGCGGTAGTCTTTCCAGGTGCAGGTCGTGGCGGCAGAGGTGATCGTAATGCCGCGCTCCTGCTCCTGCTCCATGTAATCCATGGTCGCCGTGCCTTCATGCACTTCGCCGATACGGTGCGTAATGCCCGTATAGAACAGGATGCGCTCTGTCGCTGTCGTCTTTCCGGCGTCGATGTGCGCCATGATTCCGATATTCCGGCAACGATTCAGAGGTACTGTGCGAGCCACGGCAATTCACCTTTTGCGGGCGCTTCCGGCCCGCGGTTAAATCTCTTTTGTTTAACTAAAAGTCCCTAGACCCTAGTCCTAAATTCCAACGCACCTACCAGCGGTAGTGAGCAAAGGCCTTGTTGGCTTCGGCCATGCGGTGCACGTCTTCCTTCTTCTTCATCGCCGCGCCGCGCCCGTTGGCCGCATCCAGCAGCTCGTTGCCCAGCTTGTCGGTCATGCCCTTTTCGCCGCGGTTGCGGCCATAGGTGATCAGCCAGCGAATCGCCAGCGAGGTACGCCTGTCGGGATTGACCTCGATCGGCACCTGATAGTTGGCGCCACCCACGCGGCGGGTCTTCACCTCGAGCAGCGGCTTGCAATTCTCGACTGCCTTCTTGAAGAGCTTGAGCGCGTCGTCGCCGCCGCCCTTTTCTTCAAGATTCTTCATCGCCGCATAAAAGATGTTCTGGGCCGTCGACTTCTTGCCGCCCCACATCATCGAGTTGACAAACTTGGTGACCAGCGTGGAGCCATAAACTGGGTCCGGCGCTACTTCCCGCTTCGCAATGTGCCCTTTTCTCGGCATAATCCTCTAGATCCTCGCGCTCCAAGCGCTGCTTCTGCTGCCCAAGTCCGGGTTCCAACAACCGCCCCGGAACCTTATTAGTTTTCAGCTTTCAGTTTTCAGTCACCAGGTTTTTACTGATAACTAAGAACTTTGAACTGAGAACTGCCTTACTTCTTGCCCTTGACCGGAGCCGCTCCGCCCTTGGCGCGCTTGGCTCCATACTTTGACCGGCTCTGCTTGCGGTTGGCCACGCCAACCGAATCCAGCGTTCCGCGCACAACGTGATAGCGGACGCCCGGCAGATCCTTCACGCGGCCGCCGCGGATCAGCACAATTGAGTGCTCCTGCAGGTTGTGGCCGATGCCGGGAATATAGGTGGTGACCTCGATGCCGTTCGTCAGGCGAACACGAGCAACCTTGCGCAAAGCCGAGTTCGGCTTCTTGGGCGTCTGCGTGTACACACGAGTGCAAACGCCGCGCCGCTGAGGCGAGGACTGCAAGGCCGGTGACGCCGTCTTGTAACGGGGGGCCGTGCGCCCCTTGCGGACAAGCTGATTAAAAGTAGGCAAACTGAATCTCCTTACCCCGTCAAAACCTGCCAGCTATAATTGCTGGCCCATCCAACCCAAAACAGCCGCGCGCAGGCTCATGAGGCTCGCCGTGGCGCAAGAGGCAACCCATTCAGGTCACGCACGCGCACGGAAGCCCTATTTTGCTGCTTCGCGTCTGCCTTCGTTCCAAACTCAGACGAGAACCGAGACGGTGGCTGGGCGTTTTCCTGAACTTCACAGGTAAAGCCAACTCCGTTTCGCCGGTTCCGGCCCGCATAGCCCTCCAAGGTGGAGAACGCGCGGACGCCGATGCGATTTGTCCCTGCCCTTGCAAGAAAAGAGCGATTTCTGGGACCTGTCTGGCCGGCTAACCTCGCCTGACCATGAGGATTGGCACCGCCCAATTCAGCCTGGCTGGCCTATCCATACGCTTCCGTCGTCAAGACACACAGACAGAGGCGCTCTTGCGCAACTTTCTAACAATAGCAAGAAATCCGGGTGGGGTCAACGATTTCTACCCCACCCCGGCATTTTTCCCCAACTTTATTAGTTGATCGACTGCAGTTTCCAGGCTCCGCCGTCCAGCGCAAAGGTCGCCATGTGCTTGCTGCTCAGCTTGTTGCCAGCGCCATCGGCCATGATCTTCAGATCGTTCGGCACTCCCTCCAAGCTGACCGTCTCAACGAACGAGGCCGTCTTCGTGCTCCCCAGATCATCCTGCGGATCGTTCACATTCTGCGCCTTAAGATGGTTGGCAGCCACTGTCACCACAACAACCGAGAAGTTCTTGTCGCCCGCATTCGCCGGGTGCCATTCGATCACCTCGCCGCCTTTTTGCAGCTTGAGCACCTTCTTGCCGTCAGGCGTCAGTGTGAAGTCGCCCCAGTACCCATTGGGATAGAGCTTGGTCCGCTGCCAGTACTTTGCCGTTACTCCCCGCGCCAGCCCGGCCTGGTCCACCGAAATGTTGGCGCCCACCGCCGGGGTCTGGTCATACTTCGCCTGGATCAAGGCCTGCGCATCGGCTTTAGTCAACTCTGGCGCAGACTTGCAGCCACTCAGCAGCAATCCCACGCCCACAAAACTCAACATTCCAAAAACAATCAGCTTCGCCGCGTTCTTCACGTTTCCTCCGCAATGCAAAATAAGTTCAAATTGGGTCGACTTCGCCATTTTTCTCCTACTTCTCTCCCCCTGTCAATGGGGTTAAATTTCCCCGCGCCAGCCGGAGCTGGATTCGCGTGGCCTAAAGCCAATCCAGGTACACCTAGAAGGGTCCGTCAGCGGAACCCTGTCGATACAGCCACGGGTTAAATCTGTCTCCAATCAGCGAAGGGCATCTGCCGTAATCCTGTCCTCGAACATCTTCAAAAATCCCTTCTCGTCCACCTCAAGGCAAACATTTGCATTGGGCGTGCCATCCACCGGCCGAGTCATTCCCTTCTCGTCCACCTCGATGCGCATCGGCTTTGCCGGGCACAACTCCGGGCGAACGGCGTAGGCCACGGCCACCGGATCAAACAATGTAGGTCCAGCCGCGTGCCAATCGTTATTGGCCAGCCACTGGTGATAAAGCAGGGTCAACTGGTCGGTGAGCGGCGAGCCATGAGAGAAGATCGCCTCCCGCTCCCGCGCCTCCAGATGGACCTGCGTCGAGTCCAGCGGCATCATGAAGACCGGCACGCCAACAGCAAGTAGCGTTCTCAATCCCGCTGGATCACGGCTGATATTCCACTCAGGCTGCGGCGGAGTGTGCGCACCTGTCTTTCCATCGTCATAGCCGCGATAGACACTGCCGCCCATCAGCACAACCCGCTTCAGTTTGCGAAAAGTCGCCGGATCGCGGTCGATCGCCGCCTGAATATTGAAGAGAGGGCCGATGGCAATCAGCGTGATCTGGCCGGGGTTAGACCGAATCTGGTCAAGCAGGAATCCTGCTGCATCGTTATGTTCCCGCTGCTCAGCCCACTTCGTAACGATGGGCTGAGAGGTTAGACGTATACATCCAGAACCCGCTGACCGCGCGTAAGCGGACTGGGTAAACACATTGTCATGCGGCGTTGGAACGCCTGGAATTATTGGAACAATGTATCTTCCAGAATCCCAAAGGTACCGATGTACCAGCTTCGCCCGTAGTTCCGTGTCGCCAAAGGCGGTCGTGATCCCAATAAGCTTTAACTCCGGACTCCGCAAAACAAGAGCCAGCGCAAAGGCGTCATCGATATCATCCCCAATGTCAGTGTCGAGGAGAACCAAATCCGGCATAGCGACGGACTTCGGTGTCACATGACCCTCCTGTCCGTAAACGCCTTGCGCCACAGCCAACCAAAGAACCAGCCCGGCCAATCCACCTAAAACTCGCGCACTTTTCATAAGCAACACTCTAACCGGCTGGGCGCACCATTGGCTCTAACCCCTCTTTGACACTCACCAGAGCGCAAACCGCCCATTCTGCGATAGCATCTATCCACGTTTCGATTCCTTCCCCCGCAAGGAAACGTTCCCATGCGCTTTGGTTCTTTACTTCGCCGGTTTGCCTCGCTCGCCCTGGTCGCCTACGCGGCATGGTTGCCTGCGCAGTCCTTCGATCTCGACCGAGGCCGCGAGCCGGTCGATTCGCTCGACGGCCTTTGGCGCTTCCATCCCGGCGACTCGCCAGCTGCCCCCGGCTCTTCAGCCCCGCTCTGGGCCGATCCAGCCTTCGACGACTCGGACTGGCCGCTGCTTAAAAGCTCAGAATCCTGGGCAACGCAAGGCCATCCGGGGATGAGCGGCTTCGGCTGGTACCGGTTTACTGTCAGGATTCCTGCCGGCATGCAAGCCTCCTCGCTGCTGCTGGCGCCGATGATGACCTCCTTCGAGGTGTACGTGGATGGAAGGCGGGCAGGCGCTGTGGGCCAGATGCCTCCCACCCTGATTCCACCTGCCCGATTGAGCTTTCACCTCTTTCCGCTCACCACCGGCGGAAGCGCCTCTCCGCGTACCGTCCAGGTAGCTATCCGCGTCTGGCACGCTCCCATCTGGGCTAGCTACGTAGGTGGTGGCCCCTTCCAGCCCGGCCACCTCGCGGGAGATCCCAGGCTGCTGGCCCTCGAACAGCAGCATCGCCAGGTGGTTCGCAACATCCGTTTTGTCGATGCTTACTCCTACAGCATCACCGCCGCTCTGGTTGGCTTCGCCATCCTCTGCCTGTTCTTCATCCGCCATGCGGAGCGCGAGTATCTCTGGTTTGCCCTTATCCTGCTGGCTCAGGCGGCGGATAACGCCTTGACCGTCGGCCAGGCCATCTACTCCCTGCTGCCCGTGCCCATCTTTGACCTGCTGGACGGCATCTTTGTGGCGACCACGGTCATCGCGGCGCTGTGCTTCTTCTCAAAGATTCTGAACGCACATGCCGGGTTGATCGGCCGCGTTCTGCTTGCGCTCGCAGCCTTGAGTCCTCTGGCCGCCGTTCTTTACTGGATCGGCTGGTTCTCGCCCCCTGCCTCGGGAGCCATCCAGCTCACCTGCCTCTTGCCCGCGGTGGCTTGGATTCTCAGCGTGCTTGTGATTTGGGCGGTACGCGGCAACCTCGACGCGCGCCTGCTTCTCGTGCCCACGCTACTCGATATGGGCTACTACCTGGCCGACAACCTCGCCATCGTGCTCAACCAGGCAGGGTGGACACGAGCCCCGCACATCCTTGAAGTTCCACTGCCGCTGCCGCCCTTCACCATGCAGACCGGCATTCTCTTTCACTTGGTCTTTCTGCTGGCGATGGTGGTTTTTCTTGTTTTGCGCTTCACGCGAGCCCGCCGCCACGAGGCTTGGCTGGCCAGTGAATTCGAAGCTGCCCGGCAGATCCAGCAGGTTCTGCTTCCCGACCAGCAGGACCAGTGCCCCGGCTTCGCGGTCGAGTGTGTCTACCAGCCCGCCGATCAGGTCGGCGGCGACTTCTTCCAGCAGATCGGCGACGGCCAGGGCGGCATCCTGCTCGTCGTGGGAGACGTCAGCGGCAAGGGCTTGCCGGCCGCCATGCTGGTTTCCGTGCTGGTTGGGGCCATCCGCGCCGAGGCCGCCCACGACTCCAGCCCCGCCGCCCTGCTCAACTCGCTCAACGACCGCGCGATCGGCCGCTCAAATGGCGGCTTTACCACCTGCCTGGCCGCGCACATCGCCGCCAATGGCCTGCTGACCATCGCCAACGCCGGACACCTGCCGCCCTATCTGAACGGTTCCGAGATCGCCGTCCCCGGCTCCCTGCCACTGGGTCTTGTCGCTGGCACGCACTACGAAACCAGCGCCTTCAAGCTCAGCCCCAGCGACCGCCTCACCTTCGTTTCTGACGGTGTCCCCGAAGCTCAAAGCAAGTCAGGCGCTCTCTTCGGCTTCGACCAGACCCGCTCCATCAGCCGCCAACCCGCCGCCGAGATCGCCCAAGCCGCCCGCTCCTTCGGCCAGCTAGACGACATCACAGTTGTCACAGTTGAATTCTCCGGAGCAGACGCAACGGCTCTTCAAGCAGCGAACTGATTCTTGGGAAACACAGCGGAATCGACCGCATAAAAGCTAAGCGCCGCGTCGCCCTGTTCTAGCAACCGCGTTCGTTTAAGCAAGCCGTAGCGATCTTCAAGCCGCTCCATCCGCCGATGCTCGGCAATGACCACGGCACCATCGGCCAGCAACCCGGCAGCAGAGCCGCCAAGCAAACCCAGCGTGGTCTCATACTCTGAAGCCGCATCGTACGGCGGATCGAGAAAAAGTACTTCGTACTGTTCTGGTCTTCCACTTGGCGAGCCTGCTCGGCGCAGAGTCGCTCCCACAGCGGCGGCGCTGATGCGGAATCCCGCCGTCAGTCCCAGCTTTTCCAGGTTCCCGCGCAGAACCTTCAGCGCTGCCGGAGCCCGCTCGACAAACTCGACCCGACGGGCTCCACGGCTCAACGCCTCGATGCCCACAGCCCCCGAACCGGCATACAGATCCAGAAACGCCGCACCCTCGATCCTGGGCGCCAGCACGTTGAACAGAGTCTCGCGCAGCCGGTCGCTAGTGGGCCGTGTGGCCAGCCCCGGCGGAGCCACCAGCGTTCGGGAACGGAACGATCCAGCAATAATGCGCATCGCAAACCAGCATACCGGATGCGTGGCGGCCTTCAAAAAGCGGGCCGACCCACTACAATCCAGATATGCGTGGCTGGTCAATCCCCCTGGGCCGATGGATGGGCGTCGAGATGCGCGTCCACGCCTTTTTTCCGCTTCTCGCCGTCGTCTGCCTGGTCATCAGCACCCCAGAGGGTGTTGGGCGCGGCCTGGGACTCTTCCTGGTGCTGGTCTCGGCCGTAGTCGTGCGCGAGACAGCTCGGCTTCTCGTGACAGCCTGGCTTGGCCTGCGACTGCGCGCCATTCTGCTCCTTCCCATCGGCGGACTCTTTGCCTATGCCGACCCCGAAAGCCAGGAAAACTGCAGCAAGGGTGGCGCGCAGTTCGCTTTGGCGCTGGCCGGTCCTCTGGCGAACCTCGCCACGTCGCTGATGCTGGCCGCGGCTTTTCTCGGCGGCAGCGGCAGTCTGAATCTCTTCACTCAGCCGTGGATCTCGGCTGCCGGGCTGGTGCGCAGCATGGTATGGATGCAAGCAGGCCTCGGCCTCCTGCACCTGCTGCCGGCCTACCCGCTCGACTTTGGACGGTTGCTTCGCGGCAGCTTTGCTCGCCAACACGGATTCACTCCCTCTGGTCGCGCGGCAGCCGGCCTCGGCCAGGTGCTCGCTCTGTTGGCGATGGTGAGCGGAATGTTCCTGCATAGCCCCTGGCTGGTCATCGCCGGCTTCTTCATCATGATCGGCGCGCAAATTGAAGATCAGGGTGTCTTCTTCCAGTCGGTGGTGGACACGGTGCACATGCGCGAAGTGATGCTCACCGACTTCGCCACCCTCTCGCCCTCTGACACCCTCTCCGACGCGCTGGTCCGCTGCGTCCATTCCCTGCAGGAGGATTTCCCTGTCGTGCGCGGCCCGCAGTTGGTAGGCATCGTCTCACGGCAGCGCATCGTTGACGCCCTGCGCAACGACGGCAACGGCTACGTGCAGGCGGTCATGTCCAAGGCCTTCCAGGTGGCGCGGCCCGAAGACACCCTGGGAACCACGATTCGCCGCCTCCAGACCGGTCGCGGACTCTCGCTGATTCCCGTTGCTGAAAGTGGCCGCGTCGTCGGCATCGTGAGCGTCCAGAACCTGATGAGTTCGATGTCTCTGCTCGCCGAGCAGCGCCGCCTTGAACGCGAAGACGCCGGCGACGAAGCCAGCTAAGTGACCGCGCCTATGTCCGCCGACCTGGAATCTCCGCTCGCACCCGGCCTTTATTTGGTGGCCACCCCCATCGGCAACCTCGGCGACATCACCCTCCGCGCCCTCGATGTACTGCGCCGTGTCGACCGTATCGCCTGCGAAGACACCCGCCAGACCCAGAAGCTGCTCAATCACTTTGAAATCGCCACTCCCACGGTCAGTTGCCACCAGCACAACGAGCATCAACGCGCGACTGAGTTGATTGAAGCGCTCAAGTCCGGCGGTCGCATCGCCATCGTCTCCGACGCCGGAATGCCCGGCATCAGCGACCCCGGAAGCTGGCTCACGGCTGAGGCGATTGCAGCCGGCGTACCGGTCATCCCCATCCCCGGAGCCAATGCGGCACTCAGTGCTCTCGTCGCCTCCGGACTGCCAACCAGCGAGTTTCACTTCATCGGCTTTCTTCCTGAAAAGGCCGGAGCGCGGCGAACCAGGCTCGAAACGCTAGCCGCTGAAGCTCAAAAAGATGAGGCAGTTCGCACTCTGATCTTCTACGAAGCTCCGCACCGGATTCTCGAGACCCTTGCCGATTTGGAGAGCATCTGGGGACCAGCCCTTCGCGTCGTCGTAGCCCGCGAACTGACCAAGATCCACGAGGAGTTTCTCCGCGGCACAGTGGCCGACGCACGTCGCGAGCTGGCCGGCCGCGATCGCATCCGTGGCGAAATCACCCTGCTGGTCGAGGCGCTCCCTCTGTCTCAAGCTGCCGCTCAAAGCGCCGCTCCCCTGAAGATCGCCGACCGCATCGCCCGCCTCCAGGCCGAGGCAGGCCCGGATGCCGCCATCGACGAAAAGGAAGCCCTCAAGCGCCTGGCGCGCGAGCTGGGCCAGTCCAAAAGCGAACTCTACCGCGAATTGCAACGGGAACGCGCCCGCCGCCGGTAACGCAAGCACCATGCCGCTCGAAGCCCGGCTGTTCCCTAGGCCGTATCGACATATAGTTTCAGGTGCAACCAAGCGCAAGCGAGGGCGACGAGGGCTTTGAAGCAGGTTTTGGATTTTTCGTATCGCGTGGCGAATCTGCGAAAACACTTGAGTTTG
>Ga0302322_100005331_pt1 | contig 11281 bp, 4 predicted proteins | sample Fen_T0_2_FD_203757 | JGI IMG/M metagenome (GOLD analysis project Ga0302322, IMG submission 203757) | Peat permafrost microbial communities from Stordalen Mire near Abisko, Sweden - Fen_T0_2 | ecosystem: Environmental > Terrestrial > Soil > Wetlands > Permafrost | place: Sweden: Abisko... | reverse complement strand
GAGCGGGCCGCCAGGGCCGCCCCGGTCAGGGGCTCGCCGGCCGCCGCGCCGGCGAGCACCGCGCCCGCCAGCAGCCAGCCGGCCCGCCGGAGCCAGCCCCGCCTCGAAACTGATGTTGGCCGCCGGCCTGGTTCGTATCGCTGCATCCTTTAGCCCACGATACGACCCACTCCCGGGGGCGGAGTCAAGGGGCCGGCGTCCCGGGACGTGCCCGCGCGAACTAGTTGGCGGTTTCCGGTTTCGGTTCCGACGGTCTCTCGCCAGCTTCGACGCCGAGAACCTCGAGCTCGCCGAGCCGGACGACCCCGGTGCGATAGCGGCGGATCAACCCGTTGGAGGGCCGGCCGAAATAGGCCGTGGCATCGGACAGCATGGCCGGCAGGCATTTGTTGAAATCGCTCCCGGAAGCCGGGATGCTGATGCGGGTGGTCCAAAGCAGCTTGCGTTGCTTGTCGACGGTCGCGGCCTGGAAATCGAAGGCCTGCACGATCACGTAATACCGCGGGGTCTCGAGGTCGTTCATCAGCTCGGTGAAGTAATCACCCGCGCCGCCGAAACGACTGGCGTTGTTCCGCCGGTTGATTTCCCCCACATAGCCCAGCAGGCGGGCATTGGCCTCGTCGGAACTGAGCCGCATCTGCTCAAACAGCTGCGACTGGAGCAACTGGGTTTCGGCGTCGTCCCGCGCGGCGTCGCGCACACTGCGATCCGCGGACTGGATGCCATCGATCGTGAACTGTCTCTCCCCCCGCGCGACAGAGGCCTTGACCACGTTCTCCGTGACGGTGCGATTGTTGATCGCCGAGCTGAGGTTGGCGTTGGCATTCTGCAGGTACGCGTCATTGAAGGGTGTCGTCTCACCCCAATAGAGGACAAGCAGCAGGTCGGCGGCCATGGCCTTGCGCGACGGATATAGGCTTTGCTGCGCGAGCCGGGGGGCCAGCAGGCGCACGATGGTGGGGAAGGCCACATTGTTGACCGCTCCCGTCAGCGCTTCCTGGCTGGCAATCCCGCCATTGCCGACCACATAGGTCAGCGGCTTGATGTTGCCGTCCGGGAGAACCCGGCGCGGGTAGCTGCCGCTGACCGACGAGTTGACCGCGATGACCAGCGAGTCCTGCTTGGCGAAGAGGGCGGGAACCGCGAGGAGGATGGCCAGGCACAGGGCGCTGGAAGCGCAGCGGGGAGTTTTCATGGTGGGGAAATATATTGGGAGATCGAGGGACATAACACCGCGTCGAGGCACAACCCTTCCGATTCCGCGCATTTTACCACAGAAAGTCCATCTGGCAAACACCGGAACCCGGCGCCGCCGGTACTTGACTCCGGATCCCCCGCCGGCTCAGGGTGGCGGCAGGTTTCAGGGCAACACCCGGGGCTGGATCCGCCGCTGATGATCCCGGAAGCGAAGGCTGCCGCGGTGCCTGAAAACTACTTCGCGCTGGCCGGACCGACGGACATTTGGTGCGGGCGCATCGGTCCGGCGGAAGGCGCGGGCCAGCGGAAACTCTTGAGCACGGTCTCCCGCGCCTGGTCCTCACCCTCCCGGATCGCGTAGCAACGGTCCAAGGCCAGGCCACTGATGACCTGGGTCTTGCCGGTCACCGGCCAGAAGATTTCCACCCGCACAATGTTCTCGGCCTGCCCCAGACCGATTTCCTGCCGCAAAGGCGAAGCGCCAAAACTGCCCCCGCTCCCCACGACGCGATGGATTTCGCGTTCGCCGGCGGCGGATTTCGCGACGACCTTGATGCGCGCACCGATGGCCGAGCGGTTCGACTTCACGCCCTCCAGCTTCAGTTTGAGCCAGTGATTGCCGTGGCCGGGATTGGCGAAAAGCTGGTGGGGATAATGATCAAAGTACAGGTGGCCGCCGACCACGGAGTAGATATCCTGGTCGCCGTCGTTGTTGAGGTCGCCGAAGGCAATGCCGTGGCCCTTCTGCAACTGGCCGAAGCCGCCGGCGGTCGTCACGTCCTGAAAGCGTTTGCCCCCATCATTGCGGAACATGCGTTTGGGGATCAGCGTGCCCGGCAGCGGATCGCCCGGGCCCACGTAGAAATCCAGCCAGCCATCGTTGTCGAGGTCGCCGAAATTCGCCCCCATGCTCTCTAGCACCTTCCACAGCCCCATCTGCTTGGTGGCGTCGGTAAACGTGCCGTCGCGATTGTTGTGGTAGAGCCGCGGGCGCTCGGCCGTGGGTGGCGCGCTGTCGAGATAGTCGGCCAGGATGTCCCCCGCATTGGTGATGGCATACCCGGACACGAAGATATCCAGCCAGCCGTCGTTGTCGTAATCAAAGAACATGCACGGGAAACTCCGGATCGGTTCGGTGACCCCGGCGGCCGCCGCGACATTGGTGAAGTGCCACGGGGCTTTCGGCGACTTGTCGCCGCCGGCGGGCCCGTCATTGCGAAACAGGATGTTCGGCGCGCCCAGCCGGGAAAGATAAAGGTCGGGCCGGCCGTCATTGTTGAAATCGCCGGACACCACCCCTTTGACCCAGCCGATCGCCGCGACGCCAGATTCCGCGGCGCATTCGGTGAAGGTGCCGTCACCGTTGTTGCGGAACAGCTCGCAGGGATCCTCCGCGCCGCTGCCCGGAATGGTCTCGTTGCCGATGAACAGATCGAGGAGACCGTCGCCGTTGAAATCGAACCACACCGCGGTCTGCGTGGGGTGGAAACGCAGCAGGCCCGCCTTCTCCGTCACGTCGGTGAAAGTGTTGTCGCCGTTGTTGTGCAGCAGCGACAGCGGGAACCGGCCGTTCTGGCCCAACCAGCCGCCGCGCAAAACCAGGACATCGACGAAGCCGTCGTTGTCGTAGTCGGCCTGGATGATGTTGAGGCCGCGGGTCAGTCCTTTCAGTCCCGCGGGTTCGGACCAGTCGGTGAACGTACCATTGCCGTTGTTGTGAAAATAGCGCATCGAGCTATCCAGGCCCGTGGACGAAATCATCAGGTCAAGGAAGCCGTCGTTGTCGAAATCATCCATCACGACCCCTCCCGCATAATCGTCCATGTCCAGACCAAGCTGGCCGGCGACGTCGGGGAAGCGCTTGATGTCGTAGTCCGACTTGAAGACTTCCGGCGGCACCCGCCATTGCTCCGGCACCCGGTCGGGATATTCGCCCAGGGTCATGTAGGCGATGTTGTACAACCAGATGGCATACGGGCTGGGATCCGTGTCGAGGATGCCCTGCAAAACCTGGACGGCGTTGCGCGAACCCCGGGTCAGCTTGTGCACGCCGCCACCTTGGATCGGCAGCAGGCAAGATTCGGCATTATGGTTGTCCAGGCAGTTTTCCTGCTCGCCCACGCGCAGCCAGGCGATCGCCCGCAACAGCCGGATTTTTGTCAGGTCTTCCTGTTTCGGCGACAGGCTGTTTTGCGCGAGCATGCGTTCCAGTTCATCGAGCGCCTTCACCGCCTCCTCCGAACTGCCGTCGTTCAAGAGGGTCAGGGCGTACCGCCACTGGATGGCCGCGCGCTCTCCCGGATTTTGCGCCTCGGCCAGCCGCTTGAGAATCCGGTAGGCTGCTTTCCCGTTGAAATACGGTACCAGGAATGGGTCCACATCGCGGGAAATCGCCGCCAACCGCTCCACCATCCGCTTCGTACTTTCCGGCTGAGGTTTCACCGGCGCGTTGGGATCGCACATCTCGGCCGATGCCTTCGGCGCCGGCTTGGCCTCCTCCGCCCGCAGCGAGGCCACGGCCCATAGCCCAAGTGCGAACAAGAGGGCGAAACGGGGGCCGGTGCCGCCCGGGATGGTTCCAAGTCGATTCATGGGTGGGTCAAGGTGATCGCCCCGCCCTGGTGCGGCAAGTCATACCGCGTGATGGCGCCATCCGGCCAACGCACAGCCAGGCCGCGGGGGGCATTTCCATCCGGCCACCCCAAAAAGACCGTGGCCGAGGACTGGGAGTAGTATCCGCCGCCCGCGGTGACCTCGGCCGTCTGGGTGGAGCCGTCGGCAAGCTCAAGGACCACCCGGGCCCCGATGCCGGTGGGATTGCCGGCCGGGCCGCGCAGGCGCACCCCGACGGAATTCCGCCCTTTCACCCCCGCGTTCCGCCAGGCCAAGGTGGTGGAACTGTTGCGGGTGACGAGAAAGTCCGGCCAGCCGTCGCCGTCGAGATCGAGGACGGCGAGTGCCTTGGCGTCGCCGGGCACGATGAGTCCGCTCTCAAGCGGCGGCGCGGGCGTGAACTGCCCGTGGCCGTCGCCCCGGAGCAACTGGCTCATGCCGCCATCGAAATGGCCCACCCCGGGATTTGGCGCAAACGAGTTTTGCACCGCATATATGTCCGCCTGACCGTCCCCGTCGAAATCGCCGGCCACCAGGCCCTGGAAGGGAGCGATCTGGGCCAGCCGCGGTAACGCGATGAAACGGTAAGTGTGATCCGGCTGGCTGAGGAACACGCCGCTGCGCAGCTCGGTGGCGGCGAAGCGGCGCGCGGTGGCGAGTTTGTCGGCCCCGAGGATGTCCGGCAGCAGGGCGCGGGCGTAGGGGTCGTTCTTGGGATATCGCCGGAGAATGTTGGGAATGATGGCCCCCAGCTCCTTGCGGGTGCGCCAGGGATAGAGTTTGTCGCCCTCGTAGTATGCCTCCACCAGCTGGGGACGCCCGGGGGCGAAGTTGTCGTAATAGAGCAGAGCGGGATGCTCGGGGGAGGCGTGATACTGGGTGTTCAGCCCGACATTGCCGGCCACGAAGTCCGGCTGGCCGTCATGGTTGAAATCGGCAGTGGCCAGGGCGGTCCACCAACCGGTGCCACCCGCCGCAAAGCCGGCGGCCTCGCTTTGATCGGTAAACCCGCGTCCCTGCTCATTGTGGAAATATTTGATCATGCCCCATTCCAGCGCGAGCACGAGGTCGGGCCAACCGTCCCCATCCACGTCGCTCCACAGGGCGGAGCTCACCATCCCAACATCGCGCAGGCCGGGCGCCAGGCTGTCGGTGACGTCCTCGAACTGGCCGCCGTGGTTGAGGAGAAGGGCGCTGCGGGGAGCGAGGGGATATTGGCCGGGGCGCACGCGGCCGCCAAGAAAGAGGTCCAGGTGACCATCGTGGTTGAAATCGGCGGCGGCCACGGCCCCGACGCTGATCGGCAGCGGCGGGAGTGCCCCGGGGGAGGGATGGAAGCCGCCATGGCCATCATTGAGGAAAAGCTGGGGTTGGTATTCCGGGGCATTGAGGGGGAGGCCGGTGCCACCGCGGGTCAGCAGCACGTCGTTGGTGCCATCGCCGTCGGCGTCAAAGAGCAGAACCGGGCCGTCCTCCACCAGGCTGCCGTTGGCCAGCACGGCGGCGTCCACCGCGGTGAAGCGACCGTTCGCCTGCAGCATCAGGCGCGCGGAATCGCCGGAGGTGCCGCCCAGCAGGGCGTCGTCCCGCCCGTCGCCATCGAGATCGCCAACCGCCAGGCCGGGGCCCCGGTTGCGGAACCTGACGGGCAGCAGGGGTTGCTGCGTGGTTTCCTGCCTGGCCGCCTCACGGGCGGTGAAGGTGAAGCCGGTGGCCTGGCTCGCGTCGGTGAATTGGACCGGCGCAGCCGGCGGTGGCGCCGGCGCCGGAGCGGCGGGGCCTTCCGGTTCCGTGATCGTGAACTTACGATCCACGGCCAGGTGCGAGAAGGTCTGGGTTTGTCCGCTGGGCCAGGTGACCGTGAGCCGGTCGACGGAGACATCCTCGCCCAAGCCAAAGTGCAGGATCGGCTCGCTGCTGGAGAGGTAGCCGCGCGACACCAGCAGGGTGCGCACCTGCGGTCCCGCCGCACTCTCGATCCGCACGACGGCCCCCACCCCGAAGCGATTGGACTTCGTGCCGCGCAGGGCGACCACCAGCCGGTGGCCCGTGTCGCTGTCATTGCGCAACACCGTCACCCCGGCCTCGAAGTTGGCATAAACCAGGTCCAGATCCCCGTCGCCATCCAGATCGCCGAAGGCGGCCCCAAAGCTCACGCCCCGCTGGTTCAAGCCCCACGCCGCCCCGGTTTCCTCGAAACGCAGGTCCCCCAGGTTCCGGTAGGCCAGGTTGGTCTCCATCAGCTTGGGACTGGCCCGCATGATGCTCATGCGGTCCGCCAGATTTTCGGTCAGGATGATGCGATCCCGCAGGTCGGCATTTTGAAATTCCCGGTTCATGCCGTTCGTGATGAACAGGTCGACCCGGCCGTCGTTGTCCAGGTCCTCGAAGCGCGGCGACCAGGTCCAGTCCGTCGCCGCCAGCCCGGCGAGGTGGGCGGCTTCCAGGCTTTGGCCGGTGCCGGTGTCGAGGTAGAGCCCGTTGCGGGAATATTGCGGCGCACCGCTCGCCCCGTTGTCGGCGGTGTTGCTGAGCGCGCGCGAGTAAGCCATGCCGCGATGGTCCTTCTCATGCGTGGTCGCGGCCATGTCGGCGACAAAGAAATCGAGGCGGCCGTCGTTGTTCACATCCCCCAGATCCGCGCCCATCGAGGAATAGGGCATGTGGGGTATCACCTGATCGATGAGGTCGGTGAACGTGCCGTCGCGGTTGTTGTGATAAAGGCGGTCGGCCGCCGCAAAATCGTCCGCCACGTAGAGATCGGGCCAGCCGTCCCCGTCGTAGTCCCACCACGTCGCGGAATGCGAGAGGGTCTCGCCCTGGATGCCCGCCCGGTCCGTCACGTTGGTGAAGGTGCCGTCGCCGTTGTTGTGGAACAGGTATCCCCGCTGACCGTTCGGGTGGGCGCTGGCGTCCAGCATGTTGGTCGTGACGTACACGTCCAGCCAGCCATCGCGGTCGTAATCGCAGAACGCGCCCACGCCGCACGCGTCCTTCACGGCCAGGCCGCGGGCCGCCGCCTCCTCCTTGAAGGTGCCGTTGCCCTGGTTGATGTAGAGCAGGTTGGGGGCGTTGAAGCGGCAGACATAGATATCCAGCCAGCCGTCGTTGTTCACGTCGACAAACACCGCCCCCTGGCGCCAGGCCGCGGGATCGTCCGGCACGCCCGGGTCGGACAGCTTCGCCCGTGCGGTGACATCCTCAAACTTCCAGTTGCCCAGGTTGCGAAACAACCGGCAGGTGCCCGTCTTGCTGACCACGAAGACATCGGGCCGGCCGTCGTTGTCGTAATCGCCGATCGCCACCCCCGTGCCGGTCTCACCCAAGGTGAGTTCCTGGTAGTGCTCGTTCCACATCTTGGGGTCGTCGTAACGGTTGTCCGTAACGATTCCCGTATCCTCGGGCCGGAGCAGGGTGAACAGCGTGGACCCGCGCGTGCCCGGGCGCGGAGCCAGCGGCGCTTCGCTCAAGCCCGGGGGGACCGACGGTTGCGCTGCCGCCGCCGCCCACAGGCCGGCCCCCAGGCCGAGGCATCGCAGGAACGAAAACGAAACACTCCGCCTCGGCATTTGGTCGCGGTATGACAGGGTAAACATCCGTGCCGGAAATTGGATTGGCCCGTCGCCTAGGAGTCAAGGGCGCCATCGCTCTTGCCTAGCCGACGACGGTCCGGCAGGATATTTTTTTATCGATGCGACCCCGCATGCGCCCACGCTTCCAGTCTTCCTCTCTGCTCTGGTTCACCGCCCTGCTGTTCGCGGCCGCCTTTCTTGTCTGGCTGGACGCCGCGCGCCTGCACCGGGTCGACTATGTCACCAACCTGGTCGAGACCGAGGCGGTCGTCGACCCCGCCTCGCCTACCGGCTACGCCGGAGGCTTGCGGCAACTGATCGTGCCCGAGCACAACAACGAGAGCTACCAATGGCTCGTGCAAACCCAGCAGATGCTGGCCCGGCAGGAGTGGCGGGTCCGGCATGTCGACTACGACAACGCCCCGATCGGCCGGACGGTGCTCACGCCCTCGCCCTATCGCTGGTGGCTGGGCTTGATGACCGAGGCCTGTCACCTGATATGCGGCGAGTCGCCCGGACTGGCGGTGGAGCGCGCGGCGCGCCTGGCCGATCCGGTGTTGCACGCACTGTTGTTGCTGGGGCTGACGGTTTTTGTCGCCTGGCGGTTCGGCGCCGTGCCCGCGGGACTGGCGGCACTGGCGCTCGTGACCCTGGTGCCCCTCGGCGGGGCCTTCCTGCCCGGCCAACCGGGTGATGACGGCCTCGTGCTGTCCTGCGGGATTTGGGCCCTGCTCCTGCTGCTCGCTGGCCTCAAACCGCCGGGCCACAACGCGCCGTCGGGAGAAGCTCCACCCGTTGGGTCCGCCTCGGCCCGGTGGTTCCTGGCCAGCGGTATCGTGGCCGGCTTGGGCCTGTGGATCGACGTCGTCCGGACCCTGCCGCTCCTGCTCGGGATCGCCCTCGGCGGAAGCTTGGCGGCCTGGTCGGCACGGCGCGCCCCTCGTGCCCGCACCGCCGCCCCGGCCGCAGCCCTGCCCTGGCGGTCGTGGGCGCTGGGCGGTGCGGCCACGTGTCTTGCCGCCTACCTGCTCGAATACAGTCCCGCCCACCTCGGGAGCATCCAGCTGCGGGAATTGCATCCCCTTTATGGTATCGCCTGGCTCGGCTTCGGCGAGTTGCTGGCGCGACTCTCCCCGGGCGGGCCCACGAAGCCGGCGGCCAGAAATTGGCGCACCATCACCACCGTGTTCGCGGCCGCGCTGGCCGTGGCCGCCGTACCGGTGGCGTTGAAGCTGACCGGGAGCCGGGATCTTTTCACGGCCGACCCGGCCGCCATCCGCCTGACTCATCTCACCGGCAGCCCGGCTGCCCAGGACCTGGGGACCTGGATTCGTCGCGACGGCCTCACGCTCACCCTCTTGGCCACCGTGCTGCCGATATCGCTGCTGCTCCCGGCGGGATGGCTCTTCGTGCGACGCGAGACGGACCCGGCCGCGCGATCCATGCTGGCGCTCACGGGCGGTCCCGCGGTGGTCGCGCTCGGCTTGGCATGTTACCAACTGCGCGGATGGAACGAACTCGACGCCATCTTGGTCGTGCTGCTCGTTGCACTCAGCGCGGCAGCCCAGCGGGCGTTCCCGGCCCGGCCCGGACTGAAGGCCGGCGCCCTGGGCAGCCTGCTCCTATTCGTCCCCGGCGCGATCCTGCTCGCGAACAAGGCACTCTCGGATCGGCGTGATGCCGTGACCGAGGGCGACGTGGCGGCATTGCTCGAACGGGACCTCGCTCATTGGCTGGCCCGGCAAACCGGCCCCGAGGGCACGGTCGTCCTGGCACCCCCGAGCCTGGCGACCTCCCTCATCTACCACGGGGGCCTGCCGGGCCTCGGCACGCCCTTTTTGCAGAACAAGGAAGGCTCCATCGCCTCCATGCGGATCGCCGGCGCGTCCTCGCCCGACGAGGCCCAGGCCATCGCTCTTTCCCGCAAGGTGAGCTTCATTGTCGTCCCCTCCTGGGACAATTTCCTCGATGAATACGCCCGCCTAGGTGCGGTGCAGGAGGCGCACACCCTGATGGCCTCGCTGCATCGCTGGCTGCCGCCGCGTTGGCTCCGGCCCATCCCTTATCATCTGCCCAAGGTGGCAGGTTTTGAGGACCAGACGGTGGCCATTTTCAAGGTGGTCGACGTGCAGGACAACGTGACCGCCCTCAGCTACCTCGCCGAGTATTTTGCCGAAATGGAACAGATCAACCAGGCCCGGGCCGTGGCCTACACCCTGGAGCGCTCCTTCCCGGCCGACCTGGGCGCCTCGGTCTCCCGCGTGCTGGCCTGCCAGGCCGCCGACGATGCCCCGGCCGTGAGTCGCGCGCTCGAGGCCATCCAGGCCGCATTGGCCCGGGGCGACGTTGAGAACCTCCCGTGGGACCGTCGGGTCAGCCTGTGCATCGCCCTGGTGGAGGGCCGGCGATTCGAGCAGGCTCGCGAACAGGCGCGCGCCTGCTATGCGGAGGTGGATGAGGCGCGGCTGCGCTCACTGTCCACCGTCACCCTCCACCGGCTGCTGGTGATGGGTCGCGGGTTTGGCCTGAAAATCAGCGACCCCCGCTTGTATTCCCTTGCTCAGCACCTGCTGCCGGCGGAATTGCGCGATCATCCATGAAGACGAACTCGAATCGTTTTGGACCTGCCCTTTGGGTCATTGGGGCCGGGCTGGTCGCGGCCCTGGCCGGCGTGTTCCTCTGGTCCCCGGCGCCGAAGGGCAAGACCCCGGCCGCGCCCGCGGCGGCCAGAACCCTGGCGCCCCTGACCGCGCAGCAGGCGCACCTCGAGTATGTCCCAATCCCAATCGGCGCCGGACTTGCCGAGATCGACCGGCCGATTGTCACCCACCTGGCCATCGTCGACCTCGACGGTGACGGCCTGCCTGACGTGCTTTACTGTGATGCCCGGAAAAATACCGTGCGCTGGATCCGGCAGGCGCCGCGCGGCGTTTATACCGAGCAGATCATCGGCGAGGACATCCCTGCCCCGGCCCATGTCGCCACCGCCGATGTCAACGGCACGGGCCGCCTTGACGTGCTCGTGGCGAGCATGGGTCAGATCACGCCCAACAACGACCGGATCGGATCCGTGGTCGTGCTCGAGAACCTTGACAACCGGAATTTCCACAAGCGCGTGCTGCTCGACCACGTCGCGCGCGTGACCGATGTGCGCGGTGCCAACCTGTCCGGCCGGACGGATCATCGGCTCGACCTCGTGGTCGGCCAGTTTGGCTACGCGCAGGGCGAGACCCGCTGGATGGAAAACAAGGGCGACTGGACCTTTGCGAGCCACATCGTGAACACCCAGTCCGGCTGCATCCACACGCCGGTCGCGGATTTTGATGGCGACGGCCTGCCGGATTTCGCCGCACTGATCTCGCAGGAATGGGAGGAGGTCCATTGGTTCCGCAATCTCGGCCACGGGCAGTTCCAGGATTCCATCGCCTGGGGCTCGGCCAACGAGGACTACGGCAGCAGCGGCCTGGCCGTGGCGGACGTCAACCGCGACGGCAAGCCCGACCTCATCTACACCAATGGTGATGGTTTTGACTACTCGGTATCCGGTTCGCGCCCCTGGCATGGCATCCAGTGGCTGGAAAACCGGGGCAACGGTTATTTCAAGTTCCACCGCGTGGGTGATTTCCCCGGCGCCTATGCGCCCTGCGCCGCGGACCTGAATGGCGACGGCTTCATCGACCTCGTGGCCGTCAGTGGATTCGCCGACTGGAGCAACCCCGCCACCGTTACCATGATGGCGTGGCTGAATGACGGCCACGAGAACTTCACCCCGGTGGCGCTCGCCCATGACCCGATCATGATGGTCGCCGCGGCCGTGGGCGACCTCGACGGCAATGGTGTGCCGGTGATCGTGACCTGCGGATTCCATGCGCTCCCGCCCTATGAGCGGATGAGCAACA
>Ga0302322_100005330_pt1 | contig 11282 bp, 11 predicted proteins | sample Fen_T0_2_FD_203757 | JGI IMG/M metagenome (GOLD analysis project Ga0302322, IMG submission 203757) | Peat permafrost microbial communities from Stordalen Mire near Abisko, Sweden - Fen_T0_2 | ecosystem: Environmental > Terrestrial > Soil > Wetlands > Permafrost | place: Sweden: Abisko... | reverse complement strand
CGGCCGCACAAGGCCGTGGGCTGCCTGAACTGCCGCCACACCGGTTACCGCGGCCGCGTGGGCCTGTACGAGTTGCTGGTGATGAACGACGAGGCCCGCCAGGCCGTGCACCCGGCGCACGACATGCCCGGGCTGCGCCGCATGGCCCTGGCCGGCGGCATGCGCCCGCTGCGCCTGGCTGGCCTGATGAAGGTGGCCGAAGGCCAGACCACGGTGGATGAGGTGCTGCGCGCCACCCCCGCCTGGCAGGACGGCTGACACCTGCGCGACACGGCGCCCAGATGGGGGGGCGTTGTCCGCCCTTCACCTGGGTAGGTGGCTGTCGGTTTTACGTGGAAACCACAGCGGGTGGGGTGGGGGGGCTCCCTAGAATGCCCCGAACCCATCTTGCCGTCGAGGAGACACCGCAGTGAAGATCAAGAGCCAGAAGGATTTCTGGTCGGGGCTCATGTTCATCGCCGTAGGCATCGCGTTTGCCTGGGGCGCTACGAACTACAGCTTCGGCTCATCGGCCCGCCCGGGCCCCGGTTACTTTCCGTTCGGCCTGGGGGTCGTGATGGCCGCGCTGGGTGCGGCCGTGCTCTTCGGTGCGCTCACCGTCGAGACCGAGGACGGCGACCCGATTGGCAGCTGGGCTGGCAAGCCCCTGCTGATCATCATGGCGGCGGTCGGCCTGTTTGGCTGGACGCTGCCCCAACTGGGCCTGGCCATCGCGCTGCCCATCCTGATCGTGATGTCCAGCCTGGCCGGTGACGAGTTCCACTGGAAGGACGCGCTGATCAGCATCGTCGTGCTCACGATCGGTTCGTGGCTGGTGTTCATCAAGGGCTTGAACCTGGTGATCCCGCTGTGGCCGAAGTTCATCACCGGTTGAGGAGCCGACAAGCATGGAATTGCTCAACAACCTGGCACTCGGTTTTGGCGTGGCCTTCACGCTGCAGAACCTGCTGTATGCCTTCTTTGGTTCGGTGCTGGGCACGCTGATCGGCGTGTTGCCCGGCCTGGGGCCGGTGGCCACCATCGCAATGCTGCTGCCCAGCATCTACGCGCTTGACGCGACGCCGGCGCTGATCATGCTGGCCGGCATTTACTACGGCGCGCAGTACGGTGGCTCTACCACCGCCATCCTGATCAACGTGCCCGGTGAATCCAGCTCGGTGGTCACGGCCATCGACGGCTACGCCATGGCGCGCAAGGGCCGCGCCGGCCCGGCGCTGGCGGCGGCCGGTCTGGGCTCGTTCTTCGCAGGCTGCGTGGGCACCATCATCATCGCGGCCTTTGCGCCGCCGCTGACCGAGCTGGCCTTCAAGTTTGGCCCGGCCGAGTACTTCAGCCTGATGGTGCTGGGCCTGATCGGCGCGGTGGTGCTGGCCTCGGGCTCGCTGCTCAAGGCCATTGCGATGATCATCCTGGGCCTGCTGCTGGGCCAGATCAACACCGACGTGATCTCGGGCGTGCCGCGCTACAGCTTTGACATCCCCGAGCTGACCGACGGCATTGGCTTTGTCGTGATCGCCATGGGTGTGTTCGGCTTCGGCGAAATCATCGTCAACCTGGGCCAGCCGGCCGAGAGCCGCGAGGTCTTCACCAAGGACGTCAAGGGCCTGTGGCCGACCAAGCAGGACGTGAAGGACGCCTTCCCGGCCGTGCTGCGTGGCACGGCGCTGGGCTCCATCCTGGGCGTGCTGCCCGGTGGTGGCGCGCTGCTGGCCTCGTTTGCGGCCTACACGCTGGAGAAGAAGACCCGCGGCCGCAAGGGCGAGGTGCCGTTCGGCCAGGGCAACATCCGCGGCGTGGCGGGGCCTGAGTCGGCCAACAACGCCGGTGCACAGACCAGCTTCATCCCGATGCTGACCCTGGGCATTCCGCCCAACGCCGTGATGGCGCTGATGGTGGGCGCGATGACCATCAAGGGCATCCAGCCTGGCCCGCAGGTGATGACCAGCAACCCGCAGCTGTTCTGGGGCCTAATCGCCAGCATGTGGGTGGGCAACGCGATGCTGGTGATCCTGAACCTGCCGCTGATCGGCATCTGGATCAAGCTGCTGACCGTGCCGTACCGTTTCCTGTTCCCGGCCATCGTGGTGTTCTGCGGCATCGGCTGCTACACGCTGAACAACAGCTCGTTCGACGTCTACATGACGGCCGCCTTCACGCTGGTGGGCTACGTGTTCTACAAGCTGGGCTGCGAGCCGGCGCCGCTGCTGCTGGGCTTCATCCTGGGCCCGATGATGGAAGAGAACCTGCGCCGCGCACTGCTGCTGTCGCGCGGCGACTGGACCACCTTTGCCACCCGGCCGCTGTCGGCCGGCCTGCTGGTGGCGGCCTTGCTGATGATCGTGGTGGTGATGCTGCCGTCGATCAAGGCCAAGCGCGAAGAGGCCTTCGTCGAGGACTGAGTCCCGGCGCTGCGTCCCATGACAAAACGGCCCCGCGAGGGGCCGTTTTGCTTTCTGGCGCCGCGCTGCTGGCCCTGCGCTCTCAGAGTCTCAGCGCACCGGGATCCAGATCTCGGTGTGCAGCTGCTCGGCCGGCACGCTGTCGGGCAGGGTGATGCACAGCTCCAGCGGTGGCACGTCGCGCAACTGCTCGCCGCTGGCCGGCAGCCAGTCGCGGTAGATGGCCGTCCAGCTGCGGTGCAGCGTGTTGTAGGGGCCGAGGTGGCTGAACACCGCGTAGCGCCCGCCGGCAATCGGCCACCACGCCAATGAGCCGCTCAGCGGTACCGGTGGCTGGCAGCCATCGCCTTGCAGCGTGGCCAGGTCGTGGCCAAACACGTAGCCGGCCACATAGCGGCAGTGCGGATCGTCCGGGCCCAGCGGGTCGTCGGGGCACAGCGAGATCACGCTGCGCACCTGGTCCAGCGCGCCGGCGCCGATCACGGCTTGGCGCAGCTCGCCAAAGGCCTGTTGCGCGGCACGCACCAGCGTGCGCTCGACCATGCCGCGGGCGGTGGCTGTCAGTGCCATCAGCGTGGGGTGGGTGGGCTGCGTGGCCCAGGGGGTGGGGTGCATCGTGGGGGCTCCAGGGGTGAGGGTGTCGGTCAAACGGTCGGGGTGCAGCAACATGGCCCAGGGTCGGGTGTGGCCGCGGCGCAGCGCGCTGGGCGAGGCGTCCAGCTCGCGGCGCATGGCCTTGGCCAGTGCCTGGCCTGACTCAAAGCCCACGGCCAGCGCCACCTGCAGCACCGGCTCGCTGCCGCTGACCAGCAGCGCGCAGGCCCGCTGCAGCCGCCGCCAGGTGACGTAGCGCGCCACCGACAGCCCCACCTGGGCCTGAAACAGCCGGTGGAAATGGTGGCGCGACAGCGCCGCGTGGTCGGCCAGCGAGGGCGCGTCCAACGGGCCGTCGAGGTGGCTTTCGATGTGGGCCAGTGCCCGGCCAATGCGCGTGGCCTGGCGCCGGGCAGCGGCCGAGGGCGGCCGCACCGTGGCCGGCGGCGGCAGGGCGGGCAGGGCGGGGCGGCGGGGCATGCGGCGCATTGTGGCCAGCGGCCTGGTCGCCGTCGTGTCCCGGTGTGCGCTTGTGCAGCGCCAGCCCGCGCGCAGGCCGGTGGCTGTGGCCGGGATAGTGGCCGGGATAGTGGCCGATACACTGGCGGCCCCCTTCATCGCCCGCCCGCTGCCGTGTCCGACCGCCTTGCCGTCCTGCCGCAATACCTGCTGCCCAAGCAGGCGCTCACCCTGCTGGCCGGGGCCTTTGCGCGCTCGCATTCGGGGGCGATCACCACCTGGGCCATCCGCCGCTTCATCGCGCGCTACGGCGTCAACATGGCCGAGGCGGCCCAGCCCGAGCCGGCCGCCTACACCAGCTTCAACGACTTCTTCACCCGGCCGCTGAAGGCTGGTGCCCGGCCGCTGGCCGATGCCGGCTGGATCTGCCCGGTGGACGGCGCGATCAGCCAATTTGGTGCAGTGGCCGGCGACCAGGTGTTCCAGGCCAAGGGCCATGCCTACAGCACCACCGCCCTGGTGGGCGGCGACGCGGCACTGGCCGCGCCGTTTGCCAACGGCCACTTTGCCACGCTGTACCTCAGCCCGCGTGATTACCACCGCATCCACATGCCGCGCGCGGGCACGCTGCGCCGCATGTTGCATGTGCCGGGCGATCTGTTCTCGGTCAACCCCACCACGGCGCGCGGTGTGCCCGGCCTGTTTGCCCGCAACGAGCGCGTGGTGTGCCTGTTTGACGACCCCCAGGGCCGGCCCTTTGTGCTGGTGCTGGTGGGCGCCACCATCGTGGGCAGCATGGCCACGGTGTGGCATGGCCTGGTCAACCCGCCGCGCCCCGGGCTGCTGCGCGATTGGCACTATGGCGGCCCTGGCCAGCCCCCGGCCGTCAGCCTGGCCCAGGGTGAGGAGATGGGCCGCTTCCTGCTGGGCAGCACGGTGGTGATGCTGATGCCGCCCGGGCCGCTGGCCTTCAACCCGGCCTGGGCGCCCGCGCGCGCCATCCGGCTGGGCGAGGTGATGGCCGACGCGCGCTGACTGCTGTGGCCCGGCTGGGGCCACCACGGCCACCACGGCCGAAGTGTCCGCTGCCCGCTGCAGCGCATGCCCCGAGGCGCCGGGTTTTGATTCTCTGAAGGCCGCCCTTTGGAATGGCGGCTTGTGGCCGCCACCGGCAGCCGGCACCATGCCGGCATGCCGCTGGACACCGACACCTTGCAAGGCCTGAGCGCCTGGACCAACCGCCAGGAGACCCTGCACGACCAGATCGCTGCGGCCCCGCTGCGCGGCCTGAACGCGCTGCTCGATCTGGACGCCCCCGAGCCCGCAGCCGGCACGCCGCTGCCGCCGCTGGGCCACTGGCTGTACTTCCTGCCCGCGCACCGGCAAAGCGAGATTGGCGCCGACGGCCACGCCCGGCGCGGCGGCTTTTTGCCGCCGGTGCCGCTGCCGCGCCGCATGTGGGCCGGTGGGCGGCTGCAGTGGCTGGGCGCGCCACTGGCCGTGGGAGACGTGGTGCGACGCACCAGCACCATCGCCTCGGTCCAGCACAAGGCCGGGCGCAGCGGCGAGCTGGTGTTTGTGCTGGTGCGCCACGATGTCCACGGCCCGCAAGGCCTGGCGCTGACCGAGGAGCACGACATCGTCTACCGCTCGGCCGCCCAACCTGGCGACGCCGCGCCGGCCACCACCGCCGCGCCCGAGGACGCGCTGTGGACGCAGCCGATCACGCCCGATCCGGTGCTGCTGTTCCGCTACTCGGCGCTCACCTTCAATGGCCACCGCATCCACTACGACCAGCCCTATGCCACCCAGGTTGAGGGTTACCCCGGCCTGATCGTGCACGGCCCGCTGATGGCCACCTTGCTGGCGCACCTGGCCTGCCGCCAGCACCCCGGACGCACGCTGCGCCGCTTTGACTTTCGCGCGCTGAAGCCGGTGTTCGACACCGCGCCGTTCAGCGTCAACGGCCGGCCCGACGGTGACGGCCGCGCCGCCCTGTGGGTGCGCGACCCGATGGGCGACCTGGCCATGCAGGCCAGCGCCCAGTTTGATTGACCCTGTTGCTTGAACCCTTTCTCTGCCCAACCTGTGATGAACGCCATTCCCCAGCCCGACGACCACCAGCCAATGCGCGAGGCGCTGCGCGACCTGTGCGGCCGCTTCGACAACGCCTACTGGCAAGGCATCGACGAGGCCCGCGGCTACCCCGAGGCCTTTGTTGACGCGCTGACCACCGCCGGCTGGATGGCCGCGATGATTCCCACCGAGTACGGCGGCTCGGGCCTGGGCCTGGCCGAGGCCTCGGTGATCATGGAAGAGGTCAACTTCAGCGGCGGCAACGCCGGCAGCCTGCACGGCCAGATGTACAACATGGGCACGCTGCTGCGCCACGGCTCCGAGGCCCAGAAGCGCCAGTACCTGCCGGCCATCGCCACCGGCGAGCTGCGCTTGCAGAGCATGGCCGTGACCGAGCCGTCCGCCGGCACCGACACCACCAAGCTCAAGACCACCGCGGTGCGCAGCGCCAGCGGCGACCGCTATGTGGTCAACGGCCAGAAGGTGTGGATCTCGCGCATCCAGCACAGTGACCTGATGATCCTGCTGGCCCGTACCACGCCGCTGGCCGACGTGAAGCGCAAGAGCGAGGGCATGAGCGTCTTCATCGTCAACCTGAAGGACGCCATCGGCCGCGGCATGACGGTGCGGCCGATCCGCAACATGGTCAACCACGAGACCAACGAGGTGTTCTTCGACAACCTCGAGATCCCGGCCGAGAACCTGGTTGGCGTTGAAGGCCAGGGCTTCAAGTACATCCTCGATGGCCTGAACGCCGAGCGCACGCTGATCGCTGCCGAGTGCATCGGCGACGGCTGGTGGTTCATCGACCGCGCGCGCAAATACGCCAGCGAGCGCGTCGTCTTCGACCGGCCGATCGGCCAGAACCAGGGCGTGCAGTTCCCGATCGCTGCCGACCACATCGAGCTGGAGGCCGCCAACCTGATGCGCTGGGACGCCTGCCGCCGCTTCGACGCCCACCAACCGGCCGGCGCCCAGGCCAACATGGCCAAGTACCTGGCCGCCAAGGCCAGCTGGGAGGCGGCCAACACCTGCCTGCAAACCCACGGCGGCTTTGGCTTTGCGGCCGAGTACGACGTCGAGCGCAAGTTCCGCGAGACCCGGCTCTACCAGGTGGCGCCGATCAGCACCAACCTGATCCTGAGCTACGTGGCCGAGCATGTGCTGGGCCTGCCGCGCAGCTTCTGAGCCCGAGCCACCCCCCATGACTCGCCCGCTTGATGGCCTGACCGTGGTGTCGCTGGAACACGCGATCGCCGCACCCTTTTGCACCCGCCAGCTGGCCGACCTGGGTGCCCGCGTGATCAAGGTCGAGCGGCCCGGTGCCGGCGACTTTGCCCGCGCCTACGACAGCCGCGCCCGCGGCCTGAGCAGCCACTTCGTCTGGACCAACCGCGGCAAGCACAGCCTGACGCTGGACCTGAAGCAGCCCGCGGCGCTGGCCGTGTTGCAGCAGCTGCTGGCCACCGCCGACGTGCTGGTGCAAAACCTGGCGCCCGGCGCAGCCGCGCGCATGGGCTTGTCGGCTGCGGTGCTGCAGGCGCTGAACCCAGCGCTGATCGTGTGCGACATCTCGGGCTATGGCAACGACGGCCCGCACCGCGACCGCAAGGCCTACGACCTGCTGATCCAAAGCGAGGCCGGCTTCCTCAGCGTCACCGGCACGGCCGACGACACCGCCAAGGCCGGCAACAGCATCGCCGACATCGCCGCCGGCATGTACGCCTACACCAACATCCTGGCCGCGCTGATCCAGCGCGGGCGCACCGGCCGCGGTGCGCACATCGATGTGTCCATGCTCGAGGCGCTGGCCGAGTGGATGAGCTTCCCGCTGTACTACGCGATGGACGGCGCGGCCCCGCCGGCGCGCAGCGGCGCGGCCCACGCCACCATCTACCCCTACGGCCCGTTTGAATGCGGCGACGGCAAGGTGGTGATGCTGGGCCTGCAGAACGAGCGCGAGTGGCTGAGCTTTTGCACCACCGTGCTGCAGGATCCGGCCGTGGCCGGCGATGCGCGGTTTGACGCCAATGCCAAACGCCACCATCACCGCGCCGAGTTGCGCGCGCTGATCCACGCCGCGTTCAAGCCGCTCAGCGCCGCCCAGGTGCTGGCCCGGCTGGACGCGGCGCAGATCGCCAACGCCCAGGTCAACACCATGGCCGACCTGTGGGCCCACCCGCAGCTGGCCGCGCGTGGCCGCTGGGCTGAGGTGGGCTCGCCGGTGGGCCCGCTGCCAGCGCTGCGGCCGCCGGGCGTCAACGACCAGTACGAGGCGCTGATGGGCGATGTACCGGCCGTGGGCCAGCACACCGAGGTCATTCTGGCCAGCCTGGGCCACAGCCCGGCCGACATCGCCGCCCTGCGCGCTGCGGGGGCCGTGTGAGCGGCGCCGTCACCACCGGGGCATCGCAGCCCACCACCCAGCCCACCACCCAGCCCACCACCCAGCCAACCACCCACGCCGCCACCCGTCTGGCCGCCACCCGGCTGGCCCTGCAGCAGGCGCGCAGCCTGCTGTTTGTGCCGGGCGACCGGCCCGAGCGCTGGGCCAAGGCCCTGGCCGCCGGTGCCGACGCCGTGGTCGTCGACCTGGAGGACGCCGTGGCCCCGGCCGCCAAACCCGCGGCGGCCGCGGCCCTGCGCGCCGGCTGGGCGGCGCTGGCTGCCTCACCGGGCCGGCCGCTGCTGCTGCTGCGCTGCAACGCCGCCGCCACGCCCTGGTTCGACGCCGATGCGGACCTGGCGGCCGCGCTGCAGCCCGATGCGCTGTTGGTGCCCAAGGCCGAATCACCGGCCGAGTTGCAGGCCCTGGCCGCCCGCCTGGGCCCGGCCGTGCCGCTGCTGGCGCTGGTCGAGACCGCTGCCGGGCTGGACGCGGTCAAGTCCATCGCCGCCTGTGGCGCGGTGCTGCGCCTGGTGCTGGGCCACCTGGACCTGCAGGCCGACCTGGGCCTGCAATGCGCCGACGACGAGCGCGAGCTGGACCCGGTGCGCCTGGCCCTGGTGCTGGCCAGCCGGCTGGCCGGGCTCAGCCCGCCGGTGGACGGCGTCACCGTGGCCACCGACGACGCGGCCCGCCTGGCCACCGACGTGCAGCGCGCCCAGCGCTTTGGCTTTGGCGGCAAGCTGTGCATCCACCCGCGCCAGGTGGACGGCGTGCACGCCGCGCTGGCGCCGTCGCCCGAGCGCCTGGCCTGGGCCCAGCGCGTGCTGGCCGCCGTGGCCCAGGCCGGTGCTGGCGGCGCGGTGCAGGTGGATGGCAAGATGGTCGATGCGCCGGTGATCACGCTGGCGCACCAGGTGCTGGCGGCCGCCCGGTTGTAGCGGGGCTGCCGGTGCCGGGCGGGACCACCCCCACCGGTTGCAGGAGGCCCATGGCCATCACCCTTTACGGTTACCCCAACAGCGGCTCGGTGGCGGTGGAGGCGGCGCTGGTGCTGGCCGGCGTGCCGCACCAGTGCGTGGACGCCGCCAGCTGGGACGCGGCCTCGGCCCGCGACGCGCTGCAGGCGCTGAACCCGCTGCTGCAAATCCCCACGCTGCAGTGGGACGACGGCAGCGTGATGACCGAAAGCGCCGCCATCCTGATCGAGCTGGGCCTGCGCTACCCGGCCAGCGGCCTGCTGCCCGCCGCGCCGGCGGCCCGGGCGCAGGCGCTGCGCGGCCTGGTCTACATCGCTGCCAACTGCTATGCCACCATCGGCGTGATCGACTTCCCCAACCGCGTGATCGACCAGCCCAGCACCGCCGAGGCCGACCGCATCAATGCCTGCAGCCGCGACCGCCTGCACCGGCAGTGGGAGCTGTTTGCCGACCAGTGGCGCCCGGCCGACGACGCGCCCTACCTGGGCGGCGACCAGCCCGGCGCGCTGGACTTGCTGGCCAGCGTGGTCAGCCGCTGGTCGGGCGCCCGCGCCCACCTGGCCGGCAGCCGGCCGGCGCTGCTGGCCCTGTTCGACCGGGTGGCGGCCCACCCGGTGGTGGGGCCGGTGATGCAGCGGCACTGGCCGGCACAGCCGGCCTGACGCGCTGCGGCAGCGCGCCCCACGACCGGGCAGGGTCTGCCGGTCGCTTCGGGCGGCGTTCCCCCGGCCGCAGGGCCGGTTGAACGTCCGGGCTCAGCCGCCGGACAGGCTGGCCGCGTCCTCGCCCACGCCGGCGTCCAGGTGCAGCAGGCAGTTGACGCGGCGCACCGTGTGCGGCGGCTGGGCGCTGGCCTCGGTGACCGAGGTGTTGCCCAGCCGTGCCGGCACCACCAGGCCGCCGTCCACCTGCAGCGGGCCGCCCACCAGCCACTCGCGGATCACCAGGCCATGCGTCACCACCGCCAGCGGGCCGCCGGCCGCCGCCCGCTGCTGCAGCACCAGCGCCCAGGCCGCGCTGCAGCGTTGGCGGAACGCGGCGCTGCTCTCGCCGCCCGGTGGCGCGGTGGTGGCGGTCAGCGGGTCGTGGTCCAGGCTGTCGTAGGGCAGGCCGCGCAGGTCGCCGAAGTTGCGCTCGTGCAGCAGCGGCGTGGTCACCACCGGCAGGCCGCAGGCGGCGGCGATGGCCTGGGCCGTGGCCAGGGCGCGCGGCAGGTCGCTGCTGAGGATGGCGGCCAGGCCGCTGCCGCGCAGGCGCTGGGCCAGCGCCGCGGCCTGGGCCTGGCCATGGGCCGACAGCGGCGTGTCGGCCGGTTGCAGCACACGGGCCACGTTCAGCGGGGTTTCGCCGTGGCGGATCAGCAGCAGGCTCATGGTGGGTTCCAGGTTAGGCTGTGGCCATGGACGCATTGACGCCGTGGCTGCCAGCGTGGCAGTTTTCTGAAGTTCACCACACCCACAGCACGGCCGCTGCCCCGGCCCTGCTGGACGCGGCCCAGGCCTACGACCCGGCCGACGACCCGTGGATTGGCGCCGCACTGGCGCTGCGCGAAGCACCGGGCCGGCTGGCCGCGCGGCTGGGCCTGCGCAGCAGCCTGGCCCAGCGGCCGCGCTTTGGCCTGGCCGATTTCACGCTGCTGGGCCGGCCCACGCCGCACAGCCTGGCCTACGGTCTGGTGGGGCGCTTCTGGTCGGCCGGCTACGGCCTGGTGCAGGTGGCCGATCTGGCCGCCTTCACTGCCTACAACACGCCCGGCGTGGCCAAGCTGCTGATGGGCTTTGTGGCCCAGCCCGGGGCCGGTGGCACGCGCCTGACCACCACCACCCGCGTCTTCTGCCCGGACGCCGCCAGCCAGCGCCGCTTTGCGCCGTACTGGGCGCTGATCCGGCCAGTCAGCGGCCTGATCCGCCGGCGCATGCTGGGCCAGGTGCGCGCGGCGGCCGAGGCCGGCTGAGTACCCGCCCCACTCACCGGACCAGGTTGACGCCGCCGTCCACCGTCAGCGTGGTGCCCAGCACATAGTCGCCGGCGCGGCTGGCCAGGTAGATGGCGGCACCGGCCATGTCGTCGTCCACGCCCACGCGGCGGGCCGGGATGCGGGCGGCCACGGCGTCGCCGTGGTCGCGGGCCTCGCGGTTCATCTCGCTGGCAAAGGCGCCCGGGCAGATGGCGTTGACCACGATGTTGTCCTGGGCCAGGCGCAGCGCCATGCGCTTGGTCAGGTGGATCAGGCCGGCCTTGCTGGCGGCGTAGCTGTAGGTTTCCTGCGGGTTGACGCTCTGGCCATCGATGCTGGCCACGTTGATCACCTTGGCCGGGGCACCACCGGCGGCGCCGGCACGCAGCGCGGCGTGCAGGGCCTGGGTCAGGAAGAACGGGCTATTCATG
>Ga0302322_100005328_pt1 | contig 11283 bp, 8 predicted proteins | sample Fen_T0_2_FD_203757 | JGI IMG/M metagenome (GOLD analysis project Ga0302322, IMG submission 203757) | Peat permafrost microbial communities from Stordalen Mire near Abisko, Sweden - Fen_T0_2 | ecosystem: Environmental > Terrestrial > Soil > Wetlands > Permafrost | place: Sweden: Abisko... | reverse complement strand
CATCGAGGGGTCCTTGGCCACCTGGTCGGCGAACGGGCCCGCGAGCGAGGCGAGGAGCGCGCCCCAGATCGCGAGGCCGATGCCCCAGGACAGGGCGCGCGGCAGCTGGTCGCCGAACGCCCGGCTCACCGGCCCCCTCACGCCCAGGACGTCCGCGGGCAGCGACGGCAGCGACAGCCCGGCCGTGACGCCGAGGTCGCGCCGGTTGAACAGCTCCAGGCCGACGACCAGGAACACGACGCCCAGGAGCCCGACGGCGAGCACGCCGCCCCAGTCGTCGAGGCCGACGAGCGGGATGTGGGTGACGGTCCAGTGGAACGGGCTGATCGCCTCGAGCGGCCCGCCGATCTCGAGGCCGCTCGCGATCCAGAGCAGCATCATCAGGAGCGCCGCGATGCCGGCGGAGCCGGCCCGGCCCAGCAGCGGGGCAAGCGCGAAGGCAATCCCGCCGAAGAACATCGCGATGACGCCGACCCAGGCCGCGAACCCGAGCGCGTTGCCGAGCGGGATCTGGTCGCCCAGCGACGCGTCGCCGAAGGCAGCCGAGCTCACCGTGAGCATGACCGCGACGACCAGCACCGCCAGCCACATCAGGACGAGGTGGGCGGCCAGCTTCTCGAGCGCGATCCGGCGCTTGCCGAACGGCGATGTGGCCACGATGTCGAGGCTGCCGCGGGCGGCCTCGCCGGCGAGCGTGCCGGACAGGGCCAGGATCGACCAGAACGCGGTGCCAAGGCTGAACATCGCGCCGTACTTCCAGGTGACGTAGCCGCCCAGGGTCCCGAGCTTGGCGCCCATCAGCGTCGCGTTGCCGAACAGGTTGACCATCGAGGCCGGCATCGTGTTGACGAGCTTGTTGACCTCGATCCGCGCCTCGGGCGTCGGGAACACGGTGCCGATCGCGGCGCCCATGACGAGGGCGAGGCCGCCGAACATGCCGACGGCGATGATGAACGAGAGCCGCGAGTCGCGGATCGTCTTGCCGAAGATGCTGCCGAACCCGTAGATCCGCTTGTGGAACGGAATCGGCGCGAAGGTCGCCGCGGGATGGCGCGGCGCGCCGGCGCTAGAGGCCATCGGTCCCTGCCCCTGCGGCCTCACGGCCGTACTGCGCCAGGAACGTCTCCTCGAGCGACGGCTCCCGGGAGACGAAGTCGAGGAGCTCGTACTGGGCGGCTGCCCGGACGACCGGCGTGATCGGCCCCGCGACGCGCATGCGCAGCGTGTGGTCCACCGCGGCGAGGTCCGACACTCCGGGGATGGCCTCGAACGCGGCCGTCGGGACGGGGCCCGAGAAGCGCAGCTCCACCTGGTGGTGAGCCAGGTCGCGCAGGCCATCGACGGTGTCCACCTTGGTCAGCCGGCCGTCGCGGATGATCGCCACGCGCCCGCAGGTCTTCTCGACCTCGGACAGGATGTGCGACGAGAGGAACACGGTGGCGCCGTCGGCAACGGTCTCCCGCAGCGTCTCGAAGAACGTCTGCTGGACGAGCGGGTCGAGGCCGGACGTGGGCTCGTCCAGCACCAGCAGGTCGGGCTTGTGCTGGAGCGCCGCGATGACGCCGACCTTCTGCTTGTTGCCCTTGCTGTACGTCTTGAACCGCTTGCCCGTGTCCAGGTCGAAGCGCTCGACCAGTGACGCCTGGTACGTCGCGTCGACACCACCGCGCAGATTGGCGAAGTACTCGAGGGTCTGCTTGCCGGTGAGCCGGTCGTACAGGGCGAACTCGCCCGGGATGTAGCCGATCCGCTTGTGGATCGCCACGGGATCGGTCGTCGACTCGATACCGAACACGAAGGCCTTGCCGGAGGTCGGGCGGATCAGGTCCAGCATGGTCCGGATCGTCGTCGTCTTGCCCGCCCCGTTGGGGCCGAGGAAGCCGAAGACCTCGCCGAGCTCGACCTCGAGGTCGACGTCGATGATCCCGCGGCTCTTGCCGTATGACTTGGTGAGCTTCTCGAGGGTGATGACCGGGGGCATGGGCACTCCTTCCTCAGGTGAACCAGGTGCGCATCGAGTCGGGGGCGATGAGCGTGAACGAGCCCGGCGCAAGGCCGAGGATCCGCTCGATCGCCTCGTCATAGGCGTGGATGAACCGTTCGACCTCCTCGTAGGGGACGCGACCGTCGAGACGGTCGATCAGCAGGCGGCGGATGGCGTCGGTGGAGCCGGCGAAGAGCGCGGTGAGGATCACGGCGGCGTGGTCGGCAGACGAGAGGTTCATCGTCCCCTCGGCGACCCCCTGGCGCAGGATCACGGCCATCAGCGGCCTGAACTGCTCGTAGGCCGCAGCCTCGGCGCGCACGCGGGCGACGTCATTGCCCGGCACGTACCAGGTGCGGATCAGCGGGAGGAGCAGGTCGCTCCGGGCGGACTTCCAGCTGCCGGCGCTGGCGAACAGCGTCTGGAGCTTCTCGGTCGCGGACAGGCCCGGATCCGCGGCGATGGGGGTCAGGATCTCCATTGCCGCCGCGGTCATGCGCTCGATCACCGCCTCGAGGATCGCCTCCTTCGAGCCGAAGTAGTGGTACAGGGCACCGCGCGAGCAGCCGAGATCGTCCTGGACGTTCTGGATGCTCATGGCGTCATAGCCGCGGGTGCGGATCAGCCGCTCCGCGACGTCGAGGATCTCGTCGCGGCGGACGGCGTGCATGGCGGCGTTGATCGTGCGTGCCATCGTGTCTCGAATTGTCCGACCGACTGTCGGTCGGATTATAGGGCCATCGGCATGGCGCCGCAATGCCCCCATGGCACTGGAGCCGCGTCAGGCGGCTGGCCAGCCCCCGAGCTCGGCCAGCGTCGGCGGGTTGGCGCCGGCGCGCTCGCACACGATCGCCGAGGCACGGACTGCGAACCGCGCCGCACGCAGGATCGCGTCGTCGTTCGCAACCGTCGCCCGGGTCACCCCGCCGTGGACGAGACACGCGAGAAACGCCCCGCCGAACGTGTCCCCCGCCCCCACGGTGTCCATCACCCGGACCGGCGGGGTCGGCACCCGGTGCAGCACGCCGTCCACGACCACCGTCACGGGTCGTCCGCCGTCCGTGACCAGGATCACGCGCGGCCCCAGCGACCCGATCCACGCCACGACCGCTTCCGCTGACTCGCCCGGGCGCAGGAATGCCAGGTCCTCGCTGCTCGCCTTGACGATGTCGGCACGGGCGAAGACGCGTGCCAGGCGGGCGCGCCAGGCGTCGGCGTCGGGGATGATCGACGGGCGTGCGTTCGGGTCGACCATCAGGAGCATCTCGGCCGGCAGGGCGTGGACCAGTCCCTCGAGCGTCGTCGCCATCGGCTCCAGGACGAGCCCGAGGGTCCCCGTCAGGACGGCGCGCGTCGACGACGGCAGGCCGGAAGCGAGGGGGCCCGGGAGGACCGCCGGCGCGGAGGTTCGCTCGGTGTAGAAGCGGTAGGCCGCGCTCCCGTCCTCGCCCAGCTCGGCCAGGGCCAGCGTGGTGGGCAGGTCGGTTCGCTGCACGAGGTCCAGCTCCACGCCGTCGGACGCCAGGCCCTCCTCGAGCATGTGCCCGAAACGGTCCGCGGACAGGCCGCCGATCCATGCCGTCGGGACGCCCAGGCGTGCGACCGCCCGCACGGAGTTGTACGGCCCGCCGCCACCGACCGGGACGATCCCGCCGTCCGGCCGCACGATGAGATCAACGAGCGCGTCTCCGGCCACCACGATCAGTGGCGGGGCGATCGCGGAGAGGGCGGATCCGGCTGAAGACTTCACATGCCCGATTATCGCAGCGCCGCCGCCCCTCCGCGGCCCGTCGGAGCCCGCATCCGCCACCCCACCTCGCCCGCCCCGCCTCCGCTACCCTTGCACCCTGATGCGCCATCCCTCCCGGCACCCTGCCCCGTGACCGCCGACCCGGGCGAGCCCGCGCGCCCGCCGCTGCCCCCGCTCCCGCGGCACTTCCTTGGCCCCGACGGCGTCATCCAGCGTGTCCGCCTCGGGGCGTATGCGTGGTGCGAGGCGGGCGGACGGGTGCTCCTCTGCCGGATCGTCCCGACCGGACCCGGGGGCGGGATGTGGACTCCGCCCGGCGGCGGCGTGGCCTTCGGGGAGGACCCCGCGGACGGCGTGGTCCGCGAGGTGCTCGAGGAGACGGGACTGGTCGTCAGCCTCGGGGAGCTGGTCGCGGTGCGATCCGCCGTGCTCGAGCCGGCCGAGACCATCAGCGGACACCGGGTCCAGACGGTCGGGATCCTGTACCGGGGAACGATCACGGGCGGCGCGCTCCGTAACGAGTCGGACGGCTCCACCGACACGGCGACCTGGGTCCCGCTCGCGGACCTTGACCACCTTCCGGCGGTGGACCTCCTCGCCTGGGCCCGTCGGGCGGTCGGCCGCTGACCCACGGCCCGTCCGGCCCTCATCGCCGCCGGGCACGACAGCTGCAGGCGAGCGTCGCAGGTGGGGCCGCTCCGCTACCCTGCGTCCATGTCGAACATCCCTCCCTGGGAGCGCCGCTTCCGCGCGCCCATCCTCTCCTTCCCGGCCTGGGCCGCGGACGCCCCTGACCGCATGGTCCTCGCGTCCACCGAGAGCGGCAGCTACCAGCTCCACGCGTGGAACCGCGTCACCGGCGAGCGGCGGCAGGTCACGCACGACCGCGTCGGCGTGCTGGAGGGCCGGCCGACGCGGGACGGGACCGGCGTGATCTGGTTCCGGGACGAGACGGGCGCGGAGACGGGCACGTTCGTCATCGCCCCGTTCGACGAGGACGCGGCTCCGGAGCCGCTGCTCGAGGGCCTGCCGGAGGGCTGGAGCGAGGGGCTGGCCATCGGCCGCCGCCGGTCGCTCGCCGCGGTGAGCACCGAGGATGGCTACACGGTCTGGGTCTCGGACGACGGGGGCCCGGTCCGCCTGCTGCACGAGCACGCTCAGCCCGTCCGTCTCGCGGGTGGCTGGGGGCTCACGGGGTCCGTGGACCGCGGTGCACTCTCTGCGGACGACCGCGTGGTGGTCCTGGAGGTGATGGAGGACGGCGACGTGCTCCATCCCACGCTCCGTGCCGTGGATGTCGTGACGGGCATGACGCTCGCGGAGCTTCGGGACGAAGGGCTAGAGCTCGCCGGCTTCGGGTTCTCGCCGGTGACGGGCGATCAGCGGATGGCGATCACCCACGAGCGCACGGGTGAGCGGCGGCCGGCGATCTGGGACGTCGTCACGGGCGAGGTCCGGGACCTGGTCCTGGATCTCGATGGGACCGTGGAGCCCGCGGACTGGTGGCCGGACGCCTCGGCGCTGCTCCTGCTCCAGCTGGAGGCGGGTCGCCACCGGCTCCACCGCTACGACCTGGTGACCGGCGAGGTCACCGCCCTTGACACGGAGCCGGGGTCGATCACTGCGGCGGCCGTCCGTCCCGACGGGGCGGTCTGGTACCGCGGCCACAACGGCCAGCACCCCGCCCTGCTGCTCGAGGCCGGAGCCACCGAGCCGTTGCTCCTGGCCAGCGGGCCCGCGGCGCCGGCTGGGAGGGACTTCGAGGCCTGGTGGTTCGCGAACCCGAACGGCCAGCGTGTCCACGGGTTCCTCGTCCGCCCGGATGGCGATGGCCCACACCCGGTGATGATGCGGGTCCACGGCGGGCCGCACTCGCTGGACATGGACCGCTGGGCGCCTGACGTGCAGGCGCACGTGGACGCCGGGTTCCTGGTCGCGATGGTCAACTACCGCGGGTCGGAGGGCTTCGGCCAGGAGTGGCGGGACGAGCTGACCGGCAACGTCGGCTTCCTGGAGCTCGAGGATGTGCGGGCAGGCCTGGACGACCTCGTCGCCCGCGGCCTGGCCGACCCTGCGCGGGCCGTGCTGGCGGGCTGGTCCTGGGGGGGATATGTCACGCTGCTGGGCCTCGGGCGCCACCCGGAGCTGTGGGTCGCGGGCATCGCCGGGGTCCCCGTGGCGGACTACGTCGCGGCCTACGAGGACGAGTCGCCCATGCTCCAGGCGCTGGACCGGGCGCTGTTCGGTGGGTCCCCGGACGAGGTTCCGCGGCTGTTCGTCGAGCGCAGCCCGATCACGTACGTGGACGCGGTCGCGGCGCCACTCCTGATCCTCGCCGGTGAGAACGACTCGCGGTGCCCGATCCGCCAGGTCTGGAACTACGTCGGGCGCCTCCGCGAGCGCGGGCTGGACCCGCAGGTCTACACGTACGGAACGGGGCACGCCTCGTTCGACGTGGACGAGCGGATCCGCCAGACGGCGATCGTGCTGGACTTCCTGGCACGGTCTGTGCCGGGCGCCACGCGGCTCGAGGGCCTGGATGCGCACCTGGTGGCAGCGGGCATCGCGAGCGCCGCCGGCTGAGCACGGCCTGACATTCGCCCAGCCCGAGCTGGCTCTCGCCCAGCCCAGGAAGGAACAGCCGGCCACGGAACCGGGCCGGGCGACGCCGGTGAGGCGCCTCGCATGCGCTCTCGGGCTGCGGCACGTTGCACGGGGCGGATCCCTGCGGCAGGCGACGCCCCGGCCACGCCCGACCGCGTCGTGCTCGTCCTCCCTGGACGACGGTGGCGCCGGAGGGGGCTCATCGCCGCAATGACTCGAGCCATCATCCGAACCGGTAGCGCGCCTCCTGCCCCCGGCACCGCGGACCGCGTCCGTAGCGGATCTCGCCGGCGGTGACGTCCGCCAGGCACCAGAAGACGGTGACGGACGTCTCCGAGCCATCGTCGTGCCGGCAGATCGCGGGCGAGGTCGCGTGATCCGAGAGCGCGGCCAGCAGCTGGTCCGGGCCGAGCGATCCCGGCGCCGGTCCGGCGCCCGCGGCACCGTCCAGCAGCTCCAGCGCCCGCGCCAGCCTGACCGCCGACCGGCGCGCGTAGGCGCGATCCCCCTCGTACTGCCGCATCCGTTCGCAGGCGTAGTGGTTGGTGTGGGCGAGCGTCCCGGCGGGCGACGGCCCCGTGACCTCGGCGTCCGTGGCGGACCCCTCGACGTTCACCACGCGGCCGTCACGGTGCGCGAACACCGTGTTGTACGACGATGCCCGGTCGGGCCGGAGCGCCATCGACACGGCCTCGTCGAGGGACCGCGCGGTCAGCTGCTCCCGGACCATGAGGAGCCGCGGGACGCCCACGCGCTCGTCGTTGGGCGAGAGCTCGTTGCCCGTCAAGGACAGGCCGGCGGCATTCCAGCCCACGCTGATCCACGGCCCGATCCCGAGGGAGAACACGACAGGCTCGTCCGGAACCCGCCACTCGATGGCGATCACCTCGGCCTCGGACGCCGGCGACAGGTCGTTGGTGTGGGCAACCCATACGTGACCGTCGGGGGTCGCGGGCGGCACCGCGACGATGTCGCTGCACCGGCCGTCCACCAGGGACCCGGCGGTGGCCTGCGACGGGCGAACCGTCCAGATCTCCTCGATCGAGGCCGCGAACAGGGCCATCGGGTCCACGCCCGCGCCGTCCGCGACCCCGTCAAGCTCCTCCACCAGCCACGGGGTGGCCGCGAGCGTGGCATCCCGGTAGCGGGCCGCCAGGGCGAGCTGCTCGGACCGGGAGCGACGAGGGGGCAGCGCCGTATCGAACGCGACCGCCTCCCGCAGGACCTCCGCCGTGGCGAGGCCGACCTGGCGCCCGACCTCGCGGTGCGAGCCCGACACGGCGAGAAGCGGAATCCCTCCCGTCATGGGACCGTCGTACCCGCCGGGAAGCTCGCCCGCCACGGGACCTACCGCCCCGCGCGTGCCTTCGGCGGCGCCGGCATGCGCCGCTCGCCGCGAACCAGGAAGTGCACGAACCAGTCACGGACCTGGACCAGGTTCTCCGCGCGCCGGAACGGGCTCCCGCCGCGGGTGAGCTCGTGGCTCTCGTCCGGGACACGCATGAACCGGACTGGACGCTTCAGCGTGCGGAGCACCGTGAACAGGGCCTCGGCCTGGCCGACGGTGCAGCGCAGGTCCCGCTCCGCATGCTGGATCAGCAGCGGCGTGTGGACGTTGGCCGCCAGCGAGATCGGCGAGATCGAGTCGAAGTAGGCCGGGTCGTCCCACGGCGAGCGGCCGAACTCGATCTGCGCCCACTCACCACCGGAGATGTCGCCGGTCATGAACAGCATGCCCATGTCCACCACGGACCGGCACGTGACGGCCGCCTTGAAGCGGTCCGTCCGACCGACGATCCAGTTGGTGAGATAGCCGCCGTACGAGCCACCGGTCACGCCGAGGCGGTCGGGACTGGCCAGTCCGTCGGCCACCGCCGCGTCGACCCCCGCGATGACGTCTGCCATCGGGCCGTCGCCCCAGTCGCCCAGGTTGGCCCGGTTGAACGCCTCGCCGTAGCCCTCGGAGCCGCGCGGGTTGCACGCAAGGACAGACACGCCTACGCCCGCGAGGACCTGCCACTCCAGGATCGGCGACCAGCCGTACAGCGTATGCGGACCGCCGTGGATCTCGACCGCCAGCGGCTGCGCACCCGGCCCCGCCGGATACAGCCAACCCTGGATCTCCCACCCGCCGCTCATCCATCGGCGCTCGACGGGCTCGATGAACGCGATCTCGGCCGCCAGGGCCGCGTTGAGCGCGGTGAGCGAGCGCCGCTCGCCGGCCACGGCGTTGGCCCCTGCACCGGCAACGTCGAACGAGACCACCTCGGGCAGCGCGGTGGCCGCGGACCGGACCGCCACCACCACATCGAGGCCGTCCACCGCCAGCGCGTCCCAGCCCGAGAGGTATTGGCGGCCCGTCGTCAGCCGCGCCGGCTCCGCTCCGCCGGCCAGCGGGACCCGCCACAGCTCGCAGCTCCCGTCGATCGGGGCAGTGAACAGGACGGAGGCGCCGTCGGCGGACATCGCGATGTGCGCGCCCTCGCCGAGGGTCAGGTCGCTGTTCATCGCGGCGTCCGGCTTGAGCTCGCTCGAGGCGAGCAGGTCCGTCCCGCCGCCCTTGCCCGCGTCCGACCCGTCGGCGGCGAACCGCCAGATCCCGGTCCGGTACCCGCCCCGCGGGAACCGCTCGCCGATCGCCACGATCGCGGCGCCGTCGCGGGTCCATGCGGGTGCGTCGAAGCCCGCGTCGTCTCCGGATGCCACGGCGGTCACGACACCGGTGGCCACGTCGACGGTGAACACCATGGAGCGGTAGGCCAGGTCCGGGTCCCGGCGGCGGTTGGCCGTGAACGCGATCCGCGTCCCGTCCGGGGACCAGGCGGGCGCCGCCTCCGGCGTCGGCCCCGCGACCAGCGGGCGGGCCTCGCCGGTGGCGACGTCCACCAGCCACAGGTGTGCGTCCTGGTCGTCGATGAACCCGGCGCCGTTGTACTGGTAGCCCAGCTTGTCGAGGTAGCGGTAGTCGGACAGCGGAGGCTCGCCGGGCTTCGGCTTCGCGGGCCGGCCGCGCCGCTTCTCATCGGCCTCCATCGTGGCCCCCAGGGACGAGGTCAGCACGGCGAGCATCCGGCCATCCGGCGACCAGGCGAACTCGTTCACCCCGCGCGGGAGGTCGGTGAGGCGCCGCGCCTCGCCGCCGCCGAGTGGCAGCAGGTGGACCTGGACGGCGTCCTGGCGCTCCTTCGGCTCCGTCGGCCTGTCCGGCTCCTCCTCGACCTGCAGCCGGCGATCCGACAGGAACGCGAGCGTCCGGCCGTCCGGCGAGAACCGCGCGTGGCGGTCCGTGCGCGCTCCGATGGTCACCTGGCGGGCCTCGGCGGACCCGTCCACCGGTGCCACCCAGATCGCGTGGCGGTATCCGTCGAACCCGACGGCGTTCCGTTTCACGGTGAAGGCGACGCTCCGGCCGTCGGGCGAGAGGCACGGATCGAACGGGACCAGGATGCGGTACAGGTCGTCGGGGCGTGCGGGCCTGGGCACGTGGGTCCTCCGGGTGGGCACGTTGGGCGTCCGCGCCATTCGGCGGACTGAGGGTGTTGCCCGAAGTCTAGCCCGGGGCAAGGGGCTACCATCGGGGCGCGATGGCCGAGCAGCTCTCCTTCCGGCTCGAGCCGGCGCTGCCACGTCCGGGCGGCATTGCGCCGATGTGGCCGACGCCGTACCCCGAGCCGTTCGATTCGTCGGACTTCCTGTTCGAGCCCACCTGGGGCGGCCACCGCGTCCTCGTGTTCGTGGAGCCCGCGGAGCATGCCGGCGACGGCGACGTGCGGCTGGTCGACGGGGCCGGGCGGGAGCTGGCCGCCCGTCTCCCGGAGCTGGCAGGGCTGGGGGTCCGGGTCGCCGCCCGGTCCGCCGTGCTCGACGGGGAGCTGGTCGTCGTGGACGGGCGGGGACGGGCGGACGACGGGGCGCTGCGTGAGCGCCTGGCCGGGCACCCGGGTCGGCCGGTCGCCCTCCTGGTGTTCGACCTGCTCCACATCGACGGACGGTGGCTCCTCAACCAGCCGTTGGACAAGCGGCGCGACCTCCTGCGGCGGGTGCTGCGGCCGGGTGACGAGGTGGTGATGGTCCCGGCGGTCGAGGGCGAGGGCCGCGCGCTGTACGAGGCGGTGGCCGCCCAGGGAATCGCCGGCGTCCTGGCGAGACGGCGGACGAGCCCGTACCTGCCGGGCGTCCGGAGCGCCCTGTGGCGGTCGATCGTGGCGGCGCCCGCGCGCGAGACGGACCCGGGGGAGGCGGACCCCGCCGAGCCGTCGGTCGGCGAACCACTGGAGGAGCCCACATCGGGCACGGCGCCGGTCCTCGCGCTCTTCCGCCGCCTGCCGTTCGACGAGGACCCCGCCGAATAGGCGGCGACGCCAGCGGCGTGCATGGGCGCCGGCGACGACGGCGACGGATGACCGCTCACAAGTCCGATCGAATGTCGTAAGATCACCGAGCGCAACCAATCGCAAACAGTCGTAATAGATCGCCCGCATTCGGCAGACGCCCGCCGGGCGCCTGGTGAGGCGGCTGCGACGGCCCCGGCGAAAGAGGAGCAGGACGCCAGATGCACGGCGCACACGATCCCCGGGCCGCGGCGACGGCCGACAACGTCGGGCGTCCCACGGCCAACGCGCACGTGCATCTGCCGCCGAACTTCTCGGCGTTCGAGACGGCCGAGGACGCGGTCCGGACCGCCGCCGCGGAAGGCCTCCGGGTGATGGGCGCCTCCAACTTCCACGACCTGCGGATCTACTCCCGGTTTGCAGAGGAAGCCAGTGCGGCAGGGATCGTGCCGCTCTTCGGCGTCGAGTTCATCTCCGTCGACGACGAGCTGCAGGCGGCCGGCACGCGGGTCAACGATCCTGCCAACCCGGGGCGGGTCTACCTGTGCGGCAAGGGTGTCGACCCGTTCGCACCGCCCACGGCAACCTGGAGCCGCCTTGCCCTGGAGGCTCGC
>Ga0302322_100005327_pt1 | contig 11284 bp, 7 predicted proteins | sample Fen_T0_2_FD_203757 | JGI IMG/M metagenome (GOLD analysis project Ga0302322, IMG submission 203757) | Peat permafrost microbial communities from Stordalen Mire near Abisko, Sweden - Fen_T0_2 | ecosystem: Environmental > Terrestrial > Soil > Wetlands > Permafrost | place: Sweden: Abisko... | reverse complement strand
TCACGTCTTCGAGGGCTTCGGTCGGTGTGGCCATGAGGGAGTCTCCCGGGTGGTGAGAAAGTCACCGTGCACTTAGAGAACGCAGACTATAGTAACTAGGACGTCCATGTAAGTGACCGGCCCCAACTCCCCGACCCGACGGAGCAGTCATGACCCGACGCATCCTCGTGATCACCGGCGGCCATCGGGTGGCCATGGACGACTTCCTCGGGGCCGTCGCGACGGTGTGCGCTGAGCGCGGCTGGGTGTGGGCGCACGCGACCCAGCCGACGGCCCAGGCATGGCTGACCCCAGAGCACGCCGGACGGTGGGACGCGATCCTCCTGCACGACATCCCGGGGTTGCGCCTCAAGCGCGGCACGGAGCCGATCGTCGAGGGACCCGATGCCACGACCGCGGCGAACGCGGCCGCCCTGCTGGCACTCGGGCAGGGACTGGTGGTGCTCCACCATGCGATCTCCGCCTGGCCCGGTTGGGAGGGCTGGGCAGAGGCGATCGGCGCCCGGTTCAACTACCGGCCGGCGCGGATGCGGGGGGAGGACCTCCCGTCATCGGGCTACCGACTCGACCGGTTCACGGTGAAGGTGACCGACGCTGGCCATCCGATCTGTTCGGGAGTCAGCGACTTCGAGATCGACGATGAGCTGTACTTCGCTCCCGTGCTCACCGACCGCATCCGGCCGATCCTCGAACACGACGCCGACATGTCCGGCGACCTGTTCCAGGACACCTTCGACGAGGTGTCGAACGGCTCGAGCACAGGGGTCACCTGCGCCGATCGCGGTGCCGACGGAGGGCTTCATGGGGGCAGCCGCCTGATGGGCTGGACGACCACCGCCGGAACGAGTCCCGTGGCGACCCTGCTCATGGGCGATGGCCCGAGCACGTTCGCCCACCCGATGTTCCGACAGCTGCTCGCAAACGCCCTGGCCTGGGTGAGCAGCGACGAGGCCCGAGCCGAGGCTTCGGCCCAGCCGTTCCCCGTCCCGTTGCCCTGAGGGGCCCGGCGTCGCCCGAACCCTCCGGCTCAGGCGTCGACGATCATCCGCGGCGTCGAGCCGTGCGGGCCGCCAGGGCCATGGCAATGATCAGAGCAGCGCCGTTGAACAGCTGAGTGACATACGTCGGCGCGCCGGCCAGCTGGAGTCCGGTGACACCGGTAGCCAGCAGCAGGATCGCGACAAGGGTGCCGAGGACGTTGACGCGGCCCGGGCGGATCTGGGTAGCGCCGAGGAAGACCGCGGAGAAAGCCGGCAGCAGGTAGTTGACGCCCGAGTCCGGAGCACCGTTCGCGTTCTGCGACAGGTAGACGATGCCAGCGAAGCTTGCGACCACGGCCGAGGCGATGAACGACACTGTGATGATGCGGCCGACCTTGACGCCGGCCAGTCGCGCGGCGACCGGGTTACCGCCAACGGCGTAGAGATAGCGCCCGCCGGGCGTGTATTCCAGGACCCACCAGATGATCACGGCCAGCACGCCCGCGTAGTAGACGGAGGCGGAGATCCCGAACCACTGCTGTCGGGCGAACTGCAGGAACGGCCCGTAGCCCTCCTCGGAGAGGACCAGCTGCCCACCGCCGGAGATCATGTACGCCACTGCGGCCAGGATCGAGCTCATGCCCAGGGTGCCGATGAACGAGTCCACCTTGAACTTGACCACGACGAGCGCGTTCGCGAGTCCGATGAGCACGCCGATGAGAAGCGCGCCGCCGCAGGCGAAGATCACGCCCTTGTGGTTGAGCAGCGCCCAGCCCGTGAAGCAGGCGGAGACGGTCAGGGCGCCTGCGATGGTCAGGTCGAACGCTCCTGCGGCCACCGGCACGATCAGGCCCAGCGCCACGATCGTGCTGATCGCCTGGAAGGACAGGATCGTCTTGAAGTTGTCCCACGACAGGAACAGATCAGGGATCCACAGCGAGAAGATGATGACGAGCACAGCCCAGACGTAGATGCCGCTGTACTTGTCGAAACCCAGGTTGATGCGACGCTTCGGCTTCACTGCAGCGCTGTCGGGCGCGGGGGCGGTCTGCACGTCGGTCATGTCTTCGGCTCCGGTTCTTCTGGCGGTGTTCGGGGAGGTTGGTGGGGGTCAGGCAGCCGGGTCGGCCGCATCGCGGCCGATCGTCGCCGCCGTGATGTTGTCGGCCGTGATCTCGTGGCCGCGAAGGATGCCGGCGACCTTCCCGCGGCGCATGATCACGACGCGGTCGCACACCCGCACGAGTTCCTCGTGGTCGGTGGAGCAGACGAGAACCGCGGATCCCTGGGCCGCCGCCTCGTCGATCAGCTTGTGGATGTCGGCCTTCGCGCCGACGTCCACGCCCTGCGTCGGCTCGTCGAGGATGAGTACCTCGGGCTCCTGCCGCAGCCAGCGGGCGAGGATCACCTTCTGCTGGTTGCCGCCGGACAGCTGCGACATCGTGTACTCGGTCTCCCCGCCTGGCTTGACCGTGAGGCGATCCAGCCAGATGCGCACGTCGGCTCGTTCGGGCCGACGACGCAGGATTCCCATGGTCATGTGGCGGCCCGGGTCCACCAGCGTGATGTTCTCCCGAAGCGTCTGGTCTATCAGCGAGGCATTCGCGTGCCGCTCGGCCGGAACGAGAGCGACGCCTCGCTCGATCGAGATGTCCGGACGATTCTGCGGCAGCACCTTGCCGTCGACGCTGATCACTCCGCCGCGCTCCATACCGCCGAACACCAGGCCCGCGACCTGCTCGCGACCGGAACCGGTGATCCCGGCCACGCCGACGACCTCGCCGCGGTGGACCGAGAGGTCCATCGACACGACCGAGCCACCGCTGACCTCAGAGAGGGTGAGGATCTCCAGGCCATGCTCGCGCGCGTCAGCCGAGTCCTTGTTGTGCTCCTCGAGGGTTCGGCCGATGACCAGCTCGATGAGCTCGTCCTCGGTGAGTCCCTCCACGGGGCGGGTGACGATGTGCTTGCCGTCGCGCAGCACCGTCACCGAGTCGGCCATCTCGAAGACCTCGTCGAAGTGATGCGAGACGAACAGGACCGCGACACCGGAGTCGGCGACCTTGCGCACGAGCTGGTACAGCCGCTGGGCCTCGGCGTTGGGGAGGTTGGCGGTGGGCTCGTCGAGGATGAGCATCTTTACGTCGCTGCCGCGGTCGGACATCGCCCGGGCGATGGCGACAGCGGTGCGCTCGGACATCTGCAGGCCGGCCACCGGCACCCGCACGTTGATGTCGTAGCCCAGGGCCGTCAGCGCCTCGCGGGCCGCGGCCCGCTCCTTGCGCCAGCGGATCGTCTTGAGCGGGTTGGTGATGTAGCCCTGGCCCATGGCCATGTTGTCGACGGCATCGAGGTTGCCCACCAGGCCGAGGTCCTGGTGCACGAACCGCAGGCCCACCGACTCGCTCGCGACCGGGGCCTCGAACGGCAGTTCGACGCCACCCACCGTGACCTCGGTCCCCGCCTCGGGTGCGTGGAAGCCGGCGAGGATCTTGATCAGCGTCGACTTTCCGCAGCCGTTCTGGCCGACCAGGGCACGGACCTCGCCCGGCTCCACATCGATGCTCACGTCGTCCAGCGCCTTCTGCACGCCGAAGATCTTCGATGCATGGCGCACCGTCAATGCGGTGGTCATCGGCCCTCCCTCAAGGTCGAGCGAACACTACAGGCCGTTCCGGAAATGAATGGCCGTCCTAGTACTTTCGTTGTCATCGTGTTACGCCGCGTCCAGCCGGGCATGCGCGGCGGCCAGTCGGGCCACGGCGATACGCGACGGTGAGCACGAGACGTAGTCGAGTCCGAGCCGCTCGCAGAAGGCGATCGACGACGGGTCGCCGCCATGCTCACCGCAGATCCCGAGCTTGATTTCGGGTCGGACCTCCCGGGCCCGGGCGACCGCGAACTGCATGAGAGACCCCACGCCATCGTCGTCGAGTTCCGCGAAGGGGCTCGCCGTCATGAGCCCCTTCTCCAGGTACGTGCCGAGCATGCGGCGCTCGACGTCGTCGCGGGAGAAGCCGTACGTCAACTGGGTGAGGTCGTTGGTACCGAAGGACATGAACTCGGCCCACTGGGCGAGCCTGTCGGCCATCAAGGCGGCTCGCGGGGTCTCGATCATCGTCCCGATCTTGAACGGCACGAGCGTCCCGGTGCGGGAGGCCACCTCCTGGTTGACGCGTCGGATGAGGCGCAGGCTCATCACCAGTTCCTCGGGAATCGACACCAGCGGGACCATCACCTCCAGCTCGGGCTTGATGCCGTCGGTGGTCACGACGTCGACCCAGGCGTTGAAGAGTCCCTCGACCTGCGCGGGGTAGAGGCCCTCATGCATCAGGGCGAGGCGGACGCCCCGCACGCCGAGCATCGGGTTCTCCTCGTGGAGGTGGCTGAGCATCCGGGCCTGGTGCTCGTCCTCCGCATCCTCGGCGCTGGAGGGGAGGAACTCGTGCATCGGCGCATCGAGCAGCCGGACCGTGACCGGCCGATCACCCACCGCGCGGAGCAGTTCGCGGAAGTCCTCGCGCTGGGCGTCGGCGAGATCGCGCAGGGCCGCCTGCTCGGCGTCGAAATCGTGGGACAGGATGACGCGGCGCACCAAGGGCAGGCGCTCGCCGAGGAACTGGTGCTCGGTGCGGCACAGTCCGATGCCCTGGGCTCCGTTGGCCATGGCCACCTCGGCATCGGGTCCGGTGTCGGCGTTGGCGCGCACCCCCAGCCGGCGGGCGTCGTCGGCCCATCCCAGGAGGGTCGTCAGGCTCGGCGACGGGGTGGGTCGCTCGATGGTGAGCGCGCCGACGTAGGCGACACCCGTCGCGCCATCGATCGAGATGACGTCGCCCGCAGTGAGGGTGTGCTCCCCCGCCGTGACGGTCCGCGCGTCCCGGTCGATGCGCAATCCGCCCGCGCCACAGATGGCCGGGGTACCCATGCCACGTGCCACGACTGCGGCGTGCGATGCCGAGCCGCCGCTGACCGTCAGGATGCCAGCGGCGGCCATCATGCCGGGCAGGTCGCCAGGGCTGGTCTCGCTCATCACGAGGATCGACGACTCACCGGCCTCCATGTACTCGACCGCCGATTCCGAGTCCAGCGCAATGCGCCCGACAGCCGCTCCCGGCGAGGCGTTCAGTCCGGCGACCAGTTGAACCTCGTTGCCCGTGAGCTTCGGCTGCGGATGCAGCAGTTCAAGCACGTGGACCGGCTGCGTGCGTCGGACGGCCTCGGCCTCGTCGGTGATGCCACGGATCGCGAGATCGACGGCCAGGCTGGTGGCCACTCGCGCGTTGGGCCGACGTGACTGCTCGAGACCCACCAGGGCCAGTCCGTCGAGTCCGTACTCGAAGTCGACGACGACCGCGCTGCGCAGCCGCCCCTCGAGTTCGGCGAGGACGCCGGTGAGCATCTCCACGCCACCGGGCAGCTCGTCCAGGGGATGGCCGACCAGCTGGCGTTCACCGGAGAACCGGAAGCCGTGCCGGAAGGCGCCAGCGGGTGCGAAGGCGCCACTCTCGGAGTTGCGGGACGTTGCGTACCCATGACCCTCGTCGTCGTGCTCCGTGACGACGACCGTCTCCAGGTGCAGGGCGAGGGGCAGGTCGGCCGGCAGGTTCTGCTTCTTGCGCGCCCGCGCCGCCCGCGGGGAGTTCCAGCGCTCGATCATGGCCCGAGCGCCCGCGGCGACCTGCTCGGAGCGCTTCGTCGGGAAAGGCGAGGTGCCCTTCTCCGCGCAAAGCGCACGGAAGGGGTCCACGCGGGCAAGGGGATCGGGGTAGTCCATGTCGAGGGTGCCGAGATCGTCGGCGGAGACGCCGAGGGCGTACTCGGCGATGAATACGGCCGACTTCCACCACGCCTCCGACAGGTCGGCGCGCGCCCGGGCACCGAGGCCCTCGGGGATGATGCTGCGCTTCAGACCCAGGCACACGAGGTCCGGCGGCAGGCCGGCCGCCTCCACCGGGGCACTGGCACTCAGCCGCAGGAGGACCAGGCCACCGGAATCCGTGGTGCCACTGATCGTTCGGCCGGAGATCTTCTCCAGCAGGTTCATGGCGGCCTTGGCCCGATCGGGAGCGGTCATGCCCGGAACGTTGGGAACCGGGATCGTCAAGCCGGCGGCCACCGGCAGTCCGAGGCCGGCCAGCGTCTCCAGCTGGATGCCTCGGGTGCACAGCGCACGCTCGTCCAGACCGCGCTCGATCCCCTTGCCGAAGGGGACCAGCCCCACGTCATCGGTCGGCAGGGTCCACGGGGCTGCTCTCATGCGGCGCCACCGGAGATGAGGCGCTCCTCCAGCTCCTCGTCCTCCTTGCGGGACATGCCGATGGTGAGGAGGAGTTCCTGGTGAAGGTGCATCCACACCGTGTGGTACGAGTCGATGATCGGCGATGCGAGCCACGAGTCGTCGCCGTCGTCGAACTTCTCCAGCGCCTCCGTCAGGCGCGGCCGGTAGACGCCCACCCGCGGGATGTCGTCGGCGAAGCGCTTGATCAGCGGGCCCACGGCGGAGTCGATGTCCTCCAGGCGGTCGCGGATGTCGGCGTCATAGCCGTCGTCGGAATGGTCGTTGACGGAGCCGTCGGGTCGCACCTGCCAGGCGGTGCACAGGTCGCGCAGGCGCCGGTTGACAGGGAGGAACTTGTGGAAGGTGTCCATGAGCCGCTCGCGCTCGGGCGCGTCCGCGGGCAGCCGCAGGAGTCCGGACACGATCTCGGTCCCAGCGGGCGTCGGCATCATGATCGGCCCCTTGAGCAGGATCAGTCCCTGATCGGCCAATGCCTGCTGGTCGGCCGAGGCCTCCCCCCGAGCCATCCCCCGCACCACCATGGCGATCAGGGCATCGCGCTCGTTGTCGGACAGGACCACATCGGACATTGATTCCTCCTGAACAGCAGGCTCCGGGGCCGGAGTCGATCACTAGGAAGTCCTACTATCGCAGACGTCGGCTTTCATTTGTAGAGGAAGTCTCCAGAAACCCGATCCGCGGGTCGATCGCGTGGCTAGCATCCCGCTCAGCGCACCCATCCTGTCTAGAGGAGTCCCTGATGAAGGCCGTCCAACTGCCCGCCTGGAAGTCCGATCCCGTCCTCGTCGACGTCCCCGTTCCGACCGCCGGCCCGGGCCAGGTCGTCATCAAGGTCGCCGGCGCGGGGCTGTGCCACAGCGACCTGCACCTCCTCCACGACTTCGACGAGGGCATGTTCCCGTGGGCGCCGCCGTTCACCCTTGGCCACGAGACGTCCGGATGGATCCATCAGGTGGGCGAGGGGGTGTCCGGCCTGCAGACGGGGGCCCCGGTCGCGGTTTACGGCCCGTGGGGCTGCGGCCACTGCCCGGCGTGCGACCGCGGGCAGGACACGTACTGCCATGCCCCCACCGACAGCTACGGATCCGCGTTCGGCGGCGGTCTCGGGGTCGATGGCGGCCAGGCTGAGTACATGCTCGTCCCGGACGCCCGCTTCCTCGTGCCGATCCCCGACGCCCTGGATCCCGTGGCCGCCGCGCCGCTGACCGACGCGGGCCTGACGCCCTACCACGCCGTGAAGATCTCGCTCCCGAAGCTGGTTCCGGGCTCGACCGCGGTGACCATCGGCGCAGGCGGGCTCGGGCACATGGGCGTTCAGTTCCTGCGGGCGCTGACCGGGGCGAACATCATCACGATCGACCTGAAGGACGAGGCCCTCGCCCTGGCCCGCGACTGCGGTGCCGACGTGACCATCAAGGCCGACTCCGAGGACGTCGCGGGGCAGGTCAAGGCCCTCACCGGAGGGCGAGGCGCCCAGGCCGTCATCGACTTCGTCGGCAGTGACGCGTCCCTCGCAACGGCGGTCGGCTGCACGGCCGTGCAGGGCGACCTCACCATCGTCGGCGTGGCCGGCGGCAGCTTCCCGATGAGCCTGTTCTCTCCTCCCTACGAATGCGCCGTGCGCTCGATCTACTGGGGCACGCTCGGCGAGCTCGGCGAGGTCCTCGCCCTGGCTGCCAAGGACAAGATCACGCCGGAGTACTCGACGTACTCCCTCGATGCCGCGCTCGATGCCTACGCAGCGATGACGGCGGGGACCCTGCGGGGCCGGGCGGTCATCGCCCCCTGACCCCTGGCAGTCCGACCGCAGATTCATCTAGATGAATAGCGACTTTCTGCGGTCGGACTGCGGTAACGCCGTGACATAGTGGCCCGTGACCACCGCGCAAGTGCTCTCCGCCGCCCTTGAGCCCATCACCGTCGGCACCATGGACCTCCCCAACAGACTGTTCGTGCCCACGCACGGCGGCGGGACCGGTTCCATCAAGCACGACGAGGCCCGGTTCGAGGATCTGGTGGCCTACGGGCTCCAGCGGGTCGACGGCGGCTTCGGGTGGATCCACGGCCCGACCGGGCACGTCCGCCACGTCGGGATCCCCGGCTTCGAGCCGACCGGGATCGGGGCCGCCGGGCACGCGGACGGCATCTTCGGGCATCCCGCCTTCCACGAGCGACTGGCGTCGTTCGCCGACAGGGTGCACGCCAAGGGCGGCCACCTGGGTCTGCAGCTCCTCCAGCAGGGCGGCATGCCCAGCGCGCCCTCACCGACCTTCTCAGGCTTCCTCGACCACCGGGGCGTGCACGTCCTCAGCCTCGAGGAGACCCGGTGGGTGATCGAGGAGTACATCGCATCGGCCGCCCTGGCGGTGGCGACCGGGATCGACTCGATCGAACTGCACGCCAACCACGACGACATGCTCGAGTGGTTCATGTCCCCGCTCACCAACACCCGCACCGACGAGTACGGCGGCTCGTTCGGGAACCGCATGCGGTTCCTGCGCGAGATCGTGGAGGGGGTCCGGGCTCGCGTCGACCGACCGTTCACGTTCGGCCTGCGGCTGGCGATGGACCAGATGATGGACGGCGGTTACGGGTTCGAGGACTGCGTCCGCGTGATGCAGTCCTTCGAGGCCGACGGATCCGTCGACTACTTCAGCCTCGACGTGGGCGGCAACTGGGGGCCGGTGTCCTACATCCAGCACGGCATGTACCCCGAGGGGCACTGGGCGCAGATGTGCGGCGAAGCCAAGGCCGAGGTGTCCCTGCCCGTCCTGTACGTCGGACGCGTCGTCCACCACGAGACGGCGGAGCGGATCATCGCGAGCGGCCAGGCGGACATGGTCGGCATGGTCCGCGCGGTGATGGCCGACCCCGAATGGCTGAGCAAGGAGCTGGAGGGTCACCGTGACGAGGTCCGGCCGTGCATCGCCCTCAACGAGTGCATCCATCGCTACACCGTCGACGGGCTGCCCTTCAGCTGCGGCGTGAATCCGCGGGCGGGCAGCGAGTGGAAGCGGCCGGTGACGAGGGCAGCAGCGCGCAGGCGGCTGCTCGTCATCGGTGGCGGACCCGCTGGCCTGGAACTGGCAGCGCAGGCCGCCGAGCGCGGGCACTCGGTCGAGCTGTGGGAGGCCAAGGGGGAGCTGGGCGGGCGCTTCGCCGTCGCCGCGCAACTGCGCGCCAATCAGCCCTATCGCGACTGGATCGACTGGGCTGCCGATCGCCTGCCCCGACTCGGTGTCGACGTCTACCTCGGTCGTCAGGCACGCGTGCAGTCCGTCCTGGACCACGGGGCCGATGTGGTCGCCTTCGCCACCGGCGCCCTCGGCCGACGACCCGGTATTCGGGGCGAGTACCTCCCGCACGTCGTCGGCGCCGACGCCGTCGTTCTCGGCTCGTGCGCACCCCTGGGTCGCCGCGTGCTCGTGCTCGCGGTCGACGATGGGCCGGCCCCGCTCACCGTGTCCGACCACCTGGCGCACCTCGGCCACGAGGTCACCGTCGCGTTCGAGACCCCCGGGCCCTCACCCCTGGTGGGCAAGTACTCCGCCGGTGCCATGTTCGCGAGTCTGGACGCGGCCGGCGTGACGATCCTGAACATGGCCCACGCGGTGGAGATCCACCCGACCTCAGTGGATTTCGCCCACGCCTACAGCGGCCGCCGCTTCTCGGTCGAGGGGGTCGACTCCGTGGTCCTGGTCACCGGCGGCATCGGGAACGACGCCCTGTTCCGGGCCGTCTCGCACCACCACCCGCACACGCACCTGCTCGGCGACGCGTTCGCGCCTCGGCGGGTCACGTATGCGACGCGACAGGCGCTGGCCCTCGCCGAGCAGCTGTAGCAACGACGAAGGGCCCGGCGGAGAGTCTCCGTCGGGCCCTTCGCTGCAAGGCCTAGACGACCTCGAGGATCTCGACCGTGCCCTTCGCGCCATCAACCCGCACTCGATCGCCGGTCTTCAGCATCTGCGTGGCGCCGGGCAGTCCAGCGACACACGGGATGCCGAGCTCGCGCGCGACGATCATGGCGTGCGAGCCCATCGAGCCGGTGTTGACCAGGACGCCTGAGGCGACCAGGAACAGCGGAGTCCACGACGGGTCCGTCTGCGGGGCCACGAGGATCTCGCCGGGCTCGAAGTCGCCGATCGCATCGGTGCCGGTGACGACGCGGACGGTGCCCTCCACAACACCCTGGGAGGACGCAGCACCGATAAGCACCTGGCCGACGGTGGCGCGATCGACTGCATTCGCACCCTTCCGCGGCACGTCGGCCAGCGGGGGGATGGGCTTGCTGGCGTCGAGGAACGTCGGGACCTCGAGGCTCTTGAGCGCGTTCCAGTCCGTCTCGCGCTGGCGCAGCGCCTCGCGCAGCGAGGTGTCGCCCAGCGCGAGCGCGTCGAGTTCGTTGTCGAGCGCGATGAAGATCTGGCGCGAGTGGTCGAGGACGCCCTGGGCGGCAAGGCGCTCGCCGAGCTCGATCAAGGCCATGCGCGCCTCGTTCATCACCTTGATGCAGCTCGACTTGCCGCTCTCGCGCCAGCCGGCGAAGCGTCGCGCCGAGCCGATGGCACCGCGGAAGGCGGCCTCGGTGGCAGCGTCCATGCCGGCAGTCGCCTCGAGCATGGCCTTGTCGGTCTCCGCAGCGTGCGCCGCCTGCTTGGCAGACGGGGACTGCGAGTCGTCGAGCAGGCGCATCTTGTCGACAAGCGACAGGGCCAGTGACGGCTTGGACTCCCAGGACTCGGTCCCGAGATCCCACTCCGACGGGCCGCGGTAGCCGAACTCGCCGATGAAGGCCGCGAAGTCGCTCCAGAATCCGCCGCGCGCCGTGGGCAGCTGCGCCACCACGTTGTCGACGCCGCTGTCGAACAGGGCGGTGAGCTCTGCGTCACCCCGGACCGTGCGCGACAGCGACCACAGGGCGTAGGTCGGCGCTGCGGACTCGACCTCACCGGCATAGCCGAGGATGGTGACGAGCAGATGCGCCTTCTCCGCACCGAGC
>Ga0302322_100005326_pt1 | contig 11286 bp, 10 predicted proteins | sample Fen_T0_2_FD_203757 | JGI IMG/M metagenome (GOLD analysis project Ga0302322, IMG submission 203757) | Peat permafrost microbial communities from Stordalen Mire near Abisko, Sweden - Fen_T0_2 | ecosystem: Environmental > Terrestrial > Soil > Wetlands > Permafrost | place: Sweden: Abisko... | reverse complement strand
CACAGCAAACGCCGCCGCGAACTGGTACTCGTTGTAAAGGATCTCGATGTGCAGCGGCATGGTGTTGGTCTGCCCGCGGATGTGGCCCGACACCACCGACACCGCGCCGAACTCACCCATCGCCCGTGCGTTGCACAGGATCACGCCGTACAGCAGCGCCCATTTCACGTTCGGCAGCGTCACACGGAAAAAGATCTGCCAGCCCGACGCGCCCAGCACGCGGGCCGCTTCTTCCTGCTCGAGCCCTTGCGCCTGCATCAACGGGATCAGCTCGCGTGCCACGAACGGGAAGGTCACGAACACCGTGGCCAGCACGATGCCGGGCAGCGCGAAGATCACCTTCAGGTCGTGGTCGCGCAGCCACTCGCCGAACCAGCCCTGCAGGCCGAAAATCAGCACGTAGATCAAGCCCGCGATCACCGGCGACACCGAGAACGGCAGGTCGATCAGCGTGAGCAGCACGTTCTTGCCGCGAAAGTCGAACTTCGCGATGCACCAGGCCGCCGACACGCCGAACACCAGGTTCAGCGGCACCGACACACCGGCAGCGAGCAGCGTGAGCCAGATGGCCGAGCGCGCATCGGGCTCGCTGATGGCCGCGAGGTAGACGCCCACGCCCTTCTTGAAGGCCTCGAAGAACACCGCCGCCAGCGGCACGAAGAGAAACAGCGTCAGGAACACCAGCGCAATGCCGATCAGCGTGCGGCGCACCCACAGCGGCTCGGCGGTGGCCGCCAGCGCGAGGCGAGGTGCCGTTCTTTGGCCGGCGGCCGGCGTGGCCGCTTTGATCTCGAGTGTGCTCATCAGCGACCCTGGCGCTTGCGCGTCCAGGCCTGCAGCAGGTTGATCGCCAACAGCATCACGAAGGCCGACACCAGCAGCACCACCGCGATCGCCGTGGCGCCGGTGTAGTCGTACTGCTCGAGCTTGGTGATGATGAGCAGCGGCGTGATCTCCGACACCAGCGGCATGTTGCCGGCGATGAAGATCACCGAGCCGTACTCACCCAGCGCACGGGCGAAGGCCAGTGCAAAGCCGGTCAGCAGCGCCGGCGAGATGATCGGGAAGATCACCCGCGTGAAGGTCTGCCAGCGCGTGGCACCGAGCGTGGCGGCGGCCTCTTCGAGCTCGCGCTGCATGTCTTCGAGCACCGGCTGCAGCGTGCGCACGACGAAGGGCAGGCCGATGAAGGTCAACGCGACGAACACGCCGAGCGGCGTGAACGACACCTTGATGCCGACGAGGCCGAGGTACTGGCCGATCCAGCCGTTGCCGGCATACAGCGCGGTCAGCGCGATGCCCGCGACGGCGGTGGGCAGCGCGAACGGCAGGTCGACCAGCGCGTCGACGATGCGCTTGGCCGGAAATTCATAACGCACCAGCACCCACGCGACGATCAGCCCGAAGAAGGCGTTGACGCAGGCCGCGGCGAACGAGGCGCCAAAGGTCAGGCGGTACGAGGCCATCACACGTGGCGACGTGACGGCGTCCCAGAAGGCCGGCCACGTCATCGTGAACGTCTTCAGGAACGCGGCCGACAGCGGGATCAGCACGATGAAGCTCAGGTACAGCAGCGTGAAGCCGAGCGCCAGGTCGAAACCCGGCAGCACGCTGTGCCGCTTGAGCAGGGTGCGCGAGAAGAACATGATTTAGACGTTCGCCCTGAGCCTGTCGAAGGGCAGCGCACAGCACGGCGCCGGCTTCGACAAGCTCAGCCCGAACGGAGTCCGGTGAGACATCAAGGGCTCGACGCTTACTTCTTGGCCGCAGCGAGGATCTGGTCGAAGGTGGCGCCGTCGTCGAAGTGTTCCTTCTGCGCCTTGCTCCAGCCGCCGAAGGCTTCGTCGATGGTGAAGGTGCCGTTCTTCGGGAAGTCTTTCGCGTACTTGGCGAGGATGGCCGCCGAGCGCGGGCGCAGCTGGTGTTTGGCCGCGATCTCCTGTGCTTCGTCGGACCACAGGAACTTAAGGTAGGCCTCGGCCTGCTTGCGGGTGCCGTGTCTGTCGACCACCTTGTCGATCACCGCGACCGGGTTCTCGGCCAGGATGCTCCACTTCGGGTAGACCACATCGAAGTTGTCGCCGAACTCAGCCTTGATGAGGTTGATCTCGCTCTCGAAGGTGCACAGCGCATCGCCGATGTTGCGTTGCGCGAACGTGGTGGTGGCGGCACGGCCGCCGCCGTCGAACACCGGCACGTTGGCGAAGATCTTCTGCACCGTCTCGCGCGTTTGCGCCGGCGTGGCGCCGCCCTTGATCAGCCCGCCCCAGGCGGCCACGTAGGTGTAGCGGCCGTTGCCGGTGATCTTCGGGTTGGGGATCACGACGCTGACGCCGGGCTTGGCCAGGTCGGCCCAATCCTTGATGCCCTTCGGGTTGCCCTTGCGCACCAGGATCACCGTGGTCGAGGTGTTGGGCGCGCTGTTGTCGGGCAGGCGCTTGGCCCAGTCGGCCGGCAGCAGCTGGGCCTTGGCGGCGATGGCGTCGATGTCGCTCGACTGGTTCATCGTGACCACGTCGGCCTCGAGCCCGTCGATCACCGAGCGCGCCTGCTTGCTGGAGCCACCGTGCGACTGGTTGATGGTCAGCTCTTCGCCGGTGCTGGCCTTCCACTGCTTGATGAATGCGGGGTTGATTTCCTTGTACAGCTCGCGCGCCACGTCGTAGCTCACGTTCAGCAAGGCCGGGCCGGCGGCCATGGCCGCGGACGTGGCGCCCAGCAGCAGCGCGCTGGTGATAAGGCTCAAGCTCAGGCTCAGGCCGAGACGGCGGGAAACGGGGCGGGCGGCATGGAACATGGCAAGAAACCTGTGAGTCGCAGAAGCGCGGAGGGCCGATGCTAGGCGATTACGTTACGTTGGGAAACGACTTGCTTGAAGGTTGCTTATTCGAATACTGAATAAAGCCGGGCGCGCCACGGCCGCCCTGCCCTTGCAGAGCTAAGCCGGCGGCGAAGGGCTAGCGGCCGGCTGCGATGCGCTTCACCGCCGAGACCAGCGCATCGATGTCAGCGCAGTTGTTGTAGAGCGCGAGCGACGGCCGCACCGTGCCTTCGACCCCGAAGCGCCGAAGAATCGGCTGCGCGCAGTGGTGGCCCGAGCGCACCGCAATGCCTTCACGATTGAGCGCCGCACCCACGGCTTCGGTCTTGTGGTCTTCGAGCACGAACGACAGCACGCCCGCCTTGTCGGGCGCAGTGCCGATCAGCCTGAGCCCGGGGATCTGCTTCAGGTAGTGCGTGGCGTACTCCAGCAACCCATGCTCGTAGGCGGCGATGTTCTCCAGCCCGATGCGTGTCACGTAGTCGAGCGCCGCGCCCAGGCCCACCGCGTCGGCGATGTTGCCGGTGCCGGCCTCGAAGCGCGACGGCGCGGCCTGGTACACGGTTTTCTCGAAGGTCACGTCGGCAATCATGTTGCCGCCGCCCTGCCACGGGTCGGTGGCGTTCAGCAGGTCTTCGTGGCCGTACAGCACGCCGATGCCGGTTGGCCCGAACACCTTGTGGCCGGAGAACGCGAACCAGTCGGCACCCAGCGCCTGCACATCGGCGCGCAGGTGCGAGACCGACTGCGCGCCATCGAGCAGCACCTTCGCGCCCGCGGCATGCGCCAGGTCGATGATCTGCTTGGCCGGCGTGATGGTGCCCAGCGCGTTCGACACCTGCGTGAACGACACCAGCTTCGTGCGCGGGCCGAGCAGCTTCTGGTATTCGCCGATCAGCACCTGGCCGTCGTCATCGACCGGCACCACTCTCAGCTTGGCACCGACCTGCGCGCAGAGCTGCTGCCACGGCACGATGTTGGCGTGGTGCTCCAGCCAGGTGATGACGATCTCATCACCCGCACCGATGTGCTGGCGGCCCCAGCTCTGCGCCACCAGGTTGATGGCTTCGGTGGTGCCGCGCACGAACACGATCTCGTTGGCCGACGCAGCATTCAGAAAGCTGCGCGCCTTCTCGCGCGCGCCTTCGTACGCATCGGTCGCACGCGCCGCCAGCTCGTGCGCGGCGCGGTGGATGTTCGAGTTCTCATGCTCGTAGAAATAGGCGAGCCGCTCGATCACCGCCTTGGGTTTTTGCGTGGTGGCCGCGTTGTCGAGCCAGATCAGCGGGCGGCCGTTGACGCGCTCGTTGAGGATGGGAAAGTCACGCCGCACGGCGTGCACGTCGAAGGGTGCGCTCGTCGGCACCACCCCCTTCGTGGCATGCGACGCGGGCAGGAAGTAGTAACTCGATGCCGACACCGTGGGCGAGGCCTTCGGCACGCTGGCCGCCAGCAAGGCCTGCAGTTCGTCGGCATAAGGCAGGTCCACCGGCAGCAGCGCCGGGGTCGGCGAGGCCGCTGCAAACGGCAGGCCCGGCGCGCCGCCACCCGGCACCGCCTTGAACAACTCGTTGGCCAGCCGCTCGATCAGCTGCGCGTCAGCGCCCTGCCCGATCACATCAGCTGTAGACATGGTATTTGCCGATCTCCACGCCTTCGAGCACGGCCAGCGCATCGGGCGTCAGCACCGCGAGCGAGCAGTACAGCGAGATCAGGTACGACGCGATCGCCTTGTGGTTGATCCCCATGAAGCGCACCGACAAGCCGATGCTCTGCTCACCCGGCAAGCCCGGCTGGTAGAGCGCGACCACGCCCTGCTTGGCCTCGCCCACGCGCAGCAGCAGGATGCTGGTCTTGCCGTCGACCACCGGCACCTTGTCCGACGGGATCAACGGCAGCCCGCGCCAGGTGAGGAATTGCGAGCCGAACAGCGAGACCGTCGGCGGCGGCACGCCGCGGCGCGTGCATTCGCGGCCGAAGGCGGCAATCGCCAGCGGGTGGGCGAGGAAGAAGGCCGGCTCCTTCCACACCTTCGAGATCAGCTCGTCCAGGTCGTCGGGTGTGGGCGCGCCGGTGCGCGTCTTCACGCGCTGCACATCGGCCACGTTGTTCAGCAGGCCGTATTCCTTGTTGTTGATCAGCTCGCTTTCCTGCCGCTCCTTGATGATCTCAATGGTCAGGCGCAGCTGCTCCTTGATCTGGTTGTGCGGGCTGCTGTAGAGGTCGGACACACGGGTGTGCACGTCCACGACCGTGTTGACGGCGCTGAGGCGGTACTCACGGCCCCACTCCTCGTAGTCGACGAAGGTCTGCGGCAGTTCGCGCTCGTCCAGGCCCGAGCAGGCGACCGACACGGCGGCTTCGTCCTTCACGCGGTTCACACGGTAGATGCCGGCCTCGACCGGCACGAACTGCAGCAGGTGCACCAGCCAGCGCGGCGAGATCGCCGACAGCATGGGCACGGTCTTGGTGGCATTGGCCAGCGTGCGGGCGGCCACGTCGCCGAGGGCGGTCGGTTTTTCTGCGATGTCGGTCATGGGAATGGGAATGGGGGTGAGCTTTAGTTGGGTGACAGGGTCGAGAAATCAGATTTGCCGTTGGCCGGGCCGACCACGGCGGCGGTCACGGCCTGGGCCTGCGACACGTGGCTGCCGGGCGGTACGCTGCGGGTGAGCCACACGTTGCCGCCGATCACCGAACCATGGCCGATGACCACGCGGCCGAGCACGGTGGCGCCGGCGTAGATCACCACATCGTCTTCGACCAGCGGGTGGCGCGCCTCGCCCTTGACGAGCGCGCCGTCGGCGTCGGTGGCAAAGCGCTTGGCGCCCAACGTCACGGCCTGGTAGAGCCGCACGCGGCGGCCGATCACCGCCGTTTCGCCGATCACGACACCGGTGCCGTGGTCGATGAAGAAGCTGTCGCCGATCTGCGCGCCGGGGTGGATGTCGATGCCGGTGGTGGAGTGAGCCAGTTCGGACACCATGCGCGCGGTCAGCGGCGCGCCCAGCGTGTAGAGCACATGCGCCAGGCGGTAGTGCGTGATCGCGGTGATGCCGGGGTAGCAGACCAGCACCTCGTCGATGCTGCGCGCCGCCGGGTCGCCCTGGTAGGCGGCGGCGATGTCGCTGTCGAGCAGCGCCCGGACGGTGGGCAGCTGCTGCGCGAACTGGCGGACGATGTCGACCGCGCGCTGCGCGTCCCGGTCGCCGATCTCGGCCAGGCCGGAGTCGAAATGCAGCTCGCGCCGCACCTGCTCCAGCAGGCTGCGCAAGGCCACGTCGAGCGTGTGGCCGACGTAGTGGTCGATGCCCTCGGTGCTGAACTCGGGTTGGCCCAGCCGGTTGGGAAACAGCGCCGCCGCCAGGCCGTCGAGGATGGCGATCAGCGCCTTGCGCGAGGGCAGGCGCGGCGGCTTGTCGTCGCGCTGCCGGTGGTGAAGCGCCTGGTCACGCAGTTCACGCAATTGCGCGACCACCGGCTCGATCCCCAAGTTCAAGCCACTGGTCATGACGGCCCCAAGGCGCTACGCGCCGCCCCCCGAGGGGAGTCGCCCGCCTTGAGGCGGCTCTGCGTCGGGCTCATGACCAGTCACTTCTTGGTATAGATCTGGTCGAACACCCCGCCATCGGCGAAGTGCGTCTTCTGGGCCTTGGTCCAGCCGCCGAACACCTCGTCGATGGTGAAGAGCTTCACCGGCGGGAAGTTCTTTGCGTACTTGGCAGCCACGGTCGGGTCGATCGGGCGGTAGAAGTTGCGGGCGGCGATGTCCTGGCCTTCGGGGCTGTACAGGTACTCGAGGTAGGCGGTGGCCACGTCGCGCGTGCCGCGTTTGTCGACCACCTTGTCGACCACGCTCACCGGCGGCTCGGCCAGGATGCTGATCGGCGGGTAGACGATGTCGAACTTGTCGGCGCCGAATTCCTTCAGCGACAGGTAGGCCTCGTTCTCCCAGGCCAACAGCACGTCGCCCTGGCCGCGTTCGGCGAAGGTGACGGTCGATCCGCGGGCGCCCGAGTCGAGCACCGGCACCTGCTGGAACAGCTTGGTGATGAACTCCTTGGCCTTGGCGTCGTTGCCGCCCGGCTGCTTCAGCGCATAACCGTAGGCTGCGAGGTAACCCCAGCGCGCGCCGCCCGAGGTCTTGGGGTTGGCGGTGATCACCGACACGCCCGGCTTGACCAGGTCGCTCCAGTCCTTGATGCCCTTGGGGTTGCCCTTGCGCACCAGGAAGATGTAGGTCGAGGTGTAGGGCGCGCTGTTGTGCTTGAGGCGCTTTTGCCAGTCGGTGGGCAGCAGCTTGGCGCGTTCGGCGATCTCGTCGATGTCGTAGGCCAGCGCGAGCGTGACCACATCGGAGTCGATGCCGTCGATCACCGAGCGGGCCTGCTTGCCCGAGCCGCCGTGCGACTGCTTCACGGTCACAGTGTCGCCGGTCTTGGCCTTCCAGTACTTGGCGAATGCGGCGTTGTAGTCCTGATACAGCTCGCGGGTCGGGTCGTACGAGACGTTGAGCAAGGTCACGTCCTTGGCCCAGGTGGCGCCTGCGGCCATGCCCAGGGCGGTGATGGCAACCAGGCTGCGCAGGGTGCGAGAGAGGGTCATGAAAACGTTCTTTCTTTGCAGATGCCGGGGCGGTGGCCCCCATGCTTTACATGCTAAATACAGGCGGGCAAACAAAGAACAAATCAATCAGTGGATGCTTACTCGTAATGAAACTTAGGCACTTGGCGAGCATGGATATGCGCCAAATGAGCATCGGAACAAACTTTCTTTACGTACGTCCAATGAAACCCCTGTCAACATCACTGCGTGCAGCGCCGTTGTGGAGTGACGGTGACCGACAAACCGAGGTGAAACCATGAGCTCTTCCATCGTTGGAGTGAAAAGCGCATCCGCTATGGGTGCTGCAGCCTGCCTGCTGGCCCTGGCCGGCTGCGCCGAAATGCCCACCGGCCCCACGGTCACGGTGATGCCCGGCCCGAACAAGCCGTTCGAAGTCTTCGTCGCCGACGACAAGTTGTGCCGCGACTGGGCGTTGAGTTCATCGGGCAGCCAGAACCCCGACGCCGCGACCAACCGGTTCGCCGGTGCCACGGCCGCTGGCGTCGTGCTCGGCGCGGCCGCTGGCGCGCTGGCAGGCGGCAACCACAACGCGGTCGGCGTGGGTGCGGCCATCGGCGGCGTGACCGGCGCGGCCGTCGGCTCCGACCAGAGCCAGCGCACCGGCTACAGCTCGCAGCGGCGCTATGACATCGCCTACCAGCAGTGCATGTACGCCAAGGGCAACCAGATTCCGGGCCACTACGCGACCACGAGTTACCGCACAGCGCCGGCCCCCGTTCCGCCGGCAGCGCCGCGGCCGCCCGCCGGCATTCAGCCTCCGCCGCCCGTTCAGCAATGACATTTGTCGGGAGCCCCTCATGAACAGCTTGTCCAAAGGCCTGAGAGCCGTCGCGATTGCCACCACCGTCACCCTCGGCCTCGCCGCCGTGGGCGTCACCACCGTCGAAGCCCATCCGCGCGTGCGCGTCGGCGTCTGGGTCGGTGGGCCGTTCTGGTGGGGGCCCGGCCCGTACTACGGGTATGGCGGGTACGGCGGCTACCCCTACCCGTATGTCGTCGAACGTCCCGTCGTCGTTCAAGTACCGGCCGAGCCGGGCGTGGTTGCACCGAGTGCGGCGCAGCAGTCCAACACCTGGTACTACTGCCGCGATGCGCAGATGTACTACCCGTATGTGACGACCTGCGCGTCACCTTGGCAGGAAGTGCCGGCGTCGCCGGCTGCGAATTCGTCGCCAGAACCCGCAGCGGCAGGGCCCGCCACCGCGCCGGCACCGGTGCCGTCGTCATCGACGCGCAACGGCACGCCTGTTCCGTCGCGTTAACGTTGCCTGGTTGACCTCGCCTAGATCGCCCAGCGCACCGCGTGCGCCGGGTGGTATTCCAGCGCGTCGTCCGGCGGCACGCTGACGCCCTCGGGCTGCTGCAGCACCCGGTCGAGAATGCGCTCTTCATAGGCCGCGAAGGCCTGCCCGCGGTGACGCGGCCGGGGCAGCAACACCCGCTCGTCGAGCGCGATGCGGTGGTCTTCGATCTGCACCACGCGGTCGCCCAAGGCCACCGCTTCAGACACGTCGTGCGTCACCAGCAGCGCGGTGAAGCCGTGGCGCAGCCACAGGCGTTCGATCAGGCGGTGCATCTCGATGCGCGTGAGCGCGTCCAGCGCGCCCAGCGGTTCGTCGAGCAACAGCAGGCGCGGCGTGTGCACCAGCGCGCGCGCGAGCGCCACCCGTTGACGCTGCCCGCCCGACAGCACCGCCGGCCATTCCTTCGCGCGATCGGCCAGGCCCACTTGCGCCAGCGCTTCGCGGGCACGCTCCTTCACGTCGGGGCCGGTGAGGCCCAGCGCCACGTTGTCGAGCACGCGCTTCCACGGCAGCAGCCGCGCGTCCTGAAACATGATGCGGATGTCGCTCTGGTGTGCCGCGTGCGCATCGCCATCGAGCAGGATGGTGCCCGCATCGGCCGGCTCCAGGCCGGCCAGCAAGCGCAGCAAGGTGCTCTTGCCGCAGCCGCTGCGGCCCACGATGGCGATGAATTCACCGGGTGCGATCTGCAGGTCGGCATCTAGAAGAACGCGGCGCCCGGCGTAGCCCTTCGACACGCCGGTCACCTCGACCGAGGCGCCTCGAATCTCGATGTCGTGGCGCTTCATGTGTGCACCCTTTGGTAACCCGGGTGCCAGCGCAGCCACCAGCGCTCCAGCCCCTTGGCCAGCAGGTCGGCCAGCTTGCCGAGCAATGCGTAGAGCAGGATGCCCACCAGCACCACATCGGTCTGCAAAAACTCGCGCGCATTCATCGTCATGTAGCCGATGCCGGCCTGCGCCGAGATGGTCTCGGCCACGATCAGCAGCACCCAGGTCAGCCCGAGCGAAAAACGCACGCCGACGAGGATGGACGCCGTCGCGCCGGGCAGGATGACCTGCGTGTACAGCCGCCAGCCGCTCAGCCCATAGCTGCGCGCCATCTCGATCAGCCCCTTGTCGACCGAGCGGATGCCGTGAAAGGTGTTCAGGTAGATCGGAAAAAACACACCCAGCGCCACCAGGAACAGCTTGGCGGACTCGTCGATGCCGAACCACAGGATCACCAGCGGAATGAGCGCCAGCGCCGGGATGTTGCGGATCATCTGCAGCGACGAATCGAGCAGCATCTCGGCCGGCCGGAACGTGCCCGTGAGCAAGCCCAGCAACAGGCCGAGCCCGCCGCCGATCGCGAAGCCCGCGGCCGCGCGCCATGTGCTGGTGGCCACGTGTGTCCAGATCTCGCCCGACACCGTGAGCGACCAGAAGGCTTTCAGCACCGCCCAGGGCTCGGGCAGCACGCGCGTCGACAGCCAGCCGGACTGCGACGACAGCTGCCACACCGCCAGCACGAAGATCGGGAACAGCCAAGGCAGCACGCGCTGCACCTGCGCATGCGCAGCAAATCGCTTCAGCGGCGAATTCGAATCACCAAGGTTCGCCATGCTCAGCTCTGCGACACGCGCGGCACGTAGGTGTTCGCGACGACCTCGCCGAACGGCCCGGTGAGGTTGGCGCCAGCCAGCTTGTCGCGCAGTTTCAGCGGAAGCAGCGGGAACACCAGCTCGGCGAAGCGGTGCGCTTCTTCCAGGTGCGGGTAGCCCGACATGATGAAGTACTCGAGCCCGAGGTCAGCGTACTCCTTGATGCGGTCGGCCACCTGCTGCGGGTTGCCCACGAGCGCCGTGCCGGCCCCGCCACGCACCAGGCCCACACCGGCCCACAGGTTGGGCGACACCTCCAGGCCCTCGCGGATGTTGGCCTTGTTGAATTGGCCCTTGTTGAGTTCGGCCATGCGGCGCTGACCCACCGAGTCCATCTCGGCGAACTTCTTCTGCGCCGCGGCGACCACCGATTCGTCGAGGTGAGACACCAGCTCGCCGGCCGCGGCCCAGGCCTGCTCTTCGGTCTCGCGCACGATCACATGCAGGCGGATGCCGAACTCCAGCGTGCGGCCGTATTTCGCGGCGCGTTGGCGGATGTCGGCCACCTTCGCAGCCACGGCCGCGGGCGGCTCACCCCAGGTGAGGTAGGTGTCGAGCTGCTGCGCAGCCAGCTCGTGCGCTTCTTCCGACGAACCGCCGAAGAACACCGGCGGGTACGGCCTGTTGATCGGCGGGTAAAGCACCTTGCCGCCCTTCACGCTCAGGTGCTTGCCCTCGAAGTCGAAATCTTCTGCATCGTGGCTCTTCGTCAGCAGCTCGCGCCAGATGGTCAGGAACTCGGTCGACTGCACATAGCGCTCCGAGTGCGGCAGGAAGAGGCCATCGCCTTCGAGCTCGCTCGCGTCGCCCCCCGTCACCAGGTTCACCAGCAGGCGACCACCCGACATGCGGTCGAAGGTAGCGGCCATGCGTGCCGACTGCGAAGGCTGCAC
>Ga0302322_100005325_pt1 | contig 11287 bp, 4 predicted proteins | sample Fen_T0_2_FD_203757 | JGI IMG/M metagenome (GOLD analysis project Ga0302322, IMG submission 203757) | Peat permafrost microbial communities from Stordalen Mire near Abisko, Sweden - Fen_T0_2 | ecosystem: Environmental > Terrestrial > Soil > Wetlands > Permafrost | place: Sweden: Abisko... | reverse complement strand
CACCCAGATACTCGCACCCTGCTGGGCAAGTAGTCGGGCGATTGCCTGCCCGATGCCGGAACCGGCACCGGTGATCAACGCGGTTTTCTGATCAAGGGAAAACATGGGGTTGACAGTTACGAACGGAATCAGGCGTCCGCCGCACCATCACCAACCACTTTGCCGGATTCGCGAACGCGGTAAAGAGTGTTCCGGGGGAAGGTGTGACCGTCGCCCGCAAAGTGAACCCACGCGGGCGCCAATCTCGTCCTCGCGTCGGCCAGGCGGACAACTTGCCGGGACCATCGAACCGGTTATTGCCGGTTTCCCGCCATCCCATCGACGCGGACCAATTGCACGAGGAGGATTGGGTGGCGATATCCACTGATTGCTCAATTCATGGAAATTTTTTGACGCCCCGTGTCTTCGTCAGGCTCAGTTTTAACTTTTTGTAACGCCCGGGAACCATTCAGGACTTTTCCCGACGACGGGTATCGAGCAAATTATTGCTCCACCAATTCGACCGGCAATCCGAACCGTATCGTCCATTTCACATTCAACCACCATGCGTTTTACCCCCGCGTTGCCAGCCATTCTACTTAGCCTGTTGCTCACGGCTTGCACGACCGTTGATGTGCCGCCAGCCACCCCGACGCCAAAGCCCGTGGCGGCGCCGGCGAAAAAACCGGCGGCGGCACCGGTGGCCGACAACTCCCTTCCCGCCCTGGCCATCCCGGCAGCTCCCGCGGCCAAGCCGCCCCAAATACCGGCCAGTCTCGCTCCCGAGGTGGCCTCGGTGGTAGTTCATTTGACGGATACCGAGCAAACCGACACGCTGGCTCACGACATTGTCGATACCACCGGTTTTCCGGAGGCCATCGCTTCCCTCGCCCCGGGGGCCCAACCACCCAAGATCGAAAAAGTCGACACCCGCGGCCAGCCACCGGCCCGCGGCCTCACGGCCGATGGCGATTCGGTCAACCTGGTCGAGCGCGATTGGACCGGCTTGGTACTCGTTCCAATCAACAAGTCTCTCTCCAAGGCCTACACCAGCGCGGTCAAATTGCTGAAAGTGGAAGCCCACCCTCTTCAAGACGGTCGCATCCGGGTCTGGATCCGGATGCTCAACCTCGACAAACTTCAATTGCCATCGGAAATCGCCTGCACGTTCAGCATGCGCGGCGACACTCAACCGGTGAGCCCCAATTTCTACGAACTGGAAATTCCATCACGCGAGTATCGCGATGTGTTCTTTGTCTCACCCAAGGGCGATTTGCTCAGTTACACGGTGTTGATCCGGTCCAATCACATCAACTACCGCATCAGTTCCCAGTAGGTCAGGAAACGGCCTGACCACGCGCGGGGTCAGGGCCCTGCGCGGATCCGAACCGAACGTCTGAAACACCCGGATGCCAGGCTATTTCACTGGAGCGCCGCCACCTTGTCCGTCACACCATCGATTCCGGGTGAGCTCATAGATCGCATGGTTTTCACCCGGTTGTTTCAACCTCGGATCCCTTTGCGGTTCAATACGCAGAAGTTGGAATCCATTCTTCACGAGCACCCGCCTTGATACCCTGTTCGATTCCAGCGCCATCGAGCCGATTAGTCGGAGCTTGAGTTGTTCAAACCCAAATTCCAGTACCCGCTTCACCGCGGTGCTCGCATAGCCGCGTCCCCAGTATTTCTGGCCAACCCAGTAGCCCAGTTCCTCCGCCTCATTCCGGGCAATCCCGTGCAGTCCGCAAACACCGACAACCACTTGGCCGGCCTTGATGGCAAAGACAAACGCCCGACCCTCGGCCCGCTCTTTCAGTTGTAATTCGACGAATACTTTCGCCGCACCTGCCGGATAGGGATGCGGAATTCGAGTCGTCGCCGCGATGGCCGGATCGGCGGCCAGAAACTGCAACTCCGCGGCATGCGCCGGACCTAGCAATTCCACGTCAGCTGAAAGCGTCGGCGTTGAGTCACCCATTCGGTCCATTCATCCATTGACCGTCATCAATATTCCGGGGTCAAGCCAATGGCTTTTCCGGCCGAGGTCAAAATCTCGCGCCGGTTCAATCCGAATCGCGGCAGAATGGCTGATGCGCGCCTGTCTCATCGGGGGCAATCTACGCGCTTCGCCCGACCGCGGGTTCCGCGGAGGTTTCCATTCCAATCGCTCAGGAGGATGGAATACTCTCCGCCGGCAGGTAGCCCGCAGCCTCGACGCCAATTCGCCGGCATAGGTCGCGAAACGCCTTTTCGCGATCGCCGCGCAAATCCGATTCGAACTCGAGGAAGACGAGTCGGAGCTCAGGATCGAAGGGTTCCTTGGACTGTCCGCAAACGTACAAGAGCATTGCCGCAAAGTGAACCGCCACCGCTCCGGCTCGATCAAGAGCGCCACGCAGGAGGGCCTCGACCACGAGTGGTGGATGAAAGGAAGCCACCTGCTCCAGAACCTGCGCCAAGCCCCCAAAAAAATTGGCCGTTTCCAGCCCTCGCACCAATGAAGCCGTTCGCACGGACTCCGAAATGAGATGCGGGGCACAGCGGGTAACGGTGTTGCGCACCTCCGGATTTGAACTGTCCATCGCCCCAACCAAGACATCGCGGGCCTGCGGGGTATCGAGCACGGCCAGGGCTTCAAGATCCCGCCAGTCGCGCGCGCCGCGTTGGATCAACCGAGCCTCGATCATCGACTTCTCCCGCATCGGCATCGCCCGAAGCGCGGCCAGGTCATAGCCAGCCCCGTCGTGCCATTTGTCGAAATCCAAGATCATGCTGCGCTCGAACCGACGCATCAGCGCGCCGGCGCTGGTTTCGCCGCCGTCGTGGGTGCCGGAAAAATCCAATTCCGCCCCTGGGACTCCCGCCGGGTTCGTCACCGGCGGCTCCATGGGCGGAGAAAAAGAAAATCCCGGCATTTCGCGGTGTCGGCGGGAGACGGCGGCCAGAAGCATTTTGAGCGTGAGACAGAAGTTAGGGAGGCTTGCTTCACCTTAAGGCAGAATCCTCGGCAGCGAAAGTGGCCGAATACCGGTGGCCGGACGCCTAGGCCAAGCGTGCGCCCGATTTCTCCATTATGGGCCCGCCGAACCACGCGATCGATTTTTGGACTTAGCATGCGCGTTGCCTCAACCCACTTTCATCTCCGCAAAATGTTCTTTTTCGTCATCGACCAGATGAATCGTCGAACCAGCGAGTGCCGTGTCGTCGACCGACAACGAGCCCGCCTCGGTCGAGTCCGACGCCACCCGGGTGATCGTGATGTGATAAACGGACCGCCGGAACCGATAATGAACCTTGAAACCCGGCCAGTCCTTGGGCAATCGCGGCGTCAATCGCAGCTGGTCGCCCTCGCGGTTCACGCCAAGCAGTGTCTCGACCAGAAGCCGATACATCCAGCCGGCGGAGCCCGTGTACCAACTCCATCCCCCTCGTCCGACATGCGGTGCCATTGCGTACACATCGGCCGCCACCACGTAGGGCTCGATCTTGTACGTGGCGATTTGCTCGGCGGTCGCTCCGTGATTGACCGGATTGAGCAGCCGAAAAAGTTCCCAGGCGCGGTCCGTTTCGCCCATCATCGCAAAGGCCGTCACGGTCCAGATGGCGCCATGCGTGTATTGCCCGCCGTTTTCCCGGACGCCGGGTATGTAGCCCTTGATGTAACCCGGATTGAGGTCGGACTTGTCGAACGGAGGATCGAACAGCTGGATCAAGCGCCCGCTTCGGTGCACCAGCCGCTCGTTCACGCGATTCATGGCGTGGCGCGAGCGGAGCGGATCACCGGCACCACTGATGATCGACCAGCTTTGCGGCAGCGAGTCGATCTGGCATTCGGCGTTGAGCTGCGATCCCAGCGGCTCGCCATTGTCAAAATAGGCCCGGCGATACCATTCACCGTCCCAGGCATGCCGCTCGATATTCAGCTGCAACTGCGCCGCCTGCTCGAGGCAGCGCACGGAAAATGCCGCGTCGCCATGCGCCCGGGCCAAGGCTGAGAATTGCGTGAGCACGTCGTACAGAAAGAAAGCGAGCCAAACGCTTTCACCGCGACCGCCTCGGCCGACCAGATTCATGCCGTCGTTCCAATCGCCGCAGCCCATCAGAGGCAGTCCGTGCTCCCCGAACCTCAGACCGTGCTCGATCGACCGAACACAATGCTGGTAAAGGGTGGCCGTTTCTTCCGTCCTGACAGGCAGGTCGTAGTAGGCTTCTTCTTCCGGTTTGACCACTCGCCCCTCCAGAAAGGAAACATTTTCGTCGAGCACGCCCAAGTCCGCGACGCTGCCGACGTAGCGGCAGGTGACATAGGGCAGCCAGAGGTAGTCGTCGGAAAAGTGGGTCCGGACGCCGCGCCCGGCCGGGGGATGCCACCAGTGCTGCACGTCACCTTCCCTGAATTGCCGCGCCGCGGCGCGCAACAGGTGGGCGCGTGTGATCGCCGGCTCCGCGTGGACGAGCGCCATGACATCCTGCAGCTGGTCGCGGAAACCGTAAGCCCCGCCCGACTGGTAGAATCCCGTGCGGCCCCATACCCGACAGGTCAGCGTCTGGTAAAGCAGCCAGCCATTGGCCATAAAATTCACGGCCGGGTCCGGCGTGTCGACATTCACCGCTCCCAGCGTTCGCTTCCAATAATCCCAAACCTGATCGAGTGCTTCGCGGCTGGCTCCGGCGGGTCGATAGCGTTGAATCAAATCCTGCACCTCCGACCCCCCGCCGGCCACACCCAGTCGGAATGTCACCTCCCGCTCCGCGCCGACTGCCAGGTCAAGGGTGACCTGCAGGGCCCCACAAGGGTCCAGTCCGACCCCGCATTTTCCGGACAGCCGCACCCGCTTGAGCGCCGCGGGCTCCTCTAGGCTGCCGTTTCGGCCAATGAATTCCTTGCGATCGCCCGTGAAGGTTCGGGTGGCGTCATTGACATCGAGAAAAACCACCCGGTCGGGAAATTCGCTGTTATAGCGATTCCGCGCCAGAAGCGCCCCGGTCTTTAGATCCATTTCCGTCTGCACGTGAAGCAGGTTCTTGGGCCGGAGATCGCCCAGCACCCATTCCCAATAGCCGGTCACGCTCACGCGCCGCGGGCGGTTGGAAATGTTTCGCACCTTGATCACCGTAAACTTTACCGCCGCGTCCATGGCCACATAGACCCAGCACTCGGAAACAATGCCACGTTCGGTGTGTTCGAACACCGTATACCCAAAGCCATGGCGAACTACATACGGCGTCGCGCCTCTGGCCGGCCCTGGTGCCGGTGACCAGAATTCGCCGGTCTGTTCATCCCGCAAATAGAACGCCTCGCCGCTCGCATCCTGCACCGGATCGTTGTACCAGGGTGTGAGGCGAAATTCGTGGGCGTTTTCCGCCCACGTGTAGGCGCTCCCGCTTTCCGAGACGACCGTGCCGAAGGAGGGATTCGCCAGCACGTTGACCCACGGAGCCGGCGTCACCTGGCCAGGCTGAAGCGTAATGACATATTCCTGACCGTCCCGGGTGAATCCTCCGAGTCCATTGGCGAAAACAAGGTCCCGCGGGGCCAAGGCCGACGGCTTTTCCGGTCCTTCCGAGCGCGACGGAATCAACAATGGGACCAAGGGTTCCCGAACATTTCGGCGGTCCAGCTGCTCCAACAGGGGCCCGTTTTCGTCGCTCATCACCACCCGAGCCGCAGACTGCAGCAATACTCGGTCGTCATGCGAAACCTGCTCGATCCGTCGTACAAAAATACCACCGGGCTTGTCGAGCAACTGGGCCTGGATGCCCGAGGCCACGATGGCTGTCATCTCGTCGTGCAGCGACTGACGGTAAACCGACAGGTCTTCGATCAGGATAACCAGTTCGGCAATCAAGCCCTTCATGCGCCAGTAGGCGTGCGCCTTCAAGAGTTGGCGGGCGAGATCCGTGCGCCGCATATCGCCGAGCAAGAGGACGACAATCGGGGCATCACCCGAGATTCCGTAGCTCCACAGACCGCTTTGGCCGCGCCGATTCCCCCCGAGAACACCGGGCGCGGCGCGGCGAAAGGAATCCGCGTAAACCAGAGCGCTGGCCAACCGGCCATAAGCTTGCGCCTCCGCTTCAGAGACATCAAGCTGGCGGAGGGTCACCTGGTTGTGGGTCCACGCCAGATCGAAGGCCCGGTCGGCCATGCGGGAGCTTTGGTATTTTTCGATCAGAACCATCGCCTCGTCGCGATTCTCCGCCGCGCCGGTGATCAGCTCGACCGCCACGGTCGCGTGAGCCGCCAGCGACACCGTGCGGCGCAAGGCAACGATGGGATCGAGCACGGCCCCGACCGTATTTGACAACGCGTGCGCTGATCGCATCGCCATCGGGCGGCTCAGGTTGCCGCCACGCCCCACAAAGCGGGCTCGATCAGTTTCGCACGACACGTCACCCATCACCGATTCGGGACCAACCAGCAGCTGGGCCAACCATGGCGGGCGCTCCTCCATCGACCGGGCGCGTCGCGTGCACAAAACGGCGGAAAGGCGCGGGTTGAATTCCGTCTGCACGAAAAGATTGCTGAAGGCCGGATGCGCCGCGTCCGCCGCCGCCGGAGCGAGCACCACTTCGGCGTAGCTGGTGAGCTCAATGACCCGGGGACTGTTGGTCCGGTTCGTCAGCGAGAGGCGCCGCAACTCCACGTTGTCCTCCGGCGAAACGCAGATTTCGGTATGGATCTCGAGCCCGTCCTGCTGCTGTCGAAATTCAGCCCTGGCTTGGGTGAAAATGGCCTCGCTCAACCTGGGCGACTTCATGGTGGGTTGATACGTGGCGGACCAGAATTCGCCCGACTCCACATCGCGCAAATAAACAAACATGCCCCAGCAATCCTGGGTGGCATCCTCGCGCCATCGCGTCAGCGCCAAATCTCCCCAGCGACTGTAGCCGCCTCCGGAACTGCTGATGACCACATGATACCGCCCGTTGGAGAGGAGATGAATCTCCGGGGCGCGCGGAATCGGGTTCGAGATCACTCGCATGACACTCTCGCCATCCACCGCGAGCGTCCGTGATTCCTCCAACTCCAGGTCCCCCGAAAAGACATTCGCCGCGGTTTTTGGTATCCGCTCCTGCAGGAGCAGGTCGGCCGCCTTCAACAGTGGTGAGGCCATGAAGCGACGCTGCATCGGCCGGTCGCGGAGCACATAAGCCAGGGCGAGAAGGCTCATGCCTTGGTGATGGGACATGTACGAGCGTATCGTGACGCTTTTCTCCTCGGGCGGCAGATGGGACGGCGTGTAGTCGATCGCCTCATAGAAACCGTAGGTGCCTTCGCGGCCCTCGGCCGCCAGGCGCTGGAGATTTTCGCAGGCCTCGCGCGGTGCGATCATCACCGCGAGCGCCGTCGCGTAGGGGGCGATCACCAAATCGTCGGCAAGACCGCGCTTCAACCCGAGCCCCGGCACCCCGAAGGCCCGGTACTGGTAGTTCGACTGCCCGTCCGTCCGATTGTAGCCGGACTCGGAAATACCCCAGGGTACTCCGCGGATTTGGCCGTAGGCAATCTGCTGGCGCACCATCGACCGACAGGTCCGATCGAGGAGCGTGTTCTCATAACTCGGCATCACCAGCAGCGGCATCAGGTATTCGAACATCGACCCACTCCACGAAACGAGCATTGGTTCTCCGCCGGACGCCACCAGAAGTCGGCCCAGCGAAAACCAGTGATCCTGCGGCACCTGTCCCTGCGCCACCGCCACGTAACTGCCGAGACGCGCTTCCGAGGCGAGCAGGTCAAAATAACTCACATCCATCCGCCGATCGGTGACGTTGTAGCCAATAAAAAAGAGATCCCGCGAGGCATCGAGCAGGAAGCGAAAGTCCATCAACGAGTGATTTTCGCTCTCCGTGGCTAGAGCCTCGATCGCCGCGACACGTTCTCGCGCGCGACTCGCGGCCAGGCGCAAGCAACGCATCAGCTCACCTGCGGCGCCGGCCGCCGGCGCCGCGCCATTCAGCCCATCAGTCCCTTCGCCCGGCAATTGCCCGGCAATTGAATCGAACGAGCGGTCGAGTTCGGCCAGTTCGCTCAAGGTTGGAATTCGGTCGAGCCGCACCAGAATTTCACCCAGTGCGTCCGCCGGAGACGGTCGGTGGGCCTCAGTCTTCAGCCATGGGGCAAGAAACAGCAATTCCGTCAGCTGATCGGCACTGTTTTGCCGCAGGAGTTGCGCCCAGACCCTCGCCGGCTCCGCCGCGTGGGCCAGGCTCGCCGCCAACTGCGCCGATCGGTCGGCCACGCCCTCCAGTAGCGCATACGCCGACCGCAACGACACCGGCGATTTCGCCAAATCAAGGTTCAATTGGAGGAGAATGGGGTTGTTTCCGGCCAAGCCCTGCACAATTTCTAGCGTGTCCTGCAGACCCGCGAATACCTGGGCGCTGAAGATCTTTTCCCCGATCATCTCCCTCAGGCCGCCGCTCAGGGTCAGCAGATGTCCGGCCAAATTGCCACTGTCCACGCTTGAAACATACTTCGGTGGGAGCGGCTGCAGCGTGCGAGTGTCATACCAGTTGTAGAAATGCCCTCGATGCTGCTCCAGTTTTCGCAAGGTCGCGAATGTCGCTTCCGTTCGATCAATCACCAGGCCCGCCGGGAGGTACCCGAAATCGCGGGCGGCAAGATTAGCGAGCAATGCCAAACCGATATTGGTGGGGGAAGTGCGGGCGGCCACGACGGGCACCGGCAGCTCCTGGAAATTGTCCGGAGGGAGCCAGTTTTCTCGCGCATTCACGAAGTTCTCAAAGAAGTACCACGTCTTGCGCGCCGTCTGCCGCAAAAAACCCAGTTGATCGTCGGTCAGATCCAAGCCCGAGACGACGATGGGCCGGCTGATCCTCCAGGCGATCAAGGGGGCGGCCAGCCAAGAACCAATCAAGGGCAGCGTCAGCAGCAACGAGTCCGGGGAGGAAAAGGCCAAAAGTGATCCCCCAATCATGGCGGCAACGGGCGCGAACCACATGGTGGCAAAAAACCCCGCGAGGCTCGTGCTCGCCGTCCGTTCGGAATCACTGGAGGTCTGCCACTCCAGCAACCGTCGGCGCGACAGCAACAGCCGCCACAGGGTTCGTCCGATGGCATCGACGCTGATAAAGGCATCATACGGCAGGAAAGCCAGCATCAGGAGAATCTGCGCAAACTGGCGCGCGGCGCCGCGAGCCGTGACCCGGAGGTGCATGAGCCACGGTTGGTCGGACGGAAATCGAAACAAGTCGGTCGCCACCGGCAAGAATCCCGGAATCGCCATCATGCCCAGCAGCAACAAAGGGCCCAACGCACCGGGGGCGGCGAGGGACCAGCTCCCAAGCAAGAACGCGAGCTGTGCCACCGGCACGAGACTGCGACGAAGGTTGTCGAAGATCTTCCACTGCGCCAACACCGAGATCGGGTTGGTAACCCGATGCGTGTCGGGTCCTGGCACCCGGGAAAAGAGCCATTGGGCGATTTGCCAGTCTCCTCGGATCCAGCGATGCCGCCGGCCCATGTCGACGTTGTACCGTGACGGGTAATCCTCGTACAGTTCCACATCGCTCATGAGACCCGAGCGCGCGTACGCCGACTCCAGCAAGTCGTGGCTAAGGACACGATTGTCGGGGAATCGCCCCTCAAGCGCGCGCTCGTAGGCGTCCACTTCATAGATGCCTTTGCCGATGAATGATCCCTCGTGGAAAACATCCTGGTAAACATCCGAAACCGCCCGCGTGTAGGGATCGATGCCGGCCTCGCCGGCATAGATGCGAGCAAACCACGAGCGACGCGAACCCGGAAGACTGACCCCGACCCGCGGCTGCAAAATTGCATAGCCCTCGACGACGACTGCCCGTGTGGGATCGAACAGAGGGCGATTCAGCAGGTGGGACATAGTTCCGACCATCTGGCGGGCGGCGTCCCGCGGAAGCTGGGTGTCGGTGTCGAGGGTGATCACATACTTGATCGACGGCAGAGCCGAGGGATCGCCCACCACAGTCGAGAAGTTGTTCTCCGGCCGACCGCGAAGCAGGGCATTCAATTGCGTCAGCTTGCCGCGTTTGCGCTCGTATCCCATCCACGTTCGCTCGGCCGCATTCCAGCGACGCGGCCGATGGAAGAGGTAGAAGCGGTCGGAGGAATATTTTTGATTCAGGCGGATGACCCCGGCTCGGGCGCGCTCCAGCAAATCCGCATCCGCCGGCATGGTCTCGAGCGCGGCGTCGAGAAAATCCGTCAACAGCGCGAAATGCAACCGGGCGTCGCGATTGGCGAGATGATGGATCTCCAGGATTTCGATCAGGCGATCCACACCGGACAAATCAACCAGCATCGTCGGCACAACGACCATCGCCGGGCTTTCGGACGGAATACCCGATGAAAAGTCGAGCCGCGGCAACACGCGAGGCCTGGCCAGGAAGGTCGACGACCAATTCATCGCGGCCACGGCGACCTGGCTGACGCACAGCGCGAAAAGAGATGCCGCGAGCCCCATTTTCCAGAGGGGTTGAAGCCAAAGGGAGGCCACGGTGTAGAACCACAGGGTGAACAACCCCGTGATCAATCCGATTCCTCCCAAATAAAAAACCTTTGGCCAACGCTGCACCATCCGCGAACCCAGGTCGGTCATGGATCTCGCAGCCTGAATCGCCCGTTCGAGCCGAGGCCGACCGCGATCGATCAGGTAATAGCCGACATGGGCGGTCCGGTCCCCCGGCCCATTTTTCGCGGCGACTTCGCCCGCGAGGTCGATGGCTTGGCGCGCCACTTCCGCCTCCGTCAGCGTGGTTCGCCGCGCCAGTGATTCGATCGCGTGCCGGTACCGGTCTCGCGTGGCGAAATCCATCGCCGGGTAGACGTTGGCCGGGTCTCCGCGAAGGGCTTGCTCGACGACGCTGAGTCCCTCGACAAAATCCTTCCAGTTCATCGAGCTCAAAAAGCGCAGGCTGGCGATGCTGTGACTGACCGAGACCTGGTCCGCCGCCTGACTTTGACTTTCCTGCTGAACCAGTTGTTCCATCGATTGTCCTTGTCCGGCCAACCGCTGTTCCAACCAGGTCCGCGCCAGGTGCAGGACCGGGCTTTGTCGCGAGAGGCGCTGGCTGATCTCGGCCACGAACGAACTCGTCAGCGGCAAGTCCGATTCGGCCATGTCGGCCACGACAATGATCAAGTCAGCCGGGCTTTTTTCGGCCATGTTCTGCAACCGATCCATCCACATGTCGGCGAGGTCCCGATCCGCCCGCGCGGTGACCAGCCGCGTAGTAATGCGCTGAAGATTTTCGATCAGGCCCAACCGGAGCATGATCGGGATCGCCCACAACTCACCCAACT
>Ga0302322_100005324_pt1 | contig 11289 bp, 7 predicted proteins | sample Fen_T0_2_FD_203757 | JGI IMG/M metagenome (GOLD analysis project Ga0302322, IMG submission 203757) | Peat permafrost microbial communities from Stordalen Mire near Abisko, Sweden - Fen_T0_2 | ecosystem: Environmental > Terrestrial > Soil > Wetlands > Permafrost | place: Sweden: Abisko... | reverse complement strand
ACTATTACTACCACGCGCAGCAATATCAGGTAGCTGTCGACTACTACGGGCGCTCACTTAAGGCGAAGCCGGAAGACGCGGCGGTGCGTACCGACATGGCGACAGCCTATTGGTACATGGGCAATGCTGATACGGCGATTGCAGAGTTCAACAAAGCGCTGACGTACGAACCGACTAAACCAAATACGCTGTTCAACCTAGGCTTGGTGAAATGGCAAGGGAAGATGGATATTGACGGAGCAGTTGCCGAGTGGGAGAAGCTCCTGAAAACAAATCCGAATTACGAGGGCAAAGACAAGGTTGAGCAAATGCTGGCCGAGGCAAAGAAGCACTCCAGCGTGAAACCTGGGACAAAGGCCCCACCATTGCCGCAGTAAACCGGACACAGGCCACGATCGATTCCTCTTGAGTAACCTAAGGAGATGACGGAAGGAATGTCTCCTTAGGGACGCGGGCTTATGGATTCGCACGAAGGGCCGATTTACTGTTCGTGGCCAGAATCGCAAGAACCCGCCTCCACGGCCTAATTCTCGCTGTTTCGGTGCTGAGGGTTCTGGTAAGCGCTGCATCGGCGCAAACCGACGTCGCACCTGACCTGAAGTTCCGCTCCGACGTTACTGAAGTTCGTCTGACCTTCTCCACAACGGACATTCACAATCACGTACTCGCTACTGTCCAACCTGCCGACTTTGCCGTGGTGGACCAGGATCGCGTAATACACAACTTTAAGAACTTCAGCCGGACCGAGTACACCCGGCTCGACATCGCGATCTTGATCGACGCGAGCAATTCCCTCACCCCGCAATTCCGCCAGGAAATGGCTCAGGTAGTTGAGTTACTTGCTCAGACTCGTGGCGTTCCCGATGACAGCGTCTCGGTCGTCTCGTTTCAAGATTTGAAACCTGCGGTGGTCTGCGAAGGAAACTGCCGCACTCTGGCCGAGTCGCAGTTCCCCGTGGTTCGCAGTGGCGGGCTGACTCCGCTTTACGACAGCATTGTGTTCACATCCCGGATTCTGGCAGGGCACACGGATCTTCATGCCAGAAAGGTCCTGATTCTGTTTTCCGATGGCATGGATACGATAAGCCAGAAGTCATTCACCGATGCGCTGGATTCAGCCGTAGATCACGACATCGCGGTTTACAGCATTGATACCAGCAAGAAACCACACACCTCGCAGGGAACCTCCATTTTGCGTAGCCTTTGTGTCAACACAGGCGGGCGTTACTTTTCGATGGAAATGGGCACCGAGCAGGTGGTTGACGCGGTTCTTAAGGATTTTCACGCGACCTATACCGTAGCTTATAAATTGCCCACCCAAGCGATGGGCTTTCACCAAGTCCAGATTTTTCCTACCCACGACTTAAGCCTGCAGTTCCATTGCAGGCGTGGCTACTACTACCCTGCCAACCCAGAGAATTGAGGATTATGAAACGCCTGTTGTTGCTGGTGGTATCGCTCTGCGCACTGTCCGCTTTGCTCGCCGCCGAAAACCGATCCCGCGAACAAGGGACCATCGTGCGTATGCGGATGGCCGATTGTGTCGCTGCCCAACACCCTTTTATGAACGCGCTGTCCGGATCGAATCGGGGCCCGTCCGGTGATGTCTGTCCTGAATATGTACTGGTCACCGACAAAGTGGTTTACGTAATCGTAGGCAAGACCTCAGATCAGCTCGTACCGCTGGCCGAAACCACACGATTCCACTTCCAGAACAATGAAGTACTGATCCGCCTGGACGACGCCAGGCGCGAATCACGCTTCCACGTTAAGGAAATGGTGTTGCGACAGACATGGGATCGAAATCAGCAAATCGAAGAGGCGCAAGCCGCGGCCGCGCACCATCGTGCGGACGAATCATCCCTAGCGGATGCGCAACCGGAACTGCGCGCGGCTCGACGATAGCGGTGGCGGATATTTCCGGAATAAAGAAGCCCTCGTTTCCGCGAGGGCCTCTTTTCCTTCTTCTGGAACATCCACGAAAACCTATAGGTCTCTCTCAATGCCCAGTGATCGTGTAGGTCGCAACGGCTACTCCACTTTGAGAAATTCCATTTCCGGCAGCCATGGCTTTGATCGTGGTTGTGGTGGAAACCGTCAGACTGCACGGGTTCGAACACGACGGCGATGACGTTGTGGGGAACGATCCATTCGTCGTGTAGTAGATGGTGACTCCGCTGGTCGTGTCCGAAATGGTCAAGTTTTGCGGAGTGGAATAGGTCCCAGATCCAGGAGAGAACGTTGGGTTATTCGCGGCAATCGTGTAAACAGCAACCGATGTGCCGCTCTGCGAAATTCCATTCCCTGCCGCCATCGCCCGGATCGTGGTTGTAACCGAGACAGTCAGCGAGCACGGACTCGAGCACGAAGGCGATGACAAGGACGGGAACGATCCATCCGTCGTGTAGTAGATCGTCACACCGCTGGTCGTATCCGAGATGGTCACATTCTGCGGCGAGTAATAAGTGCCCGCAGCTGGCGAGAACGTCGGATTATTCGCAGCGATCGTATACGTAGCAACGCCCACATTGCCTGTCGTAAAACCTCCGCCAGAAGCGATGGCTTTCAGCGTGGTAGTCACTGCAACCGTGATCTTGCAAGGATTCAAACAGGAGGTCGATGACGTTGTCGGAGTTGTTCCGTTGGTTGTGTAGTAGATTGTTGCGCCACTCACTGCATCGGAGATGGTCACTGCCTGCGGGGCATAGTAGGTGCCAGACGCCGGTGTGAACGTTGGAACGGGGGCCTGAATCAAGTACGTTCCGCTCGATACTCCGCTAGTTAGATAACCGTAAGCGGCTGTGATGGCATTGATGGTTGTGTTCTGCGAAACCGCGATCGGCGTTGTGTACGGAGTGGAACCGGTTGTGGGAGTGGAGCCGTCAATCGTGTAGTACATCGGCAGGTTCGCCGTATTCGACAGCTTGACTGATTGGGGCGAACTGAACGTCGATGGTGTCGGGGAAAAGGTTGGCTGCGGCGCTTGCGGGAGCAAAATGGAATACTGCGCCAGGGCCACATTGCTACGTGGATATCCAGGATAAACCGCCATTGCCCGGAATGTTGTCGAGGTGGTGATGGAGATCGGCGACGAGAATACTGGAGAACTCGACGTCGGTGCCGATCCATCAGTTGTGTAATAGATGGTCGCGCCATTCATCGAATCTGCGATCGTGATGAGTTGGGGCGCGTGATACGTCGTTGGTGTCGGAGAGAACGTAGGCGTGGGAACCGCTGGATCTCCCGGATGCATGACTGACGCCCAGTACGCCAACTGCGTCTTCGTATAAGCGTGAGCGCCCGGCATGCCCGGAGGCAGCGTCAGTCCGTACGAATTCGTTACTCCGTCGTTCCCGACGTGACATTGACCGCATGCGAGGTCGACGTCCTGCCATGTTGCCGAACTAAATGTGGTTCCATCCAGCTCGGAATATTCGGGAGCCGTTCCTAGCGAAGTGATGCCCTGGTTGTAAAGCTGGTCGGGCGTTGGGAATGTTCTGTAATTCGCATTTGTGCTGATCCGGAACATGTGGCTGTTTGCGCGGCCTAAAGCACTCTGCATATGACACGTGATACAGGCGCCCGGAATGTCGGCGGATGTTCCCGTTGGAAACGGCGTGCCTGGTCCCATCGGATGGTTGATCGTGTTCATGATCTGGTTCGATAGCCTGTGGCATTGATCGCAACGTTTGACCATCGGTTTTGATCCGGCTACCGCCGCAACAGTACTCTGATGTGGGTCGTGACAACCCGTACATCCCAGGTTCTTGGCGGGATCACCGAGGCTCTCACTGAAATCGCTACCGTATGTGCCGGCAATTGTCACCGAGAGATCTGAAGAATGCTGCGCATTCTGAACCAATGTTCCGCTGAAGCGCGCATGCGGACTGTTCAAGAATGCCGGTCCAGCTTCGTGATCCACGAAGGGCTTGTAGATCCACTGGTTCGACGGGTTGACGACACAGGTCGCGTAATTCGAGCCCGACAGATCCGAGCAGTATCCATGGTCCAGTGTTTTCATCGTGCTCGCCGGAGTGATGCTACCTGTCACCGGAGGCTGGGCGCCCGGGTTTGCCATTACGATGTTTTCTTCCCGATGGCACTCGATACATAACGCAGTCGCCTTCTCATTGGAAGCAATCGTGGCTTGCAGCCCACCTTGCGGATGCGATCCGTATGCCCAGGCGGCGACGTGACATCTTTCACACTGGATCCCTGTCAAGAACCATGACGAAGTTCCATTCGTGCCCGACGCGGCGAAGCCATCGGTCGGAACACGGCTGAACTGAGCGTCCGGAATCCAGGCCATCTTATTGTTCGTATTTGAGGTCGGCTCAGGCGCCGAATGGTCAAAGTTGTATCCGGTAGCATGGCAACGGGCGCAGTCAAAGTTTCCATTGGGATAGATATCCCCGCTGAATCCGCTATCGAAGACTGTGTTCAGGTGCGTGGCCGACGGATTCGCCATGCCTCCGTAGTTCTGCCAACCTCCGTAGAGATAGAACAGATTTCGGACGCCGCCTGCGGCGACCGTAGGCGCAACCGGTGTGTATGGCGCGGGGGCATGAGAATTCGCGAGTGTATAAAACGGATACTGGCAAACGGGATCGTTAGCCTTCAGCCCATTCTGCGCTAGAGTACCTAACGGATTGCACCATCCCAAGGTGACCTGCCCCGAACTCCAGGTAAAAATACTGCCTGATCCGTAGTAGTCATCCGTCATTGGGTACGCTGCGCCATCCGGCCCGCCCCAGAGCGTGATCGGAGCAATTTTTCGGAGTGTGTTCTTATGACCCGTCATCAAGTAGGGATTCGTATCCGTCCCGTAGTGACAGCTTAGGCACTGATTCACATACGCGTAGTTTGTGGTCCAGCCGCCAAATCCGTTATTGGAAGCCCCATCCCCGTGATAAACCTGCCCAGTTCCGTTCGGCTGATAGTTGAGATAGTCTTCAGGGGCACAGCCTTGACTTAGATAGCACTGTGCATGCGAACTGATCGGATAGAGAGAAATAATTGCCAGAATAGTAAGGGCGATGAGAGCTTCAAACTTCGATTTCCGCGTCATAGTAATCTCCACGTCGTGACTGGATCTTGCGAATTCATCTTGGATACTGACGAACCGGGCCCCGTTCTTTACGTGTCGTGCGGGGAGAGGCGCCGCCGCGGTCAATGCGCCATGGCAGGCTCTTCCATCGAGATGATTTTCAGGACCGGGGATTTCAGGTGAGAACGAAAGCGGCTTGCCATTCTTTACCCGCCCGGCCAGTGGGCGAACCCAGTTACAGAGCAAGTTTCTTGGGTAACTGGACACTGTGTATGGGTAGCAAGGGACCGCACACGGAGTCAGTGACAGCACTCACCAGTTCTTGTGACCAGCATCGCCATCAGGGACGCGGCTACGAAAATAATGCACGCCCGTGGGCAAAGTGGCCTGGTGTGACGTTCATCACCAAGCTTTGTGAGGAGCATTATTGTTGAGGGCTTCCATGTGGCAGTAAGGTGAGACGCGCCGTCCCATTGGATCTCAGGTCGGCCAACGGGGAGCATGCAGGGCCAAACAAACAACTTCGCGGGCGAGGAGCCAGCCGGACTGTCGCTTCCACAGCAGACAACTGCTTCGGGAAAGAGGGGAGCGGCGATTTTTGTTTATGCTTTCACGTCTTTCTTAAGTGCCTATCTTCTGTTTCAAGTGCAATTGATCGTAAGCAAATACATCCTGCCTTGGTTCGGGGGTGCGGCTGCCGTCTGGACAACCAGTATGTTGGTCTTTCAGATCCTGCTGCTGGGCGGATACGTTTACTCCCATCTTGTTTGCGTTCGACTCGAACCGCGAGCCCAGATGCGCCTGCATCTTGGGTTGCTGGCAGTTACACTCCTGGGGGTCTTGAGTCTTTCGGTGATATGGCCTTCGGCAATCACTCCCGCGGTCTCCCTGAGACCCGCTAACAGCGTAAGTCCTGTTCTGGAAGTCGCTGTGACTATCCTGTTGGCGGCCGGGTTGCCGTTTTTCGCACTCTCTACCACTGCACCTTTGCTGCAACGCTGGTTTGCACGGCATGCGAGCACCGCTGGAACGTATCGGCTCTATTCGGTTTCAAATTTCGGTTCTTTACTCGGATTGTTGAGCTTCCCGTTTCTTCTGGAACCAACGCTCCGAATGCAAACGCAAGGCAGGCTTTGGTCAGCTTTGTTTTGCTTGTTCATTGGAGGATCTGCCTGGTGCGCGTGCGACGCTCGGCGGGCGGGCGGCGCGTTGGCGGTGGACGTAGATCCATCTGCCGCGGATGAACTCTCACCAAGTCCAACTGTCCGACTCCTGTGGTTCCTGCTGGCTGCATGTGCGTCCGCTTTGTTACTGGCGACTACCAATCTGCTTTGCCAGGAAGTGATCTCGCTTCCGCTCCTGTGGGTACTGCCTCTCGCACTTTACCTGTTGAGCTTTATTTTGTGCTTTGATCATCCACGCTGGTATCAGCGGGCGATCTTCCATCCTCTTTTTGCTGTTGGCATCTTCCTGCTTGGCGTCGCGATGATCTACGCGCTTCGCACAGTGCAAATCATCGTGCTGCCGTTCTTGCTTTTCGCAGCCTGTATGATCTGCCACGGCGAACTGGTGCGGCTGAAACCCGGCGTGAAGCGTCTGACATCTTTCTATCTCTCCGTCTCGGTTGGCGGCGCCATGGGTGGTGTGTTCGTTGCGATTGCGGCTCCCCATATTTTTGAGTTCTTTACTGAGTTTCAGATTTCCCTGGCAGCGTGCGTGCTATTGCTCTTAGCCTGTCTGTTTCATGATTCGCAATCATGGATCTATCAACTTGGATTCTGGCGTCCGGCAAGCATCGTGTGCGGAGCCGTGGTTGCCGCATATATTGCAAGTCACTGGATTGCTCCGCTGCCCCAATTGCTGGATGAGATTCGCTTTTATGCGGTCGCGTTGCTTGTAGGCACTGTCGTTGTCGTTGGCGCCTATCTGCAGAGAACGGCTCGCCCTGCGCACGAACGGGATTTTCGGTTCGTTCAGCTATTAGCGCTGATTCTTGCTGCGCTTTCCATGGTGCTGCTCTATAAAACAGCTCAGCCTGAATCCACACTCTATCGTGGTGAGCGTAACTTCTACGGTGCCCTGCGAATCTACGAACTTGCCCAAGGCGGCAAGGCGCTCTTCCACGGACACACGCTGCATGGAGCGCAGTTAGATCCACCGAATGACCGCGTTCCCATGGCCTACTACGGTCCTGAGAGTGGCATCGGCATATTCCTCCGAAACCACCCGAAGCGAGCGGCGGCAAAAGGGCTGCGCGTTGGAATGGTTGGACTCGGCGCGGGCACGCTGGCGGTCTTTGGACAACCCGGGGACTATTTTCGCTACTACGAGATCAATCCCGCTGTGATCGAACTCTCGACCGCGGCCCAGCCCGTCTTCACTTATGTACGGGATTCGTCCGCTCATGTTGATATTGAACAGGGCGACGGGCGTTTGCTTTTGGAGCGCGAATTCGAAAGGGGCAAATTCCAGCAATTCGACGTGCTCGTCCTGGATGCTTTTTCGGGGGATGCGGTCCCGGTGCACTTACTGACGCGAGAAGCGTTCGATACTTACTGGCGGCATTTGAATCCGGAGAATGGCGTGATCGCCATTCACGTAAGCAGTCGCCACATTAATCTGTTGCCGGTATTGGAAGGACTGACTGCGCACTACCACGCGTATTCGCTGGTCAAGTTCACGGGCGGCAGCTATCCATTTCTGGAAAGCCTTTGGGTGTTCATCGCGCACCGTCCCGAGGATCTCCAGGTCGACGGCCTGTTCCCGAATCCGCCTCCGCTTCGGCAATCAATCGCGCCGCGCCTCTGGACGGACGACTACAGTGACATATTTCGGTTGCTTTACTGACCTGCGCATTTGGGGTTCAGGACACGGATCGTAATCTTACGTGAAGCCAGCCCAAGAATTACTTTTGCGGCTTCCCCACGCGTGCTGCCGTTGCAAACATCTTGGCAACCGTGTCCAGGTCTTTCGGCTTTACCGCTCCGGGCGGAATGCGCTTGTGCGTGAGGTCCTCAAGGGTCAGCAGCAAGTCGCCCAACGCCATCGAATCGACTAAGCCGGACAATACGAGCGACGTGTTCTCGTCGATGGTGAGATTCGGCTTGCGAATTCTCTTTAGAACGTAGTCAATCATCTGCTTTTCTTCTGCGGTCATGCCGTCTCCTGGGATTCGATATCGAGTTCTGGATGCTCTCTGCGCAACTTTTCGAGTGTGGTGGAACGGGCCGCCTTTCCGGCGGTACTCTTTACGATCCACTTGGGAGGCTTCAAAAAGATCATTCCCGCGGTCACTCCCAGACCAGCAGCGATCCGGCCGCGAACTTCTCTTTCAATCTCCTCCGCGTTGGTGAGATTTTCTTCGCATTCCACTTCGGCGACTACGACGATTTCCTCGGTCCCAAGATCGGGATTGTATCGGCCCATGGCGACAACCCGGCCGTCGTGAATTGCCGGGTTCGTGGCGACAATATCTTCCACATCCTGCGGATAGATGTTCTCGCCGCCCACGATTATGAGGTCCTTTTTGCGACCGACTACGTAAAGCTCATCATTTAGGCAAAAGCCGAGATCGCCGGTGTGGTACCAGCCATCCACAATCGCTTTCGCAGTCAGATCAGGACGGTTGTAGTAGCCATCGAACAAACAGTCACTCTTGATCAGAATCTCGCCGACATGGCCGCTATCGAGTGTTGTACCCGCATCCGACACGATGCGAAGCTGGTGATTCGGCAGCAAGCGACCTGATGATGCAAAAGAAATTGACCCAGGACAGCCTTCCTCTACGGGAACGACCCGATGCGCGCTCCGAAATTCTCGTCCATCAGCGCAGACAAACGCGGGGCTTGCCTTTTGGCTCAAGTCAGATTGCGTTACCGCAAAGACGTTCTCGGCCATCGCGTAAGAACTTTGTAGCACTCCGCGCTTCAGCCCGATCGGGGCAAAAGCGTCATAAAACTCCTGCATGCTGCTGGATCGCACTGGCTCTGAACAATTGACGAGCGCTCGCAGGGATGAGAGGTCGTATTGCGTTCGGCGGCTGGGTCGCGTGCGCCGCGGAACAAACTGGAACGCAAAATTCGGCAGCCATCCCAGCGTGCACCTGTGCTCGGTGATGACCTGCAGCATGGTTTCCGGATACATCACCCAGTCGAGCGGCGACTGCATCACAACCGGCAAGTGATAGACCATGGGCAGCATGAAACACGCGATTAACCCCATGTCGTGATACAGAGGGAGCCAACTGTAAATCCGGTCGATCACACCGTCGATCTGAAGTGTTCGCGAAAGATGCTCCAGCTGTCGCAACACTGCAGCGTGGGTCAGGGCTACACCTTTCTGAAGCCCGGTCGTGCCCGCCGAGTGCTGGATAAAGGCGACGGACTCAGTCGCGACGTTCAGTCGGGGCAGTTCTTCGTCTCCGGCAGCGCCTCGGCCATCCTGGACGCGAAGCAGGCCCGTCTCGTTACCGAGTGATACGTGCCCGAGCAACTCGTCGGGGAAGGCTTCATCAATGACCACCAACTTGGCTTTGAGGTTCGCCGTCACTCCTGCCAGGCCGGAGCGGTATTTGGAGGGTTCCACTCTGTCATTCGGGTAGGCGAGAAAAGCAGGCAGGGCGCCGAGCATCATAGCTCCGGCAAAAACCGCCATCGCGGCGATGGCCGGCGGCATGATGATGATCACCCGATCCCCGGCTTGAACTCCATGTTCCCGAAGCACTCGGGCTTGCCGACGAGCACGGTGGCGAAATTCGCCAAAAGTCACCGTTTCCTGATCGTCCTCGTTGACCCAAAACGTAAGGAAGGGACGATCACCGGGCGAAGCTTCGAGTGCCTCTACGAGATTGTGGTAACGGAGCACGTGCCATTCTAGTAGATGGAACGGGGCACTCCGTGTGACGGCTCTCACACACTGAATATTCTGATTTACTGTAAATTGTCGTTCAAGCCTGCGAATCCGCCGGTTTTGGCAAGCTCGTTCGGGGAGGAACGTTGTTCCAGATCATCGCGTACGCTCTGACGTTCCTTTTGTGTGTTCTGGTTTTGGCCAAGGTGCGTTTGCGAACGGTAAGGCTGGCGGTTCTCCTCGTCGCCAGCGGCGGACTTTATTTGACCTGGAGTCCCTGGTTCGCGGCGGTGCTCGCCACTTCGACGGTGATGAACTACGTCGTCGGACGATGGCTTCGGCGCAAGCGTTCAGGTTCGGTTCTAGGCCTGGGCATTCTTTTGAACCTGGCGCTGCTGGTCACCTTCAAGTACCTGCCGGAAGCGGCAGTTCATCTCCCGTTCTCGTCATTGCAGAGTTTCTCGCACCTGGCGATGCCGTTGGGTATTTCGTTCTGGACTTTCCAGGCGATGAGCTACCTGTTTGACGTCTTCCAGGGCGAGGAGATCGATCCGACCTTCTTTGAATTTGCACTCTACTTGGCCTTTTTCCCCGTGACGATATCCGGACCGGTTTGCCGCTTATCGGAAATGCTGCCGCAATTCCGCTCCGAGTACGCAACGCGTTGGGACGATCTGATCGACGGCCTCCGCCGCATCGCGATTGGCGTGCTGATGATGCAACTGGCCAAATTGCTGGGACAGGGCATTCTGGCCGGAGACGGGATTAGTTCCGGATTCGACCGCGTCACGCAATGGAGTGGCGCTGATGCCTGGTGCCTGGCGTTTGGCTATGGCTTGCAATTGTTCTTCGATTTCGCCGGCTACTCTCACATCGCGATTGGGGCGGCAAAGGCGCTTGGCTTCACGATCCCCGAGAATTTCGCGCGGCCCTTTGCCTCTACAAGCGCATCGATGTTCTGGACGCGCTGGCACATGTCGCTCTCGTTCTGGATTCGCGACTACGTCTTCTTCCCGATGACGCAGATGCGCCGTGAGGTCTGGTGGCGCAATTCGTGCTTTCTGATTTCCATGACGCTCTTCGGCCTGTGGCACAAAGCCAGCGTGCTTTTTTTGCTATGGGGCCTCTACCACGGCGTGTTGCTGGTGCTGCATCGCCAAGTCGAGGCACTCGGGCGCAAGTTTGACTGGACTCCTCCGGAGCGGTTGTGGAATGGGCTTTCATGGATCGTGACGATGTGCCTGGTGAACCTGGGCTGGATTCCGTTCCGCGCCAGCTCGTTGTCCGAGGCGCGTCAGATGCTGTCAGCCATTCTATCGCCAGCGACCTATCGCGCGCACTTTTTGAGTGGAAGTCTTTATCTGCTGGTTCTTGCTCTGGCCGTTGGGTACGCG
>Ga0302322_100005323_pt1 | contig 11290 bp, 8 predicted proteins | sample Fen_T0_2_FD_203757 | JGI IMG/M metagenome (GOLD analysis project Ga0302322, IMG submission 203757) | Peat permafrost microbial communities from Stordalen Mire near Abisko, Sweden - Fen_T0_2 | ecosystem: Environmental > Terrestrial > Soil > Wetlands > Permafrost | place: Sweden: Abisko... | reverse complement strand
TATTACTTTTGAGTTATTAAATTCAAGTGCTGTTGCAGAAATAGTATCTGCAATAGTATGCAGTGAACAGTTTGGAGACATTGTCCTGAAAACCGGAAGGATATCGGGAAGACCAAAGGTTCCGACACACTCGACCCTGATACCAAGATTACCCAGTGCATTCCCGGTGATAACCATATTGCCACCTATCTTTGAGAGTTTTGTTTGCAATTCGACGCCACAACTCTTATTACCGAGATTTATCAGAAACTCTCCGAACTGGCTGCTATCATTAAAATAGCCGGTAATTTCATTACCTTTCTTCTCTCTGACAATACGGATAATATAGTCGATACAGGCATCAAAACCAAGAAAAGCACTTCTTTCTGAGTTACCGATCTTACTCAGTCTGGAAACTACTTCCGGAATGACATCAATTCTCTCTTTGCTCACAAATTATCATTTAATATATATAGCAGCTTCCTTATCCATAAGTAAAAACGAATTTGAATGAGTCTTGATAGCTGAAGCCGGGAATGCAGTTGTAACTTCACTCATAATCAATCGTTTTACAACATCAGCTTTTCTTGCGCCATTCAACTGCAAGATCACGGTTTTAGCTTCCATAATATACTTCAATCCCAGGGTGACTCCCTTCGTGAGATTCACCATACCTGAAAAATATTTCTGCCCGACGATTTTAGTGGTCTCATCAAGATTCACGATATGAGAATTGAGATCAAAGGAGGTTCCCGGTTCATTTAATCCAAGATGACCATTCATTCCTGCTCCAAGCAACATCATATCAATCGGACCATATTTCTTTATAAATAAATCTGTCTTAATACATTCCTGTTTTAAATCTGAAGATTCACCATCGAAAAAGCATAAATTTTCTTCAGTGAAGTCAATATGATCAAAAAAATGTTTTTTCAGGAATGAAAAACAATTTTCACTTTTCATTTCTCCAATGTTTGCCCATTCATCGAGACCAACAATTTTGCATTTCTTAAAAGTGATTTTACCTTCTTTATTGAGTAGTATCAGGTGTTTAAAAGTTCCAACAGATGTTTCTCCGGCCGGAAAACAGAGCAATGCATCAGGTTTCTTCGAAATTATTCCGGCAATCTGCTCAGCAGTTTTTACCGATAATTCCGTATAGTCATTATAGATTATTTGTTTCATTTGAAAATTGATTTATGTTATTGACTCAGTGAACTCTGTGATTCCTCTGTGAAACTCTGTGATAGTTCTTATTTTTTGTTACACAGAGGGACACAGAGAAGACACGGAGCACCACAGAGAGATACTTTCTGACGTTTATCGAACGTCAGTATAAAGTCAAGGTGTTATAAAACTAAATTATCTTCGTTTCAGAGTTTTATTTCTCCCCAGCCTCTCCTGTATTCTCTTTTTACAAACTGGTTGGCTTTTTCGAAATTTGTTATTCTCATATTTGGTCCATCCCATTTGTAATTTATATATCTGCCAGGAAAAGTGAATCCATCCATTTGTCCATAGACAGGATCTTTTCTGCTTATTTTTTCGCGGATATTGAAACTCCTCAATAAAAGGTTACCCATAAGTACAGTCTCGGTCAGGGGACCGGCATATCCTACGAAAGGAGAATCGACTTCTGCATTACCATAGCCTGCAATGCATGCATCAATCCATTGCCACCAGTGGCCATCCATATCACCTGTTATACGCGGATATTTTTTCGGAACAGATATCTCTTTATTTTTTGATATTGGTAAGAGAACAGGATTACGTCCACCCCACCCGCATGCTGCTTTTCCTTTTGTGCCTATAAATAATGTTCCTCCTTCATAATCATTGAGTCCCAGCGGATAATCGCACAAAATTTCATTCATATTCACATCCGGATCAATTTCATTCGGACGTTCCGGGGTAATGCCACCATCCATCCAGTACAGATCCAGATCTTTACCGTTTTTCAGTTTATATCTGAAACGTATTGAACTCGATACAGGTCCGCTTTCAGGATAAAGTCCCTCTATAAAAATACCATTATAGACAGTGCTTGCACTACAAGATACTTCTGTCGGGTATCCAAGATTGAGTAATTTAAATGGCGGCCCGATAATATGACAACCCATATCGCCAAGAGCTCCGGTTCCAAACCTCCACCATCCTCGCCAGTTAAACGGGACCAGGTTATCAATATAATTGGTTTCTTCAGCTGTACCCAGCCAAAGATCCCAATTGAGTTCCTTAGGCATGGCAGGATTAGTTTTTGGCCATGGAATTCCTTGTGGCCATACCGGCCTGTCGGTCCAGCAAAAGACCTTTTCAATCTGACCCAGCACATCGGCTTCAATCCATTCTCTCAGAGTACGCATACCATCGCACGATGCTCCCTGGTCGCCCATCTGAGTAACAACCTTGTACTTTTCAGAAGCCTGGGTAAGAATTCTGGCTTCATAAATATCGTGAGTAAGTGGTTTCTGAAGATACAAGTGTTTTTTCAGCTGCATCGCACTCAGTCCGACAATAGCATGATTATGATCAGGGATGGCTACTGAAACGGCATCAAAGTTTTTGTTCTCTTTATCAAACATTTCACGCCAGTCGTGATAGAATTTTGCTTTTGGGAATTGCTTTATCCTTGGAGCTGCCTGTCTGTCGTCGACGTCACATAGAAAGGCAATCTCAGCATTCTTTTTAGGTGCAATAGAGTAATGACGGATGTCATCGGCAGCTTCACCACCGCATCCGACTGCTGCAATAAGCAGTTTGTCGCTTGGTGCAACATGCCCAAGTCCGCTAACTGTGAAATTCGGAAGGATTGTAAAAGCGGCTGCCCCTGAGGCAGCCGTTTTTACAAAATTCCGTCTTGAAATACCATTGGATCTATTCGATTTACGATTCATAGTTTTCATTTTAATCGGTAAAATGTCAATTAACCCTGTCTGCGAATTACTTCACAGTCTTTTTCAGCGATTTAACAGAAACCTCTTTAAAAAATACAACATCTTTATCACTGTGATTCTGGATACCCATATAACCTGATTCAGGACGGGGTCCACGTTCAGGTTCGAAGTCAAACTTCTTCGCAGGTACCGGATCACCCTCTTTAAAATCTGTGACTTTCACACCATTCAGATATACGATTGTCCTTGGTCCGTCCAAAGTAATTTCCATGGTGTTCCATTGGGGACCGGGTTTCCCTGTTTTAGCTAAAGGCTTTGTAAGAGAATACAACATTCCTGTATAATGATAATCATCTTCGCCTGATTTTTCAGGGGCATTATCAATCTGGACTTCATAGCCCTTGTTTACGGGCATCCATTCTTCTGTCGGCATAGTCGGGATACGTATGAAAACACCTGAATTGCTATTTGAGTCACGCATTGCGAATTGGACACGGATTACACAATTCTGGAATTTTTCTCCCTCCCAAACAAGCAGTCCCATTCCGCCTTTTGATTTTAATAAACCATTTTCAACATAATGACTTCCAGGACCTACCTGTTTCCATCCAGTAAGGTCCTTTCCATTGAATAGTTGTCTCCACTCGCTTTTATCCTGTGCCTTCAATGAGATACCCGAAGTCAGTATCAATAGAATACATGCAGTTATAACTGACATTACACTTTTTGCTGAAAAGATCCGTTTGATAATTTCCAGCCAACGATTTGATTTTTGTTTCATAGCTTTTAGTTTTTGATGTTTGATTGATTTTTTCTTTTTATAACAGCATTTCTGACAATTGGTTTTGCCCAGAAACTTAAACTCAGAATATATACCAAAGGTAAATACAAAATCATCATTCCTGCCTGTAATCCTATCAGATCTTTCAGCTTTCCGATAAGCAACGAAAAAATTGCACCTCCTGCTATTGCTGTGCACAAGATCCCTGCAAATGAGCCATGGTATTTTGTTACACTATTGAGAGCAAGTGAAAAAATAATACCATACATAACCGACAGGCAAAATCCCAGGGCAGGAAATCCAAATAAAGCCATCTTTGCATTGCCAAACAATGAGAATGTCAGCGCAATAAAAGTAGCCGCAGCAAAAATGCGTAATACAATTTTACTGTCAATAATCTTTAATAATACAAGTCCAAGGATACATCCTATAGTCATCATTCCCCAGAAAAGACCAACTGTAGAAGCTCCCTCAACTTCGGGTCTGAAGCCATGATAGCTTCTAAGAAACTCTGAAATCCAATTTGCAATTCCCTGTTCCATACCTACATAGGAAAAGATTCCAAGGAAAAAAAGTATAACAGTTTTCTGTTTGAATAGTTCAAGATGGGTTTCCCATGCTCCGACAACCTCATCCTCTTTTCGTATAACCTTTGGAAAACGCACTAAAAGAATAATTGCTGTCATTAAAAAACTAATAAAAGCAAAAATCCAGTATATTGAAACCCATGGCAAATGATGAGGTGTAAGGAAGGCCATGAAATTTATAAAGACTCCTTTTGTAACATTTTGAGCACTAAGACTTGTTACAAGATAGGAATACACAAAAGGACTAAGGAACGAAGCAACTCCGAAGACGAGCTGAACAATAAGATTGTTAAAAGCAAAATGCTCCTCTCCGCCAGTAACTCTGAGCAATGGGAATAATGCTACCTGTAAAAGAGCCATACCACATCCAATCAAAAACAGTGAACATAAGAACACCGGGAAAACCGGGAAAAGAGAAAACAAAAGTGCCCCGCAAAATGCAAGAATCCATGCAAACACAAGACTTTTCTTTTCGTCATATTTCTGAACTATCATTCCAGAAGGAATTGACATTAAAGCATATGCTATAAAAAATGAAAACGGTAACAAGCCTGTCATTGTTCCATTCAGAGTGAAACTATCACTGACATTAGGGTTAATTGAACCAAGAATGTTAGTTAAAAACGAAATGGCAAAAAAGATAAAGAAAATCAGGACTACCAGATAATATTTACGTTTCATAGGTAACTTTTAACACATTTTTCACTTTTGTTCATACCAGAAACAACAGTCCCTAAAATTAGGAATATTTTACTTAGCGTCGACTGAAATATTACTTATGTCTCCAACAATCTCAATTTTGATTTCGGATGAAAAAGGAATAAATTGCAGGAAAATCAGTTATGGAAAAGAAATATTTTTTGCTCAGTTCAGTTGAGAATAACAGGGTGATCAGAATCATTCAGATAGTATTTGGAATTGTTTGCCTGGCAGTCGCCATCTTCTGGCTGATTTTTAATATAAGGTCATTAAAAACCGAAGGGACACTCTGGATTACAATTATTTTCCTTTCAGTATTTGGTCTTTACCAGGTCTGGTCCGGTTTAGGCAAGGCAACCAGATTTATAGAGATAAGTTCTGATGGTATACGACTTAAAAAGACTATTATTCTTCCTGCTGTTGAGATGTCTATAGGAGATATTCAAAAAATAGAAATTTATCCATTCAATCTGATCTTCTTTCTGAAAGCAAAAAAAAGACTAATTCTCAGGTTCAGTACAACCTATCAGGAAACCAATGAAAAAGTAAAAGATGAGCTTCTTGTTTTTGGAGAATTAAATTCAATTGATGTCGAATTCGTAGAGGAAAAGTTATAAAAAGCTAACTTGTCAGGAACTCATTGCTCGTGATAATACGGACACCTTCTTTTGCCAGTTCGCATTTAATATCATCGAATTTATCAGGGTACAGAGGCCGGGATGCGTCTTCAATCAGTGTTGCTGAAAAGCCCTCGAGTATTGAATCGAGCATAGAATAATAAACACAGATGTCTGCAGCTAACCCGCAAAAATACACATCGGAAATTCCTTTGTCTTTGAGATACCCCGACAATCCGGTACTTAACTGATGATTATTATCATAAAATCCGCTGTAACTGTCAACTTCAATATTCATTCCCTTCCGGAAAATGGCAGCAAATCTGTCTGATTCAAGATCATGATGAAGCTCAGCCCCGGATGATCCCTGAATACAATGATCAGGCCACAAAACCTGTTGAAGTCCATGGAGAACTATTTTGTCAAATGGTTTCTTGTTAAGATGACTTGATGCAAAACTTGTATGGTTCTTTGGATGCCAGTCCTGAGTTGCTATGACCAGATCAAAAGAGCCCTGAACCTTATTAATAATTGGTATGATTGCATCACCATGTGCCACCTCAAGCGGACCACCGGGCATAAAATCATTCTGAACATCTATGACTACAAGTGTTTTCATTAATTTATTTTTTAAATTCATTAATTAGCCTGTCTCGTTCTGTTTGCAGTTTTTCACTGATTCCAACTTTATAGATGTGTGGATTATCAAACCGTTTATATTCTTCAGGAAGTTTCTCTAATCTTCTCCGGCTGTATTCTGCTATTTCGGTAAGTGGCAGGGGAGTGTTCAATCGTAGACCGTTTCCTATGACTTTTTGCAATAATGGTTCTTTAATGTTGTTCGCAACATAGAGTGACTTAAGAGAATACATCGGGTGATGCATTATATTTACATCCTGTTCATCTGACATTGTTACTGCATCGGCTCCAATAAACTTAGCATCATTGTCAAGTATCCTGAAAACCTGTTTCTGGTGAGGGAGTGTTATCTTACTGACGTTCTCCGATAATTTGATCCTCGGTTTGCCATTTGCATATGATAATTTATATACTCCATCCAAAGCGCCATCCGGCTGACCCGTGACAAGGCTTGTGCCGACACCGAATATATCAATAGGAGCCTGCTGGTCCAACAGGCTTTTTATAATGTACTCATCCAATTGATTTGATACAGCAATCTTTACATAAGAAAGTCCCTCATTATCCAGTTTTTTCCGACACTCCTTTGCCAGATAAGCAAGGTCACCGCTGTCGAGTCTGATTCCATTAAGCCTTTGCCCTTTCTCTTCCATTTTTTTTGCCACAGTTACAGCATTTGGCAAGCCGCTTTTCAGAGTATCATAGGTATCAATCACCAGAACACAATCTTTGGGCTGTACTTCTGCAAAATGAATAAATGCAGATAATTCATCATCGTAGCTTTCTATAAACGAATGCGCCATAGTACCTGAAACAGGTATTTCATAATCACGACCGGCCAGAACATTGCTTGTCCCATCAAAGCCTCCTACAAAAGCAGCCCTGCTGGCATAATAACCTCCCGGACCCTGGGCCCTTCGTAAACCAAAATCGATTAATACCCGTCCTTCGGCAGCCTGCCGCATCCGGCTTGCCTTGGTAGCCACGAGGGTCTGAAAATTGAGAATGTTGAGAATGAGAGTTTCAATAATCTGGGCTTCAATTATATTTGCTTCTATCTGAAGTACCGGACGTACCGGAAACACTAAATCACCTTCCGTCGAACTGAATACATTTCCTGTAAACCTGAACTTTTCAAGATAACTGATAAAATCGGGATGGTATCCCAGCTCTTTCAGGAAGTCAATATCCTGCTTATCAAATCGCAAGACAGCAAGAGCATTAAGGAGATCCTCCAATCCGGCAAATATTGCATATCCTCCCTCAAATGGTAAATTGCGAAAGAAATAATCGAAAACTGCTCTTGTTTCTTTTTGTCCTTTAAGAAAATAGACCTGAGACATTGTCAGTTGATACTTATCAGTATATGTAGCTGTGTAATTGAACATTATTAATGTCGATTTATAGTTTCGTTTATTACTCTGATTTATATTATCAAACTCAAGATAAAAGAAATTTTGAATAGTTATACAGGTTCATTAAATTTAGGTGATAAAACTCATTCATTTAAAATTATCAATGCTGTTTCAGCACTTTGTCGAACAGTTAATAATGAATCAGTTGAACCTGAATCAGTTTTAATCTATCCCCGATACCTGCTTTTGAACATTCATTCTGAAATATTGTTAAATTCTTTATCGAGATATATTTATTAGTACAACTTTCAATTTATGGAACAAACTTTCATCTGAAAAGTTTTAAACGAACTGATTAAACAATGGTAATTATTTCATCCGGAAAAGAAGATTTTTATCCCCCAAAAAAAAATTCCAAATCTCACAAACTGTTGGTATTTCTATCATCTTTCCCCCGAAGATGCAAAATGCCGGTAATGGTTTTCGGATTGGTATCATATCTGGGTATCTCTACCTTACATGGTCAGATTCTGAAAGATTCAAGTTCTATAAATCTTATAAAGAAAGGTATTGACTACGTTTATAACTTCGATTTCAAAAACGCCTATAATATAAGCGATGAGTTCAGAAAGCTTTATCCGGGTCATCCGCTAATTTATCTTTTTAGAGGAATGATAACATATTGGGAAAACTACCCGCTCAACATTACATCGGAAGCCCGTGCATCATTTGAAGAAGATATGCGGAAATGCATCGAATTATGTGATAAGAATAAAGAACAGGCCAGTGAGGCAGAAATTTTGCTGGTTAATTTGTGTGCCAGGGGACTGCTTTTATTATTTTATACCGATAATGATCTTAGTTTTGAGGTGTTCCCAATCGCATCGAGCACTTATCAGTGTATCAGGCGCTCCTTTAATTTTACTACACATTATTCAGATTTTTATTTTTTCACAGGAGTTTACAATTATTATCGTGAAGCTTACCCTGAAGCTCATCCTGTGTACAAAACCCTTGCATTTCTTTTTCCTAAAGGTAGCAAGGTTAAGGGATTGCAGGATCTCCAGATAGTTGCAAGGAATTCCATAATTTTAAAAGCTGAATCCTACTCTTTTCTGACTCAAATATTTTTAAGTTTTGAAAACAATTATGAACAGGCTACATTTTATAGCAAAAGTCTTCACTCGGTATATCCTGACAATCCTCAATATCTGGGATCGTACATTAAAAATCTGTTATTGATAAAACAATATGACGAAGCTGAAATGGAGATAGCCTCATCCATCACATATCTGAAGAACCCTTTTTTCCAGGCTCAGGTTACTATTTTCAACGGTTTATTACAGGAGAAAAAGTATCATGATACCCGGCAGGCTCAACAGTTTTATATGAAAGGTATCAAAGATATTTCGGTTTTCAGAAGTTATGGAAATGAGTATGCTGCCTATGCCTATTTCGGTTTGAGTCGTATCAGCGAAAAAAATGGTGATACGGATAACATGAAATTGTACCGCAAACTTGCATTGAAGCTTGCCGATTTCAAGAATATTGACTTTAATGACTAACACACGTTGCCTGATGCATCCAATCGCTCTCAGTAATCTTTAACCCATTCTCTGCTCCAATAAAAAGATTATTCAAACCTGCGGATCCTCTTCCCTGTTAAAGTTTTTCCCAAGTTCTTCAAGTTTCTTTTTCCCGTAAGCGAATCTTGTTATTACAACAAACAATACCGGTACCATAAAAATGCCAATAAAAGTTGCGGCAATCATTCCTCCAAATACGGTCCATCCGATTGTCTGTCGTGCAACGGCTCCAGCGCCTGTCGCAAATATAAGAGGGGATACACCTAATATGAACGCCATTGATGTCATTAGGATAGGACGTAATCTGAGCCGTATTGCCTCGAATGTTGCATCGAGCAAAGGCATACCTCTATCAACACGTGTTTTGGCAAATTCAACAATGAGTATTGAATTTTTTGCTGCAAGTCCTATAAGTGTGACCAGTCCGATCTGAGCATATACATTATCACTCAGTTTTGTTACAAAAGTGAGGGCCAGGATAGCTCCGAATGCACCAAGTGGTACAGCAAGAAGCACTGAGAAAGGCACTGACCAGCTCTCATAAAGTGCAGTAAGAAAGAGAAATACGAATAATATGGATATGAAAAAAATTACGATTGATTTTGATCCGGCATCTATTTCCTCTTTGCTAAGACCCGAAAACTCATACCCGTATCCGGCAGGAAGCACTTTGTCGGCTGTCTCAATGAGCGCCTGAATGGCCTGTCCGCTGCTATAACCTTTTTTGGCATCGCCGTTAAATTCAGTGGACCGATAAAGATTATAATGATTTATGACAGGTGCACTTTCCGTTACCTTATGGTTTATAAATGTTTTAAGAGGAAGCATATTCCCCTGGCTATTCTTAACATAATACCTGTCAATATCTGATATATCTTCCCTGAAAACAGTATCAGCCTGTGCCATAACCCTGAAATTCCGGCCATAAATTGTAAAATCATTAATATAAAAACTTCCAAGGAAGGTTTGGAGCGTATTGAAGACTTCTGAGAGTGGCACCCCCATTTTCTTGCATTTTTCCCTGTCTACCGAAATTGTATATCGTGGTGTACTTGCAGTGAAAAAAGTAAATGCACTGCCAATTTCAGGGCGTTTATTCGCTTCGGTCATAAAATTTCTGACAACCTTCTCGAACCCTTTAATATTATCGGTACTTTCTCTCTGCTGCAAAATAAAACTAAATCCTCCTGTGTTTCCAAGTCCGGGAATTGCCGGCGGCGCAATTACGATTACCCGCGCCTGCTTTATTTCTGCAAAACGTCTGTTCATTTCAGCTATAATGCCTTCAAGCTGCTCTGATTTAGTTTTCCGCTCATCCCATGGTTTCAGCTGGCAAAAAACGGTGCCGCTGTTCGACTTTGTAGAGAACGTTACAACATTAAGACCGGCAATTGCTGCAAAATGTCCGACCCCTTTTATTTCTTTCAGAATATTCATAACGTTATTCAATACCTCCACTGTGCGTCCTGTTGAGACAGCTTCAGGAAGCTCGAACGTAATATAAACTCTCCCGTTGTCTTCCGTCGGGATGAAGCTTGTCGGTTTGTTTTTGAACAAAACGGCAGTGCTGAAAATCACAAGTATCAGTAAGATTACTATATAACGTGCATAATTGACTACTTTCAGAACTGTTGAGGAATAAGTATCTACACTTTTTTTAAAATACCTGTTAAACAGTCCAAAGAACCAGTTTAAAGGGCCGGCTCTTTTAATTGCTTTTTGTGGAACGAGCAGAAGTGAGCTCAGGGCAGGGGTAAGCGTTAATGCAACAAAAGCTGATAATAATACAGATACTGCAATAGTTATTGCGAATTGCTGATATAACTTACCGACTATTCCAGGGAAAAAACCTACCGGAATGAACACCGCGGCTAAAATCAATGCGATGGCTACAACAGGCGCTGAAATATCTTCCATTGCCCTGGAAGCAGCTTCCTTCGCTGTCATATTTTTATCATCAATATAATGCTGAATTGCCTCTACCACAATTATCGCATCATCGACAACAATTCCGATAGCAAGGACAAGGGCAAAAAGTGTAAGAGTATTTATTGTGAAACCTAAAGGGATAAAAAAGATAAAAGTTCCTATAATCGATACAGGAATTGCCAGAATAGGAATCAATGTGGCTCTCCAGCTTTGTAAAAAAATAA
>Ga0302322_100005319_pt1 | contig 11297 bp, 4 predicted proteins | sample Fen_T0_2_FD_203757 | JGI IMG/M metagenome (GOLD analysis project Ga0302322, IMG submission 203757) | Peat permafrost microbial communities from Stordalen Mire near Abisko, Sweden - Fen_T0_2 | ecosystem: Environmental > Terrestrial > Soil > Wetlands > Permafrost | place: Sweden: Abisko... | reverse complement strand
CCGGACCAAGGACCTCACCTTCAGCCGCCCCCTGTACGTCAACGTCGAGCTCCTGATCAAGGAGACCGGCGAGATCCAGCGCCAGCGCGTCTACATGGGTGACTACCCGTGGATGACGGACATGGGCACCTTCGTCATCAACGGCGCCGAGCGCGTCGTGGTGTCCCAGCTGGTCCGCTCGCCCGGCGTCTACTACAGCGAGCTCGAGGACCCGGCGTCCGGCCGGATGCTGTTCTCGGCCAAGGTGATCCCCAACCGCGGCGCCTGGCTGGAGTTCGAGACCAACAACAAGGACCAGCTCTGGGTCAAGGTCGACCGCAAGCGCAAGATCGCCGCGACGACCCTGCTCCGCGCGGTCGGCTACGACACGAACGAGGAGATCGCCCGCCTGTTCGGTGCGGTCGACATCGACCCCGAGCACCCGTTCCTCGCCAACACCCTCGACAAGGACCTCACCAAGACGCCGAACGAGGCGCTGATCGAGGTCTACAAGAAGCTGCGCCCGGGCGATCCGCCCACCGGCGACAACGCCCGCCAGCTGGTCGAGAGCCTGTTCTTCAACTTCCGCCGCTACGACCTCGGTCGCGTCGGCCGGTACAAGTTCAACAAGAAGCTGGACGCGGTCGCGGCCCGCATGGGCATCGAGCTCCCGCGCGAGGGCCGGACCATCAGCCGCGAGGACATCGCCGCGATCGTCGGCCATCTCATCGAGAGCAACCGCGGCCTCCACGCCAAGGACGACATCGACCACCTCGGCAACCGCCGCATCCGCGCCAACGGAGAGCTGATCCAGAATGCGTTCCGGATCGGCCTCCTGCGCATGGAGCGGGTGGTCCGCGAGCGCATGACGATCCAGGAGATCGACAAGGCGACCCCGAACGCCCTCATCAACATCCGCCCGGTCGTGGCGGCGATGAAGGAGTTCTTCGGCGGCAGCCAGCTCTCCCAGTTCATGGACCAGACGAACCCCCTGGCCGAGCTCACGTCCAAGCGCCGCCTGTCGGCCCTGGGCCCGGGCGGCCTGTCCCGCGAGCGGGCCGGGTTCGACGTCCGCGACGTCCACCACAGCCACTACGGCCGCATCTGCCCCATCGAGACCCCCGAAGGCCCGAACATCGGGCTGATCGGGTCGCTCGCGACCTACGGGCGGATCAACGCCTACGGCTTCATCGAGACCCCCTACCGCAAGGTCAAGCGCGTCATCGCCCACGACGACCCTGCGCTGCTCACCCTCGAGGCGGGCGCGGACGTCGTCGGCAAGGACGGCAAGGTCATCCTCAAGAAGGGCGAGACCTTCACCGAGGCCGCGGCCAAGGAGCTCGCGCGCCAGAAGGCGCTCGCCTTCCCGTGCCGGCCGGTCGTGACCGACGAGATCGAGTACCTCCCGGCCGACGAGGAGGAGGAGCACGTCGTCGCGCAGGCGAACGCGCCGCTGGACGCCGAGGGCCACTTCATGGCCGAGCGCGTGCCGAGCCGCTACCGGGACACCTTCCCGGAGGCGCGTCCGGACCAGATCGAGTACATGGACGTCAGCCCCAAGCAGGTCGTGTCGGTCGCGACGGCGCTGATCCCGTTCCTCGAGCATGACGACGCCAACCGCGCCCTCATGGGCTCGAACATGCAGCGCCAGGCGGTGCCGCTCCTGGAGCCTGAGAGCCCCATCGTGGGCACCGGCATGGAGGCGCGCGCCGCGCGCGACTCCGGCCAGGTGGTCATCGCCAAGCGCGCCGGCGTCGTGACCTCGGTCACCGCCGAGCGCGTCCAGGTCGATGCCGACAGCGGCGAGCTCGACGAGTACAAGCTCCTCAAGTTCGTCCGCAGCAACCAGGGCACCTGCATCAACCAGCGCCCGATCGTCACGGTCGGCCAGCGCGTGGGGCAGGGCGACCCGATCGCGGACTCCTCCTCCACCCAGGGCGGCGAGCTCGCCCTCGGCCGGAACGTCCTCGTCGCGTTCATGAGCTGGGAGGGCGGCAACTACGAGGACGCGATCGTGCTCAGCGACCGCCTCGTGCGCGACGACCTGTTCACGAGCATCCATATCGAGAAGCACGAGATCGAGTCGCGGGACACCAAGCTGGGCCCCGAGGAGATCACGCGCGACATCCCGAACGTCGGCGAGGAGGCCCTCAAGGACCTCGACGAGGAGGGGATCGTCTACATCGGCGCCGAGGTCCGCCCGGGCGACATCCTGGTCGGCAAGATCACGCCCAAGGGCGAGACCGAGCTGACCGCGGAGGAGCGCCTGCTGCGTGCCATCTTCGGCGAGAAGGCCCGCGAGGTGAAGGACTCCTCGCTGCGCCTCCCGCACGGCGAGCGCGGCAAGGTGGTGGAGATCCGCGAGTTCCGCCGCGAGTGGAACGACGACCTCCAGCCGGGCGTCAACCGCCTGGTCCGCGTGTCCGTCGCCCAGAAGCGCAAGATCTCGGTCGGCGACAAGATGGCCGGACGCCACGGCAACAAGGGCGTCGTCGCCAAGGTGCTGCCCGCCGAGGACATGCCCTACCTGCCCGACGGCACGCCGGTCGACATCGTGCTCAACCCGCTCGGCGTGCCGAGCCGCATGAACATCGGCCAGATCCTCGAGACGCACCTTGGCTGGGCCCTCGGGACCATGGGCTACAAGGCCGCGACCCCCGTCTTCGACGGCGCGACCGAGACCCAGATCCGCGAGGCGCTCATCTCGGCCCGCGTCGACTGGCACGGCTACGAGCACCTTCCCGAGGACGGGAAGATCGAGCTCCGCGACGGGCGCACCGGCGAGCTCTTCGACCGGACCATCACCGTCGGCCAGATCTACATGCTCAAGCTCCACCACCTGGTCGAGGACAAGATCCACGCCCGGTCCACCGGCCCCTACAGCCTGATCACCCAGCAGCCGCTGGGTGGCAAGGCGCAGTTCGGCGGCCAGCGGTTCGGCGAGATGGAGGTGTGGGCCCTCGAGGCCTATGGCGCCGCCAACATCCTCCAGGAGCTGCTCACCGTGAAGTCGGACGACGTCCTCGGGCGCGTCCAGACGTACGAAGCCATCGTCAAGGGCGAGGAGATCCAGCCGCCGCGGGTCCCCGAGTCCTTCAAGGTCCTCATCAAGGAGCTGCGGAGCCTCGGGCTCAACGCGGAGATCCTCGATCAGAACGACGAGGAGATCCCCCTGGCCGAGGATGACGCCTCCGGCTACCTGCTCCCGGATCTCGGCGGGATCAACCTCGCCGGGTTCGAGGACTAGCCAACCGCACCACCGCACGGAGGGGGATCGGCGTCCGGCCGGCCCGGTCCCCCCTCGCTGAACGCAACGTACGCGCCGCCTGGCCGCGGTGGCGCGGAGGAGACCGATGCTCGAGGTCAACAACTTCTCGGCGATCCGAATCTCGCTCGCCAGCCCGGACCAGATCCGGGAGTGGTCGAAGGGCGAGGTGACGAAGCCCGAGACCATCAACTACCGCACGCTCAAGCCGGAGAAGGACGGGCTCTTCGACGAGCGCATCTTCGGTCCCACCCGGGATTGGGAGTGCTACTGCGGGAAGTACAAGCGCATCCGGTACAAGGGCATCATCTGCGACAAGTGCGGCGTCGAGGTCACGCGCAGCAAGGTCCGCCGTGAGCGCATGGGCCACATCCAGCTGGCCAGCCCCGTCAGCCACATCTGGTACTTCAAGGGCACCCCGAGCCGGCTCGGCATCCTGCTCGACATCAGCCCCCGCAACCTCGAGCGGATCCTCTACTTCGCGCTCTACATCGTCACCCACGTGGACGAGGAGGCCCGCGCACGCGCCCTCAAGGCGCTCGACGAGCAGGCCCAGGGCCGCGGCGGCGCCGGCGGCGAGCGCCTCGCCGAGCTCGAGGGCTCGCTCAAGGCGGACATCAAGCGCCAGTCGGACGAGCTCCGCGGCGCCCTCGCGTCCACGAAGGCCGAGCTCGCCGCGCAGCGCAACGCGCGCATCGAGGAGGTCGCCCGGGAGGCCCAGGCCGTCGAGGCCGCGCTCAGCGGGCTCGGGGCCAAGGCTGCCGAGGACACGATCGCCTTCGTCCCGACCGGCGAGGTGGTGGTCGCGTCCGGCGACAAGGGCGGCAAGGAGGCCCTCAACCGCCTCCGCAAGATCGCCACGGCCGAGACCGAGCGGGTCACGACCGAGCTCGAGCAGCGCGCGGCCGACGAGGAGCGCAAGACCGAGCAGATGGTCACGGACCTGCAGTCCTCGATGGACGAGACGCTGCGCGCCGAGCGCGAGAGCCTCGCCGGCGAGGCCGCGGGCCAGAAGGAGGAGCTCCGCCGCGCCCGCGACGAGATCGAGTCCCTCAAGCCGCTCATGACCGTCGGCGAGATGGAGTTCCGCCAGCTCGACGAGAAGTACGGCTCGGGCGCCAAGACCGGCCGCATCTTCTGGGCCGGGATGGGCGCCGAGGCCGTGCGCGACATCATCGTCCGGATGGACCTCGACGAGCTGTCGCGCGCCCTCCATGCGGAGGTGCGGACGAGCTCCGGCCAGCGCCGCAAGAAGGCCATCAAGCGGCTGCGCCTGATCGAGGCGTTCCGCCGCTCCGGCAATCGCCCGGAGTGGATGATCCTCTCGGTCCTGCCGGTCATCCCCCCCGACCTGCGCCCCATGGTCCAGCTGGACGGCGGCCGTTTCGCGACCTCCGATCTCAACGACCTGTACCGGCGCGTCATCAACCGCAACAACCGCCTCAAGCGGCTCCTGGAGCTCGGCGCGCCCGAGATCATCATCCGCAACGAGAAGCGGATGCTGCAGGAGGCGTGCGACGCCCTGATCGACAACGGGCGCCGCGGCCGCGCGATCGCCGGCACGGGCAACCACCGCCTCAAGAGCCTGTCCGACATGCTCAAGGGCAAGCAGGGGCGGTTCCGCCAGAACCTGCTCGGCAAGCGCGTGGACTATTCCGGCCGCTCGGTCATCGTCGTCGGCCCGAACCTCAAGCTGCACCAGTGCGGCCTGCCCAAGAAGATGGCGCTCGAGCTGTTCAAGCCGTTCGTCATGCGCCAGCTGGTGGAGAAGGGCTTCGCCCACAACATCAAGAGCGCCAAGCGCATCGTCGAGCGCGTCCGCCCCGAGGTCTGGGACGTCCTCGAAGAGGTCATCCAGGACCACCCGGTCCTGCTGAACCGCGCGCCCACGCTGCACCGCCTGGGCATCCAGGCCTTCATGCCGGTCCTCGTCGAGGGGTCCGCGATCCAGATCCATCCGCTCGTCTGCACCGCGTTCAACGCGGACTTCGACGGCGACCAGATGGCGGTCCACGTGCCGCTGTCAACGGCCGCCCAGGAGGAGGCGCGGACGATGATGCTCTCGACCGCCAACCTCCTCTCGCCCGCGGATGGCTCGCCGGTCGTGGCGCCGACCCAGGACATGGTCCTCGGCAACTACTACCTGACGATGGACGCGCAGGTCTTCAAGAAGGGCGCCCCCGTGCGCAGCTTCGCGACCGAGGACGACGCGATCATCGCGTACGAGATCGGCGCCCGCGGCCTCGAGTCGTCCAGCCGGATCTCCACGGAGCCCGAGGAGGGCGCCGAGCGCCTCGTCCACCACGTCGCGGCGTCGCTGACCCTCCACGAGCCCGTCCAGGTCGTCGTGCATGGTTGGGACGACGCCTCGCAGGCGCTCACCGAGCGCGGGGTCACCACGACGGTTGGCCGGATCCTGTTCAACCGGATCCTGCCCGAGCCGCTGCGCTTCGTGAACAAGCCCATGAAGCGCACGGACCTCAAGGCCCTCGTCGACCGCTGCTACCGCGACCTCGGCCCGGTGGAGACCGCCCACCTCGTGGACGGCATCAAGAACATCGGCTTCAAGTTCGCGACCCGCGGGGGCATGACGATCGGCCTCTGGGACATCGTCGTGCCGGAGTCCAAGCCGGCGCAGATGAAGAAGGCCGACGAGGCCGTCACGGCCATCGACAAGCAGTTCCAGCGCGGCCTCATCACCGAGGACGAGCGGTACGAGCAGGTCGTGGAGCTCTGGCAGCGCGTCACCAAGGACGTCTCGGACGAGATGATGGCGTCGCTGGGCGACGAGAACCCCGTCCGGATGATGACCGACTCCGGCGCCCGCGGCAACAAGGGCAACATCGGCCAGCTGGGCGCCATGCGCGGCCTGATGGCCGACCCGTCGGGCCGGATCATCGACGTGCCCGTGCGGAGCAACTTCCGCGAGGGCATGACCGTCCTCGAGTACTTCATCAGCACCCACGGCGCCCGCAAGGGCCTCGCTGACACCGCCCTCCGAACCGCGGACTCCGGGTACCTCACGCGGCGCCTCGTGGACGTGGCGCAGGACGTCATCACCAAGGACGAGGACTGCGGCACGGAGCAGGGGAGCTGGATCATCCGCGCGGAGTCCGCGGAGGAGCCCGAGGCGTTCCAGCGCCGCCTCGTCGGCCGGCTCGCCGCCACCGACCTGGTGGACCCGAGCGCCAAGGTCAAGAAGGGCGAGACGGCCCCGCTCGTCGTCGCCCGCAACGTCCTCATCGACGAGACCATGGCCAAGGCGATCGACGCGGCCGGCATCGACGAGGTGCTGGTCCGCTCACCGCTCGCCTGCGAGGCGCGCTACGGCGTCTGCCGCATGTGCTATGGCCGCAACCTCGCCACCGGCGGGATGATCGGCATCGGCGAGGCGGTCGGCATCATCGCCGCCCAGTCCATCGGCGAGCCGGGCACCCAGCTCACCATGCGGACGTTCCACACCGGCGGCGTCGCCGGCCAGGACATCACGCAGGGCCTGCCGCGAGTCGAGGAGCTGTTCGAGGCCCGCATCCCCAAGGGCAAGGCCGAGATCAGCCACATCGACGGCATCGTCGAGGTCCTCAACAGCGAGACCGGCCGCAAGGTCAAGGTGACGAGCCGCGAGGCCTTCGACACCCCGATCGAGCTGCCGGAGGGCGCCGAGCTGCTCGCCGCGGCCGGCGATCTCGTCGACGCCGGCCAGGTCCTGGGCCGCTCGGCCTCGGCCGGCGACGTCACCGCCCCGGTCAAGGGCTTCCTGGCCCGGACCGAGCTGGGCGTCGTGGTCCGCGCCGAGGACGTCGTGGAGCGCGAGTACGCGATCCCGCACAGCGCGAAGCTGCTGGTCGAGGACGGCCAGGAGATCCGCGCCGGTGACGCGATCACCGACGGGCCCATCAACCCGCAGGAGTACCTCGACACCCGCGGCAAGGACGCGGTCCAGCGCTACCTCGTCCGCGAGGTCCAGCGCGTGTACCGCAGCCAGGGCGTCACGATCAACGACAAGCACGTCGAGATCATCGTCCGCCAGATGCTCAAGAAGGTCCGGATCGACCAGCCGGGCGACCTGGAGCAGCTGCCGACCGAGCTCATCGACCGCCTCGACTTCGAGGAGGCGAACAACCGCGTCCTCGCGGAGGGCGGCGAGCCGGCCACCGCGCAGACGGTCCTCCTCGGCGTGACCAAGGCGTCGCTCAACACCTCCTCCTTCCTGGCCGCGGCCTCCTTCCAGGAGACCACCCGGGTGCTGACCGAGGCCGCCATCAACGGCGCTCGCGACCACCTGATCGGCCTCAAGGAGAACGTCATCATCGGCAAGCTGATCCCGGCCGGGACCGGCGCGCCGCAGAACATCGCCGCGCTCAAGGAGCGCCAGCGCCGGGCCGCCCTCGAGGCGCTCGCAGGCGAGGCGATCGAGGGCCTCGGCGAGGCCGAGTACAACCCGTTCCTCGACGACGGGTCGCGCCCGGTGGACGACGAGGCCGCGGGTCTCGCCCTGGCGGCGACCATCGCCGGCAAGGACGAGGACGAGGCCGAGTTCAACCCGTTCGCGGCCGACCCCGTGGGCGGCGCCGCGCCCGAGCCGGACGCGGCCGAGTTCAACCCGTTCCTGGCCGACGCCTCGGAAGAGGGCTGACGCCGGCACGACGAGCCCACCCTGACGCCCCGGGCACCCGCCCGGGGCGTTTGACACTCAATTCGGCTGCTTGTTACACTTCGCGGCCGTGGCCTCGAAGGGGCCCCGATCGCCGTGTGCGTCGGGATCCGGCCCCGAACGAGCTCCGAGCGGTCCCCAACCGGACCTCCGGTACGGGTAGATCCGCCGGTTACGACCACTACTGACAAGACACAACCAACGAAAGGAGCCGCGTCTCCGTGCCGACCATCAGCCAGCTCGTGCGTCACGGGCGGAAGCCGAAGATCTCCAAGGTCAAGGCTCCGGCGCTGCGCAAGAACTGGAACAGCCTGCGCCAGCGCCAGGTGCCGATCCCCGGTGCCCCCCAGAAGCGGGGCGTCTGCCTGCAGGTCAGGACGATGACGCCGAAGAAGCCGAACTCGGCCCTTCGGAAGATCGCGCGCGTGCGGCTCACGAACCAGATGGAGGTCACGGCCTACATCCCGGGCATCGGCCACAACCTCCAGGAGCACTCCGTGGTCCTGGTGCGTGGCGGCCGGGTGAAGGACCTCCCGTCGGTCAAGTACCACATCATCCGCGGGACCCTCGACGCTGCCGGCGTGAAGGATCGCAAGCAGGGCCGCAGCAAGTACGGCGCCAAGGTCGCCCAGGCGCCCGGGAAGAAGAAGTAGGATGCCGCGCCGTCAGTCGATCGCCCGCAAGACGAAGTACCAGCAGGAGTCCAACCGCGTCTCGGATCGCTTCCGCGCGAAGCTGATGCGCGACGGGAAGCAGACCCTGTCGGACCGCATCCTCCGCCAGGCGCTGGCGCGCGCCGAGTTCCAGGCCAAGCGCCCGGGGCTCGAGGTGCTCGAGGCCGCCCTGCGCAACGCCACGCCGATCATCGAGGTCAAGCCTCGGCGCGTCGGTGGCGCCACCTACCAGGTCCCGGTGGAGATCCGGGGCGATCGCCGGCTGTCGCTCGGCGTGCGCTGGCTCGTCCAAGCCGCGCGCAAGCGCAACGGCAAGAGCATGAGCGAGAAGCTCGCCGCGGAGTTCGTCGATGCCATGAACGGCCTCGGCGCGGCGGTGAAGCGGCGCGAGGACACCCACAAGATGGCTGAGGCCAACAAGGCGTTCAGCCACTTCAAGTGGTAGTCCGCGCCCGAACGAGGTAGATCAACCGTGGCACGAGCCGTTCCGCTCGCACGAACGCGGAACATCGGAATCATCGCCCATATCGACGCGGGCAAGACCACCGTCACCGAGCGGATCCTCTTCTACACGAAGAAGATCTACAAGATCGGTGAGGTCCATGAGGGCGCTGCCACCATGGACTGGATGCCCCAGGAGCAGGAGCGCGGGATCACGATCACCGCGGCTGCTACGACCTGCGCGTGGAACGACCACCGGATCAACATCATCGATACGCCCGGGCACGTGGACTTCACGATGGAGGTGGAGCGCAGCCTGCGCGTGCTCGACGGTGCGGTCGTCGTGTTCGACGGCGTCGCCGGTGTGGAGCCCCAGTCCGAGACGGTCTGGCGCCAGGCCGACCGGTACGGCGTGCCGCGGATCTGCTTCATCAACAAGCTCGACCGCACCGGCGCCAACTTCTGGCGCGACGTCGACATGATCCGGGACCGCCTGGGCGTGAAGCCCGTGCCGATCCAGCTGCCGATCGGGATCGAGGACACCTTCAAGGGTGTCATCGACCTCGTGCGCATGCGGGCGCTGGTCTGGCGGGACGACCTGGGCAGCACCTTCGACGACCTCGACATCCCGGCAGACCTCCTCGAGGAGGCCACCCGGTGGCGCGAGAACCTGCTCGAGGCTGTCTCGCTGGTCGATGACGAGCTCGCGCACAAGTACCTCGAGGGCGAGGAGCTGACCGAGGCCGAGATCAAGCGCGGCATCCGGCTCGCGACCCTCAAGTACGCGTGGGTGCCGATCCTCACGGGCTCGGCGCTCAAGAACAAGGGCGTCCAGCCGATGCTCGACGCCGTCGTGGACTACCTCCCGTCGCCGCTGGACGTCCCGCCGGTCATCGGCCTCAAGCCGAACTCCGACGTGGAGGTCCTCCAGAGCGTCGACGACAGCGCGCCGTTCAGCGCCCTGGCGTTCAAGATCGCCGCCGACCCCTTCGTGGGCAAGCTGGCGTTCTTCCGGGTCTACTCGGGCACGCTCAAGTCCGGCTCCTACGTGCTCAATGCCACGAAGGGCAAGAAGGAGCGGATCGGCCGCATCCTCCAGATGCATGCCAACCACCGCGAGGAGATCGACATCGTCTACGCCGGTGACATCGCCGCGGCCGTGGGCCTCAAGGAGACCTTCACCGGCGACACCCTCACCGACCCGGACCACCCCGTCATCCTGGAGTCGATGACCTTCCCCGAGCCGGTCATCGAGGTCGCCATCGAGCCCAAGACCAAGGCCGACCAGGACAAGCTCGGGATCGCGCTCCAGCGCCTCGCCGAGGAGGATCCGACCTTCCGCGTCAAGACGGACGAGGAGTCGGGCCAGACCCTGATCGCCGGCATGGGCGAGCTCCACCTCGACGTCCTCGTGGACCGCATGGTCCGCGAGTTCAAGGTGGCCGCCAACGTCGGCAAGCCGCAGGTCGCCTACCGCGAGACCATCCGCCGCGCCGCCGAGGGCAACGGCAAGTTCGTACGCCAGACCGGCGGCAAGGGCCAGTACGGCCACGCTGTCATCCGGATCGAGCCGATGCCGAAGGGCGGCGGGTACGAGTTCGTCGACAAGATCGTCGGCGGCACCATTCCCCGCGAGTACATCAAGCCGATCGACATGGGCATCCGCGAGACCCTCGAGTCGGGGATCTACGCGAACGTGCCGATGGTCGACATCAAGGTCACGCTGATCGACGGGTCCTACCACGAGGTGGACTCGTCGGAGATGGCGTTCAAGATCGCCGGCTCGTTCGCGATCAAGGACGCCGTCATGAAGGCCAGCCCGGTCGTGCTCGAGCCGATGATGCGGGTCGAGGTGACGATGCCCGAGGAGTTCATGGGCGACGTCATCGGCGACCTCAACAAGCGGCGTGGACAGATCGAGGGCATGGACCCCCGCGGCTCGACCCAGGTCGTCCGCTCCGCGGTCCCGCTGTCCGAGATGTTCGGGTACGCCACCGACCTGCGGTCCATGACCCAGGGTCGAGCCAGCTATTCCATGGAGCTCAGCCACTACGCCGAGGTTCCCCCGAACCTCGCGGCCGAGCTCGTCGCCAAGTCGAAGGTCTAAGAGGGTCGGCTCGCCCCAGCGCGAGCGAGCAGCACGGGAGTCCAGCCGGATGGCCAAGAAGAAGTTCGAGCGCACGAAGCCGCACGTCAACGTCGGCACGATCGGCCACATCGACCACGGCAAGACGTCGCTCACCGCGGCGATCACCAAGTACCTCGCCCTCAAGGGCGGCGCCGA
>Ga0302322_100005316_pt1 | contig 11301 bp, 11 predicted proteins | sample Fen_T0_2_FD_203757 | JGI IMG/M metagenome (GOLD analysis project Ga0302322, IMG submission 203757) | Peat permafrost microbial communities from Stordalen Mire near Abisko, Sweden - Fen_T0_2 | ecosystem: Environmental > Terrestrial > Soil > Wetlands > Permafrost | place: Sweden: Abisko... | reverse complement strand
ACCGACCACGAGGAGCGGCTCATCGCCACCCACGAGGCCGGGCACGCCGTCACCGCCTGGCTCGTCGCGCCGACCCGGCGGCTGGAGGTGCTGACGATCGTCAAGCGGGCGGGCGCGCTCGGACTGCTCGCGCACGGTGACGTCGAGGACGTCTACACCCGGTCCCGGAGCGAGCTGGAAGGGCTGATCCGGATCGCGTTCGGGGGGCAGGTGGCCGAGGAGATCTTCTTCGACGACGACGTCTCCACCGGCCCGAGCAGCGACCTCGCCTACGCCACCGACCTCGCCGTCCAGATGGTGGGCGCGGCGGGCATGGGCGGGAGCCTGGTGTCGTACGCCGCCTCCGGCGGAGGCCTGCTGGACGGGGGCCTCGGTGCCCGCGTGCTCGGCGACGCGCAGGGTCGGCAGGCCGTCGAGGAGCTGCTCGCCCGGCAGCAGGTCGCCGTCCGCCAGCTGCTCGCCCGCAACCGCGACCTCGTCGAGGCGCTCCGCGACGCGCTGCTCGAACGCCACGAACTCATCGGCCGGGAGATCACCGACGTGCTCGAGCAGGCCAGGCAGGCCCGCGACGCGTAATCTGCCAGGCGTGCCGACCCCTGCGCCTCTCGACGTGGCCACGTTCCGGCGGGTGGCCGGCCGGTTCGCCACCGGTGTCTGCGTGATCAGCGCGGTCGACGGCGGTACCGACCACGCCATGACCGCGAGCGCGTTCACCACGGTCTCGCTCGAACCGATGCTGGTGCTGGTCTGCGTCGAGACGGACGCGCGGTTCCACGACGCGGTCGTCGAAGCCGGCCGGTGGGCGGTCAGCATCCTCGACGAGACGGGGCGCGGGGTCTCGGAGTGGCTCGCCACCCGCGGCCGGCCGCTGCCGGGCCAGCTGGACCGCGTCCCGTTCCATCGCGGCCCGGTCACCGGCGCGGCGCTCGTCGACGGCGCGCTGGGCTGGATCGAGGCGCGGACGACGGCGGTGCACCCCGCGGGCGACCACAGCATCGTCGTGGGCGAGGTGGTGGGGCTGGAGCTGGGGCCGTCGCAGTCCGACCCGCTCCTCTACTACCGCAGCGGGTACCACAAGCTGGCGTGAGTGTCGGGCCGGGTGCTGGCGCTGCCGCTGAAGTCCATGATCACGATGAAGTCCATGATCACGGTGAGGTGGGTGGGGACTGCCAGTAGTCGTAGCGGTGGTGGACGGTGAAACCGGTGCCGGTGTAGAGCGCGATCGCGGCCTGGTTGGTGTCGCTGACCTGCAGGTACAGGGACATCGCGCCGGAGCGGTGGGCCCACCGGGCCGCCGTGGCCAGCAGGCCGCGGGCCAGGCCGCGGCGACGGTGGTCGGGGCGCACATCCACCGCGGTGAGGCCGGCCCAGCCGCCGCCGAGCGACCCGCGGGCGACGCCCACGGTCGCCCCGGCGGCGTCCCGGACGGAGAAGAACGCCTGGGACGGCGCCGACAGCAGCAGGGCGCGCGCATGCGGCGACAGCGACTGCCCGCGGTAGCGGTAGGTCGCGAGCCAGGCGTCGTCGGGCTCGGCCGCGACGTCGAGCGTGAGCTCGCCGGACGCCGAGGGGAGCGACGCGCCGTCCGGATCGCGGTCGCGCAGGGCCGCCGTCGCCGCGGTCATGACGAGCGCGGACCCGCCGGGCACCACGCTCCAGCCGGCGGCCTCGCAGGCGGCGCGCAGCGGACCGGCCGGCCCCCGGTCGTCGGGCACGCCGCCGTCCACGGCCTGCGCCAGGCTCGCCCGCGGTCGCAGCCCGTGCCCGGCGTACCAGGCGACGACGCGGGCGAGGGCGACGTGGGGCTCGTCGCGGGGCTCGCCGAGCGGCAGGACGGAGTTGGCGCGGTTGGTGAACCCGCCGCTCGCGCGCAGCAGCCAGCCGCCCTGGCGCTCGCTGTGCTCCGCCCGCCAGTGCAGCGACATGACCGCCTGGAGATCTGTGATGGAGGTCACACGGTGAGGTGGACCACGCCGGACGGGCCGCGGCGGCACCACCTTGCCGGCCACGACGGCGTCCAGAGGCACCGACACCAGGCCCGTGCGGGTGCGAACGTGCAGGTGGGTGTCGACGTCGGTCAGCTCGCCGACGACGTCGCCCAGCGTGGCGCCCGACAGCCGCCGGCGGACCACCACCCGCTGACCGAGGCGCGCCTGCCACGACGCCACGTCCACCTCAAGGACCTCCTGCCCTCGAGCACCCCTTGCCGTCGGAGATACTAGGGCCCGACCCGGGGACGGTTTCCTCCCCGGCCACAGGAGCCGCGTCCAGGAGGATTCCGCCGTGACGTACGTGATCGCCCAGCCCTGCGTCGATGTCAAGGACAAGGCCTGCATCGAGGAATGTCCCGTCGACTGCATCTACGAGGGTGAGCGGACGCTGTACATCCACCCGGACGAGTGCGTCGACTGCGGCGCCTGCGAGCCGGTCTGCCCCACCGAGGCCATCTTCTACGAGGACGACGTCCCGGAGCAGTGGAAGGACTACTACAAGGCCAACGTCGAGTTCTTCGACGACCTGGGCTCCCCGGGCGGTGCGGCCAAGCTCGGCGTCATCCCCAAGGACCACCCGCTGATCTCGGTCCTGCCCCCGCAGAACCAGGCGGACTGACCATTTCCGAACGCGTCGCCCGCTCGCTGCCCGACTTTCCCTGGGACACGCTGGCGCCGTTCGCCCGGGTCGCTCGCGAGCACCCCGGCGGCGTCGTCGACCTGTCCGTCGGCACGCCGGTCGATCCCACGCCCGCGGTGGTCCGCGCGGCGCTGGAGCGCGCCTCCGACGCCCCCGGCTACCCGCAGACGTACGGCACGCCGGCGCTGCGGGAGGCGGTGGCGGCGTGGTTCGCCCGGCGTCGCGGAGTGCCCGACGTCGACCCGGACGGCGTGCTGCCCACGATCGGCTCCAAGGAGCTGGTCGCGTGGCTGCCGACCCTGCTGGGGCTCGGGCGCGGCGACCTCGTCGTCCACCCGCAGATCGCCTACCCGACGTACGACGTCGGCGCCCGGATCGCCGGCGCCGAGCCGCTGCCCGCCGACGGCACGGCCCAGGTCGGCCCGCGCGCGGGCTCGGTCCGGCTGGTCTGGCTGAACAGCCCGTCGAACCCGACCGGGCGGGTGCTCGGCTGGGAGCACCGGAAGAAGGTCGTCGACTGGGCGCGGTCGGTCGGGGCGGTCGTGGCGAGCGACGAGTGCTACGCCGAGCTCGGCTGGACGGGCGCCGAGATCCCGAGCCTGCTCGACCCGCGCGTGACCGGCGGCTCCCACGAGGGGCTGCTGGCCGTCTACTCGCTCTCCAAGCAGTCGAACCTGGCCGGATACCGGGCCGCGTTCGCGGCCGGCGACCCGGTGCTGGTGCGCGAGCTGCTCGAGATCCGCAAGCACGCCGGGATGATCATGCCGGCCCCCGTCCAGGCCGCGATGACCGTGGCCCTGGCGGACGACGACCACGTCGTCGTCACCAAGGCCCGCTACCGGGCCCGGCGCGAGACCGCCCTTGCCGCGCTGACGCACGCGGGCCTGCGCGTGGACGACTCCGAGGCCGGGCTCTACCTGTGGGCCACCCGCGACGAGCCCTGCTGGGACACCGTCTCCTGGCTGGCGGGGCTGGGCATCCTGGTGGCGCCGGGCTCCTTCTACGGCGCCGCCGGCGGCCGGCACGTCCGGGTCGCGCTGACGGCGACGGACGAGCGGATCGACACCCTCGTCGAGCGGCTCGCCGCGGCGGCGGAGGCGGGAGCGGGATCTTCCGTCCCGGCGGGAACCGGGAACCGCACCGACACCATCTGAGGGACGCCCAGGGCGGAGGGTCCGGCCGGGCGAAGGGGGAACCCCAGATGGCACACCGCACCCGGAACGTCCTGATCGTGCTGGGCGTCGTCGTCCTCGCCCTGGTCGCCCTGCCGGCGATCACGTCGTCGTTCGCCAAGACGCAGGGCGGCGAGATCGCCGTGATCCGCAACGGCGGCCCGCTGGACAACAACCGGATCCGCCAGGTGGTCCAGCCGGCGTCGTCCCTGACGTGGATCGGTCTGTACTCGGTGAAGCACTCCTACCCCGCGCAGCAGCGCTTCTACACGATCACCGCGGACGCCAGCCGGGGGACCCGGTCGGGCGTGGACGTCGAGCTGCTGCCCACCGCGGACGGCGTCGAGGTCGGCGTCGAGGGGACGATCTACTTCACGCTCAACACCGACGAGACGGCGCTGCGGACGTTCGACGACAAGTACGGCACCCGCCGGTACCGCGGCGTCGACGGTGCGTACCGGTACGCCTGGGAGGACGACGAGGGCTGGTCGACCTTCCTCGACCAGATCGTCCGTCCGGTGATCAGCAACGACCTGCGCGAGGAGATCGGCAACCACCCGTGCGCGGAGCTGCAGGCGTCCTGCGCGCTGGTGCAGAACGGCGGGAGCCTCCAGGCCGTGACGGCGGTCGCGGGCAGGAGCAACCTCAACATCGCCAAGATCCAGGACTCGATCAACACCTCGCTGCAGCAGGACTTCAACGCCACGCTGGGCGGTCCCTTCATCACCGGCGTCCGGTTCAACCTGGCCAAGATCACCCTGCCGACCAAGGTGCAGGACGCGATCAACCAGGCCCAGGCGGCGTTCGCCGCTGTCACCGAGTCGCAGGCCAAGGTGCAGCAGGCGAAGGCCGACGCCGAGGCGAACAAGCAGCGCCAGCTGGGCTACCAGAACTGCCCGGCCTGTGCGCAGATCGACACGCTCAAGGCGATCCCGCCGAACGTCACGACGTTCGCTCCGGGTGCCGGGTTCGCGGTCACCGCGCCGACGAAGTAGCCGACGACCGGCCGACGGTTGGCTGACGGTTGGGCGGGGCGCGGCTCCTGCCTCGTGGTGCACATCGGGCCGGGGTGGGCGACCATCTCCGTGTCATCGTCGAACACCGACGGTGATCACTGGGGCGGTCTGCCGGAGATCTCACAAGGTCCGGTGGCCCGTCGGCGTGTTGAGACAGGTAGCTTCGTGCCAACGCAGGCGCCGGTGCCTACCGGGACCGCCTGCTTTTGTCTGTGATCTCACAAGGAGCGCGGCATGACCGAACCCCAGACGCTGAGCCTCTCCCACCCCGGCGGCGAACTGAGCCTGCCGGTCGTCCCCGCCACGGACGGCGGGTCCGGGGTGGACACCTCGGCTTTGCTCAGCAGGACAGGTTTCGTCGCGCTGGACCCGGGCTTCGTCAACACCGCCGCCTGCACGTCGTCCATCACCTACATCGACGGGGACGCCGGCATCCTGCGCTACCGCGGCTACCCGATCGAGCAGCTGGCGGAGCACAGCACCTTCCTCGAGGTGGCGTACCTGCTGATCTACGGCGAGCTGCCGACCGCCGAGGAGCTGGGCCGCCTCGACGACCAGGTGCGGCACCACACGTTGCTCCACGAGGACCTCAAGCGGTTCTTCGACGGCTTCCCCCGGGACGCCCACCCGATGCCCGTGCTGTCCAGCGCCGTCAGCGCGCTGTCGACCTTCTACCAGGACAGCCTCGATCCGTTCGACCCCGAGCAGGTCGAGATCTCCACGATCCGGCTCCTGGCGAAGCTGCCCGTCATCGCGGCGTACGCCTACAAGAAGTCCGTCGGGCAGCCGTTCCTCTACCCGGACAACAGCAACGGCCTCGTCGACAACTTCCTGCGGCTGACGTTCGGGTTCCCGGCGGAGCCGTACGTCGTCGACCCGGTCATGTCGAAGGCGCTCGACCTGCTGTTCATCCTGCACGCCGACCACGAGCAGAACTGTTCGACGTCGACGGTCCGCATGGTCGGGTCGTCGCACGCCAACCTGTTCGCCTCGGTCTCCGCGGGCATCAACGCGCTGTTCGGGCCGCTGCACGGCGGCGCGAACCAGGCCGTGCTCGAGATGCTGGAGACGATCCGCCGCAGCGACGACGACGTCGACACCTTCATGCGCCGGGTGAAGAACAAGGAGAAGGGTGTCCGGCTGATGGGCTTCGGGCACCGCGTCTACAAGAACTACGACCCGCGGGCCGCGATCATCAAGAAGGCCGCGGACGACGTCATCAGCCACCTCGGCCGCAGCGACGAGATGCTCGACATCGCGATGCGCCTGGAGGAGATCGCGCTGTCGGACGAGTACTTCATCGAGCGCAAGCTGTACCCCAACGTGGACTTCTACACGGGCCTGATCTACAAGGCCATGGGATTCCCGACGAAGATGTTCACGGTGCTGTTCGCCCTGGGCCGGCTGCCCGGGTGGATCGCCCAGTGGCGCGAGATGATCGAGGACAAGCAGACCAAGATCGGCCGTCCGCGCCAGGTCTACGTCGGGTCGCCCGAGCGCGACTACCTGGCCGTCGAGAAGCGCTGAGGCGCCCTCGAACCTGCCGTGATCATGCACGGTTGAACACCGCTGGTTCTGATGTTCAACCGTGCATGATCACGGCGAAGTTCATGATCACGGCGCGGTGCGGATCAGGACGGTGCCGGGTTGGGTGCGCGTCGGGCTGGACCCGGCGGTCGTCCAGCCCTGGGTGCTCTCGGCGCGGCTCCACCGGCGTCCGTCGACCTCGACGCTGACGACGTCGCGGGCGTCGGCGCTCGCGACCGCCCAGTGGGCCAGGGCCCAGGCTGCGGTCGCCGGCCCGCCACCGGCGGCCACGGCCTTGGTCGGCACGGCGAACCGCAGGCCGGAGCCGTCGGAGCCCGGCAGCAGCGTGCCGGTGCGTCCGGTGGCGGCCGCCGCGGCCGTGACCAGTGCGTACGCCCGTGGCGTGAGGCCGTCGGCGCGCGGTGACTGGGGGGCCTGCTCGGGGACGTCCGCGAGCACGCAGGACAGCCCGGCCGGGGAATAGCCGGTGAGGGCGGAGGCCCAGATCCTGGCCTCCGGCTCGTGCGCGGCGTAGCCCTCGGGGAAGGCCGAACGCTGCACCTTCTGCGCCGCCTGGGTGATCGGCAGGTTCTCGTACCCCTCGACCTTCACCAGGACGTCGTAGAAGGCGTTCGTGGCGTACACCGGGTCGTGGACCTGCTCGGCCGTGCCCCACCCCTGGGACGGGCGCTGCTGGAACAGGCCGATGGAGTCCCGGTCGCCACCGGCGAGGTTCACCAGCTTCGACTCCTGCATCGCCGTCGCGATGCCGATCGTCGCGGCGCGTCCGGGCAGGCCACGGCGGACGGCGACGGCGGCGATCGTCGCGGCGTTGGCGGCCTGCCCGGGGTCGAGCTCGGCGGTGCTGCCGAGCGCCGTCGCCGTGCAGTGCGGGCGTACCGGCACGCCGCCGATCGACCCGTTCAGCCAGGCCCACCCCGCCGCGCCGGCCCCCGCGACCACGACGAGGGCGGCGACGGCGAAGACCATCGGCCCGCGCCGGCGTCGTCGTCGGGTCACCCGCGAGGACCGTTCAGTCGTTGGCGTGAAGAGCGTCATTGAGGGAGAACGTCCTTCCGGCGCGCGGGAGCACCTCGACCCCGCCCGACAAGGAGTTGCGGCGCCACAGCAGCCCGTCCGCCCCCGACAGGTCGCGGGCCTTCACCACGCGGCTCTCGGGCAGGAACGTCGCCTTGGTGCCGGCGGTCACGTAGCACCCGGCCTCCACGACGCAGTCGTCGCCGAGGCTGATGCCGATGCCGGAGTTGGCGCCCAGCAGGCTGCGCCGTCCGATCGAGATCACGTGGGCGCCGCCCCCGGACAGGGTGCCCATGATCGAGGCGCCGCCGCCGACGTCCGAGCCGTCACCGACGACGACGCCCGCCGAAATGCGGCCCTCGACCATCGACGTGCCCAGCGTGCCCGCGTTGAAGTTGACGAATCCCTCGTGCATGACCGTCGTGCCCGGCGCCAGGTGGGCGCCCAGGCGCACCCGGGAGGCGTCCGCGATGCGTACCCCGGTGGGCACCACGTAGTCGGTCATCCGCGGGAACTTGTCGACCCCGACCACCTCGACCCGGGCGCTCGTGCCGTGCGCGGCGCGCAGGCGCAGCCGGGTGGCCTCGAATCCCTCGACGGCGCAGGGGCCGTGGTTGGTCCAGACGACGTTCGGCAGGACGCCGAAGATGCCGGTCAGGTTGAGCCCGTGCGGCGCGACGAGGCGGTGCGAGAGCAGGTGCAGGCGCAGGTAGGCGTCGGCGACGTCGGCCGGCGGGGCGTCCAGATCGATGACGGTTCGGACGACGTTCTGCCGCACCCGCCGGTGCGGGTCGGTCCCGGCGAGGACGGCGAGATCCGCCGGGACCGCGTGCGGCCCGGCGTCCGCGGGGACCTCGCCCACGTGCGGCTCGGGGTACCAGGTGTCGAGGACGGCGCCCGACTCGGTGACGGTGGCCAGGCCGAGGCCCCAGGCCGGACGGCCCTGGGCGGCGTCGTGCTCCCGCGTCGCGGGCGAGGCATCGGTCATGAGCAGAGCCTAAGCCGAAGCACGCCGGTCGGCGGCGCGGTCCGGCTCCATGACGCGCCGGTGGAGCGGTTGACTCTCACACGGTGTCAGCCACTACACCTGGACGAGTCAGAACAACCGTTCGGAGTCACGATGATGAGCATCGGTGAGTTCGCCCGCCATCTCGGGGTCAGCGTCCGCATGCTGCGGCACTACGACGCGCTGGGGCTGCTGGTCCCGGCCCGGGTGGACCCGGTCACCGGGTACCGCCGGTACACCGCGGCGCAGTTCGACCGGGCCAACCGGCTCGTCGCGTTCAAGGAGCTGGGCTTCCCGCTGGAGCGGATCGGTCCGGTCCTGGACGCCGAGCTGTCGGTCGCCGAGCTGCGGGCGATGCTCCTGCTGCACCGCGCCCAGGTCGCCGGCCGGATCGCCGCCGACGAGGCGCGGCTTGCGGAGATCGAGCGAAGACTCCGGTCCGTCGAAGGAGGAACCATGTCCGCACTGGAGTTCGTGGTGAAGTCGCTGCCCGCCGTCACGGTGGCCCAGCTCGTCGACACCGTCGCCGACCAGCCCGAGATCGGGGCGACGATTGGCCCGATGTTCGGGCGGCTGGCCGAGGCGCTGTCGCGGGGCGGGATCCCGCTGGACCGGGCCGGACTCGCCTGGTACCGCCCGCTGGACGACGGCATGCAGCTCGCGGCGGCCTTCCCGGTCACGCTGCGAGAGCCGACGCCGGCACTGGCCGCCGCCGGCGTGGAGGTGGCCGTCCTGGACGCCGTCGAGCGCGCCGTCACGGTGATCCACCACGGCGGCATGGACACGATCGGCGAGAGCTGGCAGGCGCTGCTGAAGCAGGTGGAGGAACGGGGGTGCGCGCCCACCGGCGTCGCCCGCGAGATCTACCTGCACATGCCGATGCAGGAGGATCCGGCGACCTGGGTGACCGAGCTGCAGCAGCCGGTGGGGTGAGCCCCGGCTAGTCTCGCTGCGTGCCCGACCTCGAACGCGCCACGCTGCCGCTCGACCTGACGCTCGACCTGACCGTGGACGGCGTGACGCTGACCGCCGCGCTCTGCGACGTCCCCTCCGTCAGTGGCGACGAGAAGCCGCTCGCCGACGCGGTCGAGGTGGCGCTGCGCACGTTGCCCCACCTGGAGGTGCTGCGGGACGGCGACGCGATCGTCGCCCGCACGCACCTCGGGCGCGCGGAGCGCGTCCTCCTCGCCGGGCACCTCGACACGGTGCCGATCGCCGGCAACCTGCCGACCCGCCTGGAGGGCGGCGCCACCGAGGGCGTGCTGCACGGGCGCGGCACGGTCGACATGAAGGGCGGGGTCGCCGTCCAGCTCCGGATCGCGGCCACGGTGCCGGAGCCGTCGCGCGACCTCACCTTCGTGTTCTACGACCACGAGGAGGTCGACGCCGCGCGCAACGGGCTCGGGCGCCTGGCGCGCAACCACCCGGACTGGATCGCGGCCGACTTCGCCGTCCTGCTGGAGCCGACGTCGGCGCTGGTGGAGGGCGGGTGCAACGGGACGATCCGGGTCGAGGTGACGACGCGCGGCGTCGCGGCGCACTCGGCGCGCGCCTGGATGGGCCACAACGCCATCCACGACGCCGGTCGCGTGCTGGCCCGGCTGCAGGCGTACGCACCGCGCGAGGTGGCCGTGGACGGGCTGGTGTACCGGGAGTCCCTGAACGCGGTGACGGTCCACGGCGGGATCGCGAACAACGTCATCCCCGACCGGTGCGTCGTCGGGGTCAACTACCGGTTCGCGCCGGACCGGTCGCTCGTCGAGGCGGAGTCCCACCTGCGCGAACTGTTCGACGGTTTCGAGGTGGAGGTCGTGGACGGCTCCGACGGTGCCCGGCCCGGGCTCGACCAGCCGGCGGCCGCCGCCTTCCTGGTGGCCATCGGGGGCGAGCCGCGGCCGAAGTACGGCTGGACGGACGTCGCCCGGTTCAGCGCGCTCGGCGTCCCCGCGGTCAACTTCGGGCCGGGCGACGCCCTGCTCGCCCACGCGGACGACGAGCGCTGCCCCGCCCAGGACATCCTGCGCTGCGAGCAGGCCCTGCGCCGCTGGCTGACCGCCTGACGCCGCCGGCCTCGAGGTGATCATGCACGGTTGAACGCTCCTCGACCGGTGCAGGAGTGTTCAACCGTGCAGGACCGAGCCTGTCGCACGCACCTGCCCACTGGAGCACAGGCGTGGTCACACCCGGGTGACCTGGCCGCTCGTGCGCTCCCACATCGGCCCGAGTGGCGCGATCTGCTGCGGTCGTCCCGTCGTGAGCTGCGCCGCTACGGCCACCAGGGCCGTCCGTCGCCGGTCGATGAACGCGACGGTGGACCGGAACGGCTGTTCCCACCACCAGAACTGTTCAACGACACGTTCAACGTCGCCCACGGCGACCGCGGCCCGTTCAAGCGTGCATGATCACCGCGGGGGTGGGTGAGGCGGCGGGTACGGGTCAGCCGAAGGGACTGCGGCGGTCGTCGTCCCGGGTGAGATCGATGACGGCCGGGCGGCGGCGCGGGCGGGCCGGGCGCGGGCTCGGCTCGGGCGAGGAGGCGTCCGGGCTGGCCGGGTCGTCGTCCGGGGCGACGGTGTGGACGTTCAGCGGGACGTCGGGGCGTTCGGCGCGCGGCCGGTTGCGGCGGGCGCGCTCGCGCCCGGCGCGCAGGTCCGCGGCGGCACGGCCCGCGCCGTTGGTGCCGTTCGCGCCGTTCGGTGCGGGGGTGCCGTTCGTGCCGTTGATGCCGTTGGCGGCAGGGGTGGGGGCGGGCGATTTCTGCGCCAGCGTCGGCAGGACCAGGCCGAGCGGCGTCAGCTGCCGGTCGGTGGGGTCGGCGGGCGGGAGCGCCCCGAGGTAGGGGTCCACCCGGGGCGGGTTCTGCAGCAGCGCCCGGTAGAGCGGCAGGCCGAACGCGGGTGACAAGGGCGCC
>Ga0302322_100005313_pt1 | contig 11303 bp, 12 predicted proteins | sample Fen_T0_2_FD_203757 | JGI IMG/M metagenome (GOLD analysis project Ga0302322, IMG submission 203757) | Peat permafrost microbial communities from Stordalen Mire near Abisko, Sweden - Fen_T0_2 | ecosystem: Environmental > Terrestrial > Soil > Wetlands > Permafrost | place: Sweden: Abisko... | reverse complement strand
TGCGGGGAAGGGGCGTTTTATTATTCAGCCACTTAGCCTCAGCCGATTGGTTAAAGAAACCGCCGACTTGTTGGAGGTTTCTCTAGGGCGAAAATCGACCTTGCGATTGCAACTCGCCAACGATTTACCGGCATTTCAAGGCGATGCGACGCAGGTCAGTCAGATTCTAATGAATCTCGTGCTCAACGCCTCTGAGGCGCTGGGTGAAAAAGGTGGCAATATCATTGTGAGCACAGGAAGTGTTCAGGCGACGCGCGATTATTTTACTAAGGCTAAATTCCACGAGCCTGTGGCCGAAGGGAACTACGTGTTTGTTGAGATAAGTGACAACGGCTGTGGCATGGACAAGGAAACGCAGGCGAGGATTTTCGATCCATTCTTTACCACCAAATTCACGGGGCGCGGCCTTGGGCTGGCTGCTGTGATGGGCATTGTGCGCGGCCATAAAGGCGCGATTCAAGTCTACAGCGAGCTGGGCAAGGGCACGACTTTTAAGGTCTATTTTCCTGCACTTGGCCAACGGGCTACGCCACCCGCTCCGGTCGTGCAGGCGGCCACGATCGGAAAAAACTCTGGCACGATCTTGCTCGTCGATGACGAAGATACCGTGCGATTGGTTGCGGCTAAGATCTTGAAAAATGCAGGCTACGAAGTAGTGAGCGCTTCTGGTGGAGCGCAGGCGATTGAATTATATAGAGAATCGCCGTCGCGTTTTTCGGCAGTGCTTCTCGATCTCACCATGCCGCAAATGGGCGGCGAGGAAACGTTCCGAGCTTTGCGAGGCATAAGGGACGACATCGCAGTTGTCCTGATGAGCGGATTCAACGAACAGGATGCCGTGGCGCGTTTCGTAGGGCAGGGGATTGCGGGGTTCCTCGCAAAACCATTTAGTGCGGAGATGGTGGTTGTGAAACTGCGAGAAGTGCTGGTAAAGCGGCCTGTAGGCTAGGCATTGATCTTCGCGCCTCAGAGAGGTCAGCTGCACTTCGTCCTCAGAGCCCGAGCAGACTGCCGTTTTGTTTGAGCCAGTGCTCGGCTTCGTTCCAGGCAGGACAGACTTCTTCCACGCGAGCCCAGAAGCGGTCGGAGTGATTCATTTCCCGCAGATGCATGAGCTCGTGGTAAATGATGTAGTCGCGAACAAAATACGGCGTTTGCACGAGGCGCCAGTTGAGCGAGATCACACCGTTGGCTGAACAAGAACCCCAGCGCGAACGTTGGTTGCGCACAGTGACTTCCTTCACCTCTACGCCGGTCTCAGCCGCGAGTTCCCAGGTGCGTCCCGGAAGTTCAATGCGAGCCCTCCGCCCAAAATGGGCTTCCAACGTGGGCCGCAGATCACCGCTCAGTTGCGGCACGCGGAAAACATCGGCGGCGAGACAGACGAGAGGTTTTTCGCCCTCAGCTGCCGGACGGATTTCAGTCATCTCACCACGCCAGAGCACATGTGTGCCTAAGGTCCAAATGGTGGCGCCGCGTGGGCGTTGGCGCTGACGTTCACGAGCACGCTCTAACCAGTCACGATGTTCGTCAACGAAGACGCGGGCTTCACGTTCGCTGCCACGTGCGGGTATGGTAGCCACCGCCACGCCGTCGCGGCGCAACGTGAGTCGGTAGTGGTGTGCGCGAACGCTGCGCTGGAAGACGATTTCCGGCGGTCCTTTGTGCACGCCTGATTCCGGCGCGAAGGTGTCGAAAAGACTTTGCTGAATTTCGTCACTCACGTTGCGAATGAGTGAACGTATTGGCGGCGCCGAAGCCAGCAGTTTGTGGAACTATGTCACAAAAGTCCGTTCAAGCAGCGGCCGAAGCGCGGCAACAGATAATGATCGGTATCGAATGACAACACCACGGCGTTGGCGCGGCCGATGATTCGTTGACGCGGCACGAAACCAAAGTAGCGCGAATCGAAGCTGCGATCGCGATTGTCCCCCATCATGAAATAGTGGTCTGCGGGCACCGTGATTTCCTCGAAGTCGCGCAAGGCAAGTTGTCGTGGCAGACTCATGATCGGGTGGGGCACAGGGCCGAGTGTTTCGGTGGTCACATTGGCTTCGCGCTTTTCCGCCGGTGTAGCATAAGCACGCCACGCGTCATTGGCAGTGCTCCACGCAACGAGCTGGCCGTTGATCGTAAGTTGATTCGCGTGCAGGGCGATGCGGTCGCCCGGCAGGCCGATGACGCGTTTGACCAGCCGCGTGCCGTCGAGTGGTGAATAAAACACCGCGATGTCACCACGCTGTGGATTGGCCCATTGTGCGAGGTGCTGTGTCGTGAACGGCACCTTGAGATCGTAGGCGAGTTTGTTGATGAAAACGAGTTCGCCTTCGAGGATCGTAGGGCGCATCGAGCCGGAGGGGACCCAGTTCCAATCGGCAATGGCTGACTTAAAGGGGAAAATAATAGCCGCGGCGAGGGCGAGCGGCTTGATCCATTCTTTCCAAAGAAAACGTGAGGTGGCGGTGAGGCGGTCTTTTTTCATAACGCTATAAGCACTGAGAGTGTCTAAAGCGGTATGAGTTCCCACGTGTACGACTTCGCTTCTTCGTGGAAATGAAGCCAACCGAAACTAGGTCCCCAACCACGGTTAGGGCGCGATATACAACCGGGGTTGAGCCAGCGTACGCCGCCAAGTGTCTCATCACGCGGGGCGTGGGTGTGGCCGTGCATGATCACATCGCAATGTAGAGGCGGATGTAACGGCGGGATGTGTTCGAGGTGAAAATGCACGCCATTGCGTCGAAGATTAAGTGTGCTCGGCCACATCGGGCTCGTGTCGTTGTTGCCAAGAACTACGCGGATCGGCCGGCGAAGCAGTTCTAGCGAGATAAGCACGCTCGGGTCACAGACGTCTCCCAGGTGCCAAATCTCGTCGGCTGGCGCCAAATGATAGAGAAGCTTTTTCGGGTAGCTGTTGTGCGTATCCGCGATCACAGCGATGTGCATCGACATTGTGGGCACGATGTAGATTTGGGCCTTTGTGGCAAAATCAGAATCTCACTGTTTTTTGTTGGAGCCGTTTAAAGGTAAGCGTTGCGGATACTCTTGATAAAAGATGTTGCAGCACATTGCGTTTAGACGTTTTCGGGATGTCGCGCTGCAGGATGGAAGCCCGTGGCAACGCTTGGCGGGCGAATCGGGACTCGCGAAATTCTGTCGGCCTGTTGAGGTTGTTGAACGATCGTCCAAACCCCGCCTTGACACGGGCTGACGCCTCCGGTCATCTCTCAACTCTTTTTCATTTAACAATCATGAAACCGACATTCCGTCCACATCGCCTAAAGCGCGCCCGTAAAATCGGCTATCGCGCCCGCAAGTCCACCGTTAGTGGTCGCAAAGTTCTCGCCGCTCGCCGTCGCAAGGGCCGCAAGCGCCTGACAGTCGTCTGATTCGGCAGCGAGTTTGCGACCTCTGTATCTCTTGTCGCGCCATGCGCTTCCGTGCCGAGCAACATCTACGCCGGCAGAACGATTTTCGTGTGGCGCGCGAACAAGGCCGCCGTCAGGACTGTGGCGCATTTACGCTGTGGTGGTACCGACGTCCCGCCGTTATTACACCTGCCGCGCAGTCGACGGTTACAATTTCCGTGCAAGGTCCGCGCGTGGGCGTGATCGCTTCCACGGCTGCCGTCGGACCGGCGGTGAAACGTAATCGCGCCAAACGTCGCATGCGAGAAATCTTCCGCCAGCACCAGAATCTGGTTCCTCCCGACTGCGACCTGCTCATGGTTGCGCGCAACGCTCTTAATCGGCTTGAGTATCGTGAGATCGAGCTGAAGTTCGTGGACGCGTGTCGCAAGATTTTCCCAAAAGAAACAACGTGAAGACCTCGCTCAAAGCGATTGCTGTTCAACTTTGCCAATTGCCGGCGAAGCCGTTGCTTGCGCTCATCTGGCTTTATCAGCGCGTGCTCTCACCTTCGATTCCCGCGATGTTTGGCCCTACCTGTAGTTGTCGTTACTATCCGCCCTGCTCGCACTATGCCGCTGAGGCGTTGCGTACACACGGTGTGTTGATCGGGTTGTTTTTTGCAGTACGACGGTTGTTGCGCTGCACTCCATTTCACCAAGGCGGTATTGATCCCGTGCCTGCACCTGGCGTGCTGAAGCGTGTCTGTCAGCGGGTGCGTACTAACCAAGTTCAATTTAATCCCAATTTTCATGGATAAAAAGTCTACCATCATCGGCGTCCTATTGCTCATAGCGGCGTTTATCGCTTTTCAATACGGTCCGAAGCCAGCGCCGCGTCCGGTCTCACCAGCCCCCACGCAATATGCTCCAGCTGCCACCGGCTCGACTGCTAGTTCGCCTGCGGCTCCGCTAGTAGCCACTGCGATGCCCAGCAATGCCGCTTTTGCCGCCGTGGTGGGAGAGAGTGATTCGTCTAAAATCGTTACGTTAGCCAATGAGTATATAGAAGTATCATTCACGGATTTTGGTGGTGCGATCCGCGACGTTGGTTTGAGAAAACATCCTGCGGTTAAGGGCAAGGCCGAACCTTATGTTTTCAATGAGCTTCACGCCGATCCGATGTTGGCGTTCACCCAAGATTCTTTCCCAGGATTGGATCGTACGGTCCGTTATCAGATCGTTTCACAGACGGCCAATGAAGTCGTGTTTCGCGCTGTGTTCGAAAATCGGATTGAGGTCACGCGTCGCTATACACTCGAACCTAGCGATGTCGCCAAGTCGAAAGGTGATCCTTACCAGCTTCGCCACGAAACGACGTTCCGTAATTTGACCGACCAGAGCATCGTGCTGCCTAAGGCCGCATTGAGCTTGGGCACGGCCGCATTGCTCGATGCCAACGATGTCGGTCAGTATTTAAACATCGAATACCATACTGGCAGTAGCACTGACTCGGTTAGCTCCACCGACCTATCAGGGGGTGGCTTCTTGGGCTTCGGACGAAGAGATCCTCTTTCCTATGTAGAACGACCCGCGTCGGTCTTGTGGGCCGCCGCTAAGAATCAATATTTTGTCAGCATTGTCACGCCCGACCAACCAGCGGTAGGGACAATCACCCGGCGCGTGGAGTTCAGCCCATTTCCCGGCAGCTCACGTCAGAACATCGGTCTTGCCGGTGCCATTCGGTTCGATTCGCAGACGATCGCCCCCAAAGGCGAGCTGAAACTCGGCATGGGACTTTACGTCGGGCCTCGGGAGTACAAGCGCCTCTCTAACGCTGAAGTGTTCAAGCAGGACCAAGATAAGGTCATGGATTACGCGCGTGGGATAAATAAGTACTTTTTCTCCGGAGTTTTTGCGCCGTTGATGAATAGTCTGATTAACTGGACTGCGTCCTGGTCGAAAAACTGGGGTCTCGCAGTCATTATTTCCACGTTGCTGATCAAGCTCGCTTCGTTGCCCTTCACGCTTTCAGCAGCGCGCAGCGCGAAGCGCATGCAGAAACTGCAACCGCAGATGGCGGCGATCAAAGAGAAATACAAAGACAATCCGCAGAAGCTGCAGCAGGCCAACTTGGCGCTCTTCAAGGAGAATAAAGTTAACCCGATTGGCAGCTGTCTGCCTGTGCTGCTGACAATGCCGTTTTTCTTTGGCTTCTTTGCGATGCTGCAGAGTGCGCCAGAATTGCGTTTCGCGAGTTTTCTCTGGGTCGAGAATCTTGCTGGTCCCGACACGGTTGGGCATCTCATGGGATTTCCGATTAACGTTCTTCCTCTCATCCTTGGCGTCACAATGATCGTACAAACCAAGCTCGTGCCTCAGCCAAACATGGACACCGATCAGGCGCGCATGATGTCGCAAATGATGAAATGGATGCCGCTGGTCTATGTGGTGATTTGCTACAACTTCTCGTGTGCCCTTTCCTTGTATTCGACGGTTAACGGTCTTTTCACCATCGGTCAGCAGATGTATATTAACCGCCAGAAAGATACAGCCGCTGCCGTTGCGACGAGCACGGGTGGCCGTCCCATAAAGAACGTTACTCCACAGAAGAAAGGCCGTAAGTCATAAGTTATCAGGGTAGCCATAAGGGCCTAAGCAGGATACTCGCGCTTGCCATAAGCATTCCGACTTACAACCTATCCTTTAAACCTTACCCCATTCCGTACTATGGCTGGCCATAACAAGTGGTCTAAAGTTAAACGCCTCAAAGCCGTCACCGACTCCCGCAAGGGCAAGGTGTTTTCCCGTCTTTCCCGCGACATTACCTTTGCGGCCAAGGCGGGCGGCGGCGATCCCGACGGCAACGCGCGTTTACGCACGCTTCTACTCAAGGCTCGCGAGGCTAATATGCCCGTCGACAACGTTGACCGAGCGATCAAAAAGGGCACAGGCGAGTTGCCCGGCGTGGTATTTGAAGAGATCACTTACGAAGGTTATGGCCCTGCTGGCGTTGGCATGATGGTCAAGGTTACCACGGACAACAAACAGCGTGCTGCACAGGAAATACGATCCATTTTCGCCCGTTGGGGTGGCAACCTCGCCAGCTCAGGCGCGGTGGGGTTTCAATTCCTGCATGCTGGTCAGTTTCTTATCACTAAAGATAAGACGACAGAGGATAAGTTGATGGAAATCGCGCTGGAGTCCGGTGCTGACGACGTGATCACGACCGACGAGGGTTTTGAGGTGCGTTGCGACATTCATGCTTTCGACAAGGTCGTGCATGCGCTCGACAAGGCTGGCATCAAGGCCGACTCCGCTGAAATCGCGTACATTCCTAACAATACTGTTCCGATCGCGGACATTCGTGTAGCGCAATCCTTGCTAAAGCTGCACGACGCACTCGAAGAGTTTGATGATGTACAGTCCGTCTTCTCGAACGAGGAATTGGACGACGCGACCAGCGTTGCGGTGGAGGGCTAAGTGTCGGGAAAACCGGTCGGATATTTTTCACCTAATCAACGGTCGCTCTATCAACAGTCTCATCGCCTTTAGCTTGGCGGAAAATGAGCTTGAGCTTGGTCGCGATCGTTCTTTCGAGGAATCGTAGCTGGCGCAGGGCGACTTTTTTGCACTTATCGTCGGGCACATTCTTCTCCGATGAATAACTCACGTACAGCTTTACGTCGGAGGCGTTGGTGACAGCAAATACCTTAAGATTCACCCGGCTTTGCAGGCTCGTGGCTGTGGTAATATTGCTTTCCCAACCGAGGTTTTCCCACTGTTCCTCGAGAAGCGCTTTGCTTATGGCAACTGATACATCGCTTTGTTTAAAACCCTCGGGAAGCAATAGTACAGTGAGTGGTTCGCTGCTGGGCAGAGTGAAGGCCGAAGCTGTATCTTCGGCGCGCAGGTTGAAAAGCGGGAACGAGAGAAGAGTAATGAACGCTGTTAGATGAAAGAATCTTTTCATGAACTCGGAAACAGTGGTGGGGTCCGAACGTGCAGCAGCATAGGAGATGGCAGGTGGATGATGCGCCGCTCGGCCAGGTATGTTATGAATCAGATTACGTCTAGCAACCGGTATTGACAATAAGAATCCTTGTATGACCTAAGGCTAATGGTAGCCGATTTCGGCTGGTTTCGTTCCCTGCTTAAGTTCATCGCTTAGGTTGGCGCAAAGTCCTTTTGGCTGGCGCGGATGGGGTTGATAAGCCGCACGTTGGGCGGCGAGCTGGTGCTTGGACGAGGTAAAATAGCGGGCGGCTTGATAAAATTGCGGCGCTTGTTTGGCGATATGCCACAGGCTCCAGCGGTGCTCCCAGAGGCGCTTAGCGAAACGGCTTCGGTAGGGCCAGCTGTTGTAAAATCGTCGGACGTGGTGGTTATAAAGTACGTCCATTTCTTCTCGTGAGGTGAAGCCATCAGGGCGGTAGACAAAATTGAGGCAGTTCATGAGGCGCCAGTCCTCCTGCATCTCGCCGGTGCGATTGTTGGCGCATTCGTCCCAGATAGGTGCGCCGTAAAGCGGGCTAAATTTGGTCATGTTCATCTCGTCGAGATCGAGAGAAAGGATGAAGTCGCTGGTGGTTTGGATAGTCTTGGGTGTTTCGCCGGGCAACCCGAAGATGAAAAGACCTTTGGCGCGCAGGCCAGCCGCGTGGATTTTCTCAACGGTGTCGCGGACTGCTTCGAGTGAAACGCCTGCTTTGTGACGACGCATCATTTCGGGATCCGCGGATTCAATCCCGAGCGAGACCATAAGCGCCCCCGCTCGTTTGAGCAGCTTCAGCATATCGCCCGGTGTATGGCCGGTGCGGATCGCACAGTTGAAGTTCATACCGAGCGGTTCTCGAATGAGTCTTTCGCAGAGCGCGGTGACGCGCCTGGTGTTCGCCGTAAAAAGGTCGTCGTAGAAATTTATGTGCCGTACGCCGAAATGGTCGCGCAGGTGGCGCATGTGCTCACAGATGTACTCAGGCGAGTTGCTCTTATGCAGGCGTTCAAAAACGGTGCGGTCGCAAAATGAACACGTGTAAGGGCAGCCGCGCGAAGTAATCATGGTCGCGCCCCAGCGCTTGATGTACGAAAAGAGCGGCAGGTGATAACCTTGCGGAAAGCCGACGAGTTTCTCGTAAGCGGGAAAGGGTAGTGTATCGAGATCGAGAATACGCGGACGACGGGGATTGGTGATGATGCGCTCACCATCGCGCCAGGCAAGATTAGGGATATCGCGCGGAGATTTTCCGTCGGCAAGGTCAAGCAGCGGACCTTCGCCTTCGCCAAGGCAGAGATAATCGATTTCAGGAAACAGCTCGAGGAGCGGCGCGCCGATGGACGAGCTGTGGACGTTTCCAACAATGACCTTTAGTTCAGGCCGTTGGCGTTTGAGCGCGGCAGCAATATCGACACCTTCCAGAAAGGCGCAAGTGGTAGCGGAGATGCCAACGAGTTCGGGTTGGGTGGCGAGAATTTGCGCGACGTTGGCTTCAACTCCGATGGGCGCACACGGCCCCAGGCAATCGTGAACTGCGGTTGGGTGGTTATGTTTTTCCAGCCATGCAGCGAGCGACAAAATGCCGATCGGTGCCATGCGATTGGCGAGAACGGAGAAATCGAGCTGTCCTGGTACGAAGTTAAAGCCGGAGGGATGGACGAGCGTGATACGCATGGAGCTTAGAGCACCGCAAGCATGCCTGCATTTAGTCCAAGATGCCGAGGATCAAATGGACGAGATGGTTTTTTGCGTCCGGTTTTTGTTCTGGGCCTGCGTTGAATTTTGATCGGTTCGACGGCTATTGCTGGAGTGTATATACAAAAAAACTGCGGTATCTGAATTTCAGATACCGCAGTGAAGGAAGGCTTATTCAGCCTTTGGTTTCTTCTCTTTTGAAGCTGGCTTTGGTAAAAGGCCAAGTTCTTCCTTGGTCGTTTTCTCAAGGTTGCGGAACCAGCGATCTAACGCTTTTTTGGCCTTTTCCTGGGTAACTTTGCCTTCGACTTTGTAATCAGCAAAGACTTTGACGTCAGAAGCGGTGCACACGGCCTTGGCTTTGACACTGACTCCGCTTTGGCTATGGGAGGCGGTTACGGTATTGCCTTCAGCAGAAACACCGGCCCAATTATGGGCACTGAAGCCTTTGGTAACAGCACTGACGACGTCCTCGGCCTTGAGATTGGCCGGAAGCGTGATTGTGTAGTTCGGCTCAGTGGCGGCGGGAGCGGCCGGAGCTGGGGCTGCGGCGCTGTCGGCGTGCAGGTTAGGAAGTGAGAAGGCCAGACCCGTCAAGGCGAGGCTGAGACGTAGGATATTTTTCATATTTGTTTTGTTGTTTGTGAGTTGGTTGAGCTTGGAAGTTTTATTGGAGGCCGCGGCCCTTGATGAGAACGCCATCTTGAAAAACTAACGCGTGGGTGACGAAGCGGTTGTCCCAATATGTCCAGGTGTCGATCTCCAGCGAGGGAGTTTTGTGGCCCGGGGGATAGCCGCGAGTCATCACGACCTGCTCTTTGGTCATACCGAGGACAAGGATGCCGTTGCGGAGATTTTTAGCGATTTTCTCATCGAATTTTTCGATAGGCACTGGCGTGCCGGTAAGCATTGCTTTGGCGATGGCAACCATCTCTTTTTGGCTATATTTTTGCACATTTTCAATCGTTAGGGCCTGGCCGGTTTTTTCGATTTTGATCTGCATGGCTTTCGCACCGAGGGAGGTCAGAGTGACTTTAGAGTTGATGGGTACTAAAATACTTTTGTCGGTCCAGTAGTTGGTCGTTTCCCAGCTTTTGCCGGCTTCATATTTTAGGCAGTGCCGCATGTAATATTGTTCGCCTACGACAGGGGTTGCTTCTTTTTCGATCGCTTCGAAGTAGCCGGTGGAGGGATCTCCGGCACGCACGCTGGAGACGGACATGACAGAGGCCGCTAGGGCCAAGGCAAGACGTGTGAGCATTTTCATGGTTGAGGAAAATGAGAGACAGCGTTGGGCGGCAGGGTTCCCGATCACTGAGTATTTGGGCTAATGAAAACGAAAGGCGACGCTGTATAAACAAGGACAAACCGGCAATTGGAAATTGCGCATGAGGCTTGTTGGAATCGGTTTGCAGGAACGGATAGCGAAAACGGTATAGTTTATCGGCTGAGCCAACTGAGCCCGCCGTAGGTTTTGGAATTGCTCGCGTTCGGTTTACCGTTTCTCGATTCTTTTGCGCATGAACGATGCAGAACAGATCGAGGTCGCTGTCCGCTCCGAGCCTGGAGAGGTTGGCCTCGTTGAGGCGCACGACTTCGTGTCGACGGAACTGTTTACGTTTGAGAGTGGGCAGTCGCTGCCGGGCTTCACGTTGCGTTACGAGACGTATGGGCATCTCAACTCAGTGGGCGATAACGTCATCGTGATCTGCCACGCGCTGAGCGGCGATCACCATTGTGCGGGTATCCATTCTCTTTCCGACAAGAAGCCGGGTTGGTGGAACAATATTATCGGGCCTGGCAAGGCCGTGGATACGAATCGCTTTTTTGTTATTTGCTCCAACTGCCTGGGTGGTTGCCAAGGTTCGACCGGCCCGTCTTCGATCAACCCTGCCACAGATAAACCCTTTGGCATCGAGTTTCCGTTTGTGACCGTGCGCGACATGGTGCGCGCGCAGAAGCGTCTGCTCGATTCACTTGGCGTTACATCACTTTACGCGGTCCTTGGCGGCTCGATGGGCGGCATGCAGGTGCTTCAGTGGGGAATCGAATATCCATCGTTTGTACGACGCCTATTGCCGATGGCCACGACTGCACGTGAGAGTGCGCAGGGTATCGGTTTCAACGAAGTCGGCCGCCAAGCGATCATGCAAGATCCTGAGTGGCATCACGGGAAGTATCCAAAAAATGGAGGTCCGAAGGTCGGCCTCGCGATCGCACGCATGATGGCGCACATCACTTACGTGTCGGATGCGAGCATGGACC
>Ga0302322_100005311_pt1 | contig 11304 bp, 8 predicted proteins | sample Fen_T0_2_FD_203757 | JGI IMG/M metagenome (GOLD analysis project Ga0302322, IMG submission 203757) | Peat permafrost microbial communities from Stordalen Mire near Abisko, Sweden - Fen_T0_2 | ecosystem: Environmental > Terrestrial > Soil > Wetlands > Permafrost | place: Sweden: Abisko... | reverse complement strand
ATCCCGTTCGCGGTGCTGGTGACGCGCGTCGCGACGCGGGGGAAGGTGGACATCCGCGAGACCGGGAGCGGCAACCCCGGCGGCTTCAACACCTTCCGCGAGATCGGCAAGGGCTGGGGCATCGTCGTGGTGCTGCTCGACGGCGGCAAGGCGATGTTCGCCGGCCTGATCGCGCTCGTGCTCGTGGGCGACGCCGCGGCCTACGCGGCGGCGACCGCCGCGATCGCCGGCCACATCTGGCCGGTGTGGACGGGGTTCCGGGGCGGGAAGGGAGTGGCCACCGCCGGCGGCGCGGTGCTGGGAGTCTTCCCCGCGTTCTTCCCGGTCAACATCCTCGTGCTGGCGGGAGGTGCGGCCCTGTTCCGCAGCTCGCGGCGGGCGATGCTGGGCGGGATGGCCGCGTGGGCCGTGGCGTCGGTGCTGTGGACGATGAACGACTGGCCGAACGGCTGGGGCCCGGACCCGAGTGCCGGGCTCGTGGTGTTCTCGGTCCTCGGCGCCGGAATGGTGATGACGAAGTTCTGGCTGGCCGGGCCGCCGGTCAGCCGCGAGTTCTGAGCGCGTCGAGCACCGACGCGATCGGCGGGTAGTCGCCCACGGTGGTCGCCCGGTGGAGCCACCGCAGCGTCCGGTCGGGCGCGATCACGGCCAGTCCCGGCTTCTGATGGATGTCACCGGTGACCCGCCCCTGGCGCGCCCCGCGCCCGAACGCGCTGACGTAGTTGCGCCACAACCGGGGCGTGAGCCACTCGTACGCGCGGACCCGACCGAGCCCGAGTGCGCGGTACAGGTTGTGGTCGGGGTCGACCGCGCACTGGTACCCGAGGGGCGGCTGCTCGCCGTGCCCGGCCATCAGCGCGGCCGCCTGCCAGCCCGCTGCGGTGCCGACCGCGAGCACGTCGGCGCCGGCGGCCCGGATGGCGGGGAGCGCCTCGCGCACCTGCGCGAGGTAGTCGAGGCAGGGGATTCAGCCGTAGTAGCGGATCGCGACCACGACGAGCGTCTGCTCGAGGAAGGCCCCGAGCTCGACGGCGGCTCCCGAGGCGGTGACGAGCTCGACCGGCGGCAGCCGGTCGCCGGGTTGGATCATCAGGCGGCGAGCTTGCCGTCGAGGATGCTCACGGTGCGGTCGGCGTAGTGGGTCATCCGGGTGTCGTGGGTGACGATGACCGCCGCGGTGGAGCGCCGCTTGACCTCACCCACGATGAGCTCCATCACCTGGTTGCCGAGCTGGGTGTCGAGGGCGGAGGTGGGCTCGTCGACCAGGATCAGCTTGGGCTCGTTCATCAGCGCGCGGCCGATCGCGACCCGCTGACGCTCGCCGCCCGACAGCTGCGAGGGAAGGTTGTCGGTGCGGCGCCCGAGCCCGAGCTCCTCGAGCAGCTGGTCGGCCCGGGCCTTCGTCGCCTTCTCGTTGGCGTGGCCGCCGAGCTCGGCCGCGATCATCACGTTCTCGCGGGCGGTGAGGAACGGCACCAGGTTCACCGTCTGGAACACGAAGCCCACCTCCTCGCGGCGAAACTTGGTGAGCTGCTTCGCGGAGTACTCGGTGATGTCGTGGCTGCCCACGATCACCGCACCGTCGGTGGGTGACAGCAGGCCGCCGGCGATCGAGAGCAGGGTGGTCTTGCCCGATCCCGACGGGCCGACGAGCGCGAGGATCTCGTCGTCGGCGACCTCGAGGGTCGCACTGTCGAGCGCGACGATCTCGGTGTCTCCCGACTGGTAGGTCTTGCGCACGTTCTCGAGCTGGAGTGCGGGCATCCGCGTGCCTTTCAGGTTCCGGTGCCGATGGCCGAGGCGGGGTCGATCCGAATGATGCGGCGCAGCGAGATCGCGCCCCCGACGAGGGCGGCGACGAGCACGCCCACGGCCACGAAGACGGCGCGCGACGCCGTGATCGTGAGCGGGACGTCGGCCGGCGCGACGAGCGACAGCGCGACCGCGATCACCGCCCCGATCACGTACGCGATCACGGTGACGACCACCGTCTGGGTGGCGAGGGTGGTCACGAGCTGGCGCGACGACGCGCCGACCGCCTTGAGCACGCCGAGCATCGCGGTGCGCTCGAGCGTGAGCAGCGCGAAGAACAGCGCCACGACGAGGCCGGAGACGAAGAACGTCACCCCGATGATCTGGGTGAAGGTGCTCTTCTGCTCCTTGATGCCGGGGATCGCGAGCACGGCCTCCTGGCGCGTGAGCGTCGTGGTCGTCCCCGTGGCTGCGTCGATCGCCTTGGCCACGGTCGCGGGATCCGCGCCGGGTTCCACCTGCACCCAGACGGTCTGGAACACGCCGGGGTCGACCGCAGCGCCGGGGCGCGACTGGTCGAGGATGGTGCGCCAGGTGTCGGGCTCGACCCACAGCGCACCCTGCTGGAGGAAGTTGGTGTCGCTGACGAACCCCTTGACCGTCACGGGGATGCGGGTCGGTCCGACCTTCAGGACGTCGCCTTCGCTGACGCCGTCGGCCTTCAGGGATCTGTCGGCCCAGGCCTGGCCGGGCGGCGGTGGGTCGGGGACCCCGTTGACGGCCCCCTCGTACCCGATCACCGCGGTGTCGGCGATCGTGGTCTCACCGGGCACGCGGGTGCCGACCAGCGCGACGCCGAGCCCGTTCGTGGAGGCGACGCCCGGAACGCCCTCGATCGTGGCCCGGGTGGCCAGGTCGATCCGCGACCGGATCACCGAGTCGCGTGCGGAGTCGGAGTACACGGCGAGCTCGGACTGCTGCGAGCGGAGCGCGCCGGTGGACCCGAGGAAGAGCCCGTCGAGGAGGCCGCCGAGCAGCAGCAACAGCACCACGAGCAGCGCGAGGGCGGCCATCGTGGGCACGAACTTGCGCCGGCTCCGCCGCAGCTCCCGCAGTGCGAGCCTCACAGGTCGATCCCCGCAGGCACGGTTGCCGCGATCGGGTCGATCTTCAGCACCCGGCGGATCGCGGCGAGCGACGCGAGCAGCGCGAGCACGATGATGACGGCTCCGCGCGTGAGCACCATCACGGGATCGAACGAGATCGGGAAGCTCGATCCCGACGCGAGTGACGCCACGAGCAGGAAGAACGCGCCGACGCCGATCGCGGCGATCATCACCGCGAGCACCTGCACGAGCAGGCTGCGCACGAGCTCACCGGTCCCGGCGCCGATCGCTCGGAGCAACGTGAGCGCGGCCGCCTTCTGCACCGTGAGGATCACGAAGAAGATGCCCACCACCAGGGTGACGACGATGAAGGCGAGTCCCTGGATGATGTTGAACGAGGTGGTGACCGCCGCGACGCCGGGGAGGCTCGTCACCGCGGTGGCGCGGTCGAGCGCCTGCACACCGGCGACCTGGCGGTTGATGCGGTCGGCGACCGTTGCGGGCGAGACCCCCGGGTCGGGGTTGGCCACGACCATCGACGGGAGGATCGCGATCGCGTCGGGGTTCTTCACCTTCGACGCGGCCTCGAACGTGGGATACGAGACGAAGACGCCCGGTTGCACGCTGAAGCGCGCCTTCTCGGAGAGGCCCACGATCGTGATCGGGTACTTGCCGTCGGGCCCGATGATGGTGACGGTGTCGCCGATCGCGAAGCCCCGGCTCGCGTCGATGTCGCTGGCGACGCCCTCGCCGTCGGTGCGGGGGAGCCGGCCCGTCACCAGCCGGGTGGGGGCACCGGGGCCGCCGAGCTCGTAGCCGAGCAGCGCAACGTCGAGCTCCTTGCCGCCGGCGCGCGCGGTCATGGTGCCGATGCCGAACGGTCCGGCTTCGGCGACGCCGCGGACCGCCGCGACCTGGTCGACGGTCGCGGGCGGGATCACCGACCCCTCGGGGTTCTTGCGGGCCTCGTCGCTGTAGACGACGACCTGGCCCGACTGCGTCTCCAGCGCGCCGGAGAAGAACGACAGCAGCGTGGTGAGCAGCGTGGACTGGAACAGGATCAGGAAGACGAGCAGGCCGGCTGCGCCCGCGAGCAGCATGAACCGCAGCCGGGCGCGCGAGATCTCTCGGAAGGCCAGTCGCACTGGGTGGGGAACCCCTTCGGGCTGCCCCGCATTCCCCGACGTTGCATTCGGGAAATCGGGATCACGGACGGAACACGAGCCCTCGGGGTGTGGCGACGAAGCCCGCATCGTCGAGCGCGGCCCCGAACGGGGTGGAGCGTACCGGGGCGCCGTTCACGCGCCGGATCTCGAGCCGGGCGACGCCGGCCCGCTGGGCGAACCCGGGAAGCTCGACCACCCAGCCGAGGTCGACGGCGTCGTAGGCGAGGAGGTGCTGGCCCCGGGGGTCGAGGAAGGCGACCGGCGCGCCGCCCCGGAGCACCACGAGCGCACCCGCGGCACGCGCGGGCCGGGGCGGTCGGGTGGCGTCGGGCGCGAGCTCGGGCGGGTCGGGCCAGGGGAGTGCCGCGCCGTAGGGCTGGGCCGGGTCGGTGGCCGCGAGGACGACGACGGTCGTGTCGCGGTCGGACTCGCCCGGGCCGCTGCGTCCGCCGCGCAGGCGCTCGGCCGCGCCGGGGAGGGCGAACTGCGCGGCCCCGAGCCCGGCGACGAAGTAGCCGCGACGGGCTCGCCCGGCCTCCTCGAGCGTGCGGAGTGCGGGATAGACGCCGGCGTAGCCACCGGGGATGCCCTCGGCCTTCACCGCTTCGCGGGTGACCACGCCGTAACGGGTGAGCAGCTGCTGCGCGCGCGCCGCCATCAGCTCGGTGGGCGACGGCGCGGGCATGCGCAGCGGCGCGACGAGCGACCAGCGGCCGGCACCCGCGGGCGGGCCGAGCCGGGTGAGGCGCCCGGGCCGGGGTGTGCCCTTTCCCGACCCCGCACTCCGAAGCTTCGCCCCGAGCACGGCGCGGAGTGCGGCGAGTCCGTCGTTGGTGACCTCGCCGGCCCAGACGAGGTCCCAGAGCGCGGCGAGCACGGCCCGTTCATCGGCCGTGCCGGCGGCGCGCACGAGGTCGGGCCAGAACGACGCGCCGTACGTGCCGAGGTGCGCGCGCAGCGCGTCGACGAGGGGACCTTCGGGTGGGTCCGGCGGGAGCGGGGGCGCGAGCAGGCGGACGTCGTCGCGGAAGCACAGCGACACGCGGCCGTCGTGCCCACCGATCCCTCCGGCGCCGATCCACACCACCTCGCCCGCCGCGCACAGCTCGTCGAGGTCGAACGGCCGGTACCCTCCGACGCGCGACGCGAGGACCTCGGTCTCCAGCACCGACGCGGGGACGGCCGCACCCTGGAGGAGGCCGATGGCGTCGAGCAGCGCGTCGGGGCCGCGTCGGCCTTCGCCCACGCCCTGCCACGCGGGGAGGAACCGTGCGAACGTCTCGTGGTCGACCGGCTCGACCTCGCGGCGCAGACGGGCGAGCGAACGTCGGCGCAACCGGCGCAGCACCTCGACGTCGCACCACTCGCGTTCGAGGCCGTCGGGCCGGAACTCGCCGGTCACGACCCGGCCGAACGCCTCGATGCGGTCGAGGGCGCGGCGCACCGGCTCGACGGGGAGCCCGAGGCGCTGCGCGGCGTCGGCCGCCCGGAACGGGCCGTGGGTGCGGGCGTATCGCGCGACGAGGTCGGCGAGCGGATCGGCCACCGGCTCCACGAAGGCGCCGGGGAGGCCTCGCGGCGTGGCGGCGCCAAGCGCATCGCGGAACCGCGCTGCGTCCTCGGCTGCGGCCACCCGGGCCTCCCCGGCGATCCGGATCCGGATCGCTCGGTGCTCGGCCAAGAGTGCCGCGACCAGGGGCTCGATGTCAACGTCCGCGCGCGCGGCGAGCTCGTCGTCGCGCAGGTCGCCAACGTCGCGCAGGAGGTCGTGGAGGTCGTCGGTGGATCGCACGCGCCGGCCGTCGGGCGCCAGCCACTGGAGCTCCAGCTCCAGCGCGCCGAGCGCCTCGGCGTCGATGAGCTCGCGCAGCTCGTCGGACCCGAGCAGCTCGCGCAGGAGGTCGCGGTCGAGCGCGAGGGCCACGGCGCGTCGCTCGGCCAGGGGCGCGTCGCCCTCGTACATGTAGGTGGCGATCCAGCCGAACAGCAGCGACTGCGCGAAGGGCGACGCGCGGGGCGTGTCGACGGAGACCGCGCGGATCGTGCGGTCCTGGAGCCCCTGGAGCACCTCGCGCAGCGCGGGGAGGTCGAACACGTCGCGGAGGCACTCGCGGGTGGTCTCGAGCAGGAGCGGGAACTCCGGGTATCGGGCCGCGACCTGCAGGAGGTCGGCGGCGCGCTTGCGCTGCTGCCACAGCGGTGTGCGCTCACCGGGACGGCGGCGCGGCAACAGCAGGGCCCGGGCCGACGCCTCGCGGAAGCGGGCCGCGAACAGCGCGGTGGCGGGCAGGCGCTTGACCACGAGGTCCTCGATGTCGGCGGGATCGATCACGAGCTCGTCGAGCGGGATCTCGTCGACCGCCTCGGGCAGTCGCAGCACGATGCCGTCGTCACTCCAGATGATGTCGACCTCGAGGTCGAGGCGCTCGGCCAGCCGCTCCTCGATCGCCATCGCCCATGGTGCGTGAACACGTGCGCCGAACGGCGTGAGGATGCACACGCGCCAGTCGCCGATCTCGTCGGGGAAGCGCTCGACCACGATGGTCCGGTCATCGGGGAGCACGCCGGTGGCGATGCGCTGGTCGTCGAGGTAGGTGAGCAGGTTCTGCGCGGCGCGCTCGTCGAGGTGGTGCACCGTCCGGAGTCGCTCGCGCGCGTCGTCGGGATCGCGGCGGGCGAGGTCGCGCACGGTGGCGCCGACGGCACGCCCGAGCTCGGCAGGTCGCCCGGGCTTGTCGCCGTGCCAGTAGGGCATCCGCGCCGGCTCGCCCGGTGCGGGCGTGACCACCACCCGCGCGTGGGTGATCTCCTGGATCCGCCACGTGGACGCGCCCAGCGTGAAGGTGTCGCCGGGGCGGCTCTCGTAGACCATCTCCTCGTCGAGCTCGCCGACCCGTTGACCCTCGGGGAGGAACACGCCGAACAGCCCTCGGTCGGGGATCGTGCCGCCGTTGGCGATGGCGACGCGCCCCGCACCGTCGCGAGCCCGGATCCGGCCCGCGCTGCGGTCCCACACGACGCGCGGCTTGAGGCCGGCGAAGTCGTCGGACGGGTAGCGGCCGGCGAGGAGGTCGAGCACCGCGAAGAAGGCATGATCCGAGAGGTCGGCGAAGGCGGCGGTGCGCCGGACCATGGCGAGGAGCGCGTCGACGTCCCACTCGTCGACCGCGCACGCGGCGACGATCTGCTGGGCGAGGACGTCGAGGGGGTTGCGCAGGTAGTGGGTCTCCTCGACCAGCCCGGCCTCCATGCGTGGCACCACGGCCGCGGCCTCGAGGAGGTCGCCGCGGTACTTGGGGAAGATCCGGCCCCGGCTCGGCATGCCGACGTGGTGCCCGGCGCGTCCGACGCGTTGGAGCCCGCGCGCGACCGAGCCGGGTGACTCGACCTGCACCACGAGATCGACCGCGCCCATGTCGATGCCGAGCTCGAGCGAGCTGGTTGCCACGAGCGCGCGCAGCTCGCCCTGCTTCAGCGCGTCCTCGATCGACAGGCGCTGCTCGCGCGCGATCGAGCCGTGGTGGGCCTTCACCAGCTCCTCACCTGCGAGATCGTTGAGCTGCGCGGCCAGGCGCTCGGCACCGCGGCGTGCGTTCACGAAGATGAGCGTGCTGCGGTGCGCGCGCACGAGCTCCAGCAGTGCGGGATGCACGTGGGCCCAGATGCTCTGCGCGACCGCGCCATCGGGCGCATCGTCGCCGACCCGACCCATCTCGCGCATGTCGTCGACCGGGACGACCACCTCGACGTCGAGCTCTTTCACAGTGCCGGTGTCGACGATCGTGACCGGCCGGAACCCCTCGGGTGTGCGGCCGCCGAGGAAGCGGGCGATCTCGTCGAGTGGGCGCTGGGTGGCCGACAGCCCGATGCGCTGCGCCGGCTTCGGGGTGAGCTCCTCGAGCCGCTCGAGCGACAGCGCGAGGTGGGCGCCGCGCTTGCTCCCCGCGACCGCGTGGATCTCGTCGACGATCACCGTCTCGACGTCGCGCAGCACCTCACGGGCGCGCGACGTGAGCATCAGGTAGAGCGACTCGGGCGTGGTGATGAGGATGTCGGGCGGCGTGCGCTGGATGCGCCGGCGTTCGTCGTTGGGGGTGTCGCCCGTGCGGATCGCGACGCTCGGGATGCGGACGGGTTGGCCGAGCCGCTCGGCCGCGTGGCCCACGCCGACGAGCGGCATGCGCAGGTTGCGCTCGACGTCGACCGCGAGGGCCTTCAGGGGCGAGACGTAGAGGACGCGGCAACGGGCCTCGGGGCCGGGGGGTTCGGTGGTGAGCCGGTCGATCGCCCACAGGAACGCGGCGAGCGTCTTGCCCGAGCCGGTGGGGGCGAGGAGCAGCGCGTGGTCGCCCGCGGCAATGGCCTCCCACCCCGCCGCCTGCACCGGGGTGGGCTCGGCGAAGGACGCTGCGAACCAGGCCCGGACGGCGGGGGAGAAGCGGGCGAGCGTGTCGATGCCCCGAGGCTACCGACGGGGTGTGACGCGGATTCCGGGCCCGCGCTCCGGGGTGTCCGCGTTCACGCGTGGATCGGGGGCCTCCGACCGGTCCAGGGGCGGGCCGTCTCGAGCTGCGCGGCCACGCGGAGCAGCACATCCTCGCGGTACTGGTCGGCCACGAGCTGCACGCCGACCGGGATCCCGTCGGGGGTCCACCACAGCGGCACCGACATCGCGGGCTGACCGGTGATGTTGAACGGGCCCGTGTAGACCGCGAACGGGATCGCCCGCTCGAGCGCCCGGAACGGGTCGGCGGTCGCGTTCACGATGTCGCCCAGGCGCGGGGCCGGCTCGGCGGTGTTGGGCGTGAGCAGCAGGTCGTAGCCCTGTTGCCACCAGTCGACGACGCCGCGGGTCCACCGGTGCGCGACATCGAGCCCCTCGAGGTACTGGCCTGCGGTGATCGCGCGCCCGACCTCGTACTGCATCCAGGTGAACGGCTCGACGTCGTCGGCCGTGATCGGACGACCCACGATCGTGGCGAGCTGGTCGAGGTCGAACACCACGCCGGCGGCGAGCACGGCCGAGAACGCCTCGAGCAGTCCGGGCGAGTCGAGCGCGGGCGGCGACGCCGGCTCCACCGCGTGGCCGAGCGACTCGAGCAGCCGGGCCGCGTCCTCGACCGCCTCGACGCACGCGGGATCGACGACCGCGAGGCCGCTCGGCGCGTCGGTGCGGTAGCCGATGCGCAGGCGCCCGGGATCGGCGCCGACCTCCTCCAGGAACGGACGTGCGGGTGGCGGCGCCGTGTACGGGTCGCCGGGGAGCGGACCGGCGATGGCATCGAGCACCGCGGCGCTGTCGCGGACCGAGCGGGTGAGCGCGTGGCGCTGGACGAGCCCGGCCCACGCCTCGCCGACGTCGGGGCCGAGCGAGGTGCGCCCGCGCGACGGCTTCAGCCCGACGAGGCCGCAATGGCTCGCGGGGGTGCGGATCGAGCCGCCGCCGTCGCCCGCGTGCGCCACCGGGACGAGCCCGGCCGCAACCGCGGCGGCCGAGCCGCCGCTGGACCCGCCGGTGCTGTGCTCGGGGTTCCACGGGTTGCGGGTGGGGCCGTACGCAATGGGCTCGGTGGTGGGGAGCAGCCCGAACTCGGGGGTGTTGGTCTTGCCCACGATGACGCAGCCGGCGCGCTTGAGCCGGGCGATCAGCTCGCTGTCGTGGTCGGCGACGTACCCGCGCTCCTTGAGCAGCCGGTTGCCGGAGTGCTGGGGCGATCCGGCGAGCGTGCCGTCGAGGTCCTTGACCGCGACGGGCACGCCGCGCAGCGGTCCGTGGGGGAGCGTGCCCGCGGCCTCGGCGCGCGCGGTGTCGAACCGCTCGTGGATCACCGCGTTGATCGCGGGGTTCACGGCCTCGATGCGGGCGATGGCCGCGTCGACCAGCTCGAGCGGCGTGGCCTCGCCGGTGCGGACGAGCGCGGCGAGCGCGGTGGCGTCGGTGAACGCGAGGTCGTCGGTCATGAGCCGGACGCTAGTGCGAGTGCCGACGGGCCCGGTCTCCGTACTGTGGCGGGATGCGGGGACGGGTGGGGACGACGGCGCGTGCGCTCGGTGCCGCCGCGGTGCTCGGCGTCCTGCTCGGCGTCCTGCTCGCGACCGCGCCCCTGGCCGGCTCCGCCACCGTGGCCGCTGCGGCGGTGGGGCGGGTCGGGTCGACGCGTGCGGTCGGCGTGCGCACCGAGCGGTTCGTGGACCGCCACCGCGCGACCCCGGCCGACGTGAGCGCGGGCATCGCTCCGGCGACCAGCCGTGTGCTGGACACGACCATCTACTACCCGGCCCGCGGCGCGCCAGCGGCCGGCGGGGCTCCGCAGGAGGACGCGACGGCGGCCCGCGGCGCCCATCCCCTCGTGCTGTTCAACCCCGGATCGCCCGGCACCCCCGAGGACTACGCGGTGCTCCTCTCGGACTGGGCCGCGCACGGATACGTGGTGGCCGCGCCGACGTTCCCGATCTCGAGCGTGGCCGGGCCCGACGACGCGGCATGGGCCGACCTGCCCGCACAGAGCAAGGACGCGCGGTTCGTGCTGGGCAAGGTGCTCGCGCTCGACCCGGCGAAGGCGGGCATCCCGGAGATCGACGCCGATCACATCGCGGTGGCGGGACACTCCTTCGGAGGCGCGACGGCGCTGTCGCTGGTGTCGAGCTGCTGCCGCGACGACCGCATCGACGCCGCGGTGATCCTCGCCGGGGTGACCGAGACGGTGAAGGGGCCTCCGCTGCGCAACGCTCGCGGGCCGGTGCTGTTCGTCCACGCCCGCGGGGACCGGGCGGTTCCGTACCCCCCAACCGTGGATGCCTGCACCCGGGCCGGCACCCCGAAGCGGCTGCTCACCGTCGAGGGGATCCGCGGCCTGCGGGCCCACGTCATCCCGTACCTGGGGCAGGACGACGCGTACTCCGCCGTCGTGCGGCCCGCGATCGTCGACTTCCTCGACGGGTACCTCCGAGACCGGAAGGCGGCGCGGGCCCGCCTCGACCGGGCGGGGACGGGCACCACCATCGGTGTCGTCACCCGGTGCGCATCGCGCGATCACGTCTCGCGCGTGACCTCGCGCGCGTCCTTGTCGGTCCGCAGGCCCTTGTAGCGCGGCGCGCGCAGCACGCCCGCGCGCGTCCACTCGTGGAACGCGACCTCGACGACGACTTTGGGGGTGACCCAGTGGGGATCCGGGAGCGCGGGCACCTCGGCGAACGGTGTGGTCTTGCGGGCCAGGGCGTGGAGACGGCGCTCGAGGTCGTCGCGCGTCGCGCCGGTGATGCCGGACCCCACCCGACCC
>Ga0302322_100005309_pt1 | contig 11306 bp, 6 predicted proteins | sample Fen_T0_2_FD_203757 | JGI IMG/M metagenome (GOLD analysis project Ga0302322, IMG submission 203757) | Peat permafrost microbial communities from Stordalen Mire near Abisko, Sweden - Fen_T0_2 | ecosystem: Environmental > Terrestrial > Soil > Wetlands > Permafrost | place: Sweden: Abisko... | reverse complement strand
AATAAACGGTTTTACTTTCCCTTCGGCAATCAGGTTGTCAAGTATAACATCCGTTCTTCCCATTTCAATCCATACCCGTTCATCCTCACCGCCACCATGTTGAAGATATAGCACCGGGTAACGTTTTGAAGCGTTTTTCTCGTATCCCGGAGGTGTGTAGATGAAAATATGACGCCAGGATTTAACCGTCTTAGAGTAGTAATTTTCAATCAACACTTTACCATGCGGCACATCTTTTAGTTGATAAAAACTTCCATCCGGATCGGGGATTTCAAATCCATTGCAATTATGACTGTAACCAATGAATGCGTAGGTAGCAGGATCAAGCACAAGAGCACTATCCACCAACATCCAGTAATTGTGATATCCTTTATCCTGCGGTTCACTCGTGTATGTCCACACACCATCATCACCTTTGACCATATCAAACGCAGTGTTGACAATGGAAACCTGCACCTTCTTTGCATAGGGTGCTTTAAAGCGGAAGGTCACGCGGCCGTCGGCTTCAATACGCGGATACTTCGCACCATAGAGATTGTATGGTGAAGGATGTGCTGTATCAACAGCGGCCGAAACGATTAAATTCTGACCTGTCTGGGCTAAACAGATTCCGCTCACGGATATGAGCATCAGTAAAACAAATATTACCGTTTGTCTCATTTCATCACTCCTTAAAAATTGTTTAGGTGGTTCGTGGAATTAAGGCTTACGAATTTTGAATCTTTATTTTGGTTCTACCTCATATCAACAGTCTGTTAGGAACAACATCGGCTATGTACTTCCTCCCGTAATCAAATTATCTAAAATGAACGAACAGTGCAAATACTATTCTTCGGTTCGCATAGATTATTTATCGAATGTATTCATTATGTCGATTCTTTCGTGAAAATATATTACAAAGCGATGAGTGTCGGTTGGGCTACCTTAAACAACGCCGCCAGACCATGAGTCATCTATTCCCGATCAGATCAATACCGATTCAGTATTCCACACATTGTTTTGTCCATGTCGGTCCATTGATAAAAAACATTCCGTCCTTATAGGTCACAGGTTCAATTCCCATTTGAGGAGTTTTTTCCCACGGTTGTAATTCGGGACAGTAAGGATAGGGTCGTTTTTCATACATCATGTAATGACAAGAACTCCATAATTTTCCATCCGGACCTTCAAATAAGGAATTGTGTCCGGTCTCGCAATATGGGTCCTGTGTGTCTTGAAATTTCAATTTTGCATATCCGCCTTCAGCTGCAAGTTCAGGCCTATATCCTTTTTTTCGTGTACCAAAAATCGGTTCACGTGATGCCAGCTCCCACGGGCCCAATGGTGATTTTGATTTTAAGAGTCCAACTTCATAACCGCGAGTCCAAGTTGAAAAAAACATAAAGTACGTTCCATCTCTTTTTATGACTAATGGTCCTTCAATACCCCCAACCATCCAGTCAGGATAACCCGGTTGTTTTTTATCGAGGAATTTTTGGATGCTACCGATGAGTTTGCCTGACGATAAATCAATTTTTGCCTGGAAAAGTCCGTTGCCACTGCAATAAAGGTAGGTTTGTCCATCCTCGTCTTCAAAAAGAGTGGCATCGTTATTGTACTGAGGTGTAAGAGGACCATTCACCAATTGATACGGGCCAGTCACGTTATCAGACACAAACAGCCAGATACTGTGTGTTTTCATTCCTTTGGGATCTTCATTGGTAATTTTACCGCTATTAATAGTAAGCCAATATTTATTTTTTATATAATGGATTTCAGGCGCCCAGAACCTGCCGTTGTATGGACAATCGGCAGGTAACGTGCTGGCATCGATAAGCCATGAATGCTGCCGCCAGTGCACCATATCATCCGAGACCAATAAACGAACTCCGGGATTTAGCCCGGTCCATACTGGATTCGATGTACCGGTGCAATACCATTTTTCACCAACCTTCACAATGCAATGGTCACGCATTGAGATGGCAGTATCCCTTGTGATTGGATTCGTATAACAGAAGACATGACCAGCGGTACTATCCGTTGAAACATTTTTATTATTGTAGTCCTGAGCAAAACAAGTAGATACAGATACCATAAGAACACAAAATATTTTTGCTTTAATATTCATTCCTTTTTTCTCCGATGGTAGCTTCACTCATATTTATTGTCTCTCATATGGACTTTCCGGCATTTTAAGATAGGTCTGTTCATAATCACCATCATCCACAATCACTTTCAGATAAACGACTCCTGGATCCAGCGGTTTGATTATCAAAACATGCATTCTGTCTGCGGTATTCGACAGAACAAAAGTTTCAACAGTTTCAATCATCCGTGCAGCACCTGCCGGATACATTTTTGTATAATTGTTTTTCCAAGTCAGCTGTTCATTGATATTCCAGGTCTTTTCATCTCCTCCATAAAACGAAGCTGCGACAGTGTGTCCCCCTTTTTTAAATGGAAGAGTACTATGAAAAATAATCCATTTCTCAATAGTTGTTTGACCAAACCTTGAATTCATACAAAGAAACAATGCGACGAAAACATTTATAGTTGTTCTATAAAATTTTACCGACTAATTTTTCGTATGTATGACAACGTTCGATTCTTTAACATATTCCGAAGTTGCAGTAAGATGTATTTCCCCGGTTTTATCTTGAGACTTAATTATTACAAGAGCTAAACCGTGGAACGCTTTTCGCTCACTTGTTTTGAAATATTCATGACTCATGGGATTGCCGTTTCCTACTCCGGCAATAACGCCAGTGCCTTCGATTTTAAATTTTACAAGGTTGTCTGCATTTGGACAGACGCGGCCTTCCTTATCTACGATCTCGACTTTGACATATGAAAGGTCGTTCCCGTCGGCGCCGATTTCTGTACGATCCGGAATCAATAATATTTTTGCCGGATCGCCTGCAGTTTGAATTTCATCCGTGCAAATTATTTTTCCGTTGCTTTTTGCAATAGCCTTTACTGAACCTGAAGAATAAGGAACGTTCCATATCAAATGTAAATCCTTCGTATCACTGAATTTCTTTTCGCCAAGGGACTTCCCGTTCAGGAACAATTCCACCGACTCACAATTGCTGTAACACCAGACCGGAATCTCCTGCCCCTCATAACCTTTCCAATTCCAGTGTGGAAGAATATGCACCATCGGTTTATTCGTCCACTGGCTCTGGTAAAGATAGTAGCGGTCTTTCGGAAAACCACACAAATCCACAATACCAAAATAGGAGCTCATGGAAGGCCAGCTAAAAGGCGTTGGTTCTCCAAAGTAATCAAATCCTGTCCAGACAAATTCTCCCGCGACCCAAGGTGCCTCTTTGATTGCCTTGAGGGATGATTCCGCTATATTGCCCCAATTCGGAGCGTTTATGTCGTAAGAAGTGCACTGATTGTTCAAATCCTTTATTACTTTTAGTGTGTCACCTTCTTTAACCAGGTTATATTCTCCTCGAGTACTGACCGCCGATGCGGTTTCTGATCCGAACAGTTTTGCTTTTCCTTTATAAGTCTGGTAGAAGGAGATACTATAATTAATGCCGAATACATCGAGCGGTTTTGTAAATCCACTCGATATTGCTGCTTCAGGTGTATTGCATGCTGAAGTAACAAGTCGCGTCGGGTCTTCCCGGTGACAAATATCAACTAACCGTTTCGACATTTCGAACGCATTAGCGTTGTCTTGCTCGGGAATCTCATTGCCAATACTCCAGAGGATGATAGCGGGATGATTCCTGTCGCGGAGTATCATATCCGTTAAATCTCTTTCGCTCCATTCGTCAAAGAACCGGCCGTACCCGTACATCGTTTTCGATCGCTCCCATTCATCGAACGCTTCATCCATGACCAGAAACCCCATTCGGTCGCATAGATCCAGCAGTTCGGGTGCAGGCGGGTTATGGCTGGTGCGTATTGCGTTGCACCCCATGGTCTTCATAATTTCCAGCTGACGTTCGATCGCTCTTTTATTCACCGCAGCACCTAAATAACCAAGGTCATGATGCAGACAGACACCGTTAATGGCGACATGTTTCCCATTTAAGAAAAATCCCCTTTCAGTGGTAAATTCAAACGTACGAACTCCGAACGGTGTCTCACCAGTATCCGCAAGACGGCCGTTCACACTCACTTTGGATTTTACATGATAGAGGGTCGGATTTTCCAGTGACCATAATTTTGGCTTTGGAATTTTCACAACCTGTGTAAACCTATTGACGGAATCGTGATCTATTTTTTGATTGGATCTGCTTCGTGCGATTTCATGTCCGGACACATCGAGGATAATGCTTTCAAGCGTTACTTGGTGGGCAGAAGCGGATTGATTTCGGATCTTTGTTTCGATACGAATAGTCGCTTCGTTGTCGGAAATGTGCGGAATTGTAACATACGTTCCCCAATGCGCAATATGGACCGGATCCGTTATTGTTAGCCGGACATTCCTATAAATACCAGCACCGGAATACCAGCGTGAACAGGGCTGCTGTACGTCGACCCTCACTGCAAGAACATTCTTCTTGCCACCAAATTTCAGGTGTTGGGTCAATTCGTATTGAAAACTGGAGTAACCATACGGCCGGTTGCCGAGATGAACACCGTTGATCCATACGTCGCTATTCATATAGACGCCGTCGAATTCGATAAAGACACGCTTGTTTTTAAAATTTTCATTCAGCGTAAATTCTTTTCTGTACCAGCCAACACCTCCATTGAGATATCCGCCGCCGCTTCCCGCAGGACTGGTTGATTCAAAGGGACCTTCAATGACTTTCTGACCATCACTATAAATGCCTCCTCCCATGATGCCGTCGAACACTCGAACAGCAATGCTGTTTCTACCGCCGTAGTGGATAATTTCGTGAGGGACTTTATAAAACCGGAAGTTATCCCATGCAGATGTGTAGTGGGGCGGAAATGAACCCATACCGCCGACTTTCACACCGTTAAAAAACGTCTCATCTGCGTCGTCAATTTTACCGACGTTTATATAAATATCTTTCCCTTGTAATTCCGCAGGCACCGTTAACTCTCGGCGATACCAGCCGAACACATTGTCCGGCGTGTAATTCGAATGGTCTTCCCATGTCGAGGGAAGCTTCACGGTCTGCCATGAGCTATCATTGACATCGGGATTCTTCCAAAGGAGGTTATCCCCTTCGTTGAATTTCCAATCCCCTTTCACAATATGGAATTCCGGTACATCTTGCCCCGATGCTTCGGATGGAAGATGTCCTTCAATACTCCAATCGTGTGGCAAATCGAGCGATCTCCATTGGGAATCGTTCAGGGAAGGATTTTGTCCGTCTGCGACATCACCGAAGTGGAAATGCCATTCTTTCGTGAACAATACGGTCGTTCGCGGTTGTGGATTCCCTGCATCAGCAACAGAGAGTAAAATTCCCAATACAATACTAGTACGACAAAGGAATTTTTGAAATGGAATTTTCATTTTCATAGAATTATACCCTTTCTTTATGAACATACTTGGTAAACAATTTCATCATGGTATTTCTTCAAAAGTGTATTGCAATAGTAAAGAATTGAAGTAATTCAAAATTTTTCCATTCATTCAAATAAAGAAATACGATTGTGTACATGCTTCATCTTTTTCAGCAGGCGTACGTCATAATGTCCCTATTCTCTCTTGAACACCATGTCTGAATTGTAGGTATAGTTCGGCCCGTGAAACCAATCGCCCACTGGCGTTTCAGCAATCCAAGGCTGGTCGGTTTTGATGTCGGCACGCTGTCCTCAGCTTGCGTCGGCGAAACTGCGGGAATCGGCGCAAGGAGATTTTTGGCATGTAAGTTCAAAGGCATATGCGCGACAAAAAAGATAGAATCTAAGACTTCTTTCATTGTTTGTATTTTTGTTTTTCATTCTCTCTGAATCACCGTTATCCTCAGTTCTATTATATACCTTTTTCATTATAACCTAATAACTGTTTTCTCTCCATGATACGTTATTACTTTATTATACTTCTTCATCGTATTCATCCCAATGCAATTGTTTTTTGAAACGATACCAATAGTAAATGTATGTTCACGAGGCATTCCAGGGAATGACCCTTTTCTCTTGTTGATGGTTAAAACTTTTTTTGCATCATCCCATATAAAAGTTATAGTAGAATACTTTCCTTTTTCATAATTATAATTGTCGTTTTCATCTTCATACAGAATGAACTCACCATGAGCGCCGGGATAAATTCTAATTTCTATAGGATCATTTTTTTCAGTTGCATATTGAATGACCGGTCCCATCGGAATAATTGATCCGGCTTTTACAAAAAGAGGAATTTTATCAAGTGGAGCTTCAGTTTTCTTTGTTTGACCTCCATGAATTTTTTCTCCTGTCCAGAAGTCATACCAATCAACCGATTGAGGTAAATACACATTCCACTCATGGACTTTTGCTTCTATCACCGGGGCAACAAGGAGAGCTTTTCCAAACATGTATTCATACTCTTGACTTAAAGCCGATGTGTCTCCATTAAAGTCCATAACCAATGGTCGCATCATGGTTGATCCATGTATTGTAACCTGCCATGCTTCGGAATAAATGTACGGCATGAAACGATAGCGCAGGTCGAGCATCTTCCTTATGTTGTCTTCAACCGTTTGTCCGTATTTCCATGGTTCTGTTTCCGATTGGTATCCGTGAACCCGAAAGATTGGATTGAAAGCGCCCCATTGAAACCAGCGTGTAAGGAGTTCTTGATAATTATCATCGTTGTACTGCGATTTGCCGGGACGAAAAAATCCACCGATGTCTGTTGTCCAATACGGCATTCCGGTAATGGTGTAATCAAGTCCTGCTACGATTTGTCGTTTGTATGAATCCCAAGTTCCGCCAATATCACCAGACCAATTTATTGTGCCGTATCTTTGCTGACCGAGAAATGCCGACCGTGTCAAAATGCAAACTCTTTTCTTGAATGTTGTTTCTCGTTGTCCTTCATACACCGCCCGGCTGACAAACAACGGATAGGTATTTCGATAAAAATCCCCGGGCCCCAGAAATGTTTTTTGGTTGTGCAACGCATCATTTTCCGGTTCGGTGGCGTCCATCCACCACGAATCGACACCATAAGAAAATAGATTTTCATTTAATGCGTTCCAATACGAACTCCGTGTCAAAGGGTTGAAATAATCCAGCCACTTCGTATCAGGAATAAAGAGATCTTTTGATACAAACTCTTTTCCCATTGCAGAATTTTTATCCGGATTCGACCATATTGAAATATTAAAATGCGCATTCAGATTATGAATATCTTTTATGAAGCCTGCCGGATTGGAATAATGGGTTGAATCAAACATTGGTACGCCCCAACCGTTGTTGCCCCAGTACTGCCAGTCCTGCACGATCACATCCATCGGGATGTTTCGTTTCCGGAATTCCTTTACGGTATTCACGAGATCGGTGCCCGACGAATAACGTTCACGGCACTGCCAGAATCCGTACGCCCAGCGGGGCAGCATTGGAACATCGCCTGAAAGTTTACGATACGTTGCAATGACATTGTCTGTTGAAGGACCATAAAACACAACATAATCTAACAACTTGGCGTTTGGCGAACGGAAAGAGGTTTCGCCGGTTGTAAGTTTCCACGAGAGCTTAGGTGTGTTGCTTGATTTACAAACCAGCTGTACCTGGTGTTCGCCGGTTTTTAGATCAACCCGTGCACTGACCGTTGGAGGAAGCCAAAAATTACTAATGTCGATGCACGGATTTCCGTCGATAACGACATACTGTCGATTATCCATATCGCCCAGATCAAGAAATATCGAATATGTGCCTTCTTCCGTGACCGTAATTTTTCCTGTGTACAGCGATTGACGCTGAGATATTTTTTGGGTTCCCGACGTAGTTGTTACTTCAACATCCTTATTTCCTGCAGTGGTCTGCTCGATTTTTTTTAGATCAACAAAATTATCCGTTGGATTAAAATCGGTAATTCCGTACTGATGCCAGAGTAAACCGTAACCTTTGCTTGAATAAATAAAAGGCAATGAGATTTGGGAATTAACCTGAGTTAAACGGCGGGTGATGTTTTTTAAATTGTAATGACCATCCTGGTACTGACCTAACCCGAATATATATTCATTATTTGATGATTCAAAACTTTGTTTCGCTACAAAACAAGATTCTCCCCTTACTGAATCCGGGATTAATTTTCTTGTGCCCTCTTTTTCACTTAAGAATAGTTTGCCCGCATCATCGAAGAAAGATAATTTGCCCGTCTGCTTATCTACGTCAACAATAATTTTATTTCCCATGAACTCTATCTTTGAAGGCGAATCCTTTACCTTAGTGTTCGAAGTGTTCTCAGCCGAAGTAAAAATAAGCTCTGGGAGTGTCGCTTCTATTCCTTTATAATATTTTATTCGTACTGCATTGTCTGCGACGAGGGAAACGATGAGGGTCCCATCGGTAACAGTGACTTTCAGCTCATTCCCTAATTGTTGATAACTTTTTACATCCTGTCCTTCACATAAAAGTGGAAACAGAAAAGCAAGAAGCAAGTATTTGAGTTTCATAAGCAGTCTCACTTTTGAGTTATGATATTGTCCGGAAGAATATCATTTATTGAATCGTAATTTTAATCATCTTCAAATCTTTTGCATCGGAACTGCTTCCATAGAACACTTCATACTCTCCGGCAGATACTTTCATCTTTCCGCTTGGTCGATCGTAGAATTCAAAAGAACTGTACGGCAGGTTGATTGCAGCTTTGCCTGTTTTCCCTGCCAAGACATGAACTCGCTGAAAACCCTTTAATGTCTTCAACGGACCATCGTTGTCATTCGTTTTCCGCACATACACCTGAACGATCTCTGTTCCGTCGCGCTTGCCCGTGTTGAATACCGGAATCGTTAGTTCAATGGCTTCGTTATTCTTAATTTCCGTTTTGCTCACTTCTGCACTGCCGATGGAAAATGTGGTATAGCTCAAACCAAAGCCAAATGGGAACAAAGCATCGGACATAAATCGATACGTACGGCCTTTCATTGAGTAATCTTCAAAATCTGGCAGTTGTTGTGAATTCTTGTAGAAGGTGATGGGCAATTTACCAGATGGATTGATATCGCCAAAGAGAGCTTCCGCGACAGCCTGACCTCCCGATTCGCCGGCATACCATGATTGGAGGATCGCTTCACAATTTTCGGTTTCAGGTGTCAATGCAATTGCAGAACCTGAACAGTTCACGTAAACGACTTTCTTTCCATCTTGCTTTAGTGCTTTTAAGCAATTGCGTTGCACCGCGGGAAGTTCTATGTTGGTGCGGTCACCGCCCTTGAATCCAGGATAGGACACCGGCATTTCTTCGCCTTCGAGCTTTCCGGAGAGACCGCCGACAAATACTACGATATCAATGCCCTGAAGTTTTTTCAGGAGAACGGTATAATCAACATCCACTTCTTTCCCAAAATCAAATTCGATGTTCGCCTGCCAGTCGTGCAGCTGGGCATACTGGATTTCAATTTTATATTTCTTTCCGCTTTCAACTTTAAACGGAATTCTTGATAGGAGTGTCCTCCAATTATCATATTGTGCCATCGACTGACCATTGACCAACAATTCGAAATGTCCAGTCGCACCACATTTGAAAACAAGTTCTTCGCTTACCGTCGGTGTAAATTCAGTTTCGTATTTTACGGAAAATCCTTCAAGCTTGACACCAGGTGCAAATTCATGCTGACCGGCAGTAGTGAATTTTAACGGATTGGCAATCTGTTGTTTCGTAACAATGTCGCCTGAAAGATCTTTATTGTTCCAGTATGTTGCCTCAAAACCTTGTCTACCACCAAATGAACATTTCGCGAAATAGCTTGCCGTTACTTTATCTTCAACCAAATCACATCCTTTATCATAGACTATTTGATTACTGTTCAGCTTTGAAGTAATACCTTTCAGAATGGAGATGGTTCTTATCGGTGTGCCATTATAATTTCCCCAGAGCATAGGTTCATCATCTGCATTCGGACCAATGACAGCAATCTTTTTGACGGACTTCTTCAATGGAAGGATGTTGTTTGTATTCTGGAGAAGTGTCATGGACTCACGGGCCATATCGAGGGCAAGTTTTTGATGTTCTTTATTATTGACAACCGACATTGGAATTTTTGCCCAGGGAACCAGTGTATCATTATCCATTTCGCCTAAATCAAATCTGCCAACCAAAACACGCTGTAAACTTATATTGATGTCTTCTTCTTTAATGATTCCTCTCGAAGCTGCTTCGGACAACGTTTTAAAAGGATAATTTTCCCAAACACATTCCACATCGGTACCGGCTAAAACGGCCTTCGCCGCGGCATGGACCGGATCCGAAGAGACCTTATGACTGGTAAAGAAGTCGGTAATGGCGCCGCAATCAGAAACCACAACATATTGAAAGTCCCATTCATCACGCAAAATTTTCTTCAGTAATCTTGTGTTGCCGCAGCAAGGTTCATCATCCAATCGCTGGTATGCACACATCACCTGGCGAACACCCGCATCCTGCACCAAAGATTTGAATGCGGGCAGATACGTTTCCCGCAAGTCGCGTGGATCGACATTGGTGAGATTTAAAAAATGGCGGCTCCACTCAGGTCCGGAATGTACGGCATAGTGTTTGGCACAAGCCAGGAGTTTTCTATATTGAGCATCAGCAGGGCCCTGCAATCCTTTCACAACCGAAACACCCATGCGCGATGTCAGGTACGGGTCTTCGCCGTACGTTTCCTGGCCGCGTCCCCAGCGCGGATCGCGGAAAATATTGACGTTAGGAGTCCACACGGAAAGACTGAGAAACCGTCGGTTTTCCTTTCCACTCTGTATTGCTTCATTGTACTTCGCGCGAGTCTCGTCTGCAGTAGCGTCAAAAATTCGATAGACGAGGGCATCATCGAAAGATGCTGCCATACCGATTGGTTCTGGAAAAACAGTAACATTATTATTGTTGGCAAGACCATGTAATGCTTCGCTCCACCAATTGAATTTTTTAATACCCAGACGTGGAATAGGATCGGACTGGTCGCACATCAACGTTGCTTTCTCAGATACTGTTAACCTCGATATTAAATCCTTCGCACGCTCCTCAGAGTTGAGTTTCGGATTTTGATAAGGCAATTGCTGACCCCAAAGGGTAAGAGAGAATACTACGTTCAGTATACTGAGTATCTCAATTATCATTTTAAATTTCTTATAATGGCTTGTGCTCATAAAGGTAACTCCTGTCGGATGAAAACATCACATATGCACCGCTTCAATATTTATTGTAGTAAAGACAATACCCTTGCCCTTCTATCTTACCAAAGTATGGAGTCCATACCGAA
>Ga0302322_100005308_pt1 | contig 11306 bp, 10 predicted proteins | sample Fen_T0_2_FD_203757 | JGI IMG/M metagenome (GOLD analysis project Ga0302322, IMG submission 203757) | Peat permafrost microbial communities from Stordalen Mire near Abisko, Sweden - Fen_T0_2 | ecosystem: Environmental > Terrestrial > Soil > Wetlands > Permafrost | place: Sweden: Abisko... | reverse complement strand
CCTCACGGCCGGCCTCCCCGAGCGGGCCCTCGCTGCCGGCGAGGTGCTCGTGATGGAGGGCGAGGCCCCCGACCACCTCTACGTGCTGCTCGAGGGCGAGCTCGTCGTGCGGCGCGGCGGCGACGACCTCCTCGCGTTCGACCATCCCGGCTCGTGCATCGGCGAGAAGGCCGTGCTGCTGGGCCGGCCCCACCGCTCCTCGGTGGTCGCGGCAGTGCCGTGCAGGGTGCGCGTCGTCGAGGACGCCGCCGACCGCATCCACGAGAGCCCCGAGATCCTGAACGCCGTCGCCACGTTGCTGGCCGGTCGCCTGGAGATGGTGGAGTCGTTCCTGAGCGACCTCCAGCACCAGTACCGCGACGTCGACGGCGGGCTCGGCATGATCAGCGACGTGCTCGGCGCCCTGGCCCACCACCACGGCCCGAAGGCCAACCCGGGCTCACTCCGCGACCCCGACCCGCTCTACTGAGCCACCGGCCCCAGGGCCTCCAGCGACTGCTCCTCCGAGCGGTCGTAGGACCACCACGACGCTCGCCACGCGTCGAGATCGATCACGGCGTGGCTGGGCTCGGGCCCGGTTTCGTGGCCGGCGTTGACGATCCACGTCGGCCCGAGGTTCGAGATCCACGACCCCCCGTCGATCCACGGGGACTGGTGCACGTGCCCCGCGAGCACCAGGTCGGGATGGAAGCGGTCGATCCAGCCGGCCAGGTCGGCGTCGCCGTAGGACTTCGTGCCCACCCAGCTGACGGGAAGGTCGGGCGGGGGCCAGTGGTACACCCAGATCCAGCGTCGAGGCGCACCGTCGGCGTGGCGGGTCTCGGCGAGGGCCTCGAGACGGGACTCGAGGCGCTGACGACCGATGGGCCCGTCCCACCACGGATGAACATCGATCTGGGCGTCACCGACCACCAGTGACCCGTTGTCGACCACGACGCCGAAGTCCGTCGCCCGGGCCAGCCATCCCGCAGCCTGCTCACCATCGGCGTCGAGACCGGTGAGGTCGTGGTTGCCCGAGCACACCGCGACGGCCGTGCGCTCGGCCAGGCGCTGGAGGTACTGCATCACGACCGGGATCTGGGCGTCGAGGGGCACCGTCGAGGAGATGTCGAGCAGGTCGCCGACGATGACCACGAGCTCGTGCTCCGCCGCCCGGGCGAGCACCCAGTCGAGCTGCCGGAGGTCGTAGTGGACGTCGCCCACCATCAGGATGCGCATGGCGCCTGCCCCTCCCTGACCAGTGTCGGGGTCAGTCGCCCACCACGTCGGCGACGCGCCAGTCGACGGTGGGGACGTCACGCCAGAGCCGTTCCAGGTCGTAGAACTCCCGGGCCTCGTCGAGGAACACGTGGACGATGAAGTCGCCGTAGTCGAGCAGCACCCACTGCGAGGAGTCCATGCCCTCGACCCGCAGCGGCTTCGGGCCGCCGGCGGCGGCGACCTGCTCCTCGATGTCCTCCGCCACGGCGCGCACCTGACGGGTGTTGTTGCCGCCCGTGATCACGAACCAGCCCGTGATGGCCAGCACGTCACCAACCTCGAGCACGACGGTGGGCTCGTCGGTCTTGGCGCCGGCGCTGCGCGCTGCGAGCAGCACCCAGTCGAGGGTGTCGACGTCGGTCGACTCGGTCATCATTGACCTCCGAGGGTGCTGGGTGATGCGGCCGACGACGGGTCGGCACCGGCCACCGCGACGTAGTCCTCACCGAGGACGACGGTCATGTCGGTGGCGGAGTTGGTCTGCTCGCTGCGGACGATCTCGCCCACGCCGAGGGCGTCGCGGAGCTTCTGGGCCTCCGCCGCGGTGGCGTCGTCGTAGTAGACGAACTGCGTCGTGGCCTGACCGAAGGAGCGGGCGTTGCCGACCACATCGATCTGGGCCCCGGCGGCGGCGAGCACGATGGCGGCCGAGACCCCGTTGTGGAGCTGACCGGTGCCGTCGAGCACCCGGAGCCGGGGTCGGGCGCCGGGTGCGCCCTCGGGGAACGGGATGATCGAGGCGACCGCCGCGGCCATGGCCTCCGGCGTTCCCCGGAACTGCTCGTTGCCGGCGCCGTCGGTGGTGGTGACCGAGACCGGCAGGGTCTCGTACTGCACCTGGTCGGCGCTCAGCACCGAGAGGAACTGGCCCAGTCCGGCATCGGTGGGGATGGTCAGCGCGCTCGGTCCCCGCGTGGCGATCTCGGCGAGCCACCCCTTCCAGAACGCCTGGATGCGCACCATGCGGGCCAGGTCGCTCTCGCGGGCGCCCCGTCCGGAGAGGTAGGGCCACACCTGGGCTGCCTGGAGCTCGATCGAGCCCTTCGGGAACACCACGGCGCCGGTCGGCCCGGTGACCGGGTCGGGGCTGTTCACCGTGATGGGTGCGGCCGGGGCGGTGAGCGAGGCCCAGTCGGCGGCGGGGATCACCTGGGTGGCGCCGAAGGTGAGGTCGAGGAGGCTGCCGAGGCTGCTGGTGAAGGCGTCGATCCCGAAGGTGTCGTAGATGTACCGCAGGGAGAGCTCACCGGTGGACAGCGAGACGATGGTGCCGGCCGGCACGTTCATCATCCCGCCGACGCCGTCGGAGGACTGCGACATGATCGTGATCGAGTCGAGCTTGCCACTGGGGTCGACCGCCACCACCAGGTTGGTGGGCGTGGGCTCGAGCACGGCCTCGTAGCCGGGTGCGGCCGGATCGGTGACGCGACGCACGAGCTGACCGTCGGTGCTGTCGAGGATGATCCGCAGCCCGGCGAAGACCAGTGCGGGGATGGCGAGCACCAGCAGGACCAGGGCGACCGGATAGCCGGCTCGCCACCACAGGGAGCGGCGGGGCTTGGTGCGGACCTGCTGGTCGGCGACCAGTGCGGACAGCTCGTCGAGGCCGGCGTCGCCGGGTGTGGGAGGGATCGGTGTCTCGGTCGTCATGAGCTGCCGAAACCGTACAGCCGGCGCTCCCGGATGCAGGACCACACCGCCGGGGTCACGAGCAGGTCGAGGGGGCGCCCGTCGGCCACCCTCTGACGGAGATCGGTGCTCGACAGCTCGATCCTGGGGATCTCGACCCGCTCGAACGACCACCCCTCAGGAGGCGGCGGGCACCGGATCCCGGGCCGGTCGACCAGCACCAGGGTGGCGAGTGCCGGGAGCGCCTCGGCCCGGTGCCAGGTGGTCAATCCGGCGGCCGCATCGGCGCCGAGGATGAGGAATCGCTCGCCCGCCGGATCACGTTCTCCCAGCTCAGCGAGGGTGTCGACCATGTAGCTGGGCCCTCCTCGGCGCAGCTCGAGGTCGGAGGCCACCACGCCGTCGAGCCCGTCGGCGGCGGCCTCCACCATCGCCAGGCGGTCGTCGGCCGGGGTGACCGGGCGCTCGGCGCTCTTCTGCCAGGGGTCGTTGGCCACGACGAGCAGGACCTCGTCGAGGGCGAGGGCGTGGCGCACGTTGATGGCGGCGAGGAGGTGGCCGATGTGGGGCGGATCGAAGGTCCCGCCCAGCACGCCGGTTCGCAGTCCGGTTCCCGGCATCTGCCCGAGTGTAGGGGTGGACCGAAAATGGGTAGGTCTTCGGCGTGGTTGCCCTTCATGATGGGCCCCCACGTGCCGATGGAGAGGGGCTGACCCCGATGGTGACGTGACCCGCGAGATCGTGGGTGACCGATGTCACCCCCCTGCCGCGGAACAACTCAGCCCCCGGCTGCGGTTACATCACTGTCATTTCCCCCGCCTCTCGGGGCGGGTTCGGGACCAGAAGAAGAGCGTACCGGTGCCCCCAGGGATCCACACCGGATGGAGAGCGAAGCACGAATGAGCGATTCAGTCGGCCAGTACCTCAACGAGATCGGGCTCGTCCCCCTCCTCACCGCGCAGGAGGAGCGGGAGCTCTCGCAGATCATCGAGAAGGGCCGCGATGCCGCGGTCGCCATCGAGAACGGCGAGCGCCCCACCCCCGAGCTGCGCCGGGCGGTGAAGACCGCCGCTGCGGCCAAGGACCGCTTCATCCGCGCCAACCTGCGCCTCGTGGTGAGCGTCGCCCGCCGCTATCCCCTGCCTCCGGGCATGGAGCTGCTCGACCTCATCCAGGAGGGCAACCTGGGCCTCGAGCACGCGGTCGACAAGTTCGACTGGCGCAAGGGCTTCAAGTTCTCCACCTACGCCACCTTCTGGATCCGCCAGGCCATCGGCCGGGCCCTCGACCAGAAGGCCAGCCTGGTCCGTCTCCCCGGTGACCGCTCGGCCTCGCTGCGTGCGGCCCTGCGCCAGGTCAGCGGCGACGGCGACGAGCTCGACGACGAGCACGCCCGCCTGCACCGGCTCACGACGCCGACGTCGCTCGACCGCACGATCGGCGACGACGACTCCAACGAGCTGATCGACCTGCTCCCCGACTCCCTGCCGGGCCCGGAGCAGATCGTGATGGACCGGGTCGACGAGCAGATGGTCACCGACCTCCTGTCGGTGCTCGACGCCCGGGCGCGGTACGCCGTCGAGCAGCGCTTCGGCCTCCACGACGGACGCAAGCGCTCCTATCGCGAGGTCGGCGAGGAGCTCGGCGTCACCGCCGAGGCCGCCCGTCGGCTCGTGAAGCGGGCCGTCACCGCCGTCCGCGACAGCGCCGGCGACCGCATCGACGCCGCCTGAGGCATCGTCCGGCTGCGGGCACCGGCCCGCCCATCCCCCTGATCCGTCGCTCCCCCGGCAAACGGCTTTGCGCCGGGCGCCGGGGGTCCGGCAACGTGGAGATCCGTGGAAACCACCTGGTCACCTTCGTCGTGGCGCGACCACACGGCCGCACAGCAGCCCGAATGGGCTGATCCCGGCGCGCTCGACGCCGCCGTCAAGAACCTCGGCGCGCTCCCCCCGCTGGTGTTCGCCGGCGAGGCGCGCAGCCTCACCGCCGACCTGGCCAAGGTCGCCAACGGCGAGGCCTTCCTCCTGCAGGCCGGCGACTGCGCCGAGTCCTTCGACGCCTTCTCCGCCGACTCCATCCGGGACAAGCTGAAGGTCATCCTCCAGATGGCCGTCGTGCTCACCTACTCCTCCGGTGTGCCGGTGGTGAAGGTCGGACGCATGGCCGGCCAGTTCGCCAAGCCGCGCTCGGCCGACACCGAGACCGTCGACGGCGTCACCCTGCCGTCGTTCCGCGGCCACATGGTCAACGACATCGACTTCACGTCGGCCGCCCGGGTGCCCGACCCCGAACGGCTCCTCACGGCGTACCACCAGTCCGCGTCCACCCTGAACCTGGTGCGGGCCTTCACCAAGGGCGGCTTCGCCGACCTCTCCCGTGTCCACCAGTGGAACCAGGAGTTCGTGGCCTCGAGCGCCGAGGGCCGCCGCTACGAGGAGGTCGCCGAGGGCATCGAGAGGGCCCTGCAGTTCATGGCCGCCTGCGGCATCGACACCGAGTCGACCCCGCAGCTGCACACCGTCGACGTGTCGACCAGCCACGAGGCGCTGATCCTCGGCTACGAGGAGGCGCTCACGCGGCGCGACTCCCTCACCGGCGACTGGTACGACTGCTCGGCCCACATGCTCTGGATCGGTGAGCGCACCCGTCAGCTCGACGGCGCCCACGTCCACTTCCTCTCCGGCGTCGGCAACCCGCTGGGTTGCAAGGTCGGCCCGAGCGTCACCCCCGACGAGGTCGTCGGGCTGTGCGAGGCCCTGAACCCGGAGCGCATCCCCGGGCGGCTCACCCTCATCAGCCGCATGGGCGCCGACAAGATCGAGACCGGCCTCCCGCCCCTGCTGCGGGCCGTCCGTGACGCCGGCCATCCCGTGGCGTGGGCGTGCGACCCGATGCACGGCAACACCTTCACCGCCCCCAGCGGCCGCAAGACCCGCCACTTCGACGCGGTGCTGAGCGAGATCGCCGGCTTCTTCGCCGCCCACCACGAGGTCGGCACCTGGCCTGGTGGCGTGCACATCGAGCTCACGGGCGAGAACGTCACCGAGTGCCTCGGCGGTGCCGAGGAGATCCTCGACGCCGACCTCGGCACCCGCTACGAGACGATGTGCGACCCCCGCCTCAACGGCCGCCAGTCGCTCGACCTGGCCTTCCGGGTGGCCGAGCTGCTCCAGCAGCGCTGAGCCACCGGGGCCTCCGCCCGGACGGGCTCGTTCGACGCGCCCCGACCTCCGCACGCTGGGACTTTGCGGAATCCCGTTCCACGAAAAATACCCTTCATTCCCGATGGGGAATGTCGACTTTGGTGCCCGACGAGGGTAGATTCACGACCTCAGTCGTCAGGATTCAACCCCCCACCGGGAACCGGGAGTGCGCCCCATGGCCGACCTCGCCATCGACGCCGGCACCGCCGCCGACATCGCCAAGTTCGAACAGCAGCTGGAGCGGTACCTCGCCGGCGATCTCGACGACGACGTCTTCCGCGTCTTCCGACTGAACAACGGCATCTACGGCCAGCGCCAGGGCGGCCACAACCAGATGGTCCGCATCAAGGCACCGTACGGGGCCATCACGGCGGAGCAGCTCGACCGCATGGCCGACATCGCCGACCGCTACTCCCGGGGTTGGGGCCACCTCACCACCCGGCAGAACATCCAGTTCCACTACGTGCAGCTCGAGCAGGTCCCCGAGGTGATGCGCGACCTCGCGGCGGTCGGGCTCACCACCCGGGAGGCCTGCGGCGACACCGTCCGCAACGTGCAGGGCTGCCACCTCGCCGGAGCCTGCCCCTTCGAGATCCTCGACATCTCACCGTGGGCCGAGGCCGCCTTCCAGCACTTCCTGCGCAACCCCATCGCCCAGCGCATGCCCCGGAAGTTCAAGATCAACTTCTCCGGGTGTGGCACCGACTGCGGCCAGGCGATGTTCAACGACGTCGGCGTGATCGCCGCCACCCGCACCCGGGAGGACGGCACCCTCGAGACCGGCTTCCGCGTCTACATCGCCGGCGGCCTGGGCGCGAACCCCCATCCCGCCCTCGCCCTCGAGGAGTTCACCGCACGCGAGGACCTGCTCCCCACCATCGAGTCGGTCCTCCGGGTGTTCGACCAGGCCGGCAACCGCGACAACAAGCTGCGGGCCCGACTGAAGTGGCTCGTCGACACCCTCGGCTTCGAGGAGCTCCAGCGCCGGGTCTTCAAGGTGCGCCACCTGCTGCTCGCCTCCTCCAGCTGGCCCGGCGGCATCCCCGCCGAGGTCGAGAAGCTGGGCGATGCCCCCGCCGGGGTGGCCGCCGACGTCGCCGCCACCCCCATGGGCCAGGGCACCCCGGTCTCGCTGCGCCGCCCCGGCGCCTATGAGCGCTGGGAGGACGCCAACGTCGTGCGCGGCGTCGCCAAGGGCACCGTGTCGGCCTACGCCCACGCCCACCTCGGCGACGTCACCAGCGCGCAGCTGCGTGGCCTCGCCTCGGCCCAGCGAGAGCTCGGTGCCGAGGTGCGCATCACCAACCGGCAGAACTTCGTCTACCGGGGCCTCTCGGAGCGCCAGCTCGAGACGCTCTTCGCCCGCCTCGACGCCATCGGGATGACCACCCCGGGTGCCGAGCTCGTGCGCGACGTCGTCGCCTGCCCGGGTGCCGACACCTGCAACCTCGCCGTCACCCAGAGCCGAGGCCTGGCCGACGCCATCGCCACCAAGCTCGACGAGGAAGGGCTCTCCGAGGTCGGAGGCCTGCGCATCAACATCTCGGGCTGCACCAACTCGTGCGGCCAGCACCACATCGCCGACATCGGGTTCAACGGCGCCGAGCGCCGGGCCCACGGCAAGTCCGCCCCCGGCTACCAGATGCTGCTCGGCGGCTACGTGGGCGAGGAGAAGATCGAGTTCGGCGAGAAGGCCATGCGCCTCCCTGCCAAGAACGCCCCCGAAGCCGTCGTCCGCATCGTTCGCCGCTTCAACGACGAGCGCACCGCCGGCGAGTCGTTCCGGGGCTGGCTCGACCGCAACGGCGGCTCCAAGGCGATCGGCACGACGCTGAAGGAGCTCGACATGTTCCCCAAGCCCGACGAGGACCCCGAGTTCTACGTCGACTACGGCGAGACCGGCCCCTATGTGGCCGAGGTCGGCGAATCGGAGTGCGCGACATGAGCCTCACCAACCTCTCCGCCCCCGAGTTCACCGACGCCCAGCTGGCCGAGCTCAGCACCCAGTTCGAGTCGTGGGCGGCGTCCTCGATCATCGAATGGGCCGTCGAGAACTTCGCGCCGCACCTGGCGCTCACCGCGTCGATGACCGATTCGGTGCTCATCGACCTCGCCGTCAAGATCGACCCGGCCGTCGAGGTCGTGTTCATCGACACCGGCTACCACTTCCCGGAGACCCTCGAGACGGTCGAGGCCGTGCGCCGTCGCTACGGCCTCAACCTCAAGATCATGACCGTGGCCCGCCAGGACGAGCCGCTGTGGCAGGCCGACGCCGAGAACTGCTGCTCGGCGGTGAAGGTCGGCCAGCTCGACCGGGCCCTCAGCGGCAAGGCGGCCTGGATGAGCGGCCTGCGCCGCTCCGAGGCCGACAGCCGGGTGACGGCGCCGATCGTGGCCCGCGACCTGCGGGGCCTGATCAAGGTGAACCCCATCGCCACGTGGTCCGACCTCGACGTGCAGGGCTACATCGAGCAGCACGACATCCTCGTGAACCCGCTCATCGAGCAGGGGTATCCCTCGATCGGTTGCCAGCCGTGCACCCAGAAGCCCACCGACCCCGACGATCCCCGATCCGGGCGTTGGGCCGGTCGCGCCAAGACCGAGTGCGGGCTGCACATGATGTGACCCGTTTGACCGCGGGTGCCGGTCGCGTTTGACTACGACCGTGAGCGAAACGACCGCCGATGACGCGTCAGCCGCAGGGCGGGCGTCGAGTCCCTTCGGCGCCGCCACCGAGGTCCCGACCCGCATGCTCGTGCTCGGGATGCTCCGCTCCGACGGCATCGTCGAGGCCAAGGAGCTGTACCCGGTGGCCGAAGCCTGCGGCCAGACCGTCGAGCAGGTGCGGTCGTGCCTGCGACGCCTGGTGGCCGAGGGCCTGTTCACCCGTGACGGCGAGGGCCGCGACGCCCGGTTCCATGCCACGCCCGACTGCCTGCGCCAGCTCGGTGAAGACCTCGAGCGCTCCCGGCTCGCCTTCGGCCAGGACGCCGCCGGCCGGGGCTGGGACCGCCAGTGGCACCTGGTCGCGTTCGCCATCCCCGAGGCCAAGCGGGCCAGCCGCGACGCCTTCCGCGACCAGCTCATCCAGCTCGGCGGCGCGGCCGTGCAGAACGGCCTCTACGTGTCGCCCCACCCGTGGGAGAAGGGTGCCCGCGACCACGCCGAGCGCCTCGGTGTGCTCGGCCACACCACCCTCGCCACCACCGACGACCTGGAGGTCGGTGGGGTCACCGATCCCCGCCGCATCGCGGCGTCGCTGTGGCCCCTCGAGCAGCTCGGCCGGCGCTATCAGGAGTTCGTCGACGAGTACCGGCACGTGCCCGACGTGCTCGAGCGCCGCCGCCGCGACAAGAGCCGCATCACCGAGGCCGAGTTCCTCCCTGGCAGCCTCTCGTTCGGCCTCCGCTACCAGGAGTGCTTCGCCGACGACCCACTGCTGCCGCCGGAGCTGCTCCCCCGCCCCTGGCCGGGCCGCGAGGCGCGCGAGCTGGTGCTGACGTCGCGGCGCCTGGGCGTGCTGCTGCGCGAGGAGCACGACAAGCCGAAGCTCTTCGCCCCCTGGGACGACCTGCTGCTCAGCTTCCGCAGCTGACCCTGGGACGACCTGGCCCCGCAATGCGCGGGCCCGTGGCTACTCGAGGACGTCGACGAACTTCTCGAGCTGGCGCAGGTTGCGGCACTCGTAGGCGCCGTCGGTGTGGGCCGCGTACTCGCCCACGATGGAGTCGCCGGTGTCCCAGTAGGCCTTGGGCTCGGGGTTCAGCCAGTAGACGTGGCGAGCCTTCTTGTGCATCTCGCCGATCACCCACGACTGCGACGCGTGGTAGTTGTTCCGGGCGTCGCCGAGGATGATGACGGTGGTCTTGGGCCCGACCTCGCGGCCGTAGCGATCCCAGAAGACCTCGAAGGCATGGCCGTAGTCGGAGTGGCCGTCGACCCACACCACGTCGGCTTCGGTGTTCACCCGGTGGATGGCGACGCCGATGTCCTCGACCCCCTCGAAGAAGCGGGTGACCTCGTCGATGCCGTCGATGAAGACGAACGACCGCACACGGGAGAACTGGCCCGAGATGGCGTAGACGAGCTGCAGGGTGAACCGGGCGAAGGCGGCCACCGACCCGGAGATGTCGGCCACGACGAAGATCTCCGGCTTTGCCGGACGCGGGTAGCGGAACTTCGGGTCGGCCGGCACCCCGCCGTAGCTGAGCGAGTGGCGCACCGTGTTGCGGAAGTCGAGCGGGCCCTTGCGGCCGTGGCGGCGCTTGCGGGCCAGGCGCACGGCGAGCTTGCGGGTGAGCGGGTAGATGGCCTTGCGGAGGCTCACCAGCTCCTCGCGCGAGGCGTGCATGAAGTCGACGTCCTCGGGCAGGGGCTTGCGCAGCGTCTTGGCCATGGCCTCCACGCCGCGGTCGGCGACGAGGCGGCGACGGATCTCCGCCTCGATCTCCTTCTTCAGCTGATCGATGCGGTGCTCGAACTCGTCACGCTCGAGGCGCTCCTCGAGCGGGGTGAGCTGCTCGGGCGACTCGTCGCGGGCCTGCTGCACGAGGCGCTCGAGCACGTCGTCGAGATCGAGGTTCCGCAGCGTGCGGTAGAGGTAGTACGTGCCCCCGACCGGCCGGCCGGGCTCCATGCCGGCGTAGCGGGTGACCGCCTGACGGGCGAGCGCCCGCATGAGGGCGTCATCGCCGCGCTGGAGGGCCTTGAAGAGCATCTCGGCCATCTGCTCCGGGGACATGGCCTCGCCCGAACCGCCGCCCGCACCGGCGCCGGCACCCTCGGGGTTGGCGTTGGCCTCGTCGTCGTCCTCGAGCTCGGGCCACTCGTCGGCATCACCGCCGAGCGCGTACTGGCTGCCCCGAAGCGAGAAGTAGACCTCGAACACCGTCTCGAAGGCCCGCCAGTGGGCGTTGTTCTTCACCAGCGTGGCGGCCAACGCGTACTTGAAGGCGTCGCGGTCCTCGATCGGGATGTGGGTGATCGCCTCCATGGCGTCGAGGTTCTCGGTGAGGCTCACCGGCAACCCGGCCGAGCGCAGCTCACCGATGAAGCCGGTGAGCAGCTCCAGCATCGGCGAGTCGAACTCGGGGGCTTTCGCGGCCTCGACGGCCTCGGGCGGGGTCACGAGCGGCTCACGAGGTGCGCGGCACGCCGGGGCGCCGCTGGCCGGTGTCGCCGGACAGCTCCTTGGTGGCCCGGGCGATGTCG
>Ga0302322_100005305_pt1 | contig 11307 bp, 9 predicted proteins | sample Fen_T0_2_FD_203757 | JGI IMG/M metagenome (GOLD analysis project Ga0302322, IMG submission 203757) | Peat permafrost microbial communities from Stordalen Mire near Abisko, Sweden - Fen_T0_2 | ecosystem: Environmental > Terrestrial > Soil > Wetlands > Permafrost | place: Sweden: Abisko... | reverse complement strand
GGCCGGCCGGGTCCACCGCCAGCAGGGCGGCGGCGGTCAGGGCGTCGGCCCAGCCGGGGTGGGGGTTGGCGGGGTCGGCCGGCGCCGCGGCGCCCACGGGCGCGCCGGGCGCAGGCGCAGGGGCTGGTGGACGCAGCGGCCGGGGCTCGCGGCTGTCCACCGCAGGGCTGGGGCGTGGCGCCTCAGACCGTGTGATTGAACCCGGCGTTTGCGCGGGATGAGCGGGCATGCCGGGCGCGCTCACACCGTCCTAGGCCTCGGCCAGCTGGGCCCAGGCGCGCTCGACGCGCACGCCGGAGTCGGCGTCGTCCAGCGGATCGCGCCGCAGGCGGTGGCGCAGTGCGGGCACGGCCACGCGCTGCACATGGTCCAGGCGCACGGCGTCGTCGCCGTCCAGCGCGGCCAGGGCGCGGGCGGCGCGCATCACCGTCAGCTCGCCGCGCAGGCCGTCGGTGCCCAGGGCCAGGCACAGCCGGGCCGTGTGCTCGAGCACGGCGTCGCTGACCACCACCTGCGGCAGCCGGGCCTGGCCGGCCAGCAGCTGGGCGCGCACCTGGGCATCGGCCGGCGCCCACTGGGCGGTGAAGCCGGCCGGGTCGCGCTCGAAGGCGTCGCGGCGCTTGACCACTTGCACGCGGGTGGCCAGGTCGGTGGGCGTGGTGACGTCGACGCTGAGGCCGAAGCGGTCGAGCAGCTGCGGCCGCAGTTCGCCTTCCTCGGGGTTGCCGCTGCCCACCAGCACAAAGCGCGCGGGGTGGCGCACGCTCAGGCCCTCGCGCTCGACCACGTTCTCGCCCGAGGCCGCGACGTCGATCAGCAGATCGACCAGGTGGTCTTCCAGCAGGTTGACCTCGTCGATGTACAAGAAGCCGCGGTGGGCGCGGGCCAGCAGGCCGGGCTCGAAGGCCTTGACGCCGTCGGCCAGCGCGCGCTGCAGGTCCAGCGCGCCGACCACCCGGTCTTCGGTGGCGCCCAGCGGCAGGTCGACCACCGGCACCGGGATCTGGTGGGACTTGACGGCCTTGACGGCCTTGGGCCGGGCGCCGGCCTTGGGCATGGGCTTGAGCCGGGCGCAATCGCTGCAGGCACCGGGCGCGGCCTCGGGGGCGCAGCCGTAGCGGCAGCCCACGGTGGCGGCCATCGTGGGCAGCAGCGCGGCCAGCGCGCGCACGGCCGTGCTCTTGCCGGTGCCGCGGTCGCCCAGCACCAGCACGCCGCCGATGCCGGGGTCGACCGCCGCGATCAGGATCGCCAGCTTCATCTCGTCCTGGCCGACGATGGCCGAGAAGGGGAAGGCAAGGGCCATGCGGCGGGCTCCGGGCGGTGGGCGTTGGGCGGTCGGCGTTGGCGTTGGCGTTGGCGCGGCCGGCTAGCGCAGCGTCTCGTCGCTGTGCTCGTCGTGGGCGATGCGGGCGTGGATGCGGTGCAGCACCCACCACGCGGCGGCAGCCAGCAGCGGCACGGCCGCGCCGGTGACCAGGTCGGGCGAGACCGCCAGGCCGGCGGCCTTGGCGGCCTTGGCGCCGTAGCCCACCAGGCCGGCCAGGTAGTAGACGATGGCGGCCAGCGACAGGCCTTCCACCGTCTGCTGCAGCCGCAGCTGCAGTTTGGCGCGCCGGGCGGTGGCCGCCAGCAGCGCCTGGTTCTGTTGCTGGCGGGTGATGTCGACACGGGTGGACAGCAGGCTGCTGGCCTGGGCCACGCGCTCGGACAAATCGTGCAGCCGCTGCGCCGCGGTGGCGCAGGTGGCGATGGCCGGGCTCAGGCGCCGGACCATGAACTCGTCGATGGTTTGCAGGCCGTCGATGCGCTGCTCGCGCAGCTCGGCGATGCGGGTGGTGACCAGCGCGTGGTAGGCCCGGCTGGCACCGAAGCGGGCCTGGCTGGCGGCCAGCGCGCTTTCCACCTCGGCGGCCAGCGCGGTGAGCTGGCGCAGCAGCGCGTCGTCCTCGTGCTTGTACAGGTGGGCGGCGTTGCTGGCGCTGCCGCCGGCGGCGATGCGCTCGGTCAGCGTGGCCAGGGTGCGCTCGATCTGCAGCAGGCGCGGCCACAGGCTGCGGGCCAGCGGCAGCGCCAGCAAGGCCATCATGCGGTAGGCCTCGATCTCGAACAGGCGCTGCAGCATGCGGCCGGCCTGGCGCTCGGTCATGCTGCAGTCCAGCAGCAGAAAGCGGGCAAAGCCGTCGCCGTGGATCTGGAAGTCGGTGTAGGCCTGGCCGGCGCCGTCGCCGATGGCCGCGCCCACCACCACGTTGGCGCCGAAGTGCCGCGCCAGCTGGGCGGCATCGGGCAGGGCGCCGGCGGCCGCACCGGGGGCGGCCAGCTGCGCCGCGTCCACCAGCTTGGCGTGGGCGGCAAACACCGTCAGCCCGGGCACAGCGGCCAGCCAGCCGGCCGGCAGCAGCGCCGCCACCGGCTCGCTGAAGGGCTGCGGGCTGAGACCCGGCGTGAAGAAGGTGTAGCTGGAGAACTCGCCGTGGCGCTCCCACTTGGCGCGCAGCGGGCCCAGCGTGGCGGCCCACTGGGTGACGCCGTCGGCCGGTGGCGGCACGCCGCAGTGCGTGCACAGCGTGATCAGGTGGGTGCGCTCGGCCTCGCGGGCATCGGGCTCGATGCGCACCGCCACATAGGTGGCGCGGCTGGGCGCGGCCAGCGGCTCGGGCGGCCGGGCATGCACCTCGGCGGCCAGCACGGCGCGGTCGGGGTGGTCGGGCGGCAGCAGCGCGGCAGAGGTGGCGGGCATCGGGGCAACGGCAGGGTGGACGGCGGCGCGCCGGGCCCGGACCGGGCCCGGCGCATGGTCCGCAGCTTAAGCCACCTGCCGCCGCCGGCCGCCTGGGCCGGGGCGATCTGTCGCGCCAGGTTTACACCAATGGCAGTCCGACGTAGTTTTCGGCCAGCACCGTCAGCGCCGCCTGCGAGCTGAACAGGTAGGCCATCTCGGCCTGCTGCATCTTGGTGCCGAAGGCGCCGGTGTCGGGGAAGTTGTGCATCAGCGAAGTCATCCACCAGCTGAAGCGCTCGGCCTTCCAGATGCGCGCCAGCGCGCGCTGCGAGTAGTGGTCGATGCCCAGGCTGCTGCCGCCGTAGAAGTCGGTCAGGCCCTGCCACAGGTAGCCCACATCGCTGGCCGCCAGGTTCAGGCCCTTGGCGCCGGTGGGCGGCACGATGTGGCCGGCGTCACCGGCCAGGAACAGCCGGCCAAAGCGCAGCGGCTCGGCCACAAAGCTGCGCAGCGGGGCGATGCTCTTTTCCAGCGAGGGGCCGGTGACCAGCGCCTGCGCCTGCGCGGCCGGCAGGCGGCGCTTGAGCTCGGCCCAGAAGGCCTCGTCGCTCCAGTTCTCCACCTTGTCGGTCAGCTCGCACTGCAGGTAGTAGCGGCTGCGCGTGGCGCTGCGCTGGCTGCACAGCGCGAAGCCGCGCTCGTGGTGCACGTAGATCAGTTCCTCGTGCACCGGCGGCGTGTCCGACAGCAGGCCCAGCCAGCCGAACGGGTAGACCTTTTCGTACTCGGTGATGGCGCCGGCCGGCACGCTGGCCCGGCACACGCCGTGGAAGCCGTCGCAGCCGGCGATGAAGTCGGCCTGCAGTTCGACCTGCTGGCCGTCCTTGACATAGGTGACGCTGGGGTGGGCGGTGTCAAAGCCGTGGACGGCCACGTTCTGCGCCTCGTAGACCGTGGTCTGGCCGCTGGCGGCGCGGGCGTCCATCAGGTCGCGCGTGACCTCGGTCTGGCCATAGACCATCACCCGCTTGCCGGTCAGGGCCTGCAGGTCCACCCGGTGCAGCTGGTTGTCAAAGCACAGCGCCACGCCGTCGTGCGGCAGGCCTTCGGCCAGCATGCGCTGGGCGACACCGGCCTGGCCCAGCAGCTCCACCGCGGTCTGCTCCAGCACGCCGGCGCGGATGCGGCCCAGCACGTAGGCGGGGCTGCGCTGCTCGATCACCACGTTGGCAATGCCGCTCTTGGCCAGCAGCTGGCCCAGCAGCAGGCCCGATGGGCCGGCACCGATGATGGCAACTTGGGTTTTCATGGCTTTTGTCTCCGTGCGGGTGGTCTTGACAGGGGTCAAAGCGTAGGCCGGCACGGCCCCGCCGCCAATGGACGGAAGCGGCAAACACCTGGACAATTCGAACATGCCCGACCTCTTGCCCAGCGCCCTGCAGACGCCCTTGCAGGCCAGCCTGCCCAGCTACGCCCTGTACGGGGAACACGGCCGCACCCAGGCCACAGACTGGTTGCACTGCGAGACCATCGCCGAGCGCAGCCAGCGCCATGACTGGGAGATCCGCCCGCATCGGCACGAGGCGTTGTTTCAAATTCTGCACATCCAGCGCGGCACGGCCACGGCCTGGCTGGACGGCGCCCACACGGCGCTGACCGGCCCCTGCGTGCTGCTGGCGCCGCCGCTGGTGCCGCACGGCTTCCGCTTTGCGCCCGACATCGACGGCACGGTGGTGACGGTGCTCGACACCCATTTGGCGCGCCTGCTGGCGGCCGCGCCCACGCTGGCCGGCGTGCTGGCCCGGCCGCAGCACTGGGCCTGGCCGGTGACCGATGCGGCCGGTGGCGCGCTGGGCGAGGCGGTGCAGGCGCTGCGCGCCGAGTTTTTTGGCACGGCGCCCTGGCGTGACCTGGCGTTGGACGCGGCGCTGTTGCGGCTGGCGGTGGCCCTGTCGCGGGCGGCGCCGGCGGCGCAGGCCGCGCCGGTGGCCGGCCCGGCGCGCGCGCTGGGCCATGTGCGGCGCTACCGGGCGCTGGTGGAGGCGCAGTTCCGGCAGCAGCCGTCGCTGGCGGCCCTGGCCGACACGCTGGGCATCACCAGCACCCAGCTCAACCGGGTCTGCCACCAGGTGCTGGGCCATTCGGCACTGGCGGTGCTGCATGCCCGGCTGGTGCTGGAGGCGCAGCGCGACCTGGCCTACACCACGCTGAGCATCAAGCAGATTGCGCTGGGGTTGGGCTTTGCCGAGGCCGCGTACTTCACGCGCTTTTTTCAGCGGCACACGGGGCACACGCCGACGGGGTGGCGGGCGTTGGCGGCGCGGTGAGGCCGTGCCGCCGGCTGGCGGTTCCGGCTTGCTGCGGTTGCTGTTGCTGTTGCTGTTGCTGTTGCTGTTGCTGTTGCTGTTGCTGTTGCTGTTCGGGCTTGGGTTGAACGCTGGGCGAAGGGCGTCGCGGTGCGGTGCAGCGCGCCGGGTGTCCGCCCCGGCGGGCGGGTAACTTTCTTCTGTCGCGCCAGAAGAAAGTCACCAAAGAAGAGGCGCTGAATTGAACTGCCCGACGCTCACCGAGCGTTGTGGTGGAGCCTACGGCGGACGACTCGCCCGCCCGGCGGGCTCGAACAGAGGTGGCCGGACGCAGGCCATTGATCGGCGAAGGTGCCCCCCCGGTCAAGACGTGCGGGCGCAGCGGTGCGGGGCGCGGTTCCGGGTCGGAAGCGCATCGATGTCTTGTGCGGGCATGCCGGGTGGCGGGCCATCGTTGGTGATGGCAGCCGCGGGCGGGTGGAAATTTGGGGTAACTGTGGGATACCACCCCTGTTCGAGCCCGCCGGGCGGGCGAGGCCACCGCCGTAGGCCCGACCACACCGCGCGGTGAGGTCGGGCAGTTAATTCCAGCGCCTCTTCTTTGGTGACTTTCTTCTGGCGCGACAGAAGAAAGTTACCCGCCCGCCGGGGCGGATACCCGGCGCGCTGCACCGCACCACGACGCCCCCACCGCAAAGCGCTCAGCCACAACCACAACCACAACCACAACCACAACCACAACCACCACCACAACCACAACCACAACCACAACCACAACCACAACCGCAGCCGCAAGCACAACCGCAGCCGCAGCCGCAGCCGCAGCCGCAACGTCACACCCCCAGGTACCGCGCCAAGCCCGCCTGGTCCGCCGCCAGCGCCGCCGATTCCCCGGCCAGCACCACCTGGCCCTTTTCCAGCACCACCGCGCGGTCGGTGTGCGCCAGCACCTGCTTGAAGTTGCGGTCGACGATCAGCGTGCTGATGCCCGATTCGCGGATCAGCGCGATCACGCGCCAGATCTCGGCCACGATCAGTGGCGCCAGGCCTTCGGTGGCCTCGTCCAGCACCATCAGCAGCGGGTTGGTCATCAGCGCGCGGCCGATGGCCAGCATCTGCTGCTCGCCGCCGCTGAGCTGCTGGCCGCCGTGCCCCAGGCGCTCGGTCAGGCGCGGGAAGGTGGCCAGCACGCGCTCGTAAGTCCAGTCGCGCTGGCCGTCAATGCCGGCGCGCGCGCTCATCAGCAGGTTCTCGCGCACGCTCAGGTTGGGGAAGATGCCCCGGCCCTCGGGCACGTAGCCGATGCCGCGCCGCGCCATGCGCTCGGGCGCGCTGCCGGTCACCGCCTGGCCCTGCCACAGCACCTGGCCGCTGCGCGGCTTGACGTAGCCCATCACGCTGCGGATCAGCGTGGTCTTGCCCATGCCGTTGCGCCCCAGCAGGCCCAGCGCCGTGCCTGGCGGCAGGCTCAGGTCGATGCCGCGCAGGATGTGGCTGTCGCCCAGGTAGCTGTTCAGGCCGCTGACCTGCAGCAGCGGTGTGGCGCCGGCACCGGCGGCTGCGCTCAAGTGGGGGGCGGCGCTCAATGGGCGTCCCCCAGGTAGGCGATCTGCACGTCGCGGTGGGTCTTGATCACCTCGGGCACGTCGCTGGCGATGACCTGGCCGTTGACCATCACCGTGATGCGGTCGGCGATGCGGAACACCGCGTCCATGTCGTGCTCCACCAGCGCGATGGCGTGGCCGCTCTTCAGCGTGGTCAGCAGGGCCAGCATGCGCTCGGTCTCCTCGGCGCCCATGCCGGCCAGCGGCTCGTCCAGCAGCAGCACGCGGGGCCGGGTGGCCAGGCACATCGCGATCTCCAGCTGGCGCTTGCCGCCGTGGCTCAGCGCGCCGGCCGGGCGCTGCGCCCAGTCGGCCAGGCCGGCGGCGGCCAGGGCGTCACGGGCGATGGCGCCGGCCTGGGCGCAGCGCGCGGCCGATTGCCACACGGCCCAGGGCCGGGCGTGGCCGGCCTGGGCGCACAGCCGGCAGTTCTCGAACACCGTGAAGGCGTTGAAGATGGTGGTGCGCTGGTAGCTGCGGCCGATGCCGGCGCGGGCGCGCCGCGGCTGGGGCAGGGCGGTGATGTCGTGGCCGTCCAGCCGCACCGTGCCGGCGCTGGCCGGCAGCTCGCCCGACAGCATGTTGATCAGCGTGCTCTTGCCGGCGCCGTTGGTGCCGATCACCGCATGCACCTCGCCCAGGCGGAAATCCAGCGACACGTCGCCCACGGCGGTCAGGCCGCCAAAGCGCCGGGTCAGGCCCTGGCATTGCAGCAGGGCCGCGCTCATTGGATTTTCCTCCGCGCTGCGCGCTCCGGAATTCGCGCTTGGGAGCGGCCCGGCGCGCTCATGCTTGACCTCCGCGCTTGAACAGGCCGATCAGGCCCTTGGGCAGCAGCGCCACCGCGACGATGATGGTCAGGCCCAGCGTCAGCTGCCAGCGGTCGGCCAGCGGGCCCACCAGCGCCGGCGTGCTCAGCGCCTCCTTCAGCAGCACAAAGCTGACGGCGCCGATGACCGCGCCGCGCAAATGGCCCAGGCCGCCCAGGATGATCACCAGCAGCACGGCGCCGCTTTCGTGCCAGCTCAGCATCTCGGGGTTCACAAAGCCGTCCTTGGTGGCGGTGAGAAAGCCGGCCAGCCCGGCCAGCGCACCGGCGATGACAAAGGCCGCCAGCTTGTAGGCCAGCGTGGCAAAGCCGGCGGCGCGCATGCGCTGCTCGTTCTCGCGGATGCCGGCCAGCGCGTGGCCGAAGCGGCTGCGCTGCAGCAGCGCCAGCACGCCGTAGGTGGCCACCAGCGCCGCCCAGCCCAGGGCGTAGCGCTGCAGCTTGTTGTCAGTGTCCAGCAGCACGGCGCTGCCCAGCGCCAGCACCGGGCGCACGTTCAGGTAGATGCCGTCGGTGCCGCCGCCCAGCTTGGTGTCGTGGAACACGAAGTAGGCCATTTGCGCAAAGGCCAGCGTGACCATGATGAAGTACACGCCCTGGGTGCGCAGGCTCAGCAGGCCCACGGCCAATGCGTAGAGTGCCGCCGCGCCCATGGCGCCGGCCAGCAGCGGCAGCAGCGGCGCCGGCGCATCGGCCGGCGACAGCAGCACCGTGGCATAGGCGCCGATGCCGTAGAACGCGGCGTGGCCCAGGCTCACCAGGCCGGTGGTGCCCACCAGCAGTTCCAGGCTCAGCGCAAACACCGCCAGCGTCATGATGCGCAGCACCAGCTCTTGCAGGTAGGGGCTGAGCACGGCCGGCAGTGCGGCCAGCGCCAGCGCGGCCAGCAGCGGCAGCCAGCGGTTGATGCGTTGGGCCGCGCTCATGCCGCGCCCTTCAGGCCCTGCGGCCGCCACACCAGCACCACGGCCATCAGCAGGTAGACGCCGATGCCCGACAGCTCAGCGAAGAACACCTTGCCGAAGGTGTCGACAAAGCCCACCAGCAGCGCGGCGATCAGCGCGCCGCTGATCGAGCCGATGCCGCCGATGACCACCACCACAAAGCAGATGATCAGCACATGGCCGCCCATGCCGGGGTACACGCTGCTCATCGGCGCGGCAATCATGCCGGCCAGCGCGGCCAGCGCCACGCCACCGGCAAACACGATGCGGTACAGCGCGGTGATGTGGATGCCCAGGCCGCGCACCATGTCGCGGTTGCTGGCGCCGGCGCGGATCATCATGCCCAGCCGCGTGCGGTTGACCACCGCCCACAGCGCCAGGCCGATCACGATGCAGGCCGCCGAGGCGAACAGCCGGTACACCGGGTAGCTCATCAGGCTGCCCAGCTGGATGCTGCCGCTGAGCCAGTCCGGCGCCTGCACGCCGTGCACGTCGTTGCCCACCAGCATCGAGCGCAGCTCTTCAAACACCAGGATCAGCGCCCAGGTCATCAGCACCTGCTGCAAATGATCCCGCTGGTACAGGTAGCTGAAGAAGGCCCATTCCAGCAGATAGCCGAACAGCGCGGCCAGCAGCGTGCCCACCACCAGCATCAGGATGAAGTTCTGGCCGAAGGCCGGCGCCAGCGTGAAGGCCAGGTAGGCCCCCAGCATGTAGAAGCTGCCGTGGGCCAGGTTGATCACGCCCATGATGCCGAAGATCAGCGTCAGGCCCGAGGCAACCAGGAACAGCAGCAGGCCGTACTGCACGGCGTTCAGGCACTGGACGGCAAAGGTGGGCAGGTCCACGGTGGGCAATCAAGACAACGGGCGGCCAGCGCCGCCCGTCAAGGCTGGGATCGCGCGGCGCGGGCGGCGCGGGGGAGCAGACCGGCTCAGGGCAGCTTGCAGCCGCGGCCGGGGTCGGCCAGGGCCTTGACGGCGACGCTGCGGAACTCGTTGTTCTTGCCCTTGGCCTCGCGCAGAAAGATGTCCTGCACCGGGTTGTGCTGCGGGCTCAGGCTGAAGGCGCCGCGCGGGCTGTCGATGCGGGCCTTGGCCATCGCCGTCTGCAGGGCCTCGCGCTGCTTGACGTCGCCCTTCACGGCGGCCAGGCCGGCGCCCAGCATCTGCGCCGCGTCGTAGCCCTGCACGGCATAGACGTCGGCGTTGGCCTTGTAGGCCAGCGCAAAGCGCTTGCGGAAGGCGTTGTTGCGCGGCGTGTCGATGTTGTCGGCGTAGTGCAGCGTGCTCAGAATGCCCTCGGCGCTGGCGCCCTGGGCCTCCAGCGTGCCGTCGGTCAGAAAGCCGCTGGCCACCAGCGGCACGCTCTTCTTCAGCCCGGCCGCGTCGTAGTCCTTGACGAACTTGACCGCGCCACCGCCGGCAAAAAAGGCAAACACCACGTCGGGCTTTTGCGCGGCAATCTCGGTCAGCAGGGCCTGGAATTCCACATTCGGGAAGGGCAGGCTCAGGTCCTTGATGCTCTTGCCGCCGCCCTTCTCAAAGCCCTCGATGAAGCCCTTCACCGTCTCCGAGCCGGCGGCGTAGTTCCAGGTGATGGTCATGGCCTTTTTGTAGCCCTTCTGGGCGGCCACCACGCCGGCGGCATAGCCCGGCTGCCAGTTGCTGAAGCTGCTGCGGAAGATGTTGGGCGCGCACTGCGCGCCGGTGATGGCGTCGGCGCCGGCGTTGGGCACGATCAGCAGCGTGTTGCTCTCCTTGGCCGCGCGGGCCATGGCCAGGGCCACGCCCGAGTGCACGGTGCCGATGATCACGTCCACCTGGTCGCGCTTGATCAGCTTGCCCACGTTGTCGGTGGCCTTGCTGGGGTCGCTCTCGTCGTCGACGCGGAAGTACTGGATCTCGCGCCCGCCCAGCTTGCCGCCCTGTTCCTGCACCAGCAGCTTGAAGCCCTTCTCGATGTTGTCGCCCAGCGCCGCATAGGTGCCGGTGAAGGGCAGCATCAGGCCCACCTTCAACGGCGCGGTTTGCGCGCTGGCGGTGCCCACGGCGGCCAGCGTGGCCCAGGCCAGTGCGGCGTGTTTCGGTGCAAAACTCATCGGGGTCTCCTGTGGGCGATGCGGCGCGCAACGCCGGTGGGTGTGGGGCGATCTGGTGGGGCCTGGCCGCGCCAGCGCCGCCGGGCAGATGCGGCCCGTTGGACCGACGGTAGCCGCCCCGGCCGCCGAGCGTCAAGCAATATAGTGCAGACTCGGTGTTTTCACTGAAGCCCGATGCAGCATAGTGCCACTCGGGCGGCCAGCCGATGGCGTCTGGCCTGCCGGCATGGCCCGTATGATGAAAAGCAGCGCCGGCGGCCCGCGGGGCCGACCGCTGAGGGCCGGGCCACGGCCGCCGTACCTGGAGCCCGCCATGCCTGTTGTTTGCCCACCGCCGTGCCCACCGTTGCTGTTGCGCACAGCGGCGCAGTGGCGGGCCCGGGCCCGGGGCCCCGCTTGAGCCCGCAGGGCCAGGTGGCCGATGAGCCCGCCGGCGCCTGGCGGGTGGTGTGGGCCACCTTTGTGGCGTTGGCGGTGATCTTCGGCGTGTCGTACTCGTTCGCCGCGTTCTTCGGTGCGCTGTCGTCGGCCTTTGACGCCCCGCGCGCCGAGGTGGCGCTGGTGTTCGGGCTGTCGGGCCTGGTGTACTTCATTGGCGGCCTGCCCGCCGGCCTGCTGGCCGACCGCTTCGGCCCGCGCCGGGTCTGCAGCGCCGGCATGCTGTGCATCGCGGGCGGTCTGTGGGTCAGCAGCCAGGCGCAGCAGATCGGCACCGTCTACCTGGGCTATGGCCTGGGCTTGGGCGTGGGCATTGCGCTGGTCTACACCCCGGCCATTGCCGGCGTGCAGCCCTGGTTC
>Ga0302322_100005304_pt1 | contig 11307 bp, 9 predicted proteins | sample Fen_T0_2_FD_203757 | JGI IMG/M metagenome (GOLD analysis project Ga0302322, IMG submission 203757) | Peat permafrost microbial communities from Stordalen Mire near Abisko, Sweden - Fen_T0_2 | ecosystem: Environmental > Terrestrial > Soil > Wetlands > Permafrost | place: Sweden: Abisko... | reverse complement strand
CTATCGATCTGCACTCCGTCGACGAACCCGGCGCAAAACGTGCGCGAGGTGCTCATCAGTTTCGGCGGCCGGACCACGGTGCGCGGCATCGGCACCGGCGGCGTTTGCGACACGGCGCCCGCCGACACCTGACATGAATCATTTTCCGAGCCCATCGCAAGTGCCGCCGGGTCCGCCACGGCGGCCTTCACGTCGCACGCTTCAGGCCGGCGCTACGCTGATCGAGGTGCTCGTCTCGGTGCTCGTGCTCTCGATCGGTCTCTTTGGTGCCGCCGCGCTCCAGATCAGCGCGATGCGCAACAACCAGAGTAGCTACGAGCATGCGCAGATGACGGTGCTGACGCAGGGCATGCTCGAGTCGATGCGCACCAACCTGGCGGGCGTGGCCGCGGGTCAGTACGAGATGGCCACCTGGACCTGCACCGCGCCAGCCGCTGGCACGCTGGCCGCAACCGACCTGGCGCAATGGATAGCCAACGTGCAGGCGCAGGTCAACCCTGGCGCCTGTGGCCGCATCACCTGCACCGGGCGCGACTGCACAGTGGGCATACGCTGGGACGACTCGCGCGCCACCGGGGGCAGCAGCGCGCAGGTGTTCGAAGTGAGGAGCCGCCTGTGAGCTTCCCCCGCGCGCGCCGACGCAAGCTGAGGTCGAGAGCGCACTGGCGCGGCGTGAGCCTGGTCGAACTGATGGTCGGGCTGGCGCTGGGCTTGCTGGTCGTGCTCGCGGCGAGCCTGGTCTTCATCGGCAGCCGGCAGGCCAATCGCACGACCGACGGGCTGGGCCGCATGCAGGAGACCGCCCGCAACGCGTTCGAACTGATGGCGCGCGAATTGCGCGAGACGGGCGGCAACCCGTGCGACATCAACCTGCGCGTGTCCAACGTGCTGAACAACGCCCAGGGCGGCGCGCCGGACTGGTGGGTGGATTGGGCGCGCCCCTTGCAGGGGTTCGACGGCGCCGTCGCGTTCGACGGGGCGGCGTTCGGCACCGCCGTCGGCGAGCGCGTGGCGGGCACCGACGCGGTGATGGTCAAGTTCATCGCCGACCTGAGCGACCTCACCGTCACCGCGCACGACACCGACACCGCCACCTTCACGGTCAACACCAATCCGCACCGGGTCGCCGCGGGTGACCTGATCATGGTGTGCAACTACCGACAGGCGGCCCTGATGCAGGCCAGCGCCATCGGCGGCGACACGATCGAGCACGCCGTCTCGGCCGCCGTCAGCGGCAACTGCAGCCGTGGGCTGGGCCTGCCCACCGAGTGCACGGCTGTCGGCACCACGTACGCCTACACGCCCGGCTCCAAGGTCGGTCGGCTGGTCGCGGTGGGCTGGTACGTCGGCAACAACGGTCGCGCCGAGACTGGCGGCCGCTCGCTGTACCGGGTGACGAGGAACGGCGCCGAGGAGGTGGCCGAAGGCGTCAGCGACATGCAGATCGACTACCTCGTGCAAGGCGCTGCCGCCTATGCAGACGCGACGACCGTGGCCGACTGGACGGCCGTGATCGGCATGCGCATCGCGATCACGCTGCGCAGCGCGCAGAGCGGCGTGTCGACCGCCGCCTCGACCCGGATCGACCGCCCGATGACCTTCACCCTTTCGCTTCGAAACCGCCTGCCATGAAGCCACGCCCCCGTCAGCCACGGCGCCAGCGTGGCTTCTCGCTCATCGTCAGCCTGATCCTGCTCGTGCTCGTGACGCTGGTTGCCGTGGCCAGCATGCGCACCGTGTCGCTGCAGTCGCGCATGAGCGCGACGACCTACGACCGCAACCTCGCGTTCCAGGCTGCCGAGGCCGGCTTGCGCGGCGCCGAGGCGCTGGCCGCGGTCGCGACCGAAGCGAGCTTTCCCGCGTCTGACTGCGCGGGCGGCTACTGCGCCCAACCCGCCCCGGCCGACCCGGCCCGCTGGATGAACGATGGGTTCACGGGTTGGCAGGATTCCGCGGTCGCCGTCTCGGCGGGCGCCGCCACGCCGGGAACGATCATCGAACGCAACGGCGAGGGCGACAACTGGGCCGGCTGCGGGCAACAGATCCCGCGCGAGCCGAACTGCCGAACTCCCCGCTACCGCGTCACCGGCCGCAGCACCGCCGACGGGCGCGCCACCGTGATCCTGCAGTCCGACGTCGCCACGCAGTGACGACGGTTCCACCATCGAAGGCCCCACGATGAACCCTGACCTGCACCCTCGAGCCCACCGTTTCCACCTCGGCCGTGCGGCCCGCGCCGCGGCCGCGTTCGCCTGGCTGGCGGCCCTGCAGGCGCACGCGCCCGCCTGGGCGGGCCTGGTCATCGGCAACAACCCGCTGTACCTCGTAAGCGGCAAGGCCAACGTGCTGATGGTGCTGGACACCTCGAACAGCATGGACGAGGACGCCACCGGTGCCGCCGTGGGCAGCAACAGCGCGGCGAGCAAGTCGGAGATCGCGCGCGGCGTGGTGCGCTCGCTCACCGACACCTACCGCAACCGCATCAACATGGGCCTGATGAGCTACCGGCAAAACGATCCGTCGGCTTCCTACCTGCACAACTCGCCCTACGACGCGAGCTACGATCCCGCGACCTACGACCCCGCCTGGACCGGCGCGCGCGACAGCGCCACTCACAAGCGGTTCCGGATTCCCAACCCGACCTCGCCCGGGAACTACATCTACTACAACGTTGGCCTGCCCTTCTACGACGGCTCCAACCAGGGTGTGCAGTTCTGCTACTCACGCACCGCCGACTCGTCGCACAACTTCGTCGACGCCAACGGCTGGGACTTCTACCTCTGCTTCTCGACCAAGGTCGGGACTTCCAACGTGCTGCCGGCCGACGACGGTGCGGCGGCAACTGCGGCGGGCTATTCGGGTTCCGGCCTCGCGGGCGTCTTCTGGTCGACCGACAGCGACTATGCGCAGGGCATCACCGACTTCGGCCGCTTCATGTCGTGGAACTTCGTCAGCCGCACTTGGTTCCGCAATGACTCGCCCGGGCGCGGATTCCTCAACGTGCCGATCGCCAACCTGTCGACGACGCAGTCCAACGCGATCAAGGCCAAGCTCGCCTGCAACATTCCGGGCGACCCTTCGCCCTGCACCTCGGGCGGCATCAAGAACGCCGGGCTGACGCCGATCGAGGGCACGCTGCTGACCGCGCGCGACTACTTCGCCGGCGGCTGGAGCAATGCCGGCGAGGGCTACACCGCGGGCTGCTACCCGCTGCCCACCTCGTGCGGCAAGGATTTCGTGATCCTGCTCACCGATGGTCTGCCATCGAACGACAAGAACGGCTCGATCGTCTCCGACCCGGCCACGGCGCTCGCCGCCGCCGCCGCTGCGGCAGCGACGCTGAAGGCCTCGGGCGTCGAGACCTACGTCATCGGATTCGCGCTGCCCTTCGGCACCGACCCGGCCTCGCTCAACGTGGTGGCCGCCGCCGGCGGCACGCTCACGGCCTACAACGCGGGCGACACCGCGAGCCTGGAACTCGCCTTCAAGACAATCTTCGACGACATCTTCCGCAAGACCTCGGCCTTCGGCTCGATCTCGCAGAACTCCACCGCCATCAACGACGGCAGCCGCGTCTACCAGGGGCGCTTCGACAGCACCGACTGGTCGGGCGAACTCGAGGCGCTGCAGCCGCGCGACGACGGTGCCCTGATCTCGAAGTGGAACACGAGCGACAGCGGACGCTTCGCCGACGCCGCCTCGCGCAAGGTCTTCACGCTGCGGCCGGGTTCGGGCGGCGTGGCGTTCAAGGTGCTGGGCGACCTCAGCACGGCGCAACAGGCGAGCCTCAAGACCGGCTCGTGCGGCGGCTCGATCGCCGACGGCGACGCCTGCGCCCAGGCGCGCATCGACTGGCTGCGCGGCGACCAGAGCAAGGAGGAATCGGCAGGCCCGCTGCGCAAGCGCTCGCGCATCCTCGGCGACGTGGTGAGCTCCTCGCCGTACTACGTGCGCGACACCAAGACGCTGTACGTCGGCGCCAATGACGGCATGCTGCACGCCTTCGATGCTCTGACCGGCAACGAGCTCTTCGCCTACGTGCCCAACGCGGTGATCCCCGCGCTGTACCGCCTGCCCAATCCGAACTACGCCCACGAATACTTCGTCGACGGCGAGATCGCTGTCTCGGTCAAGGACGAGACGCCCGGGGGCAAGAACATCCTCGTCGGCACGCTGGGCCGTGGCGGCAGGACAGTGTTCGCGCTGGACGTGACGGACCCGACCCACTTTGGCGCGACCAAGGTGATGTGGGAGTTCAGCGACGCCGACCTCGGCATCTCGCTCGGCAAGCCGTTCATCGCGAAGCTGAACAACGGCAAGACCGCCGTGGTGCTGGGCAACGGCTACAACTCGGACTCGGACCGCGCTGTGCTGTTCCTGATCGACATCGAGACCGGCACGCTGATTCGCAAGCTCGACACGCTGGCAGGCACTTCGGGCGAACCCAACGGCATGTCCTCTCCGCGCGGCTGGGACCGCGACGCCAACGGCTCGCTCGACTGGGTGTACGCGGGCGACCGCCTGGGCAATGTCTGGAAGTTCGATCTCAGCGCCACCAGCGCTTCCTCGTGGGGGCCGGCCTTCGGCAGCGAGGCTTCGCCGCTGCCGCTGTTCACCGCGCGAGACTCCAGCAGCAATCGCCAGCCGATCACCGGCGGCATCAGCCTGGGCATAGACACACGCAAGACCGACCCCAACTTCGGCAAGCTGTTCGTCTACTTCGGCACCGGGCAGTACCTGCTCTCATCCGACGTCACCGACAAGTCGGTGCAGACGTGGTACGGGCTCGTCGATACGGGCAGCACCATCAGCGGACGCTCGGTGCTGAAGGAGCGCACGATCATTGCGGAAGACACTATTGCCGGCAACGCCGTGCGTGCGTTCGCGACCGCGGTCGACGGCGACATGGCCGGCAAGCGCGGCTGGTACATGGACTTCTCGCCGGTGAGCGGCCCGGCCAAGGGCGAGCGCGTGACGACCGACTCGAAGTTCCTGGGCAACGTCCTGATCGTCACCTCGATCCTGCCGACTTCCAACATCTGCACGCCCGGCGGCGACGGCTTCCTCAACGCCGTCGACCCCTTCACCGGCGCCAACCTGACCAGCGGCTTCTTTGACGCCAATGGCGACGCGCTCTTCACCATCGCCGACACCATCACCGTGGGCGACAAGAAATATTTCGTAGGCTCGATCAGCCCGAACAACAACCTGCCGAGCGAAGCCATCCTGATCGGCAACCGGCTGATCACGAGCGGCACCAGCGGGCGGGTCGCCAGCACGGGCGCCAAGAACCCGAACCGGACCGGCCGCATCGCGTGGCGCGAGATCGTCCGCCAGCACTGAAACGCCGGAGACACCCGCGATGCAATCCTCCCTGCCCCCCGAACGCCTGCGGCGCACCTGCAGCCATGCTGCCGAAGGCGGGATGACGCTGATCGAGTTGATGATCGTGGTTGCCATCGTCGCCATCGTGGCGGCGGTGGCGCTGCCCTCCTACCAGGGGTACGTCGTACGCACGCAGCGCGCTGCGGCGGTGGCCTGCCTGGCGGACATGACGCAGTTCATGGAGCGCGTCTACGCCACGAACCTGCGCTATGACCAGAACAACGGAGCCGGCACGGCTCTGCCGGCGGTGCAATGCCGCACCGACATCGCGGCACGCTACACCGTCGCGCTGGATGCCGGGGCACTGGGGCAGCGGACATTTCTCGTCACCGCAACGCCGGTAGGCGTGCAAGCCTCGGCCGACACCGCGTGCGCGACGCTGTCGGTCAACCAGGCCGGCACCAAGGCCATCTCGGGCGACGGCACGGTGGCCAAGTGCTGGCGCTGAGCCCGCTCGCGCGAGGGGTCTGAGGCACTGCAGCGATCGGCCGCTTTAGCCGCGGCTCTGGGCGGGCGCCGTGCCGCGTGACGGCGGCAGGAGCGTCAGTCCACGCAGCCGCGCGCATCTACCGGCCACACCGCTTCGACGCGGCCCTGCTCGAGTCCGCCGCGAATGCACACGTAGTGGTCGTGCAGGTTGACGGTGGGGTCGCAGTGCCCGGGAACGAGCCAGACCGGTTCGCCGAGCGCGGGAAGGTCGCCAGCACCGGCGCGCCCACGCGGGCGCAGGATGCCATGCTCGTCGCCGCCGTTGGTGAACTCCAGGTCGCACCCCCACACGCGGGGCAGGCCCGAGTCGATCGCGTGCGACTTGTGGCCTGCGTCGACTACCGCATGGGCCACGCCCCGGCTCATCACCTGGCAACGCACGTAGAGCGCATGCTCGAAGGCCGGCGCGTTCGACGCCGGCTCGTTATCGGCGTAGTCGCGGTCCAGAAACACATAGGAGCCCGGCTGCAGTTCGCCGAAGATCCCGCTTGCGGCCTCGAACACGAAACTGCCGCTGCCCGCGCCGGTCACGAGCGGGCAGGCGATGCCGGCGGACGTCACGGCGGCACGCGCGGCCGAAGCGAGCGCCGCGGCATGGCGCGTTGCCGTCGCGCGCTCGTCGCTCGGGCGCAAGTGCTGCGCGCCGCCGTGGTAGGCCTGCAGGCCGGCAAAGCGCAGGCCGGCGTGCGACACGACCCGGCGTGCCAGGCTGCCGGCCTGCGCCGGCGCGACGCCGCAGCGCCCCTGCCCGACGTCGACTTCCACGAACACGTCGATGGCGCTGCCGGCGGCCCTCACCGCGAGCGCCAGGCGGTCGATGCCGATGGCCGAGTCGACCGCGATGGCCATCCGCGCCCGTTGCGCGAGCTGGGCGACTCGCCGCAGCTTGTCTTCGGCGATGATTTCGTTGCTGATGTAGAAATCGTCTACGCCCAATGCCGCGAGGGCCTCGGCCTCGGAGACCTTCTGCACGCAGACGCCGACGGCACCGGCTGCGATCTGCAGCTTCGCGACGTGTGCGCTCTTGTGTGTCTTCGCATGCGGGCGAAGACGCAGGCCGTGCGCACGCGCGAATGCCGCCATGCGCTCGATGTTGCGCTCCAGCGCGTCGAGGTCCACCACCAGCGCGGGCGAATCGATCGCGCCGACAGGGTCACCCGGTTGCGCTGCAGGGGCTCTCATGCGGCGCCCTCGCGCGCGGGCACGTCGGCCGACGCGTCGCCACCCATCGCCATGTCGAGGTGCAGCGCGTCGTTCCAACCGACGAGGGTGAAGCCCTCCGGGCTATAGAGCAGGCGGTTGATGCTTGCATTGGAGAGCTGCCACGTGCGCGGCGCACTGAGGCCGATGCGCGTCGCCGCACGGTACAGGCAGTCCATCACGCCGCCGTGGGCCACGAGCGCGACCGTCTCGCCGGGGTGTCTGGCTGCCAGCCGCGTGGCGCAGGCGACGCTGCGCGCGTAGAAGGCGGCAAGCGTCTCGCCGCCCTCGGGGCCGTAGTCGGGGTCGCGCTGGCGCCAGCGAAGTGCTTGGGCTGGCCAGCGTTGCTCGACCTCGGCATGGGTCGATCCTTCGAAGACGCCGAAGCCGCGCTCGCGCAGGCCGGGGTCGGTACGGAAACGCAGGCCGGTCCGTGCGGCAAGGGCCTCGGCCGTCTGCAGCGCGCGCTGCAGGTCGCTGGCATAGATCGCCGCGATTTCGGCATCGGCGAGTGCTTCGGCCAGCTGGCGCGCCTGCCGCTCGCCGGTAGCGTCGAGCCCGATGTCGAGCTGGCCCTGGATGCGGCTGGCGGCGTTCCAGGCCGTCTGGCCGTGACGCATCGCGACGATGCGCGTCACCCCGTCAGGCATTCACGCTCCCCACACGATGTCCGCGTCAGCGCCGTGGGAGCGCCTGATCATCTCCAGAAGCGGCCAAGCTCGCTGGCGCAGCGTGACGGCCTCGCGCGGCGGGAGTGTGCGGCCCTCGGCGGCGGCCTCGGCCTCGCGACGCGCCTGTTCGTCCTGCGCGACGGCGGCCTCGAGCGCGCTCATCGCGGCCGGCATGTCGCACACTTCGAGGATGCCCTGGGCGGCAGGCTCGCGGCCGAGGATGCGCAGCACCTGGTCGCCGCTGACGGCCATCATGATCACGTCGCCGGCGGCCTTGGACCTGAACTTGTAGAGCATCGGGGGACCTTCAGCGGTAGATGTAGGAACGCTCGAACGGGTAGGCCGATTGTGCGCCGCGCATGACCCCGTCGCCGACCTTGCCGCTGGGCCGCGCGGCGAGCATCTGAAAGAGCGAGATCCAGCCGTGCTCGAAGCACATTGCGCTGCCCGCCAGGTACAGCCGGTAGGCGCGCACCACGGCCTCGCGCGTCACCGCGCGCGCCTGATCGAGCTGCGCTTCGAGCCCGTCGCTCCAGTCCCAGAGCGTGCGCGCGTAGTGCGGGCGCAGGTTCTCCACGTCCAGCGCCTCGAGGCCCGCTTCGCTCAGCACCTCGAGCACGTGCGACATGTGTTCGAGCTCGCCGCCAGGGAAGATGTAGCGCTCAATGAAGTCGCCCATGCCGGCGCCGAGCTGCTCGTTGCGCGTGCCGCCGGCGGTGATGCCGTGGTTCAGCAGCAGGCCGCCGGGTGCGAGCAGGCGCCAGACCTTGCCGAAGTAGGCCGGCAGCAGCGCATGGCCCACGTGCTCGAACATGCCGACCGAGGCGATCTTGTCCCAGGGCTCGTCTTCCGGCAGCTCGCGGTAGTCGCACAGGTCCATTGCCACCCGGCCGCGCAGCCCGCGCTCGTCGATCAGGCGGTTGACGTGCGCGTGCTGGTTCTTCGACAGCGTGATGCCCTGCGCCCGCACGCTGTAGTGCTCGGCAGCCCACAGCAGCAGGCCACCCCATCCGGCGCCGATGTCGAGGAAGCGTTCGCCATCCCGCAGCATCAGCTTCCTGCAGATGTGGTCGAGCTTGGCCTGCTGCGCCTCGGCCAGCGTCAACGCGGGCTCGCGGTAGTAGGCACAGGAATACACACGCAGCGGGTCGAGCCACAGGGCATAGAAGTCGTCCGAGATGTCGTAGTGGAACTGCACCTGGCGCGCGTCGATCTCGGCCTGGTGCTGGGAACGCGACCGGCCGCGCCGGGAGATGCCGCGCCACCAGCCGAGCGGCCCGCGGTCGGCGCGGGCGAGCGTCGGGTCGCCCTCGATCATCTGCGCTGCCACGGCCATCAGATCGCGCACCCGGCCCGCGAAGTCCACCCGTCCCTCGACGTGGTCCTGCGCGACGCGGCCGACCTCGCCAGCCGCGATGTGGGCAAGCGATGCAAGGTCGTGCAGGGTCAGGGTGACGCTCGGGCTGTCCGCTCCGAAGCGCTGGCCACCGGGCAACACAACGGCCATCGAGGTGTCGAGCGCTGCGAGCTTGCGCTCGAGCAGGGCATGGATGGGGTTCATGTGCCTCGCGGATCGGTGCCCCAAGCGGCGGGTGGCCGCTTGCTCCCAAGGACCGACTGAGCTTGCACTGTAAGGACGAGCCCTGCGATCTGGCAAGACCGAATTCGCCGGGGGTGGCTCCGGGGCCGCAGCGGCCGCTTCAGGCGAGGGCGCGGGTGGCGGGTCGCTTCGGGCGCGGCGCCGCTGCGCTGGCACGCCGTTCAAAGCTGCTGGCGTCGAGCGCCGGCGCGAAGAGGAAACCCTGGTACAGGTTGCAGCCCGCGCGCTGCAGGAACTGCCGCTGCGGCTCGGTCTCGACCCCCTCGGCGATGATCTGCAAGTGCAGCGCACTGCCCATGCTGATGATCGCCCGGACGATGGCGACGTCGCTTTCGTCGTCCGGCAGCCCGTTGACGAAGCTGCGGTCGATCTTGAGCTGCCCGATCGGGACGCGCTTGAGGTAGGCCAGGCTCGAGTAGCCCGTCCCGAAGTCGTCGATCGACAGCCGCACGCCGATCCGGGCCAGCGCCTCCAGCCGCGTCAGCGCCTCCTGCGCGTCGTGGATCAGGATCGACTCGGTCAGCTCCAGATCGAGCCATTGCGGCGGCAGGCCGCACTCCTCGAGCACGCGCGCCACGCTGTCGACGAAGCCGGGCTTCTGGAACTGCAACGCCGACACGTTGACCGCCATCACCAGGCGCAGGCCCCTTGCGTGCCATTGCGCCGCCTGGCGGACCGCCTCGACGAGCACCCACTCGCCGAGAGCGGCGATGAATCCGGTCTCCTCAGCCACGGGGATGAACTCGGCTGGCGACATCTCGCCGAGCTCGGGGTCTTGCCAGCGCAGCAGCGCTTCGGCGCCGACCACCCGGCCGCTCGCCAAGTCGACCTGAGGCTGGTAGTGCAGGCGGAACCTTCCCTGGGAGAGCGCCTGACGCATCGCGTGGTCGATGCGCATGCGCGTGCGCACGTCGACGTCCTTGCGCGGATGGTGGAAGCGGTAGCCCGCGCGGCCGCCTTCCTTCACGCTGTACATCGCCTTGTCGGCGTTGCGCATCAACTCGTCCATGCTGTTGCCGTCGTTCGGAAAGAGCGCGATGCCGATGCTGCAGGTCACGGTGAAGCTCAGACCGTCTAGCAGGAACGGGCGCGACAGCGCCTCGATCACGCGTTGCGCCGTGGCTTCGGCGCCGGCCGCGTCGGCCTGGTGCACAAGCATCACGAACTCATCGCCCCCAAGGCGCGCCACCGTGTCGACCTGGCGCAGGCAGGTCTTGATGCGCTCGCTCACGTCGACGAGCACCCGGTCGCCGAACAAGTGGCCGAGGCTGTCATTGATGTGCTTGAATCGATCGAGATCGAGAAAGAGCACGGCGAACGGGGTGCCGTCGCGCTGCGCCATCGAGAGCGCGAACTCGGCCCTGTCGTTGAGCAGCCGCCGGTTCGGCAGCCCGGTCAGCGCGTCGGTGTGCGAGAGCTGCTCGATGCGCTGCCGGGCGGCGAGCTTGTCGGTGATGTCGCGAAACGAGAACACGCGTCCGATCGGCTGCCCGCGGCTGCACTGCGGCAGCGTCACCCGCTCGAGCACGCGGCCCGAACGCAGCTTGAACACGTCGCTGGTTTGCAGCAACGTCGCCTCCTGGATCGCGCTCAGCCGCTCGGCGTAGGCCACAGGGTCGGCCACGCTGCGGCGCATCCAGTCCCGCAGCGCGTCGTCGTCGCGCCGCGTCAGCAGTTCGGCGTCCAGCCCCCACAGTGTCGCGAAGCGCTGGTTGTAGGCGCCTATGCGGCCGGCCAGGTCCGTCACCAGGATGCCGTCGGCCGTCGAGTCGAGCGTCGCGCGCAGCTCGGCGAGCAGGGCCTCGTGTTCCTCCTGCGCGCGCCTGTCGGCGCTGCGATCCTGTAGCGAGACCACGTAGACCGACGCAGCGGCCGCGCCGGCAGACCCTTGCACCGGCACGCGGCTCACGCTGCGTGTCACCGGCAGCAGGACACCGTCGGCGCGCTGCACTAGCGTGTCGG
>Ga0302322_100005303_pt1 | contig 11310 bp, 8 predicted proteins | sample Fen_T0_2_FD_203757 | JGI IMG/M metagenome (GOLD analysis project Ga0302322, IMG submission 203757) | Peat permafrost microbial communities from Stordalen Mire near Abisko, Sweden - Fen_T0_2 | ecosystem: Environmental > Terrestrial > Soil > Wetlands > Permafrost | place: Sweden: Abisko... | reverse complement strand
CGGCTTCCGCCACGCGCTCGCGTTCACTCTTGGCGCGCAAATTCTGCTCGCGCAAGGTCGCCTGGCCGGTCTCGTTCGACACGATCACGGTCCAGCGCCGGCCGGTCCATTGCTCGAGCTTGCGGGAGAGGTCCCCGACCAGGGTGCGCGGCGCGGTGCGTTCGAGCGCGATTTCGAGCCGCCCGTCCTCGAACCGTACCAGGCGGACATCGGTCTCCAGCGCGCTCTTGGCCAGGACGTCACGGTGCTGGCCAGCAAGCGCGACGAGTTCCGGAAAACTCGCGAGCCGGAGCACCGGGGCCGTCGTCTGCGTCTCCGGCGCAACAGCCTGCATCTGAGGCCGCATCCCACCGCCAACGGCGGCCAGCGTCGGGCCCTGCGCGCGCGGCGACTGTGACAGGGCGGACATTGCAGATGTCGACATGGACGAAGGCGAGATCGAAGCGGCCGACATGCCCGGCGCCGGCGCCGGGGCGCCGCGCGCGGCGCTGGCTGTGCTCATTGGCGCTGCGCCGCCATTCTGTTCGATCATCCGGATCGCTTCGTCCGGCGTCGGCAGATCGGCGGCATAGGCGATCCGGACCAGCACCATTTCGGCCGCTGCCGCAGGCCGGGTCGCCGCTTGCGTCTCGGCAATGCCCTTGAGCAGCATCTGCCACATCCGCGACAGCACGCGGATCGACAGTTTGGTCGCGAAATCGCGCGCCCGCAGCCGCTCGGTCTCGCTGAAGGCGACATTGTCGGCGGTCACCGGGACCACCTTGACGCGGGTGACGAAGTTGACAAACTCGGCCAGGTCCGAGAGCACGACCACCGGATCGGCACCGACATCGTACTGCTCGCGGAATTCATTGAAGGCGGCCGCGATATCGCCGCTCGCCAGATGATGGAACAGATCGATGACGCGGGTGCGGTCCGCCAGGCCCAGCATCTGCCTGACCGCATCGGCGCGCACTTCGCCGGCGGCGTGTGCAATGGCCTGATCGAGCAGCGACAGCGAATCGCGCACCGAGCCCTCGGCGGCGCGGGCAATGATGCCGAGCGCTTCTGGCTCGATGGTGACGCCTTCCTTGGCGGCGATACCCGCGAGGTGCGTCATCAGCACGTCGGCGTCGACCCGGCGCAGGTCGAAGCGTTGGCAGCGCGACAGCACCGTCACCGGGACTTTGCGGATCTCGGTGGTGGCGAATACGAATTTGGCGTGCTCGGGCGGCTCCTCCAAGGTCTTCAGGAAGGCGTTGAACGCCGCCGTCGACAACATGTGGACTTCGTCGATAATGTAGACCTTGTAGCGGGCGCTGGCCGGCGCGTAGCGCACGCTGTCGTTGATCTGGCGGACATCGTCGACCCCGGTATGGGAGGCGGCGTCCATTTCCAGCACATCCATGTGCCGGCTTTCCATGATCGCCTGGCAGTGGGTGCCGAGATCAGGCATGTGGATGGTCGGACCCTTCACCGAGCCGTCCGGCAGCTCATAATTCAGGGCGCGCGCCAGGATGCGCGCGGTCGTGGTCTTGCCGACCCCGCGGACGCCGGTCAGGATCCAGGCCTGCGGGATCCGACCGGTCTCGAACGCGTTCGAGACCGTCCGCACCACGGCGTCCTGGCCGATCAAATCCTCGAAACTGGAGGGCCGGTATTTGCGCGCCAGCACCCGGTAGGGCTTGGCGGCAGATGGGGTGGCACCAAGGCCGGCCTGCGCGGCGCCATCGGGCGGAGAGTGAGGGGCGCCAGCGTCGGTCATCGATCGATCCGCAATTGAACGTCTACTCCGCCGGCGTCGGTCGTTGCAGGATTGGACCACACGCCGAATTGCGATCGAGCGCCCCGCCACGCGGGGTCTCCGCCATCTTTGCGCGATTCGCTCGAATAACAGGTAGGAGACTGACGAGCGACCCGATCCGGACCTCGTTAGGGCTGCTTCCTTCCGGACCTGACCCGGTTGGCGAGTGGCTCGTCCACCGCCAATCTCCCGGTGCCTATTTGGGGCCAAACGATGCGGAAAGCAAGCGGGACAACGGCTGTCGCGCGCCCCGCGAAAGCCCGGCTCGGTCGGGCACCGATTTGACCACCGATCGACCCGCCCGAGACGTGGATCCTCCGCTTTCGCCGAGGATGATGCCTTGCTATGAAACCCGCCTATACTCAATCAGTACCTTAGTCAGTGCCTCAGAAGGGCATTTGGGAACCATTCATGCCCGATTCTGCCTGGTCATTGCATCCCCAACTCAAGACGGACACCATCGATATCGGCGATCTGCCGCTGTCGCGGGTGCTGGTGATCAAGGATGCGAACTATCCCTGGCTGCTGCTGGTGCCGCGACGGGAGGGTGCGGTCGAGATCATCGATCTCGACGAGGTCGCGCAGGCGCAGTTGATGACCGAAATTGCACGGGTCTCGCGCGCGCTGAAGGACATCACCAAATGCGACAAGCTGAACGTCGCTGCGCTCGGCAATGCGGTGCCGCAGCTTCACGTCCATGTCATCGCGCGCCGCGCCAGTGACGCGGCGTGGCCGCGCCCGGTCTGGGGCGTGGCGCCGCCGCTTTCGCATGACGCGCAGGAGGTGCAGCATTTCATCAGTGCGATCCGCCGCAAGATCTGGTTAGGGTAAGAGATGTCGCCATTCGATCTTTTTCCGGCCGGGCAGCCGGCCTTCGTTGCCAACCATATCGACCGCGCCGCGCATCTGCGCAGCCATGACGACAAGCTGATCGGATTCGAACAGCATCCGGCCACGCGGGCCTACGTGGTGCACCGGGATTCGCTCGTGGTGAAGCGCGAGGGCGATACGGTCCGCGCGCAGCTCTCGATTCCGGAAGCGTTGGGATTCGGCGCCAATCCCGGCACGATCTTCCTGGGACTGCACGACGGCGCCGCCTTGTTCGGCATGGGAATCGCAGCACCCGCCGTGGAACAACTGATGGGCCGCGATGATGTCGCGGTCTCCGAACTGCGAGGCATGGCGATGCAGGGGGCGCTCCCGCCCGACCAACTCGCGGGAATCGCGATGGCGAAGTCGATGGTGTCCTGGCATCATCGCCACGGCTTCTGCGCGAATTGCGGGACGCGCACGGCGATGCGCGAGGGCGGATGGAAGCGCGATTGCCCCAACTGCAAGACCGAGCATTTTCCGCGCACCGATCCGGTGGTGATCGCGCTGGTCGCCTCCGGCGACAAATGCCTGCTGGGCCGGCAGAAGCAGTTTCCGGCCGGCATGTATTCGTGCCTTGCCGGTTTCGTCGAAGCCGCCGAGACCATCGAGGACGCGGTCCGCCGCGAAGTCCATGAGGAGTCTGGCATCCGCTGCACCGACGTAACGTATTACATGACACAGCCCTGGCCGTATCCGTCGTCACTCATGATCGGCTGCAGCGCGCGGGCGCTCAACGAGGACGTCGTGGTCGACCACACCGAGTTGGAGGATGCACGCTGGTTCAGCCGCGACGAAGCGCGGTTGATGATCTTGCGGCAACACCCCGATGGTCTGGCCGGCCCGCACCCGTTCGCCATTGCCCACCACCTGGTCAGCCGCTGGGTTCATGACGCGGAAACAGCCGGCAAATAGTTCGGACGACGCGCCCGTTTCTAAGGACGCCGCAGCGCCCATGCAGGCTACAACATGCTGACGTTACAGCACTTTCAGGCCCGACGCCGGCGGCCCGAGAGGCTGCGGGGGCAAGCAACCCTTGATTTGAAAGATTTTTCTCTATATGAGGTCTTTATGGCCTCCATATGGAAAAATGTTCTTCAAATGACTGACGTCGCCGCCCAGATCTCTGAGCCAAACCGCCGCCTCGACGCCATCGACCGCAAGATCCTGATGGTGCTCCAGGAGGACGCCTCGTTGTCGGTTGCCGAAATCGGCGACCGGGTCGGGCTGTCCTCCACGCCCTGCTGGAAGCGCATTCAACGGCTCGAAGCTGATGGCGTCATTCTGCGCCGGGTGGCTCTGGTCGATCAGAACAAGATCGGGCTCGGCATCAGCGTGTTCGTTTCGGTCGAAAGCGCCGATCATTCGGAAGCCTGGCTGAAAACGTTTGCCAGCGCCGTCAGCGCCATGCCGGAGGTGATGGAATTCTACCGCATGGCCGGGGACGTCGACTACATGCTGCGCGTCGTCGTTGCGGACATGCAGAGCTACGACGTGTTCTACAAGAAGCTGATCAGCGCAGTACCGCTGAAGAACGTGACCTCGCGCTTTGCGATGGAGAAGATCAAGTCGGTCACCGCGCTACCGGTCCCGCCGGTCTGACAACCAGGACATCCGACAGCCGGTCAGATCTTCTGGTTGTAGGCGCCGACCTCGGGGTGGGTGCGCAGCACGGAATCCATCGCCTCGAACATGTCGTGCATGCGCTGCTCGGACGCCGGGCTTTCAACCACGACCACGAGTTCCGGCTTGTTCGAGGAGGCACGCACCAGGCCCCAGCTGCCGTCCTCCACGGTGACGCGCACGCCGTTGACGGTGACGAGATCGCGGATCGATTGGCCCGCGACCTTGCCGCCCTGCTCCCGCAGCGTCTCGAAATGCTTCACGACGGCATCGGCCACGCCATATTTCACTTCATCGGCACAGTACGGCGACATGGTCGGCGACGACCAGGTCTTGGGCAGTGCGTTCTTCAAATCGGCCATCGAACTATCGGTGGCGCGATCGAGCATGTCGCAGATCGCCAGCGCCGAGAGCAGGCCGTCGTCATAGCCGCGGCCGAACGGCTTGTTGAAGAAGAAATGGCCCGACTTCTCGAATCCGGCGAGCGCGCCGAGTTCGTTGGTGCGCCGCTTCATGTAGGAATGGCCGGTCTTCCAATACACCGTCTTGGCGCCCTGCTGCCGCAGCACGGGATCGGTGATGAAGAGGCCGGTCGATTTCACGTCGACGACGAATTGCGCGTCCTTGTGGATCGCCGACATGTCGCGCGCCAGCATCACGCCGACCTTGTCGGCGAAGATCTCCTCGCCGGTATCGTCGACCACGCCGCAGCGGTCACCGTCGCCGTCGAAACCGAGGCCGACGTCGGCCTTGTGCGCCAGCACCGCGTCACGGATCGCGTGCAGCATCTCCATGTCTTCGGGGTTCGGATTGTACTTCGGAAAGGTGTAGTCGAGTTCGGTATCGAGCGGAACGACCTCGCAGCCGATCGCCTCCATCACCTGCGGTGCGAACGCGCCTGCGGTGCCATTGCCGCAGGCGACGACCACTTTCAGCTTGCGTTGCAGCTTCGGGCGATCGGTGAGATCCTTGATATAGCGCGCCGGGAAATTCTCGTGGAACTGATAGGATCCGCCGCTCCTGTTGTTGAACTCGGCGTTCAGCACGATCTCCTTCAGGCGAGTCATTTCGTCGGGGCCAAAGGTCAGTGGGCGGTTGGCGCCCATCTTGACACCGGTCCAGCCATTGTCGTTGTGCGAGGCTGTGACCATGGCGACACAGGGCACGTCGAGTTCGAACTGGGCGAAATAGGCCATTGGCGTCATCGCCAACCCGATGTCGTGGACCTTGCAGCCGGCGGCCATCAGGCCGGAGATCAGCGCGTATTTTATCGAGGCGGAATAGCTGCGGAAATCGTGCCCGGTGACGATTTCCTGTTTCACCCCGAGTTCGGCAATCAGTGCACCCAGCCCCATGCCGAGGGCCTGAACCCCCATCAGATTGATTTCGGTGTTGAACAGCCAGCGCGCGTCATATTCGCGAAAGCCGGTCGGCTTCACCATCGGCTCGGATTCGAAGGCGTAGGTATTCGGAACCAGCAGAGCTTTCGGCTTCGGAAACATGCGCAATGGCCTCGCGAGGAATACAGGATGTGTATGCCCCAGCGATAGCGAATGCGGGGACGAAGCGGAAGGCCGGACGACAGATTTATCGCGACGAGGTAAAGGCGGCGCGGGGACGGCAGCCTGCTGCTAACCGTCGACCTCGGCGATCATCCGCAGCACGACCCAACCCAGCGCCGGAAGGTGGACGGTTGCGATTTCCCAGAGAATTTTGTCATCGAGTTGCTGGTACTCATGACGCAAGACGTTCCCGATTCCGATGATCGACGTCCGAGGTATCTCTCCCTATCGAGCGAGGTACTCGCGTGGGAGCGCCTTGGCGGCTTCCGAGACTATTTGGGCAGCACGCTCGATAGCGCGACGATGGATATAGCTGTCACGATACCCCTCGAAAGTCAGTCCCTCGACGATGGCAGCGATCGCTTCGATCTCATCCCGGATGTGGTACAGCCGCACAATCGGTGTCTTGCTCGCTGCCATCAAAAAATCCGAACGGCTTCACGTTCCACGGCATGGCGAACATAGGGAGAGAGGCCCGCACACGTCGAGTAGCCGATCTCGACCTGACGCCCGAAAGCTTCCCGGAGTGCCTCGTACGTATTCATAAACGGCAGAAACCCGAACTCCGACTCAGACGTCGGATCAATGAAAATATCGATATCGGACTCGGAGCTCGCTTCATCCCTGGCGTGCGAACCGAACAGATAGAGCGCAGCAATGCCGCTGGCGCTCAAAGTGGGCTCGGTCTGCTTCAATCGCGCGATGACCTCGTTGCGGCGCATGATCATCAATGTAACTCAAACGCGGCTATTTTTCCAGCCAGCTTACCGCGCCTACTGCTCCAGCACCATCTGGCCGTTCGCATATTCGAAGCGCTTGAGCTTGGACAGGAACGACAGCCCAAGCAGGTTCTCAGACAGCGCCTGATCCGGCAGCACCATCGCCTCGACGTCGCGGACCGTGACTTCGCCGAGTTCGATCATCGGCAGCCGGGCGCGGGCGCCCTTGACGGTGCCGTTCGCGGTCGTCACCGTCGCGGTATAGTCGGATCGCGAGGGGCGCAGCCCGAAGCGAGCCGCGGAGCTCTCGTTCAGCGCCACCATCGAGGCGCCGGTGTCGACCATGAAACCGACGCGCTGGCCGTCGATTCGGCCCTCGGTGCGGAAATGGCCGCGCTGGTCGCGCGGAATATTGAGGCTGCGCTGGCTTGTGGCCACAGGCTCTGTCGTGGCGACGCGCGCAGTGGTGGCGGAGGCGGCCGTCGGCGTGAGCCGATCGGCAAGCTGCGCCATGGCGGTGCCAAGACCGACCAGGACGGCCGCGAAGATCATCATGTTACGCATTACGCAACGCTCAACTCTTTGCCCCAAAGCCGATCTGACCACCAAAGCCGTGAGGACGCGACTACAGACGCAGGCTGCCCCGTCTTTTTGGCGAAAACGATGGACGAAACGTTAACAGCGAGACGCGGCCCCAATATTCGAGTACCGCAGGTCAGGTCCCGCGCGGCTTGACCCGGCGGGTCGGCGGCGCGTTGGCGGGGTCTTCCGGCCAGGGATGCCGCGGATAGCGGCCGCGGAGATCGATGCGAACGGCGGCATAGGAGCCGCGCCAGAAGCCCGGCAGGTCGCGCGTGACCTGCACCGGCCGCTGCGCCGGCGACAGCAGTTCCAGCACCAGCGGCACCGCGCCCTTCGCGATCGACGGGTGGACATTGAGCCCGAACAGTTCCTGCAAGCGCACGGCAATGGTCGGCCCCTGCTCGGCCTCGTAGTCGATTGCGAGTACGGTGCCGGTCGGCGCCTCGAAATGCGTCGGCGCCTCGCGATCGAGCCGAGCGCGCAGATCCCATGGCAGCAATCCCATCACGGCATCCGACAATTCGCCGGCAGCAAGTTCCTTCAGCGATGTCTTGTCGGCAAGCAGCGGGACCAGCCAGTCCTCGCATCTGGCCGCCAGGCCGACATCGGACAGGTCCGGCCAGGAATCGCCCTCCGCCTTGCGCAGGAACAGCACACGGTCGCGCCACTGCCGGGCCGCCTTCGACCATGGAAGCTTATCGAGCCCCACCGCGCACAGGCCTTCGGCCAGGATGCGTGCGGCATCCTCGGACGGAGACACCGCAAGCGGTGCCTCAGACAGCGTGATTGCGTGCAGGCTGCGCCGGCGCCGTCCCCGCAGACCCATCGCGTCGCGATCGAACGCGATCTCGTCCCTGGCGTCGATGTCAGCGGCGAAGTGCCGTTCGATGTCCTCCATCGCGAGCTGTGCCGCCAACAGGATGCGCCCCTTGGCCGCGGTTCCCGTCAATTCCCCGACCGCGATATAGGGCGTGCGCGCCAGCGCGGAGGCCTGATCGACCGCGGCACCGCGGCCATTGGCCAGCACGAAGCTGCCGTTGCCGCGATTGCGCGCGACACGATCGGGAAAGGCGAAGGCGAGCATCACGCCGGTGCTCAATTCCCCTCCCCCTTGCGGGGCCCCGACGCTCTTCTCGCCATGCGAAGACTGCGTCCGCCCCCCTCCCCCTTGCGGGGAGGGGTTGGGGGTGGGGGTGTCACGAGCTGGGGCTGCCGTTGTGGCCCCCCCTCCCCGCCCCTCTCCCGCAAGGGGGGAGGGAGCGGAGGGACCGCCATTGCGGAGGCTACTCCTCGAATTGGCAACTTGGTCAGCCGCCACCTGCTGCGTCCAGCGCCGGGCCATGTCGCGCGCGCTCTGCGCACGCTGTGAGCGGTCGCGGCGAAACTGATCGCGCCGGACCTCGAGATCGACGCTGTCACCACCGAGCCCCCGCTCGGTGAGGATGGCGGCAATCTCGGCGGCCTCGAATGCTGCGCCGGCGGCCTGCGCATCCACGATCATGCGCGCCAGGCGCGGCGGCAGCGCCAGCGCGCGCAGGCGCTTGCCTTCGTCGGTGATGCGGCCATCTGCGTCGAGCGCGCCGAGCTCGCGCAACAGCTCCCGCGCTTCTTTCAGCGCGGGCTGAGGCGGCGGGTCGATGAAGCTGAGCGACGAAGGATCGCTCACCCCCCATTGCGCGAGATCGAGCAGCAGCGAGGTGAGATCCGCGCTGAGGATTTCCGGCTGGGTATAGGCGGCGAGCGACGCGGTCTGCGGCTCGTCCCATAGCCGGTAGCAGATGCCGGGCTCGGTGCGCCCTGCACGCCCCCGGCGCTGGTCGACTGCAGCGCGCGAGGCGCGCACGGTTTCGAGCCGCGTCAGCCCGATATCGGGCTCGTAGCGCGGCACCCGCGCCAGCCCGGAATCGACCACGATCCGCACGCCTTCGATGGTTAGCGAGGTCTCGGCAATCGAGGTCGCCAGCACCACCTTGCGTTGGCCCTTTGGCGCGGGCTGAATGGCGCGGTCCTGCACGGCGGCATCGAGCGCGCCGAACAGCGGCACGATCTCGATGGACGCATCATGGATCCGCTCGGCCAGCATCGTCTGGGTGCGGCGAATTTCGGCGGCGCCCGGCAGGAAGGCCAGCACCGAGCCGGGATCGGCGCGCAGCGCGGTCGCGATCGCATCCGCCATCTGCCGCTCCAGCTGCACATCTGCCTTGCGGCCGAGATAGCGCGTCGCGACCGGAAAGGCGCGGCCTTCGCTTTCGACCACCGGTGCGTCGCCCAACAGCTTCGCCACCCGCGCGCCGTCGAGCGTCGCCGACATCACCAGAATGCGCAGATCCTCGCGCAGGCCCACTTGGGCGTCGCGCGCCAGCGCCAGTCCCAGATCGGCATCCAGCGAACGCTCGTGGAACTCGTCGAACAACACAGCGGCGACACCCGTGAGTTCGGGGTCGTCGAGGATCTGGCGCGAGAAGATGCCCTCGGTGACGACCTCGATCCGCGTCATCCGTGACACTTTCGAGCCGAAACGGACGCGATAGCCGACGGTCTCGCCTGGACGCTCGCCCAATGTCTTCGCCATCCGCTCGGCGCTGGCGCGGGCCGCGATCCGCCGCGGCTCCAGCACGATGATCTTCTTGGCCCGTGCCCACGGCGCATCCAGCAGCGCCAGCGGCACCCGCGTGGTCTTGCCGGCGCCGGGAGGTGCCACCAGGACGGCGGCATTGCTGCGCGCGAGCGTGGCCGACAATTCGTCGAGCACGGCATCGATCGGTAACGGAGTGTCGAAGCGAAGGGGCAATATCCGCAATCCGTCCTCACCCGCCCCGGGTCTCGCCCGAGGGCAGGCTCCAGCGGGTGATCAAGTAGATCCAGACCTTCTCACATCACGAAGATCGGGTGCTGGATATCCCGCCTGCGCGGAACATGACAATCACGCGTCAGCGCTGCTTCACCGGGGGGCGGCCGATGCTCTCATAGACAAAGCCGTGCTCGGCCATGTCTTCCGCGCGGTAGACATTGCGCAAGTCGACCACGACCGGATGCGCCATCACCTCCTTGAGACGCTTCAGGTCCATCGCGCGATACTGCACCCACTCCGTCACCAGCACCACGGCATCGGCACCGGTGGCGCAGACGTAGGGGTCGTCGCAATACTCGATCGCCGGCAATTCCTTCTTGGCCTGCTCGATTCCGACCGGATCGTGCGCACGCACCTTGGCACCCAGATCGAGCAGGCCGGTGACCAGCGGAATCGAGGGCGCATCGCGCATGTCGTCGGTTTCGGGCTTGAAGGTCAGTCCGAGCACCGCAACCGTCTTGCCACGCAGGCTGCCGCCCACGGCATTTGCCACCTTGCGCGCCATCGCCCGCTTGCGGTTGTCATTGACCGCGACCACGGCCTCGACGATGCGCAACTGAACGTCGCTATCCTGCGCGATCTTGATCAGTGCGCGGGTATCCTTGGGGAAACACGAACCGCCATAGCCGGGGCCGGCATGCAGGAATTTCGAACCAATGCGGTTGTCGAGCCCGATGCCGCGCGCGATCTCCTGCACGTCGGCGCCGACCTTTTCGGCGAGATCCGCGATCTCGTTGATGAAGGTGATCTTGGTGGCGAGAAAGGCATTGGCGGCATATTTGATCAACTCGGCGGTGCGCCGCTCCGTGTACATCATCGGCGCCTGGTTGAGCGACAGCGGCCGATAGATGTCGCCGAGCACCTTGCGGGCGCGCTCATCCGAGGTGCCGACCACGATCCTGTCTGGCCATTTGAAATCGCGGATCGCCGCACCTTCGCGCAAGAATTCCGGATTCGAGGCGACGACGAACTCGGCCGACGGATTGGTCTCGGCGATGATCCGCTCGACTTCGTCACCGGTGCCGACCGGCACGGTCGACTTGGTGACGACGACGGCAAATCCCTTCAGCGCGGCTGCAATCTCACGCGCAGCGGCATAGACGTAAGTGAGATCGGCATGGCCATCGCCGCGCCGCGACGGCGTGCCGACCGCGATGAACACGGCATCGGCATCGGCGACGGGCTGCGTCAGGTCGGTGGTGAAATCGAGCCGTCTGGCCCTCACGTTGGATTCGACCAGCGCATCAAGACCGGGTTCGAAGATCGGGATCTCTCCGCGCTGCAGTGCTGCGATCTTGCCGGCGTCCTTGTCGACGCAGG
>Ga0302322_100005299_pt1 | contig 11314 bp, 6 predicted proteins | sample Fen_T0_2_FD_203757 | JGI IMG/M metagenome (GOLD analysis project Ga0302322, IMG submission 203757) | Peat permafrost microbial communities from Stordalen Mire near Abisko, Sweden - Fen_T0_2 | ecosystem: Environmental > Terrestrial > Soil > Wetlands > Permafrost | place: Sweden: Abisko... | reverse complement strand
TTATCATCATCGGATCCGCTAACAGCCCCCGGTTTAAGGTAGCATTTGTATAAGGTGACCTCCATTTGTAAGGTTTTGATAGTTTAGAATAATTGAATTTAATTGCCGTTCCCAGGTCATCATCTGATATACCGTTTCCTGTTTTGTCAACGTAATCAGGGGATAATATGGCTGTGAGCAGGTAACTTGTGGCATAGGCGCCCTTGTGATCTTTTTGATAGTAATTATCAACTCCCAGGTTATTGGCTGCTGGATTTGCAGGCACCGGAACCTGGTTATCTAAACTATCCCTGCCTGTTCCGCCAACTGCAAATGAATATTCGTCCTGTGTGTTATTATAAACCGGGATACCGTATACCATTCGTTTTCCGCCATCGTCAGTTACCGTTATTTCTGAGATATGATGTGGCTTATGATAAGCGTCGACCCGATGCAGGGATTTCAGAACGGCGGGTTCCGGCAGATAGGAATTGCCGGCAACAGTATTAAAGTCATACATATTGATATTGGTATCTAATGCCGCAAAACACGATTCCTGAGCATTTAAATACGACACGACGGTGCGGTTTAAACGACGATTGATTTTACCCAAAGGTAATTGAGCTACGGTCGAATTTAAATTCCCTTTTGTAAAGTATGCTGCCTCTGCATTCATGTCAGGTACACTTACTTCCAAAGGTTGGGTACCATAGGTTTGGGCGCGGATATCCGAATCAGCGAGGCCTTTTTCTCCCGTCACCCTAAAAAAAACATGTTCCTTACCGGGATTTATATACGAAGCATCCTGGAAATCGCCTTTTGCAAGGTATGCGTTGCTATTTTGCCACTTGTGGGTACTGTTGACCGTCGTTTGCTTAAAATATGTCACTCCGCCATGAAAATAAGTACCTGCGCCTAAATCTACGCCCCCTGTATTATCAAAGGATACGTCAGATGCCTGATTATCAAAAAAAACGCCGCTTCCGCCCCGGTATAACCTAAACTGGCCTGAACCTAACTGGCTGGAATATGTCCATACATCAGGCGTATGGATAGGCAGCGCTATGTTGGGAATGCCTTCAACTATAGGATTGTCCTTTTCGCGGATGAAGTCCATAACCGCATCGGGGTTGTTTTTACCTCGTTCGGCATACAAAAAGCCGTAGCCTGGCTTAACAGACACAGGATCTTTTACCTGTTTAACTGTACGATAACCGGTACCACCAAACGAAGGAAACTGGGCAAAAAGCGCAGGGCCCGCATTAAAGCTGAATGACTCATTTGTAGTCGAAAAAGGAACCTGAATAGATGGTGATACCGGCTCTGTGTTATAATTAATAGAGGAACCCGCGATGTCATAATTTTCATTCCCGGCTCCTCTAATCGTGCGATCATTGCCGTCTGCGTCTTTTATCACTTTCTCTCCTTTCAAACCAACACCAAAGCTGGTGCTCAGTGTAAGGGCTTTTAAACCACTCCTGCTGTTATATCCTAACGAGGCGCCAAAGCCGGCACTTGTGGTAAGACTGCTATTTATATGTTGGGCTATTGACAGATTAATAGAAGGAGTTAATGAAGCACCGCTTTGTGTATTGGAAGATACACCAAGCCCTAAATTCGCTGTAAGTATGCCATCATTTAACATTGAAAACGACACCCCCGGGTTAACGCCAATTTCTGCGCCTACCCCGGTATAATTATTGTTAAATAAGCCTATTGAAATTGTGCCGAATGCGATGCCATCGAGTTCATATTTGAAAAAAGCTCTGCCGCCAACTGTTATATTTGGTTTAACATGGTTATCCGTTTCGATGGTATCACCAGAAAAATCGTCAGGTATACCCCTCACCTGCCTATTAATTGCACCGGGATTGAGACTCCATCCTAAACCGACCCAACTAGCTTCGTCATCAATTCCAACCCCTGATTCATAATTTAAGTTAATAGGATAGCCATCGATGTCAAGCAACGGTATATTATATTTAAACGAACCATTTTGAAGGTCGACCATATCGGACACCCCGGCAGGCTTAAAGCCCTGTGTTTCGGGCTCTGCCGGCCCCGAAGTGAGCGCATAAGAGAAGGAAGGCGCTAATAAGTTAATGCTTATCGCCAGCAACATTACAGCCGCTATCCTTCTTTTTTTACGGTATAAATATTTCATACGGGCTACCTGGGAATATCCTGATTTAATTTTAAGCTATATTTTTTGTGGTTTATATATTTATCCTGGTATACAAAATCCCAGCTATTACCATCGTTTTTTTCAAATTCGAGCAGGTATTCAAAAGTTCCGGTAATACCATTGGCAACCGGCTGCACCAAAGAGGCATACACTCTTTTTGTTCCGGATTGCAAATAAAAGCAACTGTCCATTTTATATATCATTGCGTTTTTTGAAACAGCGTCTTTTTCGTCGAACAGCTTTTTATCCGGGATTAATCTGGCTTTGTAGGTATTTCCATTACCCGGTGTGCTGTCAAGCAGCACTACCTGCACATCCATGTCACGGTCATCAATTTCCCTGGCAGCCGGATGACCGCTCTTGCAGCCGGTCACAGTAAAAAACAGATAAAAGGCACAGGCTAACTTTTTCAAATTCTTAAAACTTTACAGTGTAAACGCACGCTTTATTCAAAGCATAAACACAACAAAAAGCACCATTAAAACATGACGCGATAAGAACAAAAAATTAACTTAGATTAAAAGAAGGGCCTTGAGTTGAATGAATTTCATAGTTGTTACGGTTTCAGGTAAATTCGTCTTTTTAAGCTTGACCTAAAGATAGTAAAAAAAATGAAAAACAATTATTTTAAAAAAAAACATAGAGTAATCCGCCTATAATTTGGAGGGCTTACAAATTTGACAAGGGTCAGGGAGGCGGCAACTTAATGCTTTGCCACCGTTGAAATAATGCAGTCAGCTTAGTCATTCTAATTATGGTATTCAGATTGTGACCTGGATTTAATGTTTAAATAATATAAGAACTCTTCTTTTGTCAAATACTATCGGTGCTCGTCTTTTCAGGAACAGGCGACATCGGCTTGGTACGTTTATAAATAAAAAAAGAGGAATGAAACTTATAGCTTTCTTATTATTTACCGGCCTGGTAACTTTTTTCTTTAACAGCGATGTAAACATGCACATCCGGCATGCTGTCACCATAGATTCATTAGGCGCCTGCCAGGGAATATCCATTCAAAAGGGAAAGGCTTTTTTGTATGGCGACAGGGAAGCAGGAATGATCAGGCAATTCCATTTTGATAAAGACACATTGGCGTTTGACCACAAGGAATGTAAGTTTACGGTTGACGGGAAAAACATCATTAACCATCCTACCGGTATTGCCTGTCACGGGAATCTGCCTGTATTCGTAGGAAATTCTATCCGGCTGAATAAGGAAGGCACCTCCTGGAAAGCTATGATTTATTGTGTAAACTGGAAGGGCCTTTGGAAAACAGGGATGCTGGATGGCAACCTTTTAAATACAATTGAAGATGATGCTTGCATCCAGGGGACAAGGCCCGAATATGTTAAATACAACAACAAATGGTATGTAGCCACTGCTGATTATGGCAACCATGGCAATGAAGTGCGTTTATATGACCCGGAACTTTTAAGCCATTGTGCCAAAACCAACGAAGCTGGTGTGTTGTACAAAAAGTTCAGCTGCACACCCTGGGTTCAAAATTTATATTATATGGCCGATAAAGGTATTTTGGTACTGATCCAAAATCAAACCGAAGGCCGTAAATGGCGGTTTACTTACGTCGACCTTGAAAAGTCGATCCGGGCCGGGCAGCAACAGGTAATTAAGGTGGTAGATGTTAACGACAGGAACGACGAACTCGAAGGCTTCGCGTTTACGGGAGACCAAAAAAAAGGCATAGCGGTTACATCCTCCCGCAAAAACAATGTGAACTATATGGATATCGGTTGGTGAGCACCTTAAAAAGGTTTTCATTTAATATGCGCTTAACAAACTGTAGATAACAATCTGATAGTTTTGCAGTATTAATTCATCTGGGCAATATGGGATATCAAAATGTATCAGACCAATTGCTGTTGGCCAAATGCAGTGATGGTGATAAGGGTGCTTTTCGCGAAATTTACAGCAGGTATAAAGAATTTGTTTTCGCCGTCGTTGTTGCAAGGCTTAATGATGAGGACGATGCAAAAGACATTACCCAGGAGATCTTTATAAATTTATGGATCTCCCGCAAAAAAATGGGTAGCCTGCACGATTTTAAAACTTACTTATATGTTTTGAGCAGGAACCAGGTGGTATCAGCCTACAGGAAACATAATACACGCATTAAGGGTGAAAACTACCTGAGTCAGCGGCTTTCTGAGATAGGGCATTCTGCCGAAGATCATCGTTTTGCCCGAGATCTCAATGGTGTGATTGTAAAAGCCGTGGATCAGCTGCCCGAGACGATGCGTAATTGTTATCATTTAAGCAAGAATGAAGGCAGGGAGAATCGTGAAATTGCCACTATCCTGAATATTTCTGAAAAAACAGTCAGGAATAACGTTTCTGAAGCGCTGAAACGGCTTAAACTAAATCTGCAAAACAGCCACCCCGAGCTAATACTGTTTGTTCTATTCTATTTCTGCAGCCACATTTTTTTCTTGTTGTAAATATCTTGGTGTAAAAAGTAACATATTGTTAACCTTTTCTTAAAGGACAATCAGCCTCCCCGTGCGAGCTATATAAAATAACACGGGTGGACAACAAAATCAAAGATTTATTCGAACGCTATCAATCGGGACACGCCAGTAATGAAGAACGCAAGCTCGTTGAAGAATGGTTTGACAGTTTTAAAGACGACCAACAAAAAAATTTCGATTCGGAAAAAAAAGTCAGCCTGTTTGAACAGATGGATGCTGACGTCTGTCACATGCTCCGGGATCGTCAGGATAAACGCTGGTTAGCAGGCCCATGGTTGCAGGCCGCAGCTATTGTGCTTATTTGTTTGTCGGTGGTACTGTTCTCCATAATCAGAAATTTGCATAAGCCGGCTGCACCGGTTTCGTACACGGTTATTTCTGCGCCAAAAGGCGTTAAAAAACAACTCGAATTGGCTGATGGCACCATTGTATTCCTCAATTCAGGCTCCAACATTAAAATACCATCAAATTATGACGCCGGGGACAGGCAGGTATTACTTTCAGGCGAGGCGTTTTTTATAGTAAAGCATAACGCTTCCAGGCCGTTTCAAATTCACGCCGGCAAGCTGTTAATTGCCGACATTGGAACATCCTTTAATGTTAAGGCATACCAGGATGAGGCGCAGATCAGGGTAGCTGTTGAAAGCGGCATAGTTAGCGTTGAAGAAAACACATCCAATAACAAACCTGAGATGTTTGCCAGCGCAATGACGCATAATCAGCAGTTGGTATATAATAAAAAAAGCCGCGGTCACACTTTAAATAATATTCAAACGGACGAGATCATTGCCTGGAGAGAAAACAAACTGCGGTTTGACGACGCCTCGTTTGATGAAATTGCCCATACGCTCGAGAGATGGTATGGTGTAACTATAAAGCTCAATAACAATACCGGCCATTTACGCCATTATACGGTAGGCTTCAATAATGAGCCTGTTGCTAACGTGTTAAAAGTACTGGAGACCCTTTCAGGGATGACTTACAAGATCAATAACAAAACAATTTCCATTAATTTAAAAAACTGCAGAAAATCATGAAATAGAAATCAAAAATACCATGCAGGGAATATTCCACTATCCCCAGCATGGCCGCGCGAAAATCGCGCTGTCATTTTAAACGATCGTACAATCATTAAAAAATTAATCAAACATGCAAAAATTTTATCGGATTAAGCCGTCAACCTGTGTAAGAAAGCTATTTAGACCGGGGATTTTACCAGTAGTAGCAGCCTTTTTACTATCCTTTACTTTTGGCATCCGTGCTTATGCGGCCGGCGACCAAACCATCAATAACACCCGTATATCAGTTATAGCGGACGATATATCATTGAAGGATATTTTTAATACCATCGAAAGAAAAACTGAATTTGTTATTGCGTATGATAACGAAGTTGATGTTAAGAAACACATTTCGATACATATGATCAATAAAACTGTAAACCAGATTTTACAGGAAGCTTTAAGAGGTTATAAAGGAAAGATCAGCCAGATAGATGATTATCACGTATTAATCAAAGTGGAGAAAGCACCTGTCGCTCAAAAACTGCCACCCGTTATTCAACAACAAAAGGTAAAAATTACAGGTACTGTTATTGACGAAACAAATAGTACGCTTCCAGGGGTAACAGTGTCGGAGAAAATAACCCACAGGGGTACCGTTACCGATGTAAATGGTAAATACGTCATTGAGGTTGAACAAGGTTCAACTTTAGTATTTTCATTTATTGGCTATGGAACCCAGGAGGTTGTTGTTACCAGCCAAACTGAAATCAACATCAAGCTAAAACCATCCAGCAATATTCTTAACGAGGTAGTCGCAATTGGCTATCAAACCGTCCGTAAAAGCGATTTTACCGGAGCTGTTGCCAGTGTTAAGGCAAATGAGCTAAACCTTTCGGCGCCAACAGTTGGCCAGGCCCTGGTTGGTAAGTTAGCGGGGGTACAGGTTTCGCAGGTAACCGGTGCGCCCTATCAAAGCCCCAAAATTACCGTGCGCGGCGTGGGATCGCTCAACGCCGGCTCCGATCCATTGTATGTGATTGACGGTTATGCTGCAGGTAATGATTTGTTTATCAATCCTCAGGATATAGAGTCAATAGATATATTGAAGGATGCTGCATCAGCAGCTATCTATGGTTCAAGGGCGGCAGGTGGCGTGGTATTGATCACCACCAAACATGGTTCAAAAGAAAACAGCAAAGGCAGGTTTGAATATGATTATCAAATTGGTATTAACCAGTTGGCCAAAAAGGTCGATCTTTTAAATTCCGACCAGTTTGCACAATTGGTAATTGATGGCCGTAACGATACCTACCATGACTTATGGGTTACTACCGGCCATACCTGGAACGATGCCATGTATTCAGATAATAATGCTACCCGTATCACCAACGTAGGTAATGCCAGTTCAGTAAGCATCCCCGCCACATTATATAACTTTGATACCCAAACGCTGATCCATCAAACAACAAACACCGATTGGCAGGACGAATTGTATCGTAATGCGGTAACACAAAGCCATAATCTGTCGTTCACGGGTAATTCAAATGGTACAAGTTACTATATCAGCACCGGTTACCAGGATCAGCCCGGTATAATGTTGGGTACAGGCCAGCAAAAGATCAATCTGCGGGCTAATGTAGATGGCCACATAGGTAAAAGGCTTAAAGTGGGCGCCAACCTGTCATTTACGCAAAACACCAATCAGGAAACACAGGATGGCCGCTGGGATCACAGCCCTGCTTTGGGAGCGCTCATCTATATGCCTATATTTCCCGCATATAATCCGGATGGCAGTATTGCCACTAACCTGGCTGCCGCACAGTCAACAGCATACGGCTACCAGTCAATTGAAAATCCTATTGCAACTGCTGAGTTGATAAAAATAACCCGCATAGGCGACCGGGCAACCTACAATGCCCATGCGAACTATACTATCGCCGAAGGCCTGTCGTTCAACGCTAATTTAGGCATGCAAACCTATGCCGAAAACTATAACTATTATTTACCTACCGATATCAGTAACGGTGCAAATCCGCCTTATTCTTCTCAATCAATTCAAGCAGCCAAAGCGGTGCGCCAAACAATTGATTACAGGGACCAATTAGGAGAGTTTACTTTAAATTACACCAAACAAGCGGGTAAACACCATTTCGACGGATTAATAGGGTATACTGCTCAAAAAACGGTAAATGATGTGCTTACTTTGCAGGGCACGGGCTTTCAGAATGATAACATACCAAATATAAACGGCGCTGCGCCAAATCAAATAACCCTGATAACACCCAGCAGCACTGCAATTGAAGGTGTACTGCCAACGCAGGACCAGACATATACGTTGTTATCGTACCTGGCCAGGGTAAATTATAATTTCGACAGCAAGTACTTTTTATCAGCATCTTTTCGTACAGATGGTTCTTCACGTTTTGGCTCGTCCCGTCGTTATGCATCGTTTCCTTCATTATCCGCCGGCTGGAAGCTGTCTGATGAGCCGTTTTACCATAGCTGGCTCGGTGATCAGTCCACCGTTAAACTCCGTGCAAGCTGGGGTTTAAGCGGAAACAATAATATTGGTAACTATAACACGCAGCGTGTTTTCAACTCGCCTTCAAATGTTGTATTTGGCACAGGCAGTCTATCCCCGGCGCTTACGGCCGGCAATATCAAGGACGTGAATTTAGGGTGGGAATCGACCTCACAATACAATTTTGGCGCGGATTTGGGCCTGCTAAAAGGGCGTCTGTTCATCATTGTTAACTATTACCTTAGCTATTCGTACAACCTATTATTTAATGAACCGATATCTGCCGTTTCCGGGAGTTCAACTATCCTCACCAACTTAACAAATTCCAAAATAAGTAATAAGGGGTTTGATGTGCAGGTAGACGGTAAGGTAATTGCAGGTAAAGACTTCCATTTGGATTTAAGCGGAAACATCTCTATAAATCGTAACAAAGTATTGAACCTGGGCGGTAACAACACCATTCTTACCGCTGGCGCCGAGCGGTCGTATTTAACCAGCATTACAGAAGCAGGCCAGCCTATCGGAATGTTTTACGGTTATAAAGTGGCCGGCATGGTTACGCAGGCAGATCTTGCTAATATAGCTATCGATAAAGCAAATTATAACGCAAGTACCCATTCTTATCCGGCAGGTTATAAAATTAAAGGACCACCGATTTCTACATTTTCATCAACCGCACTATCGCAGGGGGATCTTTATTTTAAAGATGTTAATGGTGATGGCGTAATCGATAGCAAGGATTTAGGAATAATCGGGAACCCGTATCCCAAGTTTACTTATGGCTTCGCAATAAATGCAACCTACAAAAATCTCTATTTCAGTTCTTCTTTTGCCGGTTCTTATGGCAACCAGGTATTGGATGGGCAGGATTATTACCTGTACAATATGGAAGGCTCAGGCAACCAGTATGCAGATGTCGCAAACCGGTACCGTAGCCCGTCAGATCCTGGCAATGGTACTGTTTACCGTGCATCCCGTGGCGGCACCCAAAGCAACAGTACCAGATTGTCAACCTTCTATTTACAGGATGGCTCTTTCCTTAGAAATACCAATACTACGCTGGGTTACAATATCAAATCGGATTACATCACACGCAATCTGGGCTTAACCGCGCTAAAAATATATTGTTCCACCAACAATTTGTTTACCATCACCAAATATAAAGGTTACAATCCCGAAGTTAATTATGATTACACCTATGGCGGTTCGCAGGGTGCTAATCTTTCTCCCGGCGTTGATTATGGTGTTTATCCATTGGTGCGGTCATACAACCTTGGAATTAAAGCAACTTTTTAATAAAAAAACTAATTCAGAAGAAATGAAAAATATCAATATAAAATTACTATGCCTGGTAACATTATTTGCGCTGGGCTCGTGTAAAAAAGATTTCTTGCAGCAAAGTGATCCCAACGCGAATACTATCGGCAACTCGTTCAAATCCGAAAACGACGTATTATTGGCAGTAAACGGTTGTTATTCACTATTGAGAAGCGGCAACACCATAGGTGAGGGTAGTGATTTATGGACCGATCAGCGTTCAGATGATACCGGAACCAATGACAACCAGTCCAATTCCGGTGAGCCGTTTCAATTTAATAACTTCTCATTAGTGCCCACCAACAGCTATATGTATACACATTGGCTTGCCATGTATAATGTTATAGCAAACTGCAATATTGTATTGTCAAACATTGATAAAGTAACATTTGCAGCCGCTGCCACCAAACAAAAATACAAGGCAGAAGCTGAGTTTATCCGTGCGCTGATATATTTTGATCTGGTGCGTGAATGGGGAGATATTCCGCTGGTTACCACGCAACTTACAAGCCCCGCTGAGGTAACTGCAAATACATTCCGGGCGACACAGGCTACTGTTTACGCCCAGATTGTTACGGACTTGAAAGACGCCGTAAATAGTCCTTTACCTGCTACGCAATCAACAGGCGTTATAGGCCGCATATCGCTGGCGGCGGTAAATACCTTGCTGGGAAAGGTTTATTTAACTATGGCCACCACCCAAAACCAGGCAGACAGGACAACAAATCTGAACAATGCTTTGGCAAGTCTTACTGCTGTGTATAATGCAAAAACCTTCACTAACCTGTCGGATATCCCCTATACGGATGTCTTTGATGTCACTAAAAAATCTAAATGCCCCGAACTTATCTGGCAGATTGTAAATATACAGGGCGATGCTGTTTATAGCTCAAGTATAGCTGCAAATAGCCAGGCCAAGGGTGAAACCACAGATTCGCAGAAAGCATCAAGCTCTGTTGGAGATAATGTTACACATGACCTGGTTAATGAGTATGAAACAACTGATCCGCGTATGGCATTTTCAATTAAATACGCTGATGCAGCAACCGTTAAAGACTGGTATGTCACCAAATTCAGAGATGTAAGTGCCGGTGCAGGTGTAAATGGTTACGGAGGCAATGACTGGATACTAATGCGCTATGCCGACGTTATCTTGATGCTTGCCGAAGTGAATATGTATCTTGGGAATACGGCGCAAGCCATCCAATATGTGGATATGGTACGTGCCCGGGCCGGTATGCCAAGTTACGAGATTTCATCCCAGGACCCGGTTTACAGCGCCAGCTTCCCGACGCTTAAACTCGCTATATTGCACGAACGCAGGGTTGAGCTGGCTTTCGAACACCATCGCTGGTTCGATCTCCTTCGTTTTTTTACAACAGATGAATTGGTTAGCTATTTTCATGCGAAAAGTCAGGCTAACTTTGGTTTGGCTTTATTAAGTAATTTTACAACCAAAGACCGGTATTATCCGATACCGTATAATGAAACCAAACTCGACCCGGTAAAAATGTATCAAAATCCGGGTTATTAATTTCCGACAGCAAAGGGAGCCTTCGGGGGCTCCTTTTTTTAATTCTCAAAATGATAAAAAGAATAATCACATTCCTTGTTTTACTTTATTCCGGCTGTGTCTTTTCTCAATCTAAAAGCAACCGGGCTGTAGCTTTGGAGCCGGCTGACCTTGTGAACGTTTTCCTTGGCTCATCGGGCGATCACGGGCAAATGTCGCCCGCAGCATCCTCTCCTTTCAGCATGCTCAGTATCGGGCCGGAAACCTACCCTAACCTGCATATGGGGTACGAGCACAAAGCAAAAATATTTT